>PDWJ01002381.1_pt1 | contig 23709 bp, 28 predicted proteins | sample 1430881 | NCBI WGS metagenome assembly PDWJ01 (sample SAMN01162460, study PRJNA174530) | Oral metagenome, whole genome shotgun sequencing project. | biome: Marine environment; feature: Marine mammal; material: Swab sample of the gingival sulcus; isolation source: swab sample of gingival sulcus... | reverse complement strand
TTTCTTCGAAAAGTTTGAGGACTTCAAAAAGGCAGGCAGTACGGATATTGCCATAACATTTTTCATGCTGAACATTCCCTTTATTCTCGATCAGCTCAGTCCCATTCTTATTCTTCTCACCGGTATTATCACCTTTGGTATTCTCAGCCATAACAATGAACTACGTGCACTGAAGGCAGCCGGGATACCGCAAATGTCCATAATCAGGCCCATTGTCATCGGGGCTCTTCTGACAACCCTGCTCTTTCTCTCTATCGCGCAATGGATTTTACCGAAAACAATTTCTGTTACCAACTCTATATGGCATGAAAAAATTCGGGGTAAGGTACCACTTGGCATCCATAGAGGTGAAAGATATTATTATAAAGGCAAGGAGGGGTTCTATTCCTTTGAATGGCCTGACACAACCACCTATACGTTTAAAAATTTTTCATATTCTAAGTGGGATGAAAACTACCGAATGAGTTCTATGCTCTCTGCAAAACTGGCAACATGGACTGAAAAGGGATGGGTATTACAAGAGGGGCAAACACAAACACGAGAAAAAAACGGCAGCTACAGCTACTCTCTATTTACAACGATGAAAGCAGATCTTCGAGAAACGCCAGATCTCTTTTTCATCCCTGAATACCGGTTAGCAGAGCTCTCCATTACGGAATTATTCATTGAAACATTACAGAAAGACAGTCAGGAAGAGAAAAACCTGGCATGGGCTAATTTCCTGGGAAGACTCTCCTACATTTTCTTGGGACTTCCGCTCCTGCTGCTGGGACTCCCAATACTTATGGTCTCCTACCAGCGATGGGGCAGAGATCTGGCAATTGCCATACCGGCAAGCTGCCTGCTCGCCTTCTTTGCCTGGGGATGCTGGGGTGCGTTACAATCTCTGGCAAAGGCGGGCTACTTTCACCCCCTTCTTGCTGCCACCGTTGTTCATATTATCTTTGTGGGAACAGGCCTGCTGCTGCTCATTCGTCAGGACAGATAATCAGGTTTACAGAAGATTTCGTTATTTTAAACAAAAATAACAAAAACCATGAGAAATGTAGATAGTACATTTCTCATGGTTTTTCAGAGTACTGCTGATGATTATTCTTCTATGGAGAGTAAACTCACCTCAAAGACCAATACTGAGTTCGGTTCAATAACAGGAGGAGCACCCTTTTCACCATAGGCAAGTTCAGAGGGAATAACCAGTTTATATTTTGAGCCCACTTCCATAAGCTGCAGGGCCTCTTTCCATCCTGGAATCACTTGATCAACCCCGAAAACTGCAGGTTCGCCACGCTTAATGGAACTATCAAACTCTGTTCCATCAATAAGCGTACCTACATAATCAACCTTAACCTTATCTGTCGCCTTCGGTTTCGGCCCGTCGCCCTTTTCCAGCAGTTCCAGTTGCAGACCGCTTTCTGTGGTAACAACACCCTCTTTCTTTTTATTCTCGGCTAAAAACTCAAGACCACGTTTCTTGTTTTCAGTTTTCATCTTATCCAGTTTTTCCTGCTGCCTGGCTTCCATCTTTTCACCGAACTGTTTTTGAACAGAGGCAATTTCTTCCGCACTCAGCAGCGGATCGTTCCCGTGAATACCATCCTGCAGCCCTTGCAGAAGGGCATCGATGTCAATCTCTTCCCCGATACCACGAAAATACTTGCCCACATCCATGCCCATACTGTACCCAAGCTTTTGTTCAAAGGTCGTCAGGGCGGTCTCATCCACCTTTTTTTCTTCAGCCCATGCACTTCCACAGACCACAAACATGGAGGCGACGACACCCCATACCAATTTTTTCATAAGATACTCCTTTCTGTTTATAAGATTGATCCTCACCCAATTTTCACATCGACTTGGGCTTTTACCATGAGATAACACTACGCAGCTATGGTAAACACCATACAAGAGAAAACAACCCTTCCATCCCCAATTTTCAGAGGCTCAGGCAATTCCACAGCGTCAAGATTCCCTTAAAATTTTCAGCAGAAAATTTCAATAGCAGGGCAAAATTACATTTCTACAATGGTAATTCCTTTATTCCCTTTGCCAAGATAATCTGTTGTATGCAAAGATGGTACTCTCTTCAATAACGCCTTGCTAGCACCATTTTTCTTCGAAAAGTTCTCTCCGTAAATAACACGGCGCACAGCACCAATCTCCTGCAGATGACATAGCAACCTTCTGGCGGCCTTCTTAATTTTTCCGCCCTTACCCGATGAACCATATCCGTGGATTATGGTTACAGCTATAACCCCCAGGTTATGCGCTTGTTGCATCTCTATCTCAAGCCTGTCCAGGGCCTGTTCAACCGTTGGCATACCCACCTCGAGGTTGACGGTTCGATGCGGAATCCCAGCTCTCTTCATCCCTGCCTGACCGCTGCCCTTATGACCGCAAAAGGGACAAAGAAGACCTGCATCCTTTTCATTGCCACATACTTCACAGATATCCATACCACAATCACCAACCAAAGGGTATACAAGACTCTTATTTTCTACGCACCCAGATAACACCTTTCATCTGACGTAAATGCTGCAGCAGTACATGCAGGTGCTCAATATTTTCCACCTCGACAACAACCCGGATATCTACCGTATCAACAGGAGTAGTATGCGCGACAATCTCAACAATATTGGCATTATCGGCACTCAATGCTGCACTGATATCGGCAAGCATCCCTCTCCTGTTTTCTGCGTTAATAAGCAACTCGACCCTGTGCTTACTGCCGCCCATCCCTGACCAGGACACATCAATTTTTCGTTGCGGATCAACGTGCAGCAGATTTTCACAATCAGCCTTATGGATCGATACACCGCGTCCCATGGTAATGAAACCAACAATGGGATCACCAGGAACAGGATTGCAGCACTGGCTGATTTTTACCAGCATCTCATCAACACCGTCAATCCTGATTGCTCCGTCATCCCTTTTTCTCTCACCGCCTGGCGAACCGAGATGGATCTCCCCTTCCTGCAGTAAATCATTTTCAGCGATAAGATCAGGCTCCTGTTTCATAACAACAAGGAGCTTATTCTTAAACTGGAGAACAGGTATGGCTCCACCACCAACCTTTGCCAGCATATCCTCCAGAGAATTGCAGTTCAAGGCATCCAGGAAATGGCGAATCGTTCCACTTTTTATCAGCTTTTTAAGAGAGTTATTATGCTTTTTTAATTCACGTTCACAGATCTCCCTGCCAAGCTTGAGCGTTTTTTCCTTCTCTTCTCTTCTCAGCCATGAACGTATACGCGCCCTGGCTCTGCTGGTTTTCACAATCTCGAGCCAGCCTCTGCGCGGTGTCTGCGTCTGGGAGGTAATGATTTCTACAATATCTCCATTTTGCAGCTGGTATTTTAACGGAACAAGACGGCCATTTACCTTGGCACCGGCACATCGGTCTCCCACCTCGGAATGAACGGCATATGCAAAATCAATAGGACAACTCTTTATCGGAAACTCCTTTACCTCACCGTTAGGTGTCAAATTCCACTTCATGAAGAGAACGTACCAGGTTTTTCAGTTCACTGAAAAGCTTTACATCCTGTGATTTGACCTTTTCCCCCTCTTTATAGGCCCAGTGTGCCGCCACACCTTCCTGAGCCACCCTGTCCATCTCTTCTGTTCTGATCTGTATTTCAATAAAATGATCACCAGGCCCTGACACCGTGGTATGCATCGACTGATAATTATTTGATTTCGGGACGGAAATAAAATCTTTGATACGCCCCGGCACAGGAACCCATTCGCCATGAATAATACCTAAGGCCTCATAGCACTCGTTCACAGACTCAACGATTATACGAAAGGCCACCTTGTCATAGACCCGTTCAAGAGGGATGTTCTGGACTTTTAATTTTTTATATATGGAATAGAGATGCTTGGGACGGCCAAAAATCCTGAGCGGGAAGATCTTGTTATCCGCCAGTTTCTTTCGTAGTATATCTATAACCTCATCCACATATGTCTGTCTTTCTGCAAGCGAATTCTCAAGCCTTGCCGCCAGGGCTTCATAGTCGTCAGGATAGAGAAACTGGAAGGAGAGATCTTCCAGCTCTCTTTTCATCCAATCAATCCCCAACCTGCTGGCAAGAGGGGCATACAGATCCATTGTTTCCCTGGCTATCTCCAGCTGTACATCTCTGTCCACTGCTTCCAGTACACTCATATCCTGGAGTCTGTCAGCCAGCTTCACCAGCAACACCCGAATGTCATCAGCAATGGCCAGCAGCATTTTTCTTACATTCCCGGCCTGGTGTGCCAGCTTGCTGTTGTAGTGAACATTGGTAATTTTCGAACAACCTGCCACGATCCGGGCTACAGGCGCACCAAACTCCTCTGCAAGCTCATCGAGCTGGCAGCCATCTTTCAAAACGCCATGAAGCACACCTGAAAGAATGGTATCCCGGTCAAGCTTCATCGTGGCAAGCGTCATTGCGACTTGCAGCGCGTGTTGGATCTGCCATTCACCGCAAAAATGTTTCCGGGCACCGTGTACCTTTTTTACCAGCTCCCAGGCCTTATCAATCTGGACAAGTTCTTCCTCCTCCAGATAATTTGCAACGATGAACCTCAGTCTCTGATGACTGAGCTGAGAAATGTCTGCCATAACCCTTTGCATGCCTTATTCGTTTATCAGACCTGTAATATATGCAAGACAATCATTCAGTTTCCGCTCACAGGTGTCCCCGTCTCTCCGCCGGCGGATTTCAACCACACCATCCTGGTCATATTTTCTGCCAACAGTTACACGAATGGGAATTCCCAAAAGATCGGCATCTTTGAATTTCGAGCCTGGCCGCTCATCACGGTCATCAAGCAGAACATCGACGCCCGAGTCAAGCAGGGTCTGATAGAGTTTTTCCGCAGCCTCGCTTATAGCCGTATCCTTTATATCCAGGTTCAAAATAATCACCTGATACGGTGCAAGCGCCATCGGGAAGATTATACCGTTATCGTCATGATTCTGCTCAATGGCTGCGGCGACCACCCGGCTGACGCCGATACCATAACATCCCATAACAAACGGTACCTCCTTACCTGAACTATCCTGGAAATTCGCCGACATGGCCTCAGAATATTTAGTACCAAGTTTGAAAATATGGCCAACCTCAATCCCTTCTGCTATCTCCAGCCTTCCCTTACAATAGGGGCAACTATCCTCCATCGTAATTTTCCGGATATCACCGATGGCCTTGACCTGAAAATCCCGCTGAAAATTAACATTCTTGAGATGATGGTTTTTCTCATTTGCGCCCGCATAAAAGTTGGCCATCGCCGCTATTTCATGGTCAGCGACCAGATCAATCTCCGCCCCCACAGGCCCGAGATATCCACTGGGTACCCCTGTTGCATCAAAAACCTGCTGGTCATCGGCAAGAACCACGTCTGTGGCACCAAGCAGATTTTTCAATTTCACCTCTTCAACCTCACGGTCACCACGAACAAGCACTGCAACAGCCTTGTCATCTACCATGTATACCAGTGTTTTAACCAGCTCACGGGGTTCAATACCAAGAAATTCACAGACAGCATTTACTTTACGTTTTCCGGGTGTTTCAACTTTTTCCATCTCCTTAAAAGCAGCTGCACTCTTTTCTGGAGCTGCAACAGGTGCCTTTTCAACATTTGCTGCAAAATCACAGGCATTACAGAAAACAATGGTATCCTCACCTGTTTCAGCAAGTACCATAAACTCGTGGGAAAAACTGCCGCCAATACTGCCGGAATCAGCCTCGACTGCTCTAAATTTCAAGCCGCACCTGGTAAAAATTCGGGTATAAGCATCCCGCATTTTCTGATAGCTGATACTTGCTGCCTCATCACTGACATCAAAGGAATAGGCATCTTTCATGATAAATTCCCGCCCGCGCATCAAACCAAACCGCGGCCGTATCTCATCACGAAACTTCGTCTGAATCTGATAAAGGTTTACTGGAAGCTGCTTATAGGAGTGGATATTGCTTCGTATAATATCTGTGATAACCTCTTCATGGGTAGGTCCCAGACAGGACTCCCGGTCATGACGATCTGTAAAACGGAGCAGTTCCGGGCCGTAATCACGATATCGTCCAGACTCCTTCCATAAATCAGCAGGCTGCACCATGGGCATGGTAAGTTCAAGAGCACCAGCCCTGTTCATCTCTTCCCGGACAATCTGCTCAACCTTACGAATGGCAAGCATTCCATAGGGCAGATAGCTGTACACTCCAGATGTTAATTTCCGTATAAACCCGGCACGTAACATCAAGCGATGACTGACAACCTCAGCCTCAGCGGGGGTTTCCTTTAACGTGGGAATAAATGTTTGTGAATATCTCATAAATATATTCCTTATTTGATAGAAAAATGTCCTGAATCGCAGGTAACAGGATTTCAGACTATTTTACACTATTTTGCAGCTATCCGTTATAACAAAAGTACTCACAAAACGGTCTTGATAACAGGCTTTTTCATCTGCTGATGATAGTTTCGCTCAAGCTCTTCCAGCTCTTTCAGAAATACGGGTATGAGCTCATGCTCATCCACCTTTTTGTACATTTTTCCTTTTTTAAAGAGAATGCCGACACCCTTACCACCGGCAACACCGATATCAGCCTCCTTTGCCTCACCAGGCCCATTGACCACACATCCCATCACGGCAATTTTAACCGGTGCCTCCATAGTCTGGATAAAGGCTTCAACCCGTTCAGCGAGCTTGAATAAATTGACCTCTGTCCTGCCACAGGTAGGGCAGGACACAAGTTCAGGCCCCCGAATGCGAATATTCAAGGCACGTAAGAGCTCATAGGCAACCCGTATTTCTTCCACAGGATCTCTGGTAAGCGAGATACGAAAGGTGTCGCCAATACCTTCGGAAAGCAGTATTCCCAAGGCGGCACTGGATTTTACAGTTCCAGCTATAAGTCCACCCGCTTCCGTAACACCTAAATGAAGAGGATAATCCACCAGCTCTGACAATCTGCGATATCCGTTCACAGTTGTCAGGGTATCTGAGGACTTGATGGAAATCTTAATATCATGAAACCCCTCTTTTTCCACCAGTCGCACATTTCTAAGGGCACTCTCAAGTAAGGCATCCGGTTTTTCAGGTGTTGGAAAACCATATTTTGCCAGCAGATCTTTTTCTATTGAACCACTGTTTACTCCGACCCGGATGGAAACATGATGCTGTTTTGCCGCATCAACAACCTTCTCTAACTTTTTCGCGCCGCCAAGGTTTCCAGGATTTATGCGAATGGCCTGGGCTCCATTCTCCATAGAGGCAATGGCCAGACGATGATCGAAATGAATATCAGCGATAACAGGTATCCGCACCTTCTTTCGTATTGATTTTATTGCAGATGCAGCCTTCTTATCCAACACAGCCACTCGAACGATTTCACAACCGCTTTGCTCTAATGCCAGGATCTGTCTGACAGTGGCGTCGACATCACGTGTGTCAGTATTGGTCATGGACTGCACCACAACAGGAGCATCTCCGCCAATCGCTACCTTCCCCACATAAATCTGACGTGTTTTTCTCCTGGGAATACTCATCCTTACCTCTGCTTTTTTTGTGCCAGATTTAATTCAGCATCGGAAGCACGTACATAGAGAGGCTCCGCAGTTTCCAGATCGAGGAAATCACCGTTATTGTACTGTTCACCACAGATAAGACCACAGGCTGCAGCAGAAACCCTGTGCAGATGCTGCGGTGCAAACCATACATCTTCGCCCAGTTTTTGCCGCCACAGCGAACCATAGGTCATCACACCATCACCCGCTATCACATCGCCTTTATCGACGAGCTGGACAAAAGCAGCAGGGTCAATTGCCTGTATGGGAATTTCTAAAACAGGAATTTCCGGGGAAGAACATCTGTATTTTGCCGCATAGATCTGATTTTTTCGGGCATCGAGTGCTACCCATACGGAACCGGAAACACCGCTCGAAGCTGCAATACCGGCAAGTGTTGCAACACCGAGCAGAGGAAGCCCTGCTGCAAAGGCAAACCCCTTTGCCGAGGCCATACCTATGCGCAGGCCGGTAAAACTGCCAGGACCAAGGCCAACAGCAATACCGTCAAGATCCTGCCAGCCAATTTCAAGTTGTGAAAAAAGATAGTCAACGCAGGAAATAAGCCTCCTCGAATGTGTAATATGAGAACATAATGACAGACTACCAAGCACTTCCCCAGATGCCAGGGTACCTGAGGTTACAGCAAGAGAAGCGCATTTGGTAGCGGTATCAATTGCCAGAAGAAGCGGTCTCTTTTCAGCCATTACCGAAACCATCTCATGATGTCATTGTAAAAGGCAAAGAGCATCAAGGCGCCCAGCAAAGCAAGCCCCACCTGCTGCAAGGCAATCTGCGCTTTTTCTGATAGGGGTTTCCCGCGTATTGTCTCAACAGAGATAAAGACAAGATGTCCGCCGTCTAACACGGGAACTGGCAGCAGGTTTAAAATGCCAAGGTTAACACTGAGCAAGGCGATAAAATAGGTAAGATTTATCCACCCTTCCCGCATCTGCTCACCGGCTATTTTAGCTATCAATATGGGCCCCCCTATTTCGGATGCAGGCACCACCTGCTGTATTATTTTGATAAAGCCCAGTACGGTGAGATAGATAAAATACCAGGTTTGCTTTACAGCCTCCGAAAATGCCTCAAAGATGCCAACAGAGGCATACTGCACACTGTTATCCTTTACGATGCCCACCATATAGCGTTTTTCGACCACCTCGCCAAAGAGATTTTTTGCGCTATCAATCTTCGGCTGTACCATAAGCTCGACAAGCGCATCGCCGCGCTGCACAGTTATACGAATGGCATTGCCATCACTTTTCTTAACACCATTAAGCACATCCACCCATTGTTTTGTTCGAACACCTTCAATGGCATAGATACTATCCCCTTGTTCTATACCTGCCTGCATAGCAGGTGAATCGGCTGTAACCTCACCTATTTTGGTGGTATCCATGGGTTCAGGGACACCTGCAACAGAAAACAGGAAAAAGAACAGGATAATAGGAAAGACAAGATTAAAAAATGGACCGGCAAACACAATGAGAAACCGTCGGCCAGGACTTTTATGGGCATAGGCCACGGAACGATCTTGCTTGGGAACATCCTGTTCATCGGGGTTTTCACCAAACATTTTCACATACCCGCCCAGCGGAAAGGCAGAGACAACGTATTCTGTCTCTCCTATTTGCCTGCCAAACACTTTCGGGCCAAATCCCAGGGAAAACTTCAATACCCGCACACCAAACATCTTGGCAAAAAGAAAGTGACCAAGTTCATGAACAAAAATCAACAGCCCTAATACAATTATAAAAGATACCAGTGTTGTCATATCGAACCTGTTTCGTATTTATTGCAGCCTGCATCCGTTACGGACATGATAACCACACCCCAGAATAATCATTCATAGCAACAATGGAAGGGAAAGAAACAGCTTTATCTCAGCTTGCCTATAACCACTTCGGCATATTTGCGTGCCTGGCTGTCGGCTTCAAGTATATCATCAAGACGTGTGTCCAGCCCGCCGCGAACCTCGTCCATTACCTGTGCAACTGTCGCAGGAATATCCATAAACCCTATTTTCTTCTCTAAAAATGCCGCCACAGCCACCTCATTGGCTGCATTCAATACAGCAGGGCTCACGCCCCCTTCATCCAACGCCCTAAAAGCCAATTCAAGTGCCGGGAAACGAAGAGTATCGGGTACTAAAAACTCCAATCCGCTCAAACTGGTAAGAGACAGCGGTTCAAGGTTCAGTGCTATTCGTTCTGGATAGGTCAAGGCATAGGCTATAGGAATCTGCATATCAGGAATACCAAGCTGGGCAATCACAGAACCATCCTGAAATTCAACCATTGAATGAACAACAGATTGAGGATGAACGATGACATCTATCTCTTCCAGCGAAAGATCAAACAGCCATTTCGCTTCGATAACCTCAAGTCCTTTGTTCATCAAGGTTGCTGAATCAATGGAAATTTTCCTACCCATTGACCAGTTTGGATGCTGCAGAGCCTGCTCGAGGGTGGCAGACTGTAATTCCTCTTTTGATTTTGTAATGAAAGGTCCGCCTGATGCCGTCAATATTATTTTGCGCACATCCTTTCTTCGCCCCGCTTCCAGTACCTGAAAGATAGCAGAATGCTCGGAATCCACCGGCAGCAACTCGACATCATGCTCTTTCACCGCCGACATAACAATATTTCCTGCCATCACCAGCGTTTCCTTGTTGGCAAGACAGATGTTTTTTCCATGCTCAATTGCCGCCAGGGTAGGCAATAAACCTTCAGCTCCGACAATAGCGGAAACCACAGTATCTGTGGCAGCAAGAGTCGCGACAGCAATATTTCCCTCCACTCCATATACAATACGATCATGGTATTGCCCGGGCACAAGAGCCTTTAGAGCATCGGCACATTTTTCATCAACAACAGAGACAACTTCAGGACAGAACTCCAGTATCTGTCTGGACAACAGATCAATATTCCTCCCGGCAGCCAGACCGCGGACAGTAAACCTTTCAGGGAAATTACGAACAATAGTAAGGGTATTGGTACCTATGGATCCTGTTGAGCCAAGAAGAGAAATATTTTTCATTACCCGCCTGTGAAGATATAAAGATAGTAGAGGAGAGGTGCAGCAACAAGCATCGAGTCAACACGGTCAAGTATCCCGCCATGTCCAAGCAGGAGCTTACCTGAATCTTTCGTGTTCGTCCCTCTTTTTAATACGGATTCTGCTAAATCACCGATAATTGCAGCAAAAACAAGCATAACCGCTACAGGCAGGATAACAGGTATATTAAAAGAACCGAACAGGAAATATGAGGCGATAAGAGCTATCCCACTGCCGCAGACAACGCCTCCCAAAGCCCCTTCAATAGTCTTTTTGGGGCTAATGGCCGGACAAAGTTTATGCCTGCCAAGATAGCTGCCAAAATAATATGCTCCGGTATCTGAACCTGCAGTTATCGTAGTAAGAAGAATCAGCCAGTAATTTCCTTCAGGCAAAAACCACAGCAAAAGAAGATGCGCCAGTAGAAATCCCACATAGAGAGAACCAAAGCCCAGCTGAATAAAGAAGGTATATGGTTCTGTAAGCTCTTTGTATCTAAAAACGACATAGAACGAAGAAAAGAAAAAGGAGAGAAAAAGCCCGCCGCCAAGTCCACTTGCCTGCAGGTAGCCAACAAATAAAACAGGCAATATCAGAAGCAGAGCAAGAACCAGACAATCAACAAAGCTCAGATCAGATCCAAAGGTCATACGGACATATTCATATCCACCAACGATGCCAACAGCTATAATAACACACCAGAAGGAAATGAAGGAGCCACCAAGTAGCAGTGCAAGCCAGCCTGCAGCAAGAACCAGTCCCGGTATGATTCTCTTCATCCTGTCATCCTGTTTTCAGCTGTGCCCCAGTTCTGCCAAAACGCCTTTCACGGTTTTGATACTCAACCAGAGTTTCAATAAAAGCTTCTTTGCGAAACTCGGGCCACATGATGTCTGTGAATACCAGTTCCGCATAGGACAGCTGCCAGAGTAAAAAATTAGATAACCGCTGCTCGCCGCCAGTACGAATAAACAGATCGGGATCAGGAAGCTGTCTGGTAGAAAGAGCGTCTGAAAAGACGTCAACGGTAATATCTTCTGCAGATAATGCACCTTCAGTACAACGGGTAGCTATGTTTTTCACCGCCATCACGATCTCATCTCGCGCCCCATAACTCAAGGCAAGATTGAGAATCAACTTGTCGTTCCCCCGTGTTTTTTCAATTGTAGAAACGAGCCTCTCCCGAACGGCCTCCGGAAGTTTTGCAAAATCACCGATACATCTGAGCTGTATGCCGTTTTGCAGCATCTGATCAAGCTCTGAGCAGAGATAATTTTGAAGAATGGACATCAATCCCTTGACTTCACTCTCGGGTCGTTTCCAGTTCTCACTGGAAAATGCATATAACGTCAGTACCCGAATACCAAGCTCAGCTGCGACCTCAACAATTTCACGAACGGAATCAGCGCCAATTTTATGGCCATAGAGACGGGGTTTCTTTCTCCCCTGGGCCCACCTTCCATTTCCATCCATAACAATGGCTACATGAGCGGGCAGTCTGGTTTTATCAAGATCAATAGTTGTGGACATAGAAAAATCTGCTAAAAAAACGTGTGGATTTATACTTCAAGTACTTCCTTCTCCTTGGAAGCGGAGATATCATCAATCTGTTTGATGTGACTGTCTGTTTCTGACTGGGCTTCATCCTGTAGTTTAAAAAGTTCGTCCTCTGAGATATCCTTGTCTTTCTTCTGTTTCTTCAACACATCTATTGCATCACGTCTGATATTACGTATGGCAACTCGAAACTCCTCAGCCACTTTTTTTACCTGCTTGACCAGTTCCTTACGTCGCTCTTCAGTAAGCTGAGGAATGTTCAAACGAATTATCTTACCATCGTTTACAGGAGTCAAGCCGATGTCAGACTTTAAAATAGCCTTCTCAATGGGTGCTAACATCTGCGGGTCCCAAGGTTGAATTGCGATCAACCGGCTTTCAGGAATAGTCAGCGTACCAACCTGATTCAAGGGCATGGAGCTGCCATATGCATCAACAGTAATATCATCAACCAAGGCAAGAGATGCACGCCCGGTGCGGACCTTGGACAACTCGGTTTTAAATGCCTCGACACTTTTCTCCATTCTTTCAGCCATATCAAGAATTACGTCACTCATCATATTTCTCTCAGTTATTGTTGTGTTGTATCATCTGTATGAATGATTGTCCCCACCTTCTCACCCAGCACCCCTTTTTGAATATTTCCCTTCACGTTCATATTGAGAACGAGGATGGGCATATTATCATTTTTGGCGAGGGCAATCCCTGTTGCATCCATTACACGCAGATTTTTCAAGAGAACCTCATCATAGGTGAGGGTATCAAATCGAACAGCATCAGCACTGATCATGGGATCCTTATCAAAAACACCATCAACCCTGGTCGCCTTGATGATGACATCTGCATCTATCTCCAGAGCTCTAAGCACACCCGCAGAATCAGTTGTAAAATATGGGTTTCCAGTGCCGGCAGCAAAAATTACCACACGCCCTTTTTCAAGATGGCGTGTGGCCCTTCTTCGAATATAGGGTTCACATACTGACTGCATGGAAATAGCCGACATAACACGTGTATCGACATCGAGTCTTTCCAGGGCATCCTGAAGGGCAAGACTGTTCATAACTGTTGCAAGCATACCCATGTTATCAGCCGTAGCTCTATCCATCCCCTTGCTGGCACCGGCAACTCCACGAAAGATGTTTCCCGCACCTATAACAATACCTGGCTCCACACCGAGATCAACGATTCCCTTAATTTCCGCTGCAACATATTCAATAACATCGGTATTGATTCCAAAAGAACTATCTCCCAAGAGAGCTTCCCCACTCAATTTGAGTAATACACGTTTGTATCTGATATGCATAGAACCTCCTTAGGCGTGATCAGGTTATAATCATAGTTACCTTTGTTTTTTCAACGTCGTAGACAAATGGAATTATGCGCCAATCTGGAATCTGGCAAAACGCTTAATGGAAATATTTTCGCCCATCTTGCCAACCAGATCGGTCATAATCTCCTGAATGGAGCGGTCTGGATCCTTTACAAATTTCTGTTCGAGCAGAACGACCTCTGAGAGAAATTTCTCTATTTTACCAGAGACCATCTTCTCGACGATATTCTCAGGTTTTCCTGAATCCAAAGCCTGTTTCATATAGATATCTTTTTCTCGGGCAACCACCTCTTCGGGCACCTCTTCACGGGTCACTGCCACCGGATTAGCAGCAGCTATATGCATGGCCACATCACGGCCAAACTCAACGAACTTGTCAGTTTTGGCAACAAAATCGGTTTCACAGCCAATTTCAACCATAACGCCCAGTTTACCACCAGCATGAATATATGTGGCGATAATCCCTTCACTGGTTTCCCGGCCAGCTCTTTTTGCGGCAACTGCAAGACCCTTTTGACGAAGCAGATCAATCGCTTTTTCCATATCTCCGTTTGTTTCTGTCAACGCCTTTTTACAGTCCATCATACCAGCAGCGGTTTTATCACGCAGCTCTTTTACCATTTTACTTGTAATATCCATCTATTCATCCTCCGGGATCACGGTATAATGCAATACCTTATTTATTCTTTATTTGAGTGTTGCCGCTATCTTCATAAGCGAAAGGGGCTCTCATATGACAGCCCCCATATCATCTTCGCCAATGAGCAACCACCGAGATTGCACCAGTGCAGCCTATTGCTCTGATTCAGTCTCTTCTTTGGCCATTTCTCCATCAACATCGCCATGAGCTGCAGCTTTGGCCTCTTCTGAAGCATCTTCTCCATCACGTGCAGCCTGTCCCTTTAATACCGACTCTGCGATATGATAGCTCAGCAAGCGTATGGCACGAATGGCATCATCATTACCAGGAATCACATAATCGATGCCATCAGGATCACAGTTGGTGTCTGTTATGGCAACAACCGGAATATGCAGTTTTTTTGCCTCATTGACACCAATGCTTTCTTTGCGAGGGTCAACAACGAAAATCACAGACGGCAGGCTTTTCATATCCTTAATACCGCCAATATTTCTTTCGAGCTTCGCCCTTTCTTTTTCCATCAAAAGAATTTCCTTCTTTGGAAATCTATTGATAGAACCATCTTCCTGCATCGATTCAATAGACTTCAGTCTATCAATACTTTTCTTTATGGTCTGGAAGTTAGTCAACATCCCACCCAGCCATCTATGATCAACATAGTACATACCGCATCTTTTGGCCTCGTCACGAATAATGGACTGAGCCTGTCTTTTTGTCCCCACAAAGAGGATCGATCCGCCTTTGGCAACTTCCTTTTCAATAAACGCGCACGCCTTATCAAAAAGCTTTTTGGTGATGTCCAGGTTGATAATATAGATCCCGTTTCGCGGTCCATAAATGTATGGCTTCATCTTAGGGTTCCAACGACGGGTCTGATGCCCAAAATGCAGTCCTGCCTGCAACATGTCTTTTACAGTAGCTTGTGCCATTTCTAACTCCTTTCTGGTTTTTCCTCCATCCCCATATCATTGCACAACCGCAACACCAGTTTCTTCAGGGATGTGTGTATTTACGTTTACATTTTACAGCTCAACAAAGTTCTCTTTATTAAGCAGCAACCCTTCTATATACCAGGAGAAGAAAAAGAATGCAAGTATGCATACCATTTCTCTTACTCATTTCATTTCTTCAGCAGCCGGGAATTACCGCCATACAAAAATTTTAACAGTTCAAATCCAAACTTGAGTATTTCTTCCTCATCATCTTGAAGCCTCCGTTTTTCATCCTTTGACATACGAAAGCTTTGAATCAACTTGTACTCTGCAATATAGCGTTTGAACATATCGATATCAAAGCATACCATAAAGGCAAACTTTTGATTATCTCCACCAGCACCTTCACCCCGCCAGGGATTTTGTAAAAAGACAGTGTCTACCTCTGCCCACAAGCTGTTCATATAATTATATCTAAGCAGCCCCTGTGCTCTAATCCACCCATCAACGCCTTGTTTTACCCGCTCTCCATGACCCATGCAGTAATCATGAATCTTTATAAAATAATAATCCTGGGCATTCCCTCTATCAGGGTTTCTATCTACAGCACGCTCGAGTGGATACATTCTACAGGCAGAAGGCCGGTCTGTATATACCCGACAGCCGGTCTCAGCCAGAAATGGGCATTGCTCATCTTCGGTAAGACGCATCATCAGAGTAGGAAAGTATGGATTATCCCCCTGAACGATCTGCACATATTCTGCTAAAAACTCAGCAGATGTAACACCCAGATTGTTCTTCAGACGGAGAATATCATAGGGATAGAGTATCATTTCCACCTGTTTGCAGCACCTGGTGAAACAATCGATCTGCTCATGACACCGAAATGAAAACGTATCTTTCCCAAGTGGTTCCATCCCGACTGGAAATTGCTTTTCCATCAGTCTTCTCTCAATAAAATTATAACCGTAACAGTGGATTCCATCAGAAGGCACCTGTCAGGCTGTTACAATAAAAAAGCCAACATGAACATATCGTCCATGTTGGCTTTTTTTACAAGGTTTAAGAGATAGAGATCTTAATCTTCACTTTCTTCCAAATCGACTGTATCCTCATAGGTAACGAGCTCAATAATAGCCATGGACGCAGCATCACCTTTACGAACACCCGTTTTTACAATTCTGGTATAGCCACCATTACGATCTGCAAATTGTGGTGATATCTCATCAAAGAGTTTAGCAACAACATCTCTGCTGGTAATATAGCTCAATGCCTGACGTTTTGCATGCAGATCACCTCTTTTACCAAGGGTAATCATCTTCTCGGCTATAGGTCTGAGCTCTTTTGCTTTTTCTGTGGTGGTTACGATACGCTCATGCTCAAACAAAGACGTAACCATGTTTCTAAACATCGCTTCACGATGGGAGCTGGTACGCCCAAGTTTTCTGCCACTCTTTCCGTGTCTCATATATCTATCCTCAACTTCGAACTGTTGTTATACGCTGTCAATAAATGTACCAGGAACAGTAATCGACGAAATTACTCTTCGTCACTGACTACTCTGTCAGGAGCAGTCCAACTGTCAAATTTCATCCCAAGTGACAGTCCCATTTCTGCCAACAATGTTTTAATTTCATTAAGTGATTTTCTACCGAAATTCTTCGTTTTCAGCATTTCCTGATCAGTCTTCTGCGCAAGATCACCGATAAAATGAATCTCAGCATTTTTAAGACAGTTCGCTGATCTTACTGATAATTCCAGATCTTCAACAGGTTTATCCAGATATGGATTTAACGGTTCACGATCTTTATCGGGAAGATCCTGAATCTCAGGTTCTGCAGCCTCCTCATCGAAGTTGATAAATATGGTCAACTGCTCCTTGAGAATCTTTGCTGCAAATGCAAGCGCACTTTCCGGTTTCACCGATCCATCTGTTTCAACTTCCAGTGTCAGTTTATCATAATCAGTTCGTTGTCCTACACGAGCTTGAGATACCACATATTGAATATTTTTAATCGGTGCAAAAATTGCGTCAATTGGTATCTGGCCAACAGACAGTGTGTCTTTATTCTGCTGTTCGGCAGGCTGATACCCTTTTCCCCATTCAACAGTAAGTTCAGCGATAAAGGTGGTATCACCTGTGAGATTACAGATTATCTGGTCTTTGTTCATTATTTCAACAATATCGCCAGAGCTGATAATATCTCCAGCTGTAACCACACCAGGGCCTCGCTTTTCAATGCGAACTACCTGAGGTTCTTCGCTGTTGATTTTTGTGCGAATCTGTTTGATGTTGAGAATAATTTCAGACACATCCTCTGCAATATCCTTCATAGAAGTGAACTCATGCAACGCCCCTTCAATCTTTACACTGGTGATTGCTGTCCCTTGAATAGAAGAGAGAAGTATACGCCTCAAAGAGTTACCAATAGTCGTAGCGAACCCTCTTTCAAGGGGTTGACATACGAATTTGCCATAAAATTCAGTATGACTATCCTTGTCCACTTCGATCTTTTCAGGTGCAATGAGTTCGTGCCAGTTCCTGTAAATCTGAACAGTATCGTCGACAATCTCAGTCATATATTTCCTTCTTTTAAATTTTGCTCGTTAAAGCCCAAAGGGCAGATAAGAGGAAATCCTTCTCACCAGCCCGTCAGTATGCTCATAATGCTATAAACAGACCAATCATCTGACATTATAATCAGACAAATACAATCACAATTATCTTGAATACAAATCTACAATGAGATACTCCTGAACTGGCAGTCAGCTCTTCCATTCACTATTTTAAGTCAGCAGACTATCTACCTGCTGACAAGAATGGTCCGGCAGATCCAGCCAACTTCACCTGATCACGCTAGGATTTACCTGTAGATCAAAAATATTTCTTGCCAATTCGAACCTTCGCCAACCGCGCCGGTTAATCGAAGATCCAAAGGGCATCCCTATTGGTTAAACACGACGACGCTTGGGAGGCTTACACCCGTTATGCGGTATCGGAGTAACATCGTAAATTTTTGTTACCTCAAACCCCGTATTTATCAAAGCACGCAACGCTGCTTCACGCCCCGGCCCTGGACCTTTCACCTTGACTTCAATTTTGCGCATACCCTGATCCGCAGCTTTCTTAGCCGCATCCGCTACAGCATTCTGGGCAGCAAAAGGAGTAGATTTTCGAGATCCCTTAAAGCCGAGGACACCAGAGCTGCACCAGGAGACCACATTACCCTGCTTGTCTGTAATTGTTACAATAGTATTGTTGAAGGTGGAATATATGGAGACAATACCCTCCGGTACATTCTTTTTAACCTTTCTTTTTCCCTGTGCACTTGCACGTTTAGCTTTTGCCATCAATACACCTGTTAAATTAAATTATTTTCTCCGTGCAGCACCACGACGCGGTCCTTTTCTTGTCCTGGCATTGGTTTTTGTTTTTTGACCTCTGCAAGGCAACCCCATTCGGTGACGACGACCACGATAACAACCAAGATCCATCAGACGCTTTATATCCATGGATACTTCACGTCTGCGATCACCTTCTACTGTATATTCACTCTCTATGACCTTCCTGATTCTGGTAACATCCTCCCCATCCAGATCATCACTATTCATAGTATAGGGAAGATCCACTGCATCCAGGATCTTTCTTGCCGAGGTAAGGCCAATACCGTGGATATAGGTAAGAGCTCTATCGATATGTTTATTCTTAGGTAAGTCAACTCCAGCTATACGTGCCAAAATGCATCTCCTTAAACAAATAGGAAGGGTTAAAAAATACTTCTATCCCTGTCTTTGCTTATGTTTTTTTATTTTACACGAAACGCGTACAATTCCATTACGCTTATAAACCTTACAAGCACTACACATTTTTTTTACCGATGTTCGAACTTTCATAACAAATCTCTATTGTTTCTTTTTAGCATTCTTTGACCTGAATGTTACTCTACCACGAGTCAGATCATAGGGGGACAGCTCTACCGTCACTCTATCGCCAGGTAATATTTTTATAAAATGCATTCGCATTTTCCCGGAAATATGCGCAAGAACCTTATGCCCATTATCAAGCTCTACCCGAAACATAGCATTGGGAAGCGGTTCAATTATAGTGCCTTCAACCTCAATTGCTTCTTCTTTCGCCATGGGGCTGTCTCCAAATAAAATATTAGCCCAAAAAAGGGCTATTATAATCCATCTTCTCGCAAAAGAGAAGTATTTTTTTAATTTTCAAATTTTTCTCGGGAACTCAGTATCAACGGCCCGTTTTTAGTTACCGCCACCGTATGCTCAAAATGAGCAGATGCCTTTTTATCGGCTGTAACAACAGTCCAGCCATCTTTGAGGACCTTAACCTCATGCGTTCCAAGATTAACCATTGGCTCAATGGCCAGTACAAGCCCTTCAACAATGCGTGGAGACCTTCCCCTCTGTACGAAATTGGGTATTTCAGGAGCCTCATGCAATGCCGTGCCAATACCATGCCCTACAAACTGTCTTACTACAGAGAAGTTTTCAGACTCTACATAGTTTTGCACAGCAGCAGAAATATCAGAGATACGGTTTCCAACCACAGCCTGTTCAATTCCCAACTCAAGAGAACGTTTCGTCACCTCCAGCAACCTGCGCTTTTCAGGGGATATATTACCCACCGCCACAGTAATTGCGGAATCGCCATGATATCCCTTGTATTCAACACCGAAATCAATGGAAATAATGTCACCATTTTTCAGCTTTACCTTACGCGATGGAATACCGTGTACAACCTGCTCATTAACAGAAACACACAGACTGCCGGGAAAGCCTCGATACCCCTTAAATGCAGGTCTTACCTTTTTTCTGGTACAGTGATCCTCAGCAAGTTTGTTTAACTCCCAGGTGGTTACTCCCGGCTTGATTGCCCGTCGAACATCAGAGAGGATTTCAGCTACCATCTGATTAGCCACCAGCATCAGACTGATCTCGTGTTCAGTCTTCACAACCATGGATCTCGAATCACTGGAAGGAGACATCATACACCGCCCTACCTTCGACCTCGCAGTCTACCCTGCTTCATAAAACCTTCGTAATTTCTCATAACCAGATGAGACTCAATTTGAGAGATGGTATCAATACCAACACCAACAACAATCAAAAGTGCAGTACCGCCAAAATAGAAGGGGATACTGAACTGTGAGATCAGAATAGTCGGCAGTACACAAACCACACTGAGATAAATGGCTCCAACAACAGTTATCCGCGTTAATACCTTATCTATGAATTCGGCCGTCCGTTTACCCGGTCTGATACCAGGAATGAAACCGCCGTTCTTCTTCAGATTTTCTGCAACATCATCAGGCTTGAACTGCACTGCGGTATAAAAAAAGCAGAAGAAAACAATCATCGCCACATATATGACATAGTACCATACGTGACCTGGTGATAATGCTGCGGACACCCGCTGTACCCAGTCAATCTGGATAAAACTTCCGATTGTTGCCGGAAACATCATAATAGATGAAGCGAAAATAGGTGGAATAACACCGGATACATTGATCTTCAACGGGAGATGCGAACTCTGACCACCATAGACCTGCCGCCCTACAACCCGCTTTGCATACTGAATCGGTATTCTTCTCTGCGATGTTTCAAAGAACACAATTACCCCAACAACTGCGAACATGAACGCAAGAAGAAGAGGAACAAAGAAAACAGCAATCTCACCAGATTTAACAAGCTGGATTGAGTTAACTATCGCAGATGGCGCCCTTGCAACAATACCTGCAAAAATAATCAGCGAGATACCGTTACCGATACCTCTCTCAGTCATCTGCTCACCAAGCCACATAATAAAGGCTGTTCCTGAGGTAAGGGTAAGCATTGTCATAAGTTTGAACTGTATCCCCGGATGCAGTACAATTGCCTCACCGCCAGGGCCTGTCATCCCCTCCAGTCCAACCGCAATAAATGTACCTTGAATAACAGAAAGGAATACAGTTCCATATCTTGTATATTTTGTTATTTTACGACGCCCCGCCTCACCTTCTTTCTTCAGGGTTTCCAACTGTGGAATAACAACAGTTAACAGCTGAATGATAATCGAAGCACTGATATATGGCATAATTCCCAACGCAAAGATGGAAAAATTCTCTAATGCACCACCTGAAAACATGTTGAACATGCCAAAAAGAGTACTGGCATTTTGAGAAAAGAACGATGCCAGCGCCTCACCGTTAATCCCAGGCGTCGGAATCTGTACACCTATGCGATAAACTGCAAGCATGAGAAGCGTAAACACGATCCGTTTCCGCAACTCAGGTATGTTTGCTGCACTCTGTAATCCACTCATAAAATCGCTTTCCTATATTTTACAGGTAAAGATTTTGCAAAAAACCGCTGTAATTCCTATTTATCTAAATCTTTAACGAGCTTTACACTGCCGCCTGCTTTTTCGATCATTTCTTTTGCCTGACCGCTTATTTTATCAACAACAATATGAAGAGCGGAAGAAACTTCACCGTTGGCAAGCACCTTACTATACTCACCAGCTTTCAAACAACCAGCTTGAACGAGTACTTCATTGGTAATCTCACCAGCATCTTTCAATTTTTCCAGCTGAGCAAGTGAAATGATTCGATAGTCTTTACCAAATTTATTATGAAATCCGCGTTTTGGCAGACGCCTCTGCAACGGCATCTGACCACCTTCAAAGCCAGGTTTTGAGTTGTATCCTGACCTGGATTTAGCACCTTTGTGACCACGCCCGGCAGTTTTACCATGTCCAGAACCCGGCCCTCTGCCTACACGCTTTTTATTTTTATTCGCTCCCTTGTTAGGAGACAGATTTCCAAGTGTAAGCATATTATGCCTCCTCAACAATTGTGACTAAATGCTGAACCTTTGCAAGCATACCTCGTATTTCCGGGGTATCTTTGCGTACAACTGTCTTATTCATTCTGGTAAGCCCTAACCCGGTCAAGGTGGAACGTATCTTTTTGTTACTGCCTATTCCACTCTTGACCAGAGTAAATGTGATAGTCTCGGCCATTTTTATACCTTCCTAAATACAAATTTATTTTTTTACTAGCCCGCTGCAACTGCTGCAATCAACTATGCTGATAGCTCTTCAACACTTTTGCCACGTAAACGGGCAATTTTCTCAGCAGAACGCAAATTACGAAGACCGTTAAGTGTGGCCTTTACCATATTGTGAGGGTTATGAGATCCCAGACATTTCGTAAGAATATTTGATACACCAGCAGCCTCCAGTACCGCACGTACCGGACCACCAGCAATAACCCCGGTACCCTCAGAGGCTGGCTTTAACAGAACACTCCCCGCACCGTATTTCCCTGTAATCTGATGAGGAATAGAGAGATCTGTAAGAGAAACCGGTTGCATATCCTTTTTGGCACGCTCCACACCTTTACGAATAGCCTCGGGCACCTGATTGGCTTTGCCAAGGCCGTAACCAACCTTTCCTTTGCCATCCCCTACGACAACGATGGCACTGAAGCTAAACCGGCGGCCACCTTTAACAACTTTTGCAACACGATTGATATAAACAATCTTTTCAATCAGTTCTTCAGCAGTTTCACCTTTAGAACGTTTAAAATCAGACAAAAGACACCCCCATTTTTCACAAATTCTTTAGAAAACTAATCCACCTTCACGGGCACCTTCTGAAAGTGACTTCACCCTGCCGTGATAGATATAACCGCCGCGGTCAAAGACAACTCTGTCAATACCTGCTGCCTTGGCTTTCTCAGCAATTTTTATACCAACAACCTTTGCTGCACCTGTTTTGCCCTTTTCTTCTCCCATATCAAACCCTTTTTCCTGGGTGGACATGGCAACAAGTGTCTTTCCAACAGAATCATCTATGATCTGAGCATATATGTGCTTGTTACTTTTAAATACACGCAGGCGCGGTTTTTCACTTGTGCCTACAATTTTTTTCCTAATCCGGCTGACTCTTTTTGCCCGAGCCGTTATCTTGAGACTTGTTTTAGCCATAACACCTATCCATATCTTTTGAAAATGCAGACAATAAGCAAATATTATTTACCTGCAGCTCCAGATTTACCCACCTTACGTACAATATACTCATCTTCGTACCGAATACCTTTACCTTTGTACGGCTCAGGCTTACGAATTTCACGAATTTTTGCAGCAGTGAGGCCCAGTAAATCCTTATCAATGGAATCAAGGGTGATCTTGTTTCCATTTACATCGGCGCTGACCCCTTTGGGTATCTCAAACTCCACAGGATTTGAATATCCCACATTGAGATTCAATTTACTTCCGCTGACGCTGGCTTTATAGCCAACACCTTCGATAATCAGACTTTTCTGAAAACCTTTATCTACCCCAACTACCATATTGTTAATAAGGCTGCGGGTAAGTCCTCGAAAAGCATTCACCTTTCTTGATTCAACACGGTTGCTCACAAGAAGATTTCCATCTTCCTCAACAACCTCAATATCATCAATAACATCCATCTTCAGCTCACCCTTGTTCCCCTTTACGGCAATCTGCTGACCTTTAATTGTCACAGTTACACCTGCGGGAACAGGTACTGGCTGTTTTCCAATACGAGACATAGCTACCTCCAGTTATCTATGAGAAGTGTTACCACACCTCACAAAGTATCTCTCCACCTG
>PDWJ01001911.1_pt1 | contig 23713 bp, 19 predicted proteins | sample 1430881 | NCBI WGS metagenome assembly PDWJ01 (sample SAMN01162460, study PRJNA174530) | Oral metagenome, whole genome shotgun sequencing project. | biome: Marine environment; feature: Marine mammal; material: Swab sample of the gingival sulcus; isolation source: swab sample of gingival sulcus... | reverse complement strand
GCAATTTGCGTTTTTTGCTAAATTTTGCATCCTTTGCGATTAAAAATTACCTCCGGTAAGCATCCTTTAATAAGCTAATAAGGTTGATATTTTTTTAGGTGTTTATCTCTACTAAGGTTTAAACGGAAAATAAGGTTTTTGTTTTAATTGAGAACGGCGCAGCCCTCACGCAAGTAATTAAAAATTAGAACCCGATTAAAGTTGGAAATTGGGGTCGAAAGTCGGAAGAATTTAATTAAAAAAGCGAATATTTACGGTGTTGAAAGCTGTTTTTTTGATTAATTTACTATTTTCGGCATTTTGTTAGTTCATATATACAATGAGTTTTTTATATCCGACATTTTTGTTTGCTCTTTTTGCCGTATTAATTCCGGTAATTATTCACTTGTTCAATTTCAGAACATACAAAACGGTATATTTCAGTAATGTACAGTTTTTAAAAGACATTAAGAAAGAAACAAAGTCAAAATCTAAGTTAAAAAATCTTTTACTTCTTTTGTTGCGTATTCTTACAATCAGTGCGCTTGTTTTTGCTTTTGCCGGTCCGTATATTCCCGAAGACGAGCAAAATCATGCAAGTTCTCAAAACCTTGTCGGGATATATGTGGACAATTCATTCAGTACGCAATCGGAAAGCAAATACGGTAAGATTATTGAAACCGAAAAGAAAAAGGCTTTGGAAACTGCCGAAGCTTACCCGGAAGATACCAAGTTTTTGTTCCTTAACAATGATTTTGATTTAAAACATCGACGCCCGATATCCAAAGAGCAATTAAAAGAATATGTTTTAAATACGAAGCTTAGCCCGGTGGTGAGAAAAGCAAGTACGATTATTTCCAAAATGCAATCAAATTTTAGAAATTTCGGGAAGAATAAAAGTAATTACACAATTTACTATTTCTCTGATTTTCAAAAAACAAGCAGTGATTTACCCGAAATAAAAATCGACAGCAATGCACATCTTGTATTTATTCCCGTACTTACGGAAAACGAAGCCAACTTGTTTATCGATTCTCTTTGGTTCGAAAATCCAAGCCGCCCCTTAAATCAGGCAGATAAATTGTATTTCAGTATTACGAATACCTCAGATAAATCATATACGCAAATGCCGGTTAAACTGTTTATTAATGACAGCATTAAAGCAAGCGGAAGTTTTGATATTGAGCCGCATTCCCAAACAAGCGAATTTATACAATTTACAAACAGCGAAACGGGTATTATCGACGGTCGTCTTGAAATATCGGATTTTCCGGTAAGTTTTGATAATGTCTTTTATTTTTCTTTTACACTGACGAAAACCCATAAAATTTTAATTCTGAAAGAAAAGGGTTTTGATGAGAGTTTTGTAAGCACTGTTTTTACAGGATTAAAAAATGTTGAAATAAAAACAAGCAGCCCCGCAAAAATAAACAGCCTTAATTTGAATGACTATAATGCCGTAATCTCCGTTGGTTTGCACGAAATAAGTGCTCCCTTAAAAGCGGCGTTTACAGATTTTACGGAAGCAGGCGGAAGCCTTGTTATATTCCCTAAAATAAATTGCAATACAAACACATACAATGACTTTTTTAATGCGGCAAATCTAAACTATATTACAGGTTTTGACACGGCAAAAACAGACATTGGCAGAATTAATTACAAGAGTGAAGTTATGCAAAATGTTTTTAAGAAAGAAGAAAAGAACATTGATTTGCCTTATATTGCAAAACGTATAATTTTCAGCAACTTAACAAATGTTGATGAAGAAGTTATTTTATATTCCGAAAAAAACGACAAACTGCTTTTTGCCGCAGATGTAAACAAAGGAAAAGTCTTTGTTTTTGCCCAAAATGCCGACGCATCATCGGGCAACTTGGTCTATCATCCTTTATGGGTTTCCTTATTATATAACATGGTATTTTACAATGCTGCCGGCAAAGACATTTATTATACGGCAGGCAGCGATTTTTCCATTAAACTTAATGCCGAAAATGCCGGTCGGGAAAATGTTTTTCGTATTATCGACAAACAGAAAAAAAAGGAAATTATACCGCAGGCAATCAACACCGAGGGCAACAGATATAAACTGCTGATAAACGATTTAATTCAAATGCCCGGACAGTATAAAATTGTATCGGGAAAAGACACCGTGAAAGGCATTGCTTTAAATTATGACAGGCGCGAGTCTTATTTAGAAAAATACAGCGAAGAAGCATTAAATTCCTTTATATCGGAAAGTGCTTTAAGGATTTCCTTATTGAAACCCCAAAAAGCTTTATTTAAAGAAAATGTTATGAGCCGGCGCAGAGGAACACCCCTTAAAAATATATTTTTGGCAGCAGCACTGCTTTTTATTGCTCTGGAAATTGCTTTGATAAAGTTTTTAAAATAGTTATGAATTATGAGTTATGAGTTGTGAATTATTAGTTGTGAATTAAGCTCGAAGTCGGAAGAGTTTTAATTGAGAACGGCGCAGCCCTCACGCAAGTAATTGAAAATTATAAATAAAAACATATGAAACGCCCATGACTGTAAAAAGACGCACAACGGGATGATTATTTTTCCGCTCTAATAAAATTTAAATATAATAAAACTCATTCGGGCGTTCCTATATGGCCTTTGAAAATTATAAAAATAAACATATGAAAAACATGCTTCTGACATTAATTTTCAGCTTGTTAATTTTGTCAAAATCTTTTTCGCAAGACATTGACACATTAATTTTTTGCGACTATAAAACAGTTCCGTTCGGCTATCAATACAAGAACACAAAAATAGAGCAACTTTCCGCAATAGAATATGCCGGCATACCGGGAAAATATTTTTTACTTCCGCAATCAAAGCATGATTTACACTATTTTCTTTGTACCATTGAGGAAAAAAACGAGCAAATCACTTGGTATATCGACAGCATCATCCGTATAGAAACAACAAAATTTGACGGTGAGGCAATACGCTTAAACCCTAAAACAAACACTCTTTTTTTTACGGAGGAACGTTTGAAAAAGTCTTTTTTAAAAACGCTTAATTCAAATGGCGAAATACAAACACTTTTAGAAAATAATCTGTTTCAAAAATTTAACAAAGGCTGGGAAGGTTTAACTTTCGATACAACTTTTAAGAATTTGTATATTTCTGTGGAACAAACGCATAAGAAGCCTTTTACGCATATTTTGAAATATAATTTAGAAACAAAAAAAGTTGATACCTTGCGCTACCGATTGGATATTTTGCCCGATGACATAAAAAACGATAACGGCATTACGGAAATCTTATACTGTGGTAAAAATACTCTGCTTGTATTAGAGCGTGCATGGCAAAAATCTGTGAAACAGACCTCTGTGCGTGTGTACAAATGCAAAATTAACAGCAAGAAAAAAGAAGTTGAAAAAATAAAGTGTATTGCCGACTTCAATGATTTATATTTCAAGGTAGACAATGTTGAGGGCATGACTTTTAATGCCGATAAATCAAAAATTATTTTCATTACCGATGATAATGCCAACAAACATCAGCAAACACAAATTATTTGCTTTAAGCTTAACCCGAATAATTCACCAAGTAATCTATTGCGGTCTGCATCTACCTCAAAATAAGACACTTTGTTTGATAAGCCTCATTCACCATATCAAAGGATATGCCTCAATCACCTTATCACTTATTTTATTGTATATGCAACCCTCACTACGAAGACTTGATGAATTATTCGGGTTAAATAAACGAAAAATCTCATCTATTAGACTTTTTGAAAAATCAATCTCCCTCCCCCCTCTTCTCCAAGCGGGAATTTGCTTTTTGCCAAAAACCATGAAATCGCAAAGAACGCACTCACAGCAAAGAAGCGTGCTGCTTAAGACGATACGCCGTATAAGTATTTACCCGTTACATGAATAATGTCGCCGTTTTCATCTTCAATCGTATAGTTCCATGTTATTTCCGTATAATCATCCGAAATTATGCCGGTACCTTTAAAAACTTGATTGTTCTTTATTTGTTCGGGAATTTGAAGCGTCAAATCATCATGCACAACAACGGATAAGCTAAGCTCATTGCCCATATTGTGAAAGTTTGATATAAACACTTCGTTATCGGCAGCGGAATTGGCATAAATTGTTGCCGTAAAAGATATAGGTGAGCCGTCCTCTTCCATATTGCAACTCCAATCACGAGAAATCTCTTGAATTACTTCTTGTGTGTTTAAGGCTTCTGCCGGTTCGTCAACGCAAGCAATTAAGAAAATAGCCAAAAATACGGCTACACTTGTTATTTTAAAAATTTTCATTGTTCTAAGATTTTAAGTTCCTTTTACATAAGCAAATTCAGTGCCGAAAAATATCGAATTTAACCCGTATTATTCACCAAGTAGTTCTATTACGGTCAGCATCCACTACGAAGACTTGATGACCACGAAGTAGCATCGAAGATAATAATACGGGTTAAAAATCTACGATTTCAATAAGTTCAATATCATATACCAAAGCCGAACGCGGCGGAATTTTCTTCATATCTCCGATTAATCCAAATGCCAAATGCGGCGGTAATATCAAGCGTGCTTTTTCACCTGTTTTCATTTTCAACAAAGCTTTTTCCAAGCCCGTTTCTTTTCCCGAGCTACCGATTTTGATTTGAGCAATGCCGTCTTTTTCTGATGAATAGCATAAAGTCCCGTCAAGCAGCTCAAGCGTATATTTATACCGAACAATATCCCCTTTTTCTACTTTTTTGCCCGATGATTGCACATAGATATCATACCACAAACCGTCCGGCGAATAGTTCATGTCCCATTCATGCCTGACAACATAGCTTTGTATCAATTCACTGTCGCGCTCCAATAAAAACTGATTGGCTTTGACTAAACTGTCTTCGGTCAATTGTTTCTGAAATTTGGGTTGTTCAGTTGCTTCATCGGCATCACAAGCCGACAACAATAAGATTAAAAATGCAATAGTGCCTGTTAATATCCTCATAGACTTTTATTTAAGATACGCCCTTGCAGCTTGAATAACAATTTCTTCCGCATCCTCAAAAGCGGCGTATATTCTTCCGCCGGCAGCATTTTTATGACCGCCGCCTTTAAAATACTTGTTTGAAAAAAGGTTTACGTCAGCATCGCCTTTGGAACGTAAAGATATTTTAATATAGTCTTCTGTTTCAATTCCAATCAAAGAAACTTGCACATCCGACACAGACAAAGGCATATTTACAATACCCTCATTATCTCCGGCTTTATAATTAAACTGGTTCAGTTCTTTTTGAGAAATAAGCATGTATGAAAATTGCAATTCCGGTATAATTTTCATTTTTTCATACAATAAATAACCGACCAGCCTTAGTCTGTTTTCCGAAAAGTTATTATGCACTTTATCATAGATGGCATCTTTATCAATGCCGTATGAAAGTAAGTCGGCAACTGCATTAAAGGTTCTTTTGTGCGATGAATTTACCGAGAAATTCAGCGTATCGGTCATAATGCCGGTATAAATGCAGCTTGCGATTGTTTTATCGACATAGGCATCGAAGCCAAGCATTTTAATACACTCATAAACAATTTCCGAAGCGGAACTCATGCTTGTATCCGAAAAAGTGAGGTACACCTCTTCCGAAGGATTTGGGTGGTGGTCGAGAATTATTTTTTGCGCTTTTGATTCGGACAACTTCCGGGCAAGATGTTCTGTTCGAGCGGGCGCATTAAAATCAACATAAAAAATTATATCGGCAGCATCAATCATCTCAAAAGCCTTGTCTTTATTAGTCTCCACTGCATCAGCACCGGGCATCCAAGCCAAGGCGGCGGGATATTCGGAAGGCATCGCAATAGAGACCTTAAAGCCGGCTTTTGTTAAGGTGTGAAACAAAGCCAAGGAGCCACCCATGCAGTCGCCGTCCGGATTATAATGTCCGACAATCAATATATTTTTCTTTTTATCAAGAATATCGGAAAGCTTTTCGCTAAAATTTTTGCTTAATATTTTCACGCTGTAAAAAATTTCGTTTGCAAAAGTAATTTATTTATTATTTAATCGTCTTAAAATTTATTTTTATTCTTTTTCTTGTACTTTTGCACACAAATTTTTAAATTATATAAGACAATGGAAAATATTACCCTGACAATGATTAAGCCTACGGCTGTAAAAAAAGGATATATCGGCAAAATTTTGGAAAAAATTACGGACGGCGGATTTAAAATTAAAGCAATGAAAATGCTTCGGATGAGCAAAGCCGATGCCGAAAAATTTTATGAAGTACATAAAGAAAGACCTTTTTATAATGAATTGACTGATTTTATGAGTTCCGGACCTATTGTGGCGGCTGTTCTTGAAAAAGAAAATGCTGTTGAAGATTACAGAAAGTTAATCGGGGCAACCAATCCGGAAAATGCAGCACCCGGAACCATTCGCAAATTATATGCAAGCAACATTCAAGAAAATGCCGTGCATGGTTCCGACAGTAATGAAAATGCACAAATTGAAGCCGCTTTCTTTTTTGCCCGAAAAGAATGTTTTTAATGAACAAGGCGATTTGATAGCCTAAGCCGCTTTATCCTTAGCGAAAATTTAACCCTCACTAATTTATCAAGTCTTCGTAGTGAGGGTTTCATATACAATAAAATAAAGTGATAAGGAGATTGAGACATATCCATTGATATGGTGAATGAGGCTTATCAAACAAAGTGTTTTATTTTGAAGTAGATGCTGAGTGTAATAGAACTACTTGGCGACCACGAAGTAGCATCGAAGATAATAATTTCATCCAACCAAACCCACAAGCTACTAGTATACAACGCTTTAATATTTTTGAGAAGTCAATCTCCCTGCACCCTCTTCTCCAAGAGGGAATTTGCTGTTGCGCTTTTTGCTAAATTTTGCATCCTTTGCGATTAAGAGTTACCTCCGGCAAGCATCCTTTAATAAGGTAATCAGGTTGATTTTCTTTTAGGTGTTTATCTCTACTAAGGTTTAATTCGAAAATAAGGTCTTTAACAATTTTCAATTCATAATTCATAATTCACCATTTGCAATTAAAAATCAATTTCCCTACACCCTCTTCTCCAAGAGGGTGTTTGCTATTTGCCAAAAACCATGAAATCGTAAAAAATTAGCTATTTGATTTTACTTTGCGCAAAAGTCTCGAAATGCAGGTTAAAAGAGGAAGACCGAAATCGGACTTCCGGCTTTAATTCATTCTTAATTTTCAATCATTTTACTTTTCGCACAACGTCTATCACTGTTCCGTCCACCCATTTTATGGCGGCGATAATTTCATCGGTAAATACCGGCTTTTCGGTTTTTCCGCAAATTCTTTCCGCATCTTCTTTTAATTCGTGTATGGTTTTAATGGGCAAATCGGAGTTTTTCGTTGCCTCAATCAAATCTTTCCGCAAAGGATTTATGGCAATACCTCTTTCAGTAACAATCACGTCAATAAGTTCACCCGGACCAACCAAAGTAGTAACTTCGTCCACAATAACCGGAATGCGGTTTCGGAACAAAGGCAAAGGCAGAATAACGGTTTTGCTGAACAAGCAATTTTGCCAACCGCCAATACCGTGCATCAGCATACCATCCGAATGAGTAACAACATTTCCGTTAAAGTTTACATCCACCTCAGTGGCACCTAAAATTACAACATCCACCATACCGGCAAAATTGCCTTTACCATGGTAATTGTAACTTGTAAAAGGACTTGTCCAAGTATGCTTGGGGTTATCGCGCATGGAACGCACACCTTCAAGGTCGAAAGTTTGCCCGTCGAGGATGTATTCAATAAGACCTTCTTCGAGCATATCCACCAGATATTTATTGCTTCCGCCGCGAGCAAATCGGGCTTTAATGCCTTTACTCCGCATAATATCGCCGAAATATTTACTCACGGCAAGCGATGTTCCGCCGGCACCGGTTTGAAACGAAAAGCCGTCTTTAATAATACCGGTTTCTTCGCAAAATTTGGCGGTCATTTCTGCCAAAAGCAATCTGTCCGGACTTTTGGTTATTTGCGTTGTTCCGGATACGATTTTATCCGGGTCGCCCGCTTTGTCGAGCAGAACCGTATAATCAACATAATTGCCTTGAATTTGCCAAGGGATGCAAGGAAAAGGCACCATATTGTCCGTAACTACAATAACTTTATCGGCATATTGCGAATCGGCAAGAGCAAAACCCAAAAGCCCGCTTGCAGATGCACCGGTAACACCGTTCGCGTTTCCGAAAGCATCTGCCGTTCCGGCTGCAATAATTGCAATGTCAATTTTCACTTCTCCGTCTTGAACGGCTTGATATCTGCCGCCGTGCGAACGCAATATTGCCGTTCCTTTCATTCTTCCTTCGGAAGTAAAGCGTCCCAAAGGTCCGTTCATACTGCCTTCTATTCGATGAATGGTGCCATCTTCAAGATAAGGGATAATGTGTTCGTGGCAAGGAAAAGAGGCAGAAGGAAACCAACGCAAATTTTTCACTCCAAGCTCTTTGGCAATATCAAAAACTTGATTCATTATCAAATCACCGTTCCTGAAATGATGATGCGATGAAATGGTCATTCCGTCTTTTAAACCCGCTTTTATAAGAGCTTCTTTAAGGCTTGCAACTTGTTTGTTGCCATCGGCGGGATAATCGGCATTGCTTGAAATCTTCGGAGCATGTTTTCTGCCTTTCGGTTTGTATTTGCCTACGCCGGCATAGGGGACTTGTTTTTCGCCGTTTATTTCTTCCGGAACCATTCGTCCCGCTGCATTTTTTATGAGTTTTGCCATGATATTTTTATAAAATGTTTAATATTATATTTTCCTTTTCAACAAAGAACCGTTCATTTTTTCACCTAATAATGGGTTGATTGTAAGATATGTAATTAAGCTTAGCACAACTCCCAACAAAGAACCGAACAAGACATCGTCTAAAAAATGCCAAGATAAATAAATTCTTGAATATCCGACTAAGATTGCAGCAATTAAAAACAAAAATTTTAAAAAATTACTTTTGACCATTAAGGATAAAGATAAGAACAGAGCAAAAGCAGCAGCAGTATGTCCCGACGGAAAGGAGTAGTAATTTCCCGGTTCGGCTCCGGCAATGGTATGTAAAATATAGCATCCTTTGTAATTAAGTTTGAAATACAATGCCGGTCTGTAACTATCCGCAAAAACAAAGTTTTTTAATATTTGCACACATAATCCGGAAAGTATCAAAGAAATGCCCGAAATTATTGCGTATCTGTATTTTATAAACAGAAGAAAAACGGCAATAATGGTAACAACTATTCCGTCTCCCAACCAAGTCCAATATTTAAAGAAAAAGTCAAGAAAAGTTGTATTATGCGAATTAATAAAGATATGCAAACCGGTTTTATCGTATCTTATGAGAATGGCAGCAAGAACAAGAGTGAGTATCAGCCAAGGCAATAAAAAATATTTATTATTCAAATAAAGTTTTTTCATAAGAACCGGAACATTCTTTTATCGTATATGTTTTATTTTCCTTTTTCTTTCAGATATTTATCGGCTTTATCAAAATCCGGCAAACCGTAGCCGTATTCATTATCGGGATTTGTGTATCTGTCGGCACTTTTGATAACTGCATCAATAATTTCCATATTGGTGCACCGGGGATGTGCCTGCCAAAGACAAGCAACGGCACCGGCAATAATGGGTCCCGAAAATGATGTGCCGAAAGCAAAATTAATGCCTCTTTTGGGTTTCAGCACCCAAGTAAAGGCGCCTTGTGCAACTATTTCCGGCTTAATTCTTCCGTCCGGAGCAGGTCCGCGCGAGCTGAAATCCGTAATAACATTTCTTGCGGAAACGGCACCTACGGTAAGGGTCGAATCGGCATCAGCCGGAGAAGTTATGTATTTCCAAGAAGATTTTCCCTCGTTGCCGGCACTGCATGTTACCAAAATCCCTTTTGATGCGGCAATATCTGCCGCAATTGTAGCCGGTGCAATATCGCCGTTCATATCGCTGTAAGCAAAATTACTTGTGGTATCGTCAAAATCATTATATCCCAAGGACGAATGCAAGATGTCCGCACCTGCGCTGTCGGCAAATTCGGCACCTGCTATCCAAAAATACTCTTCAACCAAATATTCCGAGTGTTCGGTTTCTGTTCGTAAGAGCCAAAAATTTGCTTCGGGTGCCGTTCCTACAAGTTTCCCGGGCAGATTTGCCGCAATGGTTGAAAGCACCTGCATGCCATGGCTGGCATCTTCATAAACATCCGTATCTCGATCAACAAAATCCCTGATGCCGAGTATTTGCTTTTTGGTTCTTAAACTGTCAAAACCGGGTATTTTGTCCACATTTTTAAATCCGGCATCCAACAAGGCAATATCCAAATTTTTCCCATTAAAACCTTTATTATGAAGATTATGCAAATTCATTATTGTTGTCTGACTTTTTCCGTAGCCGTAGTCGTAATAAAAAAAGGTATCGGGTTCGCCGGTTATTTTTATGGCTTTGTGTTTCTCCGGTTTATATTGTTTTTTTTCTTTTTTTATCTGCTCTTTGACACAGGTGAAGTCAGGCAAATTTACGCTGTCCGACTGCAAGTTTGCCTCAGTTTCGACTACGGCGCAATTCAACCATTTTGAAACGGCACGTATTTTAAAGCCGGATTTTTCAAGGCTGTCCGTATAGCTTTTGTTTACGGGTATATCCTGTTCCGTAATGGAAATATTGTATTTTTGTCGGCGTAGAATCGCTTTTTCCGACAGAAACTCTTGCGGTTTATCAACAGAGTAGGGAGAATTGAGTTTGTCCTTAAAATATACGACATACATGTTTGGAGCAACTTTTTGTTGAGCAAAAGCCGTTTGTAACAACAATAAGCCGATTATAAATGACAGACTTACAAATTTCATATATTTATTTTTTATAATTTTCAAAGGTCAATTTATTTAATTGTGAATTATTTTTTATCAACGATTTAATTTTTAACTTTTTAGTCGATTGTCAATAGCAAAATCAATCCCCCTGCGCCCCCTTCTCCAAGGGGGAATTTGCTATTTGTCAACAATCTACAAAAAACGATTTCACTGTTTTTAATTCTTAACTTTTAATTCATAATTCCTTGCGTGAGGGTTACGCCGTTCATAACTCATCATTTGTATTGCGCTATATATCTTTTATCGGTACCGGGCGTTTCATATAATTATTTTTTTCAGTTAATCAAGCAAAATTAAATTTTTTAATCAAATATAGAACAAGAAAAAGGCAAAGTTTTGGGCTATTTTCTATCTTTATTATTTTCCTTTAAATTATTATTTTCATAATTCACCATTTTTAATCGGCTTTTGGCAAAAAAACAAGTGATACTAAAAAACAAACTCAAAGCTCACAATCAAGACATAACAAACTAATAAACAAACGCTTACATACAAAATATACTATTAATAACTTCGATCTTCCGGCTTTGAAGCAGAAAACTCATGCAAGGATAAAGTTAGCTTCTTGCTTTTACTTTTGCAAAAATCTCAAAATTCAAGTTAAAACACAATTTATTCCTCCGAAAGGGTTGATTATTTGCTTCTTTTTTCTATTTTTGTCATAAACAGAAAAGCAAAATAAATCGTCAAAAAACAAGTGCTCTGATAATTCTGTGTTAAAAGAAAAAATCAATTGAAAAACAAAAATGAATAAAGTAAAATCGTCTCAAGAAATACAAGGATTTCTGTCTGTTGGTTATATTTATTTGATTGTAATGGGGATTGTAAATGAGACCTTATATTATAGCCAAATTGGAGTTGATATTCTAAATTATTCCGGCATATTAGATGTTTTAATAAGCCCAATTTCAAGATTAACTTCAAGTATATTTAGTATGATTATTTTCATAATTATAATATTTTCTGCATTTAAGTTACCAAAGTTTTTAGCAAAGAAGAAAGATAAAAAATGGCTTAAAAAATCAATGAAATTAGAAGCTAATTTGTCTGCATCCGAGATAGAAGCTTCACTTTTAAAAACATTTATATTTTTGATTTCAATAGGAATATTAGGCTTTTTTGTCGGGACCGGAATGGGGAAAGGTTTTAAAATGTCAAATAAAATTGAAAAGGGTGAAATTGATTATAATGATTATATAGAGTTTATTAATGGCGACAAGGCTAAGGTTGAAATAGTTGGCGAGAATAGTACTTATATATTTTATTTAGAACAAGGCAACAAGACAGTACAGATAACACCCATTGGAGGAATAATAAAAAGTATTGAGAAAAATAAATAAAAGCTTTATACAAGCCTATATCCCGATATAGTTTCGGATTAAAATTAGCAAAAAAAGATTATTTGATACAAAATGAAACGTCCGGGACTAAATTTTAGACACCCGGCGAAATGATTATTTCCACAGGGTTTAAACCCTGTGGAGAATATAAAGTACTCAGTGTAGATTGGGTATTTCTATATGACCTTTGAAAATTATAAAAATAGCCATATGAAAAAAGATAAAGTTTCAGTATTTTGGTTTAGGAGAGATTTGAGGATTGAAGATAATCATGGATTATTTAAGGCACTCAAAAGTAATTTCCCGGTTTTGCCTATTTTTATTTTTGATACCCATATTATTCAAGAACTAAAGCCCGATGATGCTCGTGTTTCTTTTATCTATGAGCGTATTACACATTTACATCAGTATCTTAAAACAAAATCATCCGGTATTTTTTGCATGAAAGATACCCCTGAGAATGCTTGGAAAAAAATCCTCAATACCTATGAGGTAAAGGAAGTGTTTTTTAATGAAGATTACGAACCTTATGCCATAAGCAGGGATAAAAACATTAAAAAATTATTAACTGATGCAGGGGTTAGCGTGCATGTTTTTAAAGACCAAGTTATTTTTGCAAAAGACGATGTTCTTAAAGCAGACCGTACTCCATATACAGTATATACGCCATACAAAAATAAATGGATGCAAACTTTAGGAACCGGAGCGGCGATAAAGCATTTTGCTTCGGAAACGGGCAATAATTTCTTAAAAAAAACATTTAGGCTGCCGGCTTTATCCGACATCGGTTTTTATAAATCAAACATCAAAGTCATTGACTATAATTTAGATGATTTGGAAGAATATGAGGCAGTTCGAAACATTCCCTCGCTTAACGGAACAAGCTGCCTTTCTCCGCATCTTCGTTTTGGGACAGTTAGTATTAGGCAAGTGGTACAAAAAGCATTGAAGCATCAAACTTTTCTAAACGAACTTATTTGGCGTGAATTTTTTATGCAGATTTTATACCATTTTCCAAGGGTGGAAAGCTCTAATTTCAAACCTAAGTATGACCTTATTATGTGGCGAAATAATGAAGATGAATTTGAAAAATGGAAAGCCGGCGAAACCGGCTACCCCATGGTGGATGCCGGCATGAAAGAGTTAAATGCCACAGGCTATATGCACAATAGGGTAAGAATGATAACGGCAGGTTTTTTATGTAAACATTTATTAATAGACTGGAGATGGGGAGAAATATATTTTGCCGAAAAATTGTTGGATTTTGAATTGACATCAAATAACGGCAATTGGCAGTGGGCAGCCGGAACAGGTTGTGATGCCGCTCCGTATTTTAGAATATTTAATCCTACGGAGCAACTTAAAAAATTCGACAAAGATTTAAACTATGTCAGGAAATGGTTGCCTGAGTTTGATTCTTTAACTTATCCTGCGCCCATGGTTGACCACAAAATGGCAAGAGAAAGAGCCATAAAAACATATAAACAAGGCATACAAACAAAACTAAGATGAAAGCAGCTTACTCGATATGTTCAATATTTTGTCCTCGTGAAACTTGTTTTATTGTTTGTTCTTTGTAATTTAGTCCGCTGAAATAAGTCTTGACTTAATACTTATTTTTTAATAAAAAACGTAATAAAATTCATTTGAGCATCCGATATGACCTTTGAAAATTATAAATAAAAACATATGAAAAAAATAACAGCATTACTAATTTCAGTATTAATTGCCGGTTCCGTTTTTGGACAAGTGGCAGGAAATATAAATTACCAGAATCAGACTCTGTATTCCAACAGGAATATAGATATAGCTTTTCCGTCAAGTTCAGACCTTTTTGTTAAGGTAAAAGGAATGGCTAACGTAAAAGCAGATGCCTATGTTGCTATATTTAGTGTCAGCCAAGCAGGAAAAACAGCCGAAGAAGTAAATAAATTAATTGATGAAAGAATAAATAAAGCACTTGAAACAATTAAGATAAATCCGAAAATAGAGAGCTATGTTGATATGATTTCTTTTGTTCCTCTTTATGAATATGAAGTTGAAAAGAAAATTTTCAGTAAAAAGACGTACAATGAAATTCCGGCAGGATTTGAACTTAAGAAAAATATTCATATTAAATACTTTGAGCCAAACATGCTTAATGAAATTATTACTGCTCTTTCAAAAGCTGAAATTTATAATTTAGTTCGTGTTGATTATTTTTCAAACAATCTTGAAGCCGTCAAAAAAGAACTATCGACTAAAGCAAAAACTATTTTACAAGAAAAAGTAAAAAACTATGAAACAATCCTGTCAATGAGTCTTGATTCTACTAAGAAACAATTAAATGACGGATACAAAGTTGTGTTGCCGGTTGAAGAGTATAAATCATACCGGGCTTACAGCAACTCTTCCTTAAATTTTAAAAAGTCTGCCAACATTATGCAGGCTGATAAATCAACGACCTTATATTATCAACCGGTTATCGACAAGGAATTTGATTTTGTTATCAATCCGACTATTTTTGAACCGGTTATTCAAGTAATGTATGAGATTAAATTGATAATAAAAAGAGAAAAAGAAGCGTTGCCAAAAGTTGAAAAAACTTCAAAAAAGTATATTTTGATAAGTCCAAAAGGAGAGATTAAAGAATTGAATATTGAGTAAAATATAGCGCATCAATACATTAGAGAGGCTAAGTGAAGATTATTTTTTTGAATAATGTAATAAGTTTGATTTTTCAGACTATATTTTCTACTAAGGTTTTGTTTTAATTGTAAATCACAAGCTACAAATAGTAACCCACTCTTTATAAATGGATTAATATTCATTTTTCTTCCGATTTCGGTCTTCCGACTTTTGAAGCTTTTGCGCCGATAAAGTGAAATTCTTGGCTTTACTTTTGCAAAAATCTCGAAATGCGGCTTAACATCCTAAAATTAGGAAAATAAAAAACAAATTAGTTAAGAATATTCAAAATAAAATTAATAAATTTGCCTGCAATTTTTAAGAATATTACACTTAATCAACTAAAAATAAAGGCATTAACATTCCAAACAGTGCCAATAAAAAATAGAATTATGAATTTAAGAAACAGCATTTTATTATTATTTTTTTTCTTATTGTCTGTGAGTTTGTTTTCGCAAGAAAGTGAATATTTGGAAACAAAAGCAGTCATAAAAAATATAGAAAAAAAACGTTCAGGAAAAACAGTAAAAGAAATAGCGACAGTTGAATTTACTACTGCAAAAGGCGATAATATAACAACTGTTGTGGAACTTGAACGTTTCCCGTTTTTGGGAAGTTTTAAATCAATTGGCGATGAAATTACAATTAATTATGCGATTGATAATCCGGCAATAGCAAGCACTAATGTCGGCAGTTTTATTTCAAAATATGGAATGTATATTCTTATTATTTTAGGAATTATTTTCTCAATTAGAGCATATATAAAAGCAAAAAATAAATCATACAATTAAAATATTATTAACATGGAGAAATTAATAAAAGTAAATCAAGATTATGCTTCTTTAGAAAAAATAGAGGCTTTTTTAAAAGAAGAAACAAATTTCGGTGTATCTCAAGAATATGACAGTTGGGAAGTGCGTACTGATGAAAAAGGGCAAATGAAAAAATGTGTTGTACTAAAAAAAAGTAATATGCACGGAATGAGGATGTATTTTACAGAGGATAATACTCTGAAAATAAATTATTTAATTCCAAATAAACTAATGAATGCTTATTTCGGTAAAAGTCAAGAGAAATATAAAAATATTTTAGAAATAATTACCGGAAAAATTAAAGATGTATTTTTGGCTTCATCTCAAAATAAAGCTTTTAAAGAAATGCTTGAAGTTTTCAGTAAAATAGAAATGAAATAAAACGCATCGAACATAAGCAGTTTTTTAGAACTTAAGTTCTAAAAAACTGCTTAGCCTTAAATTGTTTCAAACAAAGTGTCTTATTTTCAAGTAGATGCTGACCGTAATAGATTACTTGGTGAATAATTCCATCTAACTAAACCCACAAACTGCTAATATACAACACCTTAATCTTTAAAAAAAATCAATCTCCCTACACCCTCTTCTCCAAGAGGGAATTTGCTATTGCGTTTTTTGCTAAATTTTGCATCCTTTGTGCTTAAGAATTACCTCCGGTAAGCATTTTTTAATAAGGTAATAAACTTGTTTTTTTAGATGTTTATTGCTACTAAGGTTTAAACCCGACAATAAGGTTTTGTTTTAATCAAAAACCATGATATTTCCGGATGTTTTTTTGACATGGAAAACAGACCGGTTTACAAGGAAATATAGAAAGACTTATAATTCTTTTTCTTCCGGCAATAATAACATATGGTAATTAAACAAGGATTGTTTTTTTGTAATTTGTGTAAAAAGATTAAATTTGGTGCATAAAAAGAAAAATATATTCTTAATTAAATAAACAGAATAATGAATTTACACGAATATCAAGGAAAGGAACTTTTAAAAAGTTTTGGAGTACGAATTCAAGAAGGTATTGTTGCGGAAACTCCGGAGGAAGCGGTAGAAGCCGCAAAAAAATTACAAGAACAAACCGGCACGAGCTGGTGGGTTGTGAAAGCTCAAATTCATGCCGGCGGACGCGGCAAAGGCGGCGGCGTGAAGTTAGCAAAATCATTGGATGAAGTTAAATCTTTGGCTTCTCAAATTATCGGAATGCAACTGGTTACGCATCAAACCGGACCGGAAGGCAAAAAAGTTCACAAAGTATTAATTGCGCAAGATGTATATTATCCCGGCGAAGCTGAACCGGATGAATTTTATATGAGTGTATTAATGAATCGAGTAAGCGGGCGAAATATTATCATGTATTCTACCGAAGGCGGAATGGACATTGAAACGGTTGCCGAAAAAACGCCGCACCTTATATACAAGGAAGAAGTTGACCCCAAAACCGGGTTGCTTCCTTTTCAATTAAGAAGAATTGCATTTAATCTGGGGCTTGCAGGCAATGCCTTTAAAGAAATGACCAAATTTGTTGCGTCTTTATACAAAGCTTATGAGGCATCCGATGCTGCTTTGTTTGAAATTAACCCCGTATTAAAAACCTCCGATAATAAAATTTTGGCAGTTGACGCAAAAGTGAACATTGACGATAATGCTTTATTCAGGCATAAAGATATTGCCGCAATGCGCGACTTAAAAGAAGAAGACCCCGCAGAAGTTGAAGCCGGAAAACATAATCTGAACTTTATAAAATTAGACGGAAACGTAGGTTGCATGGTAAACGGTGCCGGACTTGCCATGGCAACAATGGATATTATCAAAATGTCCGGAGGTTCGCCGGCTAATTTCCTTGATGTGGGCGGTACTGCAAATGCCGAAACCGTAGAAGCCGGTTTCAGAATTATCCTTAAAGATAAAAATGTAAAAGCAATTTTATTGAATATTTTCGGCGGCATCGTTCGCGGCGATAGAGTAGCACAAGGCGTTGTAGATGCCTATAAATCAATTGGGAATATTAATATTCCGGTAATTGTGCGATTGCAAGGAACCAATGCCGTAGAAGCCAAAGAGTTGATTGATAACTCCGGACTTAAAGTGCATTCTGCAGTAACATTGCAAGAAGCAGCCGATTTGGTAAAACAGTTGGTTTAAAGCCGAAAAACACATTGCATATTTCAATTGTTTGAAAACAAGAAAATAGATTCGGATTAATTTACAGAGCCTCACCGTAGTGAGGCTATATTTTTATTTTATAAAATTTTGCTTTCTTTGCAAGCGAAATGTGTCAAATATAAAAATCAGATTTTGATAGCTGAAAAAATATGCTCGTTGAGCATAAATTGCAACAATTATTTTTTTTGTCGGCTTTTTTATTCCTTGTGAAAAATAAAAAAAATAGTTTTGCGTTTAAAAACATATTATAAAAATTAAAAATTAATTTCATGCAAAAGAAGTTTCTAATAGCCTTTTTTATTACGGCATTTTTTATGAATAATGCTTTTTCTCAAAAAGCAACACTTATCGGGCAAGAGTTGAATGCCATTACAACCGGAGTTCCTTTTTTAACGATTGCCCCCGATGCACGTTCCGGTGCTTTGGGTGATGCGGGCGTTGCCTCTTCGCCCGATGCCAATTCAATTCATTGGAATCCGGCAAAATATGCCTTTATAAAGGAAAACATATCCTTAAATTTGTCTTATATCCCTTGGTTGTTCAATTTAGTAAAAGATATAAATTTTCAAAATTTATCCGGTTCTTATAAATTAGACGATAAACAAGCATTGGCTATGTCTTTAATGTATTTTTCTTTGGGAAGTATTAATTTTACCAATGAGTTTGGAGAAATTACTTTAAAAGGTTACAAACCGAATGAATTTTCTATTGATTTGGCTTATGCCTTGAAACTGTCAAAAAATCTTTCCGGCGGTATCGCATTCAGGTATGTACATTCCAATCTTACCGGAGGTATTCCCGCAGGCGGTTCGGGAGGTGCTACAAAACCGGGAAATGCCGTTGCCGGCGACATTTCGGTTTTTTATACCAAAGATTTTGAATTGGAGAATAAAAATTCAACCTTTAATTTCGGTGTTAATATTTCCAATCTCGGAAGTAAAATAAAATACAGCGAAGATGATTTTTATGACGATTTCTTACCGGCAAATTTAAGAGTAGGTGCCGGCTATACCGTTGAATTAGATGAGTATAATAAAATTACGGCTTTATTTGATATAAATAAATTATTGGTGCCGACACCGATAACAATAATAAAAGATGAAAACGGTAATGATATTGAGTATGGAATGCGGAGTGACGGCATATCTGTGCCGAAAGCCGTATTTCGTTCTTTTTATGATGCACCCGGAGGTTTTAAAGAAGAACTGCACGAGTTAATGTATTCGGTAGGTTTAGAATATTGGTATGTTAATCAATTTGCCCTTAGAGCCGGATATTTTGATGAGCACGGCACCAAAGGAAACAGAAAATATTTTACCATGGGAATAGGCATAAAATTAAATGTCCTGAATTTTGATTTTGCCTATGTTGTTCCCACAGCCGGCAGACAAAGCCCTTTGGCAAATACGTTGAGATTTTCGCTCGGCTTTAATATGGCTAACTTAAAAGGAAAAAAGAAAAAATCTTAGTTTTAATGTTTCATAGTTTGGGGCAGTTTTTATTATGTGTAAAAATTGCTTCGTTTGGATAAAAAAGGGGCTTTTTGCCCCTTTTTTTGGGTAATTTTCTAAATCATCCCGCCACACAGCAAAATTCCTCTTAACAAAAGGGATTTTGTTATTGCGCTTTTTGCTAAATTTTGCATCCTTTGCGATTAATCCGCATTATTCACCAAGTAGTTCTATTACGGTCAGCATCTACTTGAAAATAAGACACTTCGTTTGATAAGCCTCATTCTCCATATCAAAGGATATGCCTCAATCGCCTTATCACTTATTTTATTGTATATGCAGCCCTCACTACGAAGACTTGATGACCACGAAGTAGCATTGAAGATAATAATGCGGGTTAAGAATTACCTCCGGCAAGCATCCTTTAATAAGGTAATAAGGTTGATTTTCTTTTGGGTCTTTATTTCTACTAAGGTTTAAACCGAAAATAAGGTCTTTAACAATTTTTCAGCTCTCAATTTTCTTCCAACTTCCGGCTTCCAACTTAATTAACGTGAGGGCTGCGCCGTTCAAAAAAGTTAGCTATTTGGTTTTACTTTTCCAAAAGCCCCGAAAACGCATCCTAAACTACTGTATGCCAACAATTTAAAAACCTAATTAAATAAACTTATTCCCCAAACAGAATCGAAGATAATAATACGGGATAGGAACAATAAAAATACGTTTTCAACAAACATTATAAAAAAAATCTTTTTAGGCTATTTTATACTTGTTCTAAATAAGTATTTTTATACTTTTGGCGGCAAAATAAAACACATATTCAAATGAATAAAATAGTAAAAAAAGAGCGATTGGCGGAGCGTATCTACCGTTTGGAAGTAGAAGCACCTCTCATTGCAAAATCGCGAAAAGCAGGTAATTTTGTTATAGTTAAAACAGGTAAGCTGGGCGAAAGAATACCGCTTACAATTGTCGATTCTGACATAGAAAAAGGCACCATTACTATTGTGATTCAAGAAATGGGAGTTTCGTCTCAGAAACTTTGTGCGCTCGAAGAAGGAGAGTACATAACCGACCTGGTGGGACCTTTGGGAAAACCTACTCATATTGCAAAGAGAGGTACTGTTTTGGCTTGTTGTGGCGGGGTTGGTGCTGCGCCAATTTTGCCCATTGTTACAGCTTTTAAAGAAGCCGGCAACAAAGTGATTACAATATTAGCCGCTCGTAAAAAAGAATTACTTATTTTAAAAGAAGAATTAAAAGCTGTTTCAGACGAGTTTATTGTTATGACCGATGACGGTTCCGAAGGAAAAAAAGGTTTGATTACTGCCGGAATGGAAGACGTTATTGCTCGCGAAAAAATTGACGAGTGTATTGCAATTGGTCCCGGAATTATGATGAAATTTTGTGCTTTAACCACAAAAAAATATGATATTCCGACAATGGTAAGTTTGAATGCCATAATGGTAGATGGCACCGGAATGTGCGGAGCCTGCCGTGTAACAGTCGGAGGCAAGACCAAATTTACTTGTGTTGACGGTCCGGAGTTTGATGCTCATCAAATAGACTTTGACGAATTTTTATTGCGTCTGCAAGGATACAAACACGAAGAGGAAGAATTGTTACAAAAATTTCACGAAGAACATCATATCCATTAAAACTTAAGAATAATGAAAGAGCCATTGCAATACTATAAAGAAAGAAGAAGCCAAGATTGGCGTGTTGCTTTACAAAAAGGGATAAAAGCCAAGCAAAGAATTGCCATTCAAAGGGTTGTAATGCCTGAAACCGATCCGGATGTTCGGAATAAAAGTCAATTCATAGAGGTGAATACCGGATTGACTCAAGAAATGGCAGAACGCGAAGCAACTCGCTGTATGGATTGTGTTAATCCAACTTGTATTGACGGTTGTCCGGTAAGTATAAACATCCCTGAATTTATAAAACATATAGAAAACGGCGAACCTTTGAAAGCTGCCGCAACGCTCAAAGAATCAAATGCCTTGCCGGCTGTTTGCGGTCGAGTTTGTCCGCAAGAAAAACAATGTGAAGCAAATTGTTTTTATACAATAAAATTAAAAAAACCGGCAGTAGCCATTGGTAATTTAGAACGTTATGCAGCTGATTACGAAGCTAAATCAGGCGAAAGAGTAATACCGAAAGTATTACCGCCTAACGGAATAAAAGTAGCTGTTGTAGGCTCCGGTCCCTCAGGATTGGCTTTTGCCGGCGATATGATAAAATGGGGCTACGATGTTACTGTTTTTGAAGCTTTACACGAAGTCGGCGGAGTATTAAAATACGGTATTCCGGAATTTCGTTTGCCAAACAAATTGGTTGATAACGAAATTGAAAATCTGCAAAAAATGGGCGTTAAGTTTGTTACAAATTATATTGTCGGACAAACACAAACTACCGAAGATTTGCGAAAAGAGGGTTTTGAATATTTTTATGTTGCCAGTGGAGCAGGATTGCCTCGTTTTATGAATATTCCGGGCGAAAACGTAAATGGCGTACTTTCCTCAAATGAATATTTGACACGTGTAAACTTAATGTTTGCCGGCAGCAAAGAAGCCGATACGCCCGTATTAAAAGGCAAACGAGTTGCTGTTATCGGCGGAGGAAACACTGCAATGGATGCTGTTCGTACCGCCCTAAGAATGGGAGCCGAACAAGCAATGATTATCTACCGACGCTCTAACGAACAATTACCGGCACGTGCCGAAGAGGTGCACCATGCTATGGCAGAAGGCGTTATTTTCAATACGCTGAAAAATCCGATTGAATATATTAGCGAAAACGGAAAACTAAAAGCGGTAAAAGTTCAACACATGGAGTTGGGAATACCTGACGCATCGGGTCGTAGAAGTCCTGTTCCTATCGAAGGTTCAACGGAAGTTATCCCTGTTGATATTGTAGTTGTTGCGATAGGCGTTTCGCCAAATCCAATTATTCCGAACACCGTAAAAGGCTTGAATATCAGTAAATGGGGCACCATTGAAGTCGATGATGAAACACGCGAAAGTTCAGTAAAAGGACTGTATGCCGGAGGCGATATCGTAAGAGGAGGGGCAACAGTTATTTTGGCTATGGGAGACGGACGCGATGCCGCCGCGGCAATGCACAAAAAAATACAAGAGAAAATGAATAAATAATAATATAAAAAATACAGCTGTTTTTTTTACAGTATTAGACCTCAGGAGTAAGACCCTGAGGTCTTTTTGTTTTAAAGCCCCTTGCCTTTGTTTGCTATAAGCACGCTCTTTGCGACTTCAAGCCTTTTGGCAAATAGCAAATTTCCTCTTGGAGAAGAGGGTGCAGGGAGATTGATTTTATTGATTATTGGTTTGCAAAAAGGACTAACAGCCAAAGGCAAATTTGCAATTGCACTCTTTGCGATTAAGAATTACCTATGTATTATAATAAGGTTTATTTTTTTGATACTTTTTCTACTAAGGTTTTGTTTTAATTGTGAACAAACATAATATTCAATAAGAAAGACTTCCGACAGTGCTTTCCTGTCGGAAGTCCTAAGAAAACGCACTATTCTTTAATTATTTTTGTTGTAAAGGTTTTGTCAGCTGTCTGAATATGAACTATATAAACGCCACTTTCAAATCCGGATAAATCAATTTGTTCATTTTCTTGTATTTCTGTTTTTTCAATTATCTGTTTCCCTGTTATGTCGGTAATTTTTAATTTTTGAATATTGTTTTTGCTAAATTCAAAGTTTACCATTCCTGTTGTAGGATTTGGGTAAACAGAAATCCCGTTTTGTTGTAATGTTTCAATCCCAACATAAGCATTTACGATAATATCAGAACTGCAAGTGTTTTCATTTCCTGCCCCATCTGTTATTGTCCAAATAACTGTTGTTGTTCCTTCGGGTAATTTTGCATTTGCAAGAGTTTCAGAATTGTTAAAGTTATTTACAATGTTTTGAATTTCGCAATTGTCAGAAGTGTTTATAGGGTCAAAGCTCGTGCCTTGAACTGTATAAAAATGAGTTTCATCTGCATTTACCGTTTGATTTCCGACACAAGTTATTTCGGGAGCTGTTGTATCATCAACAATCACTGTTTGCTGTGCCGTTGCAGTGTTGCCGTTTCCGTCATCAAAAACCCAATTTATGATATAAGTTCCTTGTGCCGTATATTCGGTCGGGTCGCTTGTTGTTCCTGTTATTTCGCCTGCACAGTCATCGGTTGTTGTAGGTGCGGTTGCTGTTACCGAACATTCACCTGTTACATCTGCAAGTGTAGGGGTTACAGGTGCTGTTACATCGGTAATTATTACATTTTGAGTGGCGGTGCTTGTGTTACCGTTGCCATCATCAAATGTCCAAGTAATTGTGTAAGTTCCCGCTGTATTGTATGTAAGCGGGTCGCTTGTTGTACCTGTTACGGTGCCTTTACAATTATCGGTTGTTGTA
>PDWJ01003291.1_pt1 | contig 23715 bp, 20 predicted proteins | sample 1430881 | NCBI WGS metagenome assembly PDWJ01 (sample SAMN01162460, study PRJNA174530) | Oral metagenome, whole genome shotgun sequencing project. | biome: Marine environment; feature: Marine mammal; material: Swab sample of the gingival sulcus; isolation source: swab sample of gingival sulcus... | reverse complement strand
ACTGGAATCAACATTTCAGATATATGAACATATTAAGATTTTTAAATATTTTGTTGCGTATGGATTCTTATTCAATTATGGTGCTTTACCGAGCGTGGCAGTGTCCACGGTTTGAGGATTATTGTTTTTTTATTAAGTCAATTATTTTTTTGACAAACGGGAAGAGTTACTGTAAAGCAATATTTTGAGTAAAATTGAGTCTTTGTGGCTTGTGTACTTGTAAAGAAAATTTAGCAGGAGGAATTCATGAACAAGAAGGAATTAATTGAAAGTATTGCAGGCGCTGCGGATATAAACAAGGCAGCAGCAGAGAAAGCACTTAACGGTACACTTGCAGCTATTGCTGAAAGTTTGAAAAAGGGTGACAAAGTGACTCTTGTAGGCTTTGGTACTTTTTCAGTATCAAAGCGTGATGCACGTCAGGGACGAAACCCTCAAACTGGTAAAACCATTAATATTCCAGCAAAAAACATTGTCAAGTTCAAGGCTGGCTCCAAGCTGTCCGATGCTGTTAATTAATATTCCTTACAATCATGAGTTTTGGTGTGAGTGAGCTTACACCGGATGCTACTTACGGGAAAGCGGCGAGTTTACAGTTCCGGTAGCTTTTTTATAGTAGATTGATGGTTCCCCAAAGGCCGTTCCTTTTTTTTAGGAGCGGCCTTTTCGGGTTTTATGGTCACAAAAGAAGTTTACGAGAGAAGGAACTCTAATGAAAGTTACACTTTTGGACTATGGGGCCGGCAACGTTCGCAGTGTGCGTAACGCGCTCAGAAGACTGGGCTGTTCTGTTCTTGAAACGCAGTCCCCTACAGATATTCTTGATGCGGAAAAACTTATTTTTCCGGGGGTGGGGTGCTTCGGTCTGGTGATGGAACGTCTGCATGAACGTGGATTTGTGGAACCATTACGTCAGAGAATACGGGAAAATAAGCCGTTCCTGGGGATATGTGTTGCTTTGCAGGTACTTTATGAAGGAAGTGAGGAAACTCCTGGAGTAAAAGGGCTTGGAATCATTCCCGGGCAGATTAAACGCTTTAAGGATACTGAACTTGCGGTTCCGCAAATTGGCTGGAACGGAATCAGGATATGCAAACCCTCCTGTTATTTTTCAGGCTATGACAAGGAAAAATTGTATTTTGTTCATTCATACCATGCCCCTGTAGATGAAACTCCTGTCGAATGGCGGCTTGCCCTCACTGATTATGGGAATGAATTTGTTTCCGCAGTGGAAAGGGGGCAAACAACGGCTTTTCAGTTTCATCCTGAAAAGAGCGGGAAAGCGGGACTTCAGCTCCTGAATAATTTTCTGAAGAACGATTCTATTATTATTCAGGATCGTTCTTTTGCTGGTGAGGCTGACGCTCCAACCCGAATTGCCAGGCGGGTTATAGCCTGTCTGGATGTGCGTACCAATGATCGCGGTGACCTTGTGGTTACAAAAGGAGATCAGTACGATGTGAGAGAAAAGGGGGAGATTCGAAATCTTGGCAAGCCTGTCGAGTTGGCACAAAAGTATTACGAAGATGGTGCTGATGAGGTGACATTTTTAAATATCACCGGCTATCGAGATTTCCCCCTCGAAGATCAGCCTATGTTGGAAGTACTGGAAAAAACCTCAGAAAACGTTTTTGTTCCACTGACGGTTGGTGGTGGAATCCGTGAATTTACAGATAATAATGGGAAATATTCCTCCGCCCTTGATGTTGCTTCCGCTTATTTTCGGGCTGGTGCGGATAAAATTTCTATAGGTAGTGATGCTGTTTACGCTGCAGAAAACTATTTAAGAACCGGAGAAAAAAGCGGAAAATCTTCAATTGAGCAGATTTCCAGAGTTTATGGGGCTCAAGCTGTTGTGATTTCCGTGGACCCCAGAAGGGTATATGTTAATGCTCCTGAAGAAACAACTCATACAACTTTCAAGACTGCGAATCCGGGACCAAAAGGCGAAGGGTTCTGCTGGTATCAGTGTACCGTTAAAGGTGGTCGAGAGGGAAGGGATCTTGATGTGGTGCAACTGGTTACGGCTTGTGAGGCTCTTGGAGCGGGTGAAATTTTACTGAACTGTATTGATAGAGATGGAACAAATGGCGGATTTGATCTGGAGCTGGTCGAGCTTGTGAAGACAGCCGTGACTATCCCCGTTATCGCTTCCAGTGGTGCTGGCTGCGAGGGTCACTTCGTGGATGTCTTTCAGAATACAGCAACGGACGCAGCTCTTGCTGCTGGTATTTTTCACCGTGAAGAGGTGAGAATTGCTGATATTAAAAAGCAGATGAGATCCTCTGGAATTGAAACTCGCTTCTGATGTGTCAAGCTAGCCAGCATTGCTGAAGCAAATGCTGGTTAACAGAAACGTAATGTAAATAATGAATATGCAATATGATATTTATCTTGCCTTACCGAGAGGTTTTTGTGCAGGAGTTGAACGAGCCATTCAAACGGTTGAAAACTGCTTGAAGAAATATGATAACCCCGTATACGTACTTCATGAAATTGTGCATAATAAGCATGTCATCAGTGAACTTCAGGCTGGCGGAGCTATTTTCGTAGAACATCTTGCGCAAATCCCTAAGGGCGGTATTGCCATTTTCAGTGCTCACGGGGTTTCTAAAGATGTGGAGAAATATGCTGACGAGCTTGGCTTGCGGACGGTTAACGCGACATGTCCTCTTGTTACCCGTGTGCACCGAATGGTTGAAAAATACCATGAAGAAGGTTGTGAAACCCTTATCATTGGTCATCACAATCACCCGGAGGTAGAGGGAACCGCAGGAAGGGTGGAAAACAGGGTGCAGATTGTTTCAACAGTTGAAGAAGCCGAAAAAGTTGTTGTCAGCGATCCTGACAAGGTTGGCTTTGTTACCCAGACCACACTGGCTAAAAAGGATATTGAAGGTATTATTGCTACCCTGAAAAGGCGGTTTCCAAATCTTCGCGGCCCAAAATCCAACATCTGCTTTGCTACCCAGAACAGGCAGGATGCCGTGAAGATGCTTGCCGATAAGGCAGAACTTATTTTTGTTGTTGGTTCCAAAAACAGTTCCAACTCTAATCGTCTCAGAGAAGTAGCAGAAAGGGCAGGTGCCAAAGCCTATCTTATCGATGACTACAATGACATAAAAAAGGAGTGGTTGACAACCCGGGAAATTGGAATTACTGCCGGAGCCTCAGCACCGGAGAGGCTGGTGGAAGGTGTGATAACGTGGTTTTCCGAGCAGGGGGAAGTTTCCATTCAGGAGATTAACGGGGTTGAGGAAAATATACATTTTCCATCGGCGACTATGCCGTAAACCACAAGATAAGGCGGTTACTCCGGTAACACGTTAGCGGGAGTAACCGCCTTGCACGCTGCAAACAAAAGTTTTTACTTTTGCAACGCATTTTTTATTCTTTCCATTGCCTCGGCCACTTTTTCGTGACTGTTAAAAGCTGAAATCCTGACATACCCCTCGCCGCATCTGCCAAAGCCGGCACCTGGAGTACAAACCACACCAGCCTTATTGAGCAGCATATCGAAAAATTCCCAGGAATCCATGCCGCCCTCAATCCAGATATACGGAGAATTGCTGCCACCGACATAATTGTAACCAAGTTCATCCATGGTTGCGCAAACCATCTTGGCATTTTCCCGGTAATAGTCTATACGTTCCCGGCATTGGGCCTTGCCTTCCTCAGTGTATATCGCAGCAGCAGCCCTTTGAACAGGGTAGGAAACACCGTTAAATTTGGTGCAATGGCGTCTGTTCCAGAGTTCATGAAGTTTGTGGGGCGTGCCCTTGCTGTCGTAAACCGTACATTCTTTGGGCACAACGGTATATGCGCATCTGGTTCCGGTGAAACCGGCGTTTTTGGAAAAGCTGCGAAATTCAACGGCAACTTCCTTTGCCCCGGGGATTTCAAAGATGGATTTTGGCAATTCTTTAGCGGTGATAAATGCCTCATAGGCGGCGTCAAAAAGGATGAGAGCCTTGTTTTCACGGGCATAAACTACCCATTTCTGCAGCCCCTCCCTGGATATTGTGGAGCCTGTAGGATTATTTGGAAAACAGAGATAAACAAGATCAACTTTTTCTGTTGGAAGCTCTGGAACAAAGTTGTTTTCCTTATGCGAGTCAAGGTATACAATGCCCTGATAGCGGCCATCCTCAAAGATACCGGTTCGGCCTGCCATAACGTTGGTATCGAGATATACGGGGTAAACCGGATCAGGAATGGCAATTTTTACATCTTCCGCAAAAAGTTCCTGGATATTTCCGGTATCGCATTTTGCGCCATCGCTGATAAATATTTCGTCAGCAACAATATCAGCGCCTCTGCTTTGAAAATCATTTTCTGCTATGGTCTCGCGCAGAAAAGAGTACCCCTGTTCCGGGCCGTATCCCCTGAAGGTCTCATCAGAGGCCATTTCATCCACAGCCTTATGGAATGCTTTAATTGACGCAGATGGCAAACCCCTGGTAACATCACCAATACCAAGTTTAATGATGTCAACATCCGGGTTGCTTTTTTCAAATGCGGAAACACGTTTTGCTATATCAGAAAAAAGATAGGATGCTTGTAGCTTTAAGTAATTTTCATTAATTTTAATCATTGAGCAGTTTCTCTGTTTTTTTGGTTAAATTGGGAACCGACAGGCGGGTTCTCTACTAAAAATATGGCAGCTATTATAGTATGATCACTACTGTCAATCCACATATTTTATTGATTTTTAAATGGTTATAAAAATGGAACAAAATACACATCAGGTTATTTACAGAAAGGATTACACTCCTTTTCCTTTTCGTGCTGTTACAATAGATTTATTCTTTGATCTCAGAGAAACCTACACCCAGGTTGTTTCCACGGTACAATATAGTCGAATCGGAGATGTTGTCTGCGATCTTCTCCTCTATGGAGAGCAGATTGAACTGGAGTCAGTTACTCTGAATGGGAGAGTTTTAGATAAAAATGACTACGTTCAAACAGGAGAAACCCTGACAATTTCTGCCCCGCCGGAAGAATTTACTCTTGTTATCAGTGGAAGAATTTATCCTGAGACCAATCAATCCCTTGAGGGGCTTTACAAATCCAGTGGTAACTACTGTACCCAGTGCGAAGCCCAGGGTTTTCGGAAAATCACCTATTTCCCCGACAGACCGGATGTACTTTCTGTTTTTACAACCCGGATTGAAGGGAGTGCTGCCACTGAACCTGTGATGTTGTCTAACGGAAATCTGGAGGAAAAAGGCATTCTGGAAAATGGAAGACATTACACGGTCTGGAAAGATCCTTTTCCCAAGCCCAGCTATCTCTTTGCTTTGGTGGCCGGTGATTTGTTTTGTGTTGAAGATAGATTTACAACCGCAAGCGGCAAAGAGGTTGTGCTGCAAATATATGTTGAGCATAGAAACAGCGAAAAATGTGACCATGCAATGGCTTCGCTGAAAAAAGCCATGACGTGGGATGAAGATACTTTTGGCCTGGAGTATGATCTGGATACCTATATGATCGTCGCTGTTGATGATTTTAACATGGGTGCAATGGAGAACAAGGGGCTTAATATTTTTAACTCAAAATATGTTCTCACAACTCCTGAATCGGCAACTGACCAGGATTATCTTGGTGTGGAAGGGGTTATAGGGCACGAATATTTTCATAACTGGACCGGCAACAGGGTTACCTGTCGGGACTGGTTTCAACTGAGCCTTAAGGAAGGGCTTACCGTTTTCAGGGATCAGGAGTTTTCGGCAGATATGAATTCCAGAGCGGTGCAGCGTATAGAAGATGTTCGCCTGTTGAAAAATGTCCAGTTTAAGGAAGATTCAGGCCCCATGGCCCATCCTGTACGACCAGACAGCTTTGTTGAGATCAATAACTTTTATACAGCCACTGTTTACAATAAAGGTGCAGAAGTTATCCGTATGATGCAGACCATTCTCGGCAGGGAGCTTTTTAGAAAAGGAGTGGAGCTTTATATTGCAAGACACGATGGCCAGGCTGTTACCTGTGAAGATTTTGTGGTTGCCATGTCCGATGCTTCTGGAGTTGATTTAACCCTGTTCAGAAACTGGTATCGTCAGGCAGGAACACCGGAGCTTGAAGTCAATACGAACTGGAATGAACAGAGTAAGGAATTTGAAATTGAAGTAGGTCAATATTGTCCAGACACTCCAGGCCAGAAAGACAAGGCCCCCTTTCATATCCCGATTGCCGTTGGACTTGTCGTCCCCGGACAGAGAGAAGGTAATGGACAGTTTTCCGGTGAGGAGACAACCATCCTCCATCTCAAGGAAAGTAAACAGAAGTTCTCCTTGAAAGATGTGCCGGAAAAGCCGGTTCTCTCGTTTTTACGAGATTTTTCTGCTCCCGTTCGCGTAAAATCCTTCCAGACACGGGATGATTTGGCCTTGCTTGCCCAATTTGATGCGAACCTCTACAATCGCTGGGATAGTTTCACCAGACTCGCCACCGAAGTTATTCTGGAACTTGCAGAGGCGCAGATTGCGGGCAGGGAGCAAGACGTTGATCCTCTACTTTTAGACACGATAGAGACAATGATTTCCGGTGAAATAAAGGACAAGGCCCTGCTTGCTCTATCCTTGCAATTACCTGCGGAGTCGGCACTCGCTCAAGACATGGAGATAATTTTTCCGCTGGAGCTGCATTGTGCCCGAAAAAAGATTCAAGAGACTATCGCTTGCAAATTCAGGAACAGGTTTATCGAACTATATGAACAGAATAGCGTCCTCGGGAAATACAGCATAACCCCGGAGGCAATTGCCGGAAGAAGTCTTCAAAATACCTGCCTCTCGTATCTAATGGCTGACGAAGCTCCAGATTCAGAAATACTGCAGCTCTGTAAAAAACAATTTTACGAGTCTCAAAACATGACAGAGACAATGGCTGCTCTGCATTGTATAACCCATGTGGCTGGTGATTTACGGGAAGAGCTGCTGGAAAATTTTTATAACACCTGGTCTGCTGATCCGCTGGTCTTGGATAAATGGTTTACCGTGCAGGCAATTTCATCATTGCCGGATACGCTGGGTAAGGTCAAAAAGCTTATGAAACATAATGCGTTTTCTATCACCAACCCCAATAAGGTACGGGCGCTGGTTGGAGCATTCTGTTCAGCAAACAGCAATATTTTTCATAGCGTAAATGGGGAAGGGTACATTTTACTGCGGGATGTTATCCTGCAGCTTAATGGACTGAATCCGCAAATAGCGGCACGTCTTGCAGGGCCATTAACATCCTGGAAACACTACGAGCAGGGTAGGGCGAATTTAATGCGGGCAGTTGTCGAGGAAATTGCAAACACAGAAGGTGTTTCCAGAGATGTTTTTGAGATTGTCAACAAGAGTCTTGCTGTCTAGGGATAGTTTTTTTGATATTCTAAGCATTTATACCGGTAATTGTATTGAGGCTCTTAAATCTGGAAAGCTCAATGCAGTTACCGTTTATGACAAAACAGGCAGCGAAACTTGGGAGGATGTTCTTCAGACAGAGGGCTTTCCTTATCTGTGTCGTGACAGGATAGACAGGACTTTTCCGCTTCTTTCTTGTTTTTTATCTGATGGAAATTTTTGTGAATATCATCTTTGGGTAAGGGGGAAGTGGTCTCTTCGGGTGCGTTCCAGAGAAAGAGCAGAATTGCCGCTGATGTAACAGCAAACAGCACGTTCAGTACCATTGTATTTTTTTTGCCTTTCTTTTTTTTTATTATTACTGTCATAAAATCGTTGTGAATTTATAGGGTTATAAAAAATTACCCTGTAACGGACGGCTTCCCCATTTCAGCGGAGTCAAAATCAAGAATACCTGTTCGTAATGCAAGACAGCTCATTTCAGCAAGTATTGCAGCAAGTATTTTGCTTTTACCGGCAAGTCGAGCCATCTTTGCATGTCTGCGGTTATTTTTGACTAAATAGCTGAATTGTTTTAGGTAGTAACAATATTCATCTTCCTCAAATCCATGCTTGGCTTTCGTTATAGTACTGGCAATTTTCTGACCGGAAACAATGGCAGGGTAAATGCCTTCACCGGTCAATCCGGAGGCAAGGCCTGCTGCATCCCCTGCAAGAAAAATATTATTAAAAGAATCACCTTTATAATCAAAATTTACAGTCCCCGCAGTAGGTCTGGCATCTTTGAGATTAATTCCTTTCTGCTGGCACCAGATAAGAAAATTTTTGTGTAATTGTTTGGCAGACAAAGCAGAACTATCGGCATAGGCGCCAAAAGAACATTGATCCTGATGAGGAAATATCCATCCGTAACCGCTTCCAAACAGTTGTGGGTCAAGATGCCACTCCATATCGGTAATATGACCAGGAACCATATAATTAATACCAATTCCTGTCCTGGCAACCGGAAGCTGAAGATATTTACGAACCGTGGACGTTGAGCCATCCGCCCCAACCAAAAAAGAGTAACGGAGTTTTCGTTGTCGCCCTGTTTTTTTACAATTTGCGGTAAGTGCATTCTCAGTTGTCCCGGTTACAAGATGCTCCATAAGCACCTCTGCTCCAGCCCGAGTAGCTTTTTCGTGCATATAGCGTCCCAGTTTCTCTCTGTTTATGGTTGCAATAACAGGAGATGGACGAGTAATAACAGCCTTTTGGAAGGGGGTAATAATATACTGATCGTAGAACTTTCTCTGGGGCAGGTCTTCAACTTTCTGCAGCAGGCCGTTCCAGGTAATCCCCCCGGCACAGACTTTTTGACCAATAACTCTTTTTCGTTCCAGAACAAGAGTACGCGCTCCGTTTGAGGCGCATAATTCTGCACAGGCCAGTCCAGCTGGGCCTGCACCAACTATGATAATATCATATTTCACAGGGCAAATATTTCATCCATATCAAGTTCAGGAAAAATTAAACAACCGCTTACAAGCAGCAAGCAAGGACATACTTGCTGTAATAAAGAAACCTGCTACTGCAATATGTGCAATAACAGGTTTCTTCTTTTATTGACTCTACTTTTTATCTTGCTCTTCTATTTTATCCTTCGGTCAAAACCGCCATCAAATACTCCTTGTTCAGACGTGCGATATTGCGAATGGAAATTCCTTTCGGACAGACAGCTTCGCATTCCCTGGCGTTGGTGCAGTTACCAAAACCTTCCTTGTCCATCTGCTCAACCATGGCCATGGCTCTCGTTTTTCGTTCGATCTGTCCCTGGGGCAGGATTGCCAGCTGGGAGACCTTGGCGCTGGTAAAGAGCATTGCGGCTCCATTTGGACAACTCGCCACACAGGCACCGCAACCAATGCAGGCCGCCGCATCCATAGCGAGTTCTGCCTGTTGTGAGGAAATGGGGATTGCATTTCCATCAATTGTACCGCCGGTATTTACAGAAACATAACCACCGGCCTGGATGATCCTGTCAAGGGCAGAGCGGTCTACAATCAGGTCTTTCTTGATAGGGTAGGCCCTTGAACGAAACGGTTCAATAACCAGCACGTCCCCTGTGTTGAAATGCCTCATATGGAGTTGGCAGAGGGTTACTTCTTTTTCCGGGCCATGGGCAACCCCGTTGACAACGGCACCACACATTCCGCAAATACCTTCCCGACAATCGTGGTCGAAGGCAACCGGATCCTTACCTTCCTTGGTCAGTTTTTCGTTTAGTACATCCAACATTTCCAGAAAGGACATATCCGTGTTGACACCATCAAGCTCATATGTTTCAAGTCCGCCCAAAGCATCATTATTAGCTTGTCGCCAGATCTTTAATGTCAAGTCTATGCTGCTCATATTATCGATACCTTATATTCAGTTTTATCCCTTTTTACGATGATACTAAAAAGAGTGTTATTTATAGCTTCTTTGAGAAGGTGTCACATTTTCAAAGACTAACTCTTCCTTGTGGAGTTTTGGTTCCTGCTCATCTCCGCTGTATTCCCATACCGAAACGTGGGAGTAGTTGGCATCATCCCGCTTCGCCTCATTTTCTTCGGTCTGGCTCTCTTCACGTAGATGACAACCGCAGGATTCCTCACGAGTTAATGCGTCTCTGATCATTATTTCAGCAAACTCCAGAAAATCGGCGACCCTTCCAGCCCGCTCAAGGGATTGATTCAGATCCTTACTGTCACCTGGAATATAAACCGTATCCCAGAATTTCTGGCGGATAGACGGCAATTCTGCAAGAGCCTTTTCCAGCCCCTCCTTGTTCCGTGCCATACCGCAGTTATCCCACATCAGGCGTCCCAGCTCCTTATGAATTTCATCAACGGTATTTTTACCTTCCGGCCCACCCTGGCTGTTTTTAAGAAGTCTGGAAATGCGTTCCTCAACCTCTTTTCTGGAATCTGCAAAGGGTGCGTCCTTCTCACTGACCGTGTCCAGTTTATTGGTTCCGAGATAATGTGCAATAGAAGTTGCAATAACGAAGTATCCATCAGCAAGTCCCTGCATCAATGCACTTGCTCCAAGTCTGTTCGCCCCGTGATCGGAAAAGTTACACTCTCCAATTGCAAAGAGACCTGGAATGGTTGTCATCAGATCGTAATCTACCCATAACCCACCCATGGTGTAGTGAACGGCGGGGTAGATCATCATCGGTTCGTCCATAGGATTGGAATCTGTTATCTTTTCGTACATCTGGAACAGATTACCATATTTTCTGAAGATGGTCTCCTCACCGTCACGTTTGATGGCATCAGCGAAATCAAGATAAACGGCAAGCCCTGTAGAACCAACTCCCTTACCCAGATCGCATTGTTCCTTGGCATTGCGGGAGGCAACGTCCCTTGGGACAAGGTTTCCAAAACTGGGGTATTTATTTTCAAGATAATAATCCCGTTCATCTTCCGGGATATCTTTTGGTGCACGCTTATCATCCTTGTTTTTCGGCACCCAGACACGACCGTCATTACGAAGACTCTCGCTCATCAGGGTAAGCTTTGACTGGTAATCTCCATGAACCGGTATACAGGTTGGATGAATTTGTACAAAAGACGGATTGGCAAAACCGGCACCTCTTTTACAGGCGCGCCACGCGGCAGTTACATTGGAGGCCATGGCATTGGTGGAAAGGAAATAGACATTGCCGTATCCGCCCGTTGCCAGAATGACCACATCAGCACTATAGCTTTCCAGTTCACCGGTAATCATATTGCGGACTGTAATACCGCGTGCCCGGCCATCTACCACAACAACATCCATCATTTCGCGACGGGGATACATGGTAACGCCGCCCTTGTGAATCTGCCGTGACAGGGCGCCATAGGCCCCAAGCAGCAGCTGCTGTCCGGTTTGTCCTCTGGCGTAAAACGTCCTGCTTACCTGGGCGCCGCCAAAAGAGCGGTTGGCAAGGGTTCCTCCATATTCCCTCGCAAAAGGGACACCCTGGGCCACGCATTGATCAATAATCTCTGTACTCACCTGTGCCAGACGGTACACGTTTGCCTCTCGGGCCCTGAAATCTCCGCCCTTGATGGTGTCGTAAAAGAGACGAAAAACGGAATCTCCATCATTTTGATAATTTTTTGCTGCATTGATACCACCCTGGGCGGCGATGGAGTGTGCACGCCTTGGGCTGTCCTGTATACAGAACGTCTTTACATGATACCCCTGTTCTGCGAGTGTTGCAGAAGCGGAAGCTCCGGCAAGCCCTGTGCCTACGACAATTGCGGAGTATTTTCTTCTGTTTGCGGGATTAACCAGTTTATTGGAAAATTTGTGATTATCCCATTTCTGCTCAAGTGGACCTTCTGGTACGCGAGAATTAAGTTCCATATCTAAAAACCTTGTTTAATGTCTAATAAGTATCACGTAACGCTTACCGTTTGTGATGTCTCATTATTGTCTTTTCGTTTATATGAAAGTCATCGCTGAGGGTCTGAAACCTGCAGCTGAGATTTTCATTGGTCGTTGAGGCTGAGGCATTTGCTCCAGCCATGCTGGTTAGTAGTTGACACCTAAGCCTGTCATGAAATACAGGGCAACACCCCCAAAGATAAGAAGAAAAAACAATGGAATTCCAAGGGTTAACTGGGAAATAAGTACGTTGTAACGGGGATGGTTTATCCCAAAAGTCTGAAGCATTGACCAGAATCCGTGACTCAAATGGATGGTAAGGGCAACAAATGCAAGAATATAAAAAGCAGAGTAAAAGAACCCTCCAAGAAGCTCTTTAACCGTTACAGAAATCAACACATCTTCCGGCGAAAAAGTGAACCCGGCAATGTGCACGAGAAGAAAAAGAAGAATGAACAAGCCAGTGTATGGCATGGTTTCGGATGCAAAAGAATTTTTGACAACCCGGGTTGAGACCTGGTACCTGGAGTCACCCTCCTGACGGTTCTGGTAGAAAAGATAGAGCCCGACACCAATATGAACCAGAAAAATGGCAAGCAGGCTAAAGCTGAACACAAGAACGATAAGGGGATGGCTGTGAAGTTCATCAGCATAACTCTGAAACACTTCACTACTCATAAAGATTGTTGCGTTACCCGCAGCGTGAGTGAAAAGAAAGAGAACCAGCAGCAGTCCCGTAGCTGCCATTATCAGTTTCTTGCCAACCGACGATGTTATAAACTTGACAAACCACATAAGCATACCCTCCTTTAAAAATTATAAGTTAACATCGACAACAGCCGTGGGTAGTATAAAGAAAAAGTGTAAAAATTAAAGCAAAATCTGCTTTTTTGTAGACCAATAGCTGCAATTACGAGAAATATTTAAAAACAGACAATAATTTGTTTCTTCTGCCTTTATTAAGGTACCCGAAAAATATCTTCAGACGTATTATAAGCCCAGTAATGAACAACAGAACTTCTTGCAAAATTACGGGATATGGGTATAAAAACATCCGTTGGTTTTCTGCCCCGGAAATACAGGACTGTAGCACTACAGGAACTCCGGAAATTTCGCTCAGCAGTTGAATACAAGGATATCGGATCAAGACGTGCTAACCAGAGATAGCCTGCAGCATGGTTAAACCAGGTTGTCTCCAGCCATAATAAAAAATGAAACACGAAACTGCAGAAGGCGACCCTCTGTCTTTGAACCGGATTTTAGATAAACAATCAGCCTGAGGAATTTTACACCATGTCCAGTCTGCCTCCTGAAATAATGGGTTACTCCCAATATATGGCGCCACCCGTCATAGGTGCTCTTATTGGTTATTTGACAAACAGGGTTGCAATCAAAATGCTGTTTCGCCCCTTAAAGCCGGTGAGATTTATCGGTATGCGTCTTCCTATGACGCCCGGTGTCATTCCTTCCAAAAGGTATGAATTGGCGTCAAACATGGGTGAGGTGGTTGGTGATCATCTGTTGACCAGTGAAGAGGTTGCCAGAGGGCTTAAGAAAGAACAGTTTCAAAAGCATCTCTATAACCTTATTCACAGCAGGATTCACGGGATACTTGAACGAGATCTGGGCCCCATCTCCGAAATTATTCCAGAAAGATATCATGTGTACCTTGATATTGGTTCCAGAGGAATAACTTACCAGATAAAAGGTCAGCTGCGTAATTTCATGCTTTCTCCCCAGTTTGAGGAAATTATTACATCCGAGATTGACGGCAGGTTAAATGAGTTCTCCCGGCAGGAAATTAACACAATCCTCCCGGGAGAGCGGCGTGAAGCGGCTTATGGTTTTATTGAGGATAATCTGCATAGACTGCTCCAGAGTGAAACTATGGAGCAGTGGGTTGATGACTTTATCCACCAAAAGGTTTATGCGGCATTACAACAGGGAAAAAGCCTGGAAGAATTGATCCCGGATTCCTTGCAGAAACTTTTTATCGATTCTCTGGAAAAGCAGATTCCGCAGTTTCTGAACAGGCTGGCTGAGCTTGCAGATAAGCCGGAGGTTAGAAACAGGATTGTTTCTGGAGCCTGTGAGGGTGTGGATAAATTTATTGACTCCCTTGGTTCCATGTCCGATATGGTCAGAGGATTTCTCAGGATGGAAACCGTTGATGAAAAAATCAGGGAGTACCTTGATGAAAAAAGCGATGATATCAGCACCTGGATTCAATCCGAAGAGGTTCAGGAAAAAATTGTCACAATACTAAGAGAGAGAACCTCTGACCTCCTAAAAAAACCTCTTGTTCAATGGGTTAATGCAGAAAATGAAAATGTGGTTGAAGATTTCTGTACCCAGCTTAAACTGCAAATTCTGGCCCTTGTCGAGAGCAGAGAGGTTTCGGTGATGTTTGCCTCCATGATTAAAGCAAACTTTGAGACCCATATTGAGTCTGGTTCGCTCTCTATTCAGAAATTCTTTGACGAACTGTTTGGCAAAAAAAACACAGAAAACACAAAAAAATGGCTGAAAGCTGAGGGCATTCAACTTTTGCGCTCTCCAGATACATTGCAGACCATTGACACCATGATTGACTCCCTTGCCAAAAAACTGCTGCAAAAAAGAATAGGGCGGCTTGCCAGGGTTATCCCTCCAGGGGTAACGGATGGAATCTCAAAATCTCTTCTGGGGATGGTTTCAGACATGTTGGCAGCCGAGGTGCCCGGCCTGGTGCAATCCTTGAATATTCGTCAGATAGTTACTGAAAAAATTAATTCTCTGGATCTTTTGAAGCTTGAGCGTTTGCTGCTTTCCATAATGGAGGAACAGTTTAAATATATCAATTTATTCGGGGCGTTATTAGGGTTCTTGATTGGCTGTCTCAATCTCGTTTTTATCCATGGGATGTAATTTCGACAGGTTCTTGAACTGACTTGCAGAAATCTTCACATACGAGGGATACTGTCTACCCTTGAGGAAACTGCCTGCAGTATTCATACATGGCCATACTGGCGGCGGTTGCAGCATTAAAGCTGTGGGGCATCCCGTAAACGGGAATTTCCACCACATCATCCAATATGTCCAGAATATCTGAGGTCAATCCGGTTCTTTCGTTGCCAATTACCAGCACTGTGCGCCGTACAAACCGGTATTCATACATGGTTACGGAATTAGTGGTCTGTTCCAGCCCCACAAGTCTGTAACCATCGTTCTTTAATCTTTTCAGGACAGGACAAAGGGTCCTGTGAGTCGAAATTTCAAGCGCCGACTCGGCATCGCGAGCTATTTTCGGAACAAGGCTTGCGTTACCTGTCAGGACAAGCCTCTTAATGGCAAAGGCACTGCCGGTTCGGGCGATACTTGAAACATTCACATTGCTGCGCATGGGAGCGCAGGCAACAATAATTTCTCTGGAGCGTTGGAGAACTGTTCCTGGTTTATGGCGCTGGTGTTCAAATGTACTCATGCTTATTTAAGAATGCGTGTTTTTTCTCGCCTCTGTGGAAAGCTGTCCGCATGCGGCGGCAATGTCTGCCCCGCGACTGTTGCGAATAAATACCGTGTAATGTGCGTTGATCAATATCTTCTGAAAGCGGAGAATTTTGTCTTTTGGCGGACTTTTATACGGCAGTCCTGCACATTGATTATAGCTGAGGAGGTTGATTTTACATGGTATTCCTCTAAGTTTTTTTGCCAGTTCCCGCGCATCCTTGTCCGAATCATTAATTCCCTCCCCTGCACGCATCAAGCAGGGTTTTCACATCGTATTTTCTGTTAACGGGCATCAATTCGCTGCGAACCTTGTCATTGACTGAGTGCAGGGAAATGGCAAGATTAACGCCGGAATGCTCTCCGATAGAACGCATTTTGGGAACAACACCGCAGGTGGAGACCGTGATCTTTCTGGTAGCCATATCCAGACCCTTTTGCTCGGTCATAATAGATATCGAGTCCAGCACGTTTTGCAGGTTATTTAGAGGTTCCCCCATTCCCATAAAAACGACGTTGGTAACCCTGTTTGGTCCAATCAACTCCTGCGGGTTGTCTCTCTCTGTTTCGAGCAGATAATCCCTTACAGCACAGATTTGGTTAACAATTTCTGATGGAGTCAGATTTCTGATAAAACCCATTGTGCCTGTCATGCAGAACCTGCAGCCCATGGCACAACCAACCTGGGAGCTTATACAGAGAGTGTTTCTGTCCGGTTCAGGAATGAGAACAGATTCAATAATGTGCCCGTCATTGAGGCGAAAACCAAATTTCACACAGCCATCGGCAGCTTTTTCAAGAATCGGATTTTCAAAACGGGAAATACAGGCATTTTCGGCCAGAACCTTCCGAAACGCTTTTGCCAAATCGGTCATTTCTGAAAAATCGACCACATCGGGCCTGTATAACCAGCTCATAATTTGCTTGCCGCGAAACCCGGGTTGTCCCAGGGATTCGGCATACGCTATCAAACCTTGCTGGGTCAGGTTCTTTAAATCTGTTTTGTTGCTGCTATTCACAAGAAACTCCCTGCTTCCGGCATTAAACTGTTCATCTCTACTATAGCTGTTCTGTATGAAATTGGAGATTTGCCTTATCCTGAAACACGACTCGACAATAAATATGTGCAGCCTGTGGATTGCCTCTTCCCTGAACAGGAGGCCGTGAAATATTTACAGGCTGCACTGACATCTTTGTCTTTGTTGCTCTATTGAGAATTTTCCGCCTCAAAAGCCTTCATGAATTCAACAAGTTTGATGACGCCTTCTTTAGGAAAGGCATTGTAAATCGAGGCCCTGCATCCTCCGATGGATCTATGTCCTTTTAAACCGTTCAATCCCTGTTCGGCAGCTTCAGCAATAAATTTTGCCTCAAGCTCCGGGGTAGGGAGGTTAAAAGAAACGTTCATTATGGAGCGGGAATCTTCTTCCGCATGCCCCCGATAGTACTCTGTAGAATCAATCAGGGCGTAGAGCAGTTCAGCCTTTGCCCTGTTTTCCTTTTCAATTGCTTCCACTCCGCCTTTTTTCTTTAACCATTTCAAGACCTCACCAACAACATAAACAGCAAAGCAGGGCGGGGTATTGAACATGGAGTCTTTTTCCGCATGAGTACTGTATTTGAGCATGGTTGGAACATTTTCCGGAGTCCTTGTCAGTAAATCATCCCGAATTATGACAATGGTTACTCCGGCTGGACCAAGATTTTTTTGCGCCCCGGCAAAAATCACCCCGTATTTTTCGACATCAATCGGACGGGAGAGGATATCGGAACTCATATCACAAACCAGCATTTTCTCGCTCTCGGGAGAGGCAGGGAACTGGGTTCCATAAATAGTGTTATTAGACACATAATAAAGATATTCCGAATCAGCATCCACCTCATATTCGTCATCTGTCGGGACCCTGTTAAAGCTGGTCGCTTCACTGGAATAGGCGACAGTTATGTCACCAAAAAGCCGGGCTTCCTTTATCGCTTTTTTTGCCCAGGTTCCGGTATTGAGATAGGTTGCCTTTTTCCCGTCACCAAGCAGATTCATCGGGATCATAAAAAATTGGGAAGAAGCCCCGCCCTGCAAAAAAAGCACCTTGTAGTTATCGGGTATCCTGAGAAGATCCCGCAGATTTTTCTCGGCTTCCCTGGCAACGGCAGTAAATTCTTTGGAACGATGACTGATTTCAATAAGGCCGATACCGGCATCTTTAAAATTAACGATATCTTTTCCCGCTTGCTGCAATACTTCATAGGGAAGGGTGGCTGGGCCTGGGCTGAAATTGTAAATTCTTTCGGGCATGTCTTCTCCTTTTTCTTTCAAAATACATTTTTGCCGTTTAGCTGTCGCATAGCTTCATACAGGACTATACCGGCGGTCATTGCCAGATTTAAACTTCTTATATTTTCATTTTCCATGGGCAGGGTGTAGCATCTCTCTTTGTACAGATCAAGAATCTTGGCGGGCAGGCCTTTAGTCTCTTTGCCAAAAATCAGATATGAGCCGGGCGAGTATGTTGCTCCTGTGTAACTGGCTGTTACTTTCGTTGTAAAAAAATACAGTTTTCGTTCATCCTGGGCCTGAAGAAACTCGTCAAAATTATCCCAGTGGATAATATCAACGAACTCCCAGTAGTCCAGCCCGGCACGTTTGAGATGTTTGTCATCTGTTGAGAAACCAAGGGGATGTACGAGGTGCAGCGTCGTATTTGTTGCTCCGCATAATCTGGCGATGGAACCTGTATTTGGCGGAATCTCCGGTTCAACCAGTACAATATTTAAAGAAGATGGTTTACCCATGTTTTCGAACGTGGTAGTTTTGAATGGTTAGATGCCTGAAAGTAAAATATCAACCTGCACTTGATTTTTTTCAAGCCCATTTATAACCATCCTGAGAGTTTCGCACAACCATCTATATTGGTGAAATCATGTTTCATATTGAAGGGAAGAGAGATGGAAGAGTTGTTGTTCTCCTGTTGCTTCTCAGCATTCCCTTTCTCCCGGATATTTTCAGTTATGCCTTGAAAAAAAATGACGGGATAGTATCTGACAGGACAAATGTTCGGTTGATTTATACCAAAGGCTCATTACAGTTGAGCCGAATTACAACCGGACGAGACAGAAACGGTTTACAGGGGGATTGGATAGGTGAAAAGCCGCGTCTGGCGCTATTCTTTTTCGAGCCTGTACCCGTTAACAGGGCAGATATTTCCCTGTTGCAGACAGTTCCCGGCATAGGTAAACATACGGCCTGGAGAATCAGGAATTTTATTGAAAAAAATGGCCCGATAGCCAATATTGCCGAATTTACCAGGATAGAAGGCATAGGGAAAAATAAAGCCCGGAAATTAGCAAAACATCTTTCTTTTCAGCATTAACTTCGAGCCAGTTGAAAATACAAACTATTACAAAACCGGTTATTGCCCTGGTGGGACCAACAGCCATTGGCAAAACAGCTCTGTCTCTTGAGATTGCCAAGCGGTTTGACTGCGAGATCATCAGTGTTGATTCCATGCAGGTATACAGGTTTATGGACATTGGCACGGCAAAGGCAACAAAAGAGGAAAGGGCACGTGTACCCCATCATCTGCTTGATATTGTCATGCCGGATGAAAGGTATGACGCTGCATGTTTTGTCCGTGATTGTCTGACGTCTATCAGGAAGATTCAGGAGAAAAACAAGGTTCCGCTGCTTACAGGAGGCACCGGAATGTATCTTAAAGCCTTGGTGGAAGGTTTGTTTGAGGGCCCGCCTTCAGATGACTCTTTGCGCGACGAGCTTTTACAAAAAGCCCCTGGCTCATTATACGGTGAATTACAAAAAATTGATCCGGAGAGTGCTGCAAGAATCCATGAAAATGATACCCAGCGCATAATTCGGGCACTGGAAGTTTACATGCTCACCGGCATACCTCTTTCCCAGCATTTTTTAAGGCAAAAAAAACGTCCTGAAAAAGAGCTGCAAAATGTTTTACAAATTGGATTAACAACAGAACGTAAAGTTTTGTATAATCGAATAAATAAAAGATCAGGGCTTATGCTTGAACTGGGGCTTCAGGAAGAGGTTGAAGGGCTGCTTGCCCAGGGTTTTTCCAGAGAGCTTAAGTCAATGCAGTCCATTGGTTATAAACACATGATCAATTATCTTACAGGCAAATGGACAAAAGAGGTCATGCTGGAGCTGCTCGCACGGGATACAAGAAGATACGCCAAAAGACAGTACACCTGGTTTAATAAGGTCAGCGGTTTACGCTGGATGGACGTGAATGGGGCGGATGCAGTTCTACGCAATATAGATACATGGCTGAAGACCGTTGAATAAGAAGAATTCTATACATACCAGGGTTCCCCAACAGTTGTTGCGCCTGCTTGAGCAAAGAGGGATTAAAGGTGAAAAACAGGTGGAGAGTTTTCTCTTTCCCAAGCTGTCGGATTTACCGGCTCCAGATAAAATGAAAAATCTGGGTCTTGCTGCCGAAAAGGTTCTTGATTTTATCGAAAATGACAAGGCAATCATCATCTGGGGGGACTACGATGTCGATGGAACCACGGGAACATCACTCCTTGTTAATTTTTTCAGGATGCTTGGGGTTTCTGTCTGCTGGCATATCCCCAATCGTCTAATTGATGGCTATGGTTTAAATACCGGATGGTTTCAAAAAGAGCATATTCCCGCAGAAAGTCTTGTTATTACTGTAGATTGTGGCATTTCCAACTACCCTGAGATTGATTTTCTAAGGGATTTGGGGATTTCCGTTATTGTAACGGATCATCATCAAATCCCCGAAAGCGGGCTCCCCCGATGTCTTGTCGTAAACCCTGAGCAGGAAGGATGCGGTTTTAAGGACGAAAAAATAGCCGGAGTGGGGGTTGCATTTTATCTTGCGGCGGCTATACGGGCAAAGATCAGGGAAAAAGGAGCAGGGTGCGACAGGCTTGCCCACAACGCTGCGGCAATAAATCTGAAGACATTACTGCCTTTCGTGGCAATCGGCACCATTGCCGATATTGTCAGGCTGACGACAACAAACAGGATACTCATCAGGGCAGGGCTTGAAAGTATTGAAAATAGCGAATTTCCAGGAGTCAGGGCTTTGCTTGATGATTGTGAGATTAATGATTTTAAGGTTTCTTCAGAGGACATTGGTTTTCTGCTTGGCCCCAGGCTGAATGCCGCAGGGCGCCTTGGTGACAGCACGATTGTCGTTGAACTTTTGACCTGTGACTCTGAAAAGATGTCTCAGAAATTAGTTAAAAGATTAAATAGATTAAATGCAGAGAGAAGGGAGCTTACTGCTGATAATTTCCATGAAGCCAGCTGTCGCTACGAAGAGCAGGGAAATGGAAGCGAAACAAGACAATGCGTAGTCTTCGGGGATTTTCATCCTGGAGTGGCGGGAATTGTTGCCTCCAGACTTATGGAAAAGAAACAGCATCCTGTATTTATTCTTTGCAGGCAGGAAAATAGTTCAGGAAAGGTGACATATAAAGGTTCTGGCCGTTCTGTGGAAGGGGTAAATCTTGTTGCCTCATTGACTAAGTGTTCTGATTTTCTGAATAAATTTGGTGGTCACGAGATGGCTGCAGGTCTTGAAATTGCGGAGGAAAATCTTGAGTTTTTTATTCAGGAGTTCAACAGCAGCATAGCTGAGCAGCTAAAGATGCGTAAAACAGCAGCTTCATCAAAAATTGATCTTTTTTGTTCGGTTGAGGAGATTCTGAACAGGGAGTTTATGGTCTGGTTGAATCTGCTGGAGCCATTTGGTCCAGGGAATGAAATTCCGGTGTTTTGTGACCGTAAGAGTCAGGTTATTCATTCTAAAACAGTTGGCCGTGATTCGACTCATCTCAACGTACTTATTAGAGGAAAATTTCAAAATTACAAGGGAATTGCCTTTGGTCTTGGGGAAAAACTGAGTGATATCCAGAGCGAGCCAAACCGGCAGATTGTTTTTACTCCCACCAAAAATCGTTTCAGGGGGACAGTGAGCTGGCAGGCGAGAATTATCTCAATTTGATCGTTTTTCGGGTTGAAACATGCTGCAGTAGCACTGAAAACAATTTCTAAACATAATATATATTATGCGACATTGTATGTTTTCTTAAATTTCCTCATATTTTGCGTTACACAGTAAATGATGCTATATTCCGAGTCCTTTTTATTGACCCGGATATTTCATAAAAAGTGTTCATGAAATATCCGGGTCAGGATGATCTTCCTGTAAAAAACTTCTCTGGCAGAAGAATCTGCCGGAATATAAATATTATCCTTTATTTTTGTTTGGAGATGTCAGATGAATCGTGAAGTCTATCAGGAACCGCTTGTAAGCCGTTATACCAGTAAGGAAATGCAGGAAATTTTTTCCGAGAAAACAAAATTTACAACCTGGAGACGCTGCTGGGTCGCACTTGCAGAGGCCCAGTATGAGCTTGGCCTTACTGATATCATTACCAGGCCAATGCTTGATGAGCTTCGCACCAACTGTAATAATATCGACTACGATATCGCTTCCGCCAAGGAAAAAGAAATTCGTCACGATGTTATGGCCCATGTCTTCGAGTACGGCGAGAAATGCCCTGCTGCTGCCGGGATTATTCATCTTGGTGCAACATCACAGTTTGTTGTCTGCAACACCGATCTCATAATGCAAAAACGTGCCTTGCAGCTTGTCAAACGCGGTCTTTTGCAAACGATTAAAAATCTGGCCTCATTTTGTGAGAAATATAAAAGCCTTCCAACCCTCGGATTTACCCATTATCAACCCGCCCAACCCACCACTGTTGGTAAGCGTAACACTCTTTATATTCAGGATCTGTTAATGGATCTTGAGTATCTTGATGTGTTGCTTGGACAATACAAGGCCCGAGGTGCTAAAGGCACCGTTGGCACTCAGGCAACCTTCCTTGAATTGTTCAAGGGAGATGATCTGAAAGTCCGCAAGCTCGATGAGCTGGTTGCTAAAAAACTTGGCTTTGACTCCACTTTTGCTGTTACCGGGCAGACCTATACCAGAAAACTGGACATGAAACTTGCGGAGACCCTGGCAGGCATCGGCGCGACCTGTCATAAATTTGCTGTTGATTTACGCCTGCTCTCCAACCTCAAGGTACAGGAAGAGCCTTTTGCAAAAAATCAGACCGGTTCCTCTGCGATGGCATATAAGCGCAACCCGATGAGATCCGAGCGCTTGACGGGGCTTGCGAGAAAATTAATGAATCTGCCGCAGAACTTTGCAGGAACCTACTCGAATCAATGGTTTGAGCGTACTCTGGATGATTCGGCAATCCGCCGCATGGATATCCCTCAGGCCTTCCTGCTCACCGATGCGATATTAAGACTAATGGTGAATATTACTTCTGATATGGTTGTTTTCCCTGAGCAAATTAAGAAACATCTGCTAGCGGAGTTGCCCTTTATGGCTACAGAGAAAATCCTGATGGAGGCGGTTGAAAAAGGAAAAAGCCGACAGGAGATGCACGAGGTCGTAAAAGAACATTCCCTGGCGGCAGGAAAAGAGGTCAAGGAAAACGGTGGTGAAAATGACCTTCTTACCAGACTGGCGAAAGATGATCGTATACCTTTCAGCAAAGAAGAGCTTGAGGCTATGATTAACGATTTCAGCCAGTTTACCGGACGCGCTGAAAAACAGACCGAAGAGTTTCTTGCTGAAGTGGTCTCCCCTACCCTTGTTGCAAATAAAGACAGTATGGGTGAAATAGACAGCAGTCTTAATGTATAAGATGTCACGATACGGCAACGGAAAGAAAGACATGCTTTCAGTAATAACAATTTATATCAGGATAAATCCGGGTCGTTTTCATTATCTGAAGTTTATCCTTGAGGCCTATGATAATCTGGCTGTTCTCTCCAGTTTTGACCAGAAACAGGGAGTGGTCAGGCTTCGTTTCCCTGAAGAACTTGCAAGCGAGCTGTTTGATTTGCTGGCATCCATTTCCGGTGAACTTACTTAGATATCTATTTTTTAGTAGGAAATTTTGTGCAAAAAACTTTTTTTATAAAAACCTATGGTTGCCAGATGAACGAGCGCGACTCGGAAATCATGGCTCAAAAACTTGGTGAAAAAGGATATATTGAGAACAGTGTTCTTGAAGGTTCTGATCTCGTTATTCTTAACACCTGTTCTATCCGGGCCAAAGCCGAGCAGAAGGTTATGAGTCAGCTTGGTTATCTACGTAAAATGAAGGTGAAAAAACCTTCAATGAAGATTTGCGTAGCTGGTTGCGTCGCTCAACAGGAAGGAAAACGAATCATTGAGAAAATGCCCCATGTGGACCTGGTGCTTGGTACGCAAAATATTTATGAGATAGCAGAGCTTGTTATACGTCAGTCTCAGGATGCAGTGCATCAAAAGATAGTTACCGATCTGGTTTCTGACTACGATATCCCCCACTATCTTCCCAATATGCCGCGGCAGGCTGCAAAACCTGTTTTCAGCAAATTTGTCACCATCATGCAGGGGTGTAATAATTT
>PDWJ01003912.1_pt1 | contig 23729 bp, 24 predicted proteins | sample 1430881 | NCBI WGS metagenome assembly PDWJ01 (sample SAMN01162460, study PRJNA174530) | Oral metagenome, whole genome shotgun sequencing project. | biome: Marine environment; feature: Marine mammal; material: Swab sample of the gingival sulcus; isolation source: swab sample of gingival sulcus... | reverse complement strand
CCGTGGTTGAGTCAGGCGTACTCAACTTGGCTCAGTCGAGTTGGACAAGGTCGAACGACCTGGCTTACCTTGAGTCGAGCTAACTCAACTGTGCACCTACTACCGGAGGCAACAACCATGGCACGAGCGGTCGGAATCGACCTGGGCACGACGAACTCCGTCGTGTCCGTTCTGGAGGGCGGCGAGCCCACCGTGATCGCCAACGCCGAGGGCAGCCGGACCACCCCCTCGGTGGTCGCGTTCGCCAAGAGCGGCGAGCCCCTCGTCGGCGAGATCGCCAAGCGCCAAGCCGTCACCAACGTCGACCGGACCATCCGGTCGGTCAAGCGCCACATGGGCACCGACTGGTCCACCGAGATCGACGACAAGAAATACACCGCGCAGGAGATCAGCGCCCGCATCCTGATGAAGCTCAAGCGCGATGCGGAGGAGTACCTGGGGGAGAAGGTGACCGACGCGGTCATCACCGTCCCCGCTTACTTCAACGACGCCGAGCGGCAGGCCACCACCGAGGCCGGGCAGATCGCCGGCCTGAACGTCCTGCGCATCATCAACGAGCCCACCGCCGCGGCCCTGGCCTACGGCCTGGACAAGGGCAAAGAAGACGAACTCATCCTGGTCTTCGACCTCGGCGGCGGCACCTTCGACGTGTCCCTGCTGGAAGTCGGCAAAGACGAGGACGACTTCTCCACCATCCAGGTGCGCGCCACCTCCGGTGACAACCGCCTCGGCGGCGACGACTGGGACCAGCGCATCGTCGACTGGCTGGTCAAGAACGTCAAGGACAACACCGGCGTCGACCTGTCCAAGGACAAGATCGCCCTGCAGCGGCTGCGCGAGGCTGCCGAGACGGCCAAGAAGGAACTGTCCAGCGCGACCAGCACCAACATCTCGCTGCAGTACCTGTCGATGACCGAGAACGGCCCGGTGCACCTGGACGAGAAGCTGACCCGCGCGCAGTTCGAATCGATGACCTCCGACCTGCTGGACCGGGTGAAGACCCCGTTCGAGCAGGTCATGAAGGACGCGGAAATCGCCGTATCCGAGATCGACCACATCGTGCTGGTCGGGGGGTCCACCCGGATGCCCGCCGTCACCGACATCGTGCGCAAACTGGCCGGTGGCAAGGAGCCCAACAAGGGCGTGAACCCGGACGAGGTCGTCGCCGTCGGCGCCGCCCTGCAGGCCGGCGTCCTCAAGGGTGAGCGCAAGGACGTGCTGCTCATCGATGTCACCCCGCTGAGCCTCGGCATCGAGACCAAGGGCGGCATCATGACCAAGCTCATCGAGCGCAACACGGCCATCCCCACCAAGCGCTCGGAGACCTTCACCACCGCCGACGACAACCAGCCCACGGTGCACATCCAGGTGTTCCAGGGTGAGCGGGAGTTCGCGGCGCAGAACAAGCCGCTGGGCAACTTCGAGCTCACCGGCATCGCGCCCGCACCGCGCGGCGTGCCGCAGATCGAGGTCACCTTCGACATCGACGCCAACGGCATCGTGCACGTCTCGGCGCGAGACAAGGGCACCGGCAAGGAACAGTCGATGACCATCTCCGGTGGCAGCGCGCTGCCCAAGGAAGAGATCGACCGTATGGTCAAGGACGCCGAGGAGCACGCGGAAGAGGACAAGAAGCGCCGGGAAGAGGCCGACGTGCGCAACACCGCCGAACAGGCCGTGTACCAGAGCGAGAAGTTCGTCGCGGACAACGAGGACAAGCTTCCCGCCGAGGGCAAGGACGAGCTGAACGCGGCGATCGCCGACCTGAAGTCGGTGCTGCCCGGCGAGGACGTCGAGGCCATCAAGACCAAGCAGAACCACCTGATGGAGGTTTCGCAGAACCCGGAGAAGGCGGGACCCGTTGGACACCAGCGGGTCCCGCCTTCCACACAACGGAACCGACCAGCCGTACCGTCAGGGACCAGATTCATGGCAGCCTGAGAACGTGGAGAGACTTCAAGACATGACACACAGCGAGAGCACCGGCCCGCAGCAGGGCGATGCGCAGGAGCCGGCCGAGCCCACCGTCATCCGCGATCGCCGCCGCATCGACCCGGAAACCGGCCAGTTGCGCGAGCAGGGCACGGCCGGCGGGGCGTCTTCGGAACCGGCGGACCAGGCGGCTGCGAGCAGCGACAAACAACCTGGCGACGAACACGCAGGCGCGGACCAGCTCGGCGGTGCCGCAGCGGATCTGGCGGCCGAGAGGCTGGCCGACTTGCAGCGGTTGCAGGCCGAGTACGTGAACTACCGCAAGCGGGTGGAGCGGGACCGCGACGTGGCCAAGGACAAGGCGGTGGCGTCCGTCATGGAGGCCCTGCTGCCGGTCATGGACGACATCGCGGCCGCTCGCCAGCACGACGAACTGACCGGCCCGTTCGCCGCGATCGCCGAGAAACTGGACGGCGTGCTGCGCCGGTTCGGCATGGAGAGCTACGGCGAGGAGGGTGCGCCGTTCGACCCGGCCGTTCACGAAGCATTGATGCAGAACGAATCCGACGAGGTGACCGAGCCGGTGGTGGCGCAGGTCCTGCAGTTGGGGTACATGCACCAGGGCAGGATCCTGCGTGCGGCCAGGGTCGCCGTGAGCGCCCCGGCGGACTGAGGAGGCACCGATGACCGGGCAGGACTGGTTCGAAAAGGACTTCTACAAGGTCCTCGGGGTCGACAAGAAGGCCAGCGAATCCGATATCAAGAAGGCCTACCGCAAAAGGGCGCGGGCGCTGCACCCCGACGCCAACCCGAACGACCCCAAAGCCGAGGAACGGTTCAAGAACATCGGCGAGGCCTACTCGGTGCTGTCTGACCCGGAGAAGCGCCAGGTTCACCACCCCAGGGCGGGGCCGAGCTGGCACCCAGAACATCCCGCCCGAGTACGAGGACCTGCTCGGCGGCTTGTTCAACCAGGGCGGTGGCGGTGGTTTCGGCGGTTTCAACGCTACCCGTGGCCCGCAGCCGGGAGCCGACGTCACTGCCTCGATGACGATCCCCTTCCGGCATGCCGTGGAAGGGACCACCGGAACGATCACGGTGGCAGGTGACGCGATGACGGTGCGCATCCCGGCCGGGGTCAAGGACGGGCAGACGATCCGGTTGCGGGGCAAAGGCCGCCCCGGTGCCGGAGGGGGCCCGAACGGGGATCTGCTGGTCAAGGTGTCGGTGACGCCGCACCCGGTGTTCTCTCGCAGCGGCAACGACATCAAGGTCAATGTCCCGGTCACGATTCCCGAGGCCGTGCTCGGCGCCACCGTCACGGTGCCGACCCTGGACGGCGGCACGGTGAAGGTGAAGGTCCCGGCCGGGACGCCGAGCGGCCGCACTTTGCGGGTCAAGGGACGCGGCGTGAAAACGCCCAAGGCTGTGGGTGACTTACTGGCGACCGTGCAGGTGGCGGTGCCCAAGAACCTGGACGAGGACGCTCTGCGCGCTCTCAGCCTGTTCGCCAAAGCCACCGAAGGCGATGCAGACCCGCGCGCTGAGATGCTGGCGAAACAGACGCTGCGCCAGTACGACCGGCTCGGGCTGGTGGTGCCCACCCGCACCGGTGGGGGAGGACGCCGCTATTCGGCCCGCGACGTCGCGCTGCTGCGGGAGGTGCAGCGACTGAGCCAGAACGAGGGCGTGAACCTCGCCGGCATCCAGCGCATCATGGCGCTGGAGGCCGAGGTGGCAGCGTTGCGCAGCCGGTTGGCCGAACTGTCCGAGCACCTGGACTCTGCGCTGTCCGCTGCCCAGCGCAGCCGACGGGTCTTTGCGGCCGGTCCCACCGGTGACGTGGAAGCCGTCCGGGCGGGGCAACGGCCGCGCCGCGGCCGCACCGGGTCGGGTGAGGTTGTGTTGTGGCGCCCGCACCGCCGTTCGTCCTGGACGGGGTGAACCGTTCGGCAGCGGTCAATCGGCTTTCTGCATGGCGCGGATGCCCACTGCCAGGCCGACCATCAGCAGCGCGAAGGCTGCCCCGAAGCCGGCGAGGACGGCACCCGCCGGGTAGTTGCCGGCGAACAGTTGCCGCGATGCGTGCACCACGTGGGTCAACGGGTTCGCCTGGGAGAGAGCACGCAACCACCCGGGCGCGTCGTCCAGCGGCAGCAGCACTCCGGCGGACAACAGCACCGGGAACAGCAGGGTCTGTTGCACCGTCCAGAACAGCCAGTCCTGGCCCTTGCTGACCAGCGCGAGGGCGAACGACAGGGCACCGGCGGCGACGCTGAACACCGACAACATGAGGACCCCGGCCGCGATCCCCAGCGGGTGGACGGCGAACCCGAACGGCCAGGCGACAACTACCAGCACCAGGGTCTGTGCCACGACCGGCACGATCTCTTTCAGAGCGCGCCCGAGCAGCAGCGAAGAGCGAGACAACGGGGAGACCAGAAGCCGCTCATGCGAACCGGTCTGCATCTCCAGCATCAGGTTCGAGCCGGTCATGGTGGCGGCGGTCAGGCACGCCATCGCCACCATACCGGGCAGGAACCACTGCAGCGTTTGCGCGCTGGCGCCGCCGGGCAGCAGCGGCGCGAACAGGGCCAGGAACATCAACGGCTGGGCTATCGAAACGATCATCTGGAACGGTGATCGCAGCAGTGGCCGCAGTTCCCGGGTGAAGACGATGCCGGTGTCGCGTACCAGCGCGACGGGCCGCCCCGCGGGCCGGGCGCCGACGGCTGAGGTCTGGGTGTCAGCTGGGACGGTGCTCATGCGGCCGTCTCCGAAGTGGTGGTGTCCTGGTCGGTCTCGGCGGTCTCGCGCAGGCTGCGCCCGGTCAGGTGCAAGAACACGTCGTCCAGCGAGGGCCGGCGAACCTCCAGCCCGGTGACGTGGTGGCCATCCGCGCGTAGTCGGTCGAGCAGCCTGATCGCCGCGGCGGGCCCGTCGGTGGTGCGCAGGTGCACCGCGTCGTCGCGCGCCTCGGCGACGCGCACGCTCACCAGGTCGCCGATCCCTTCCTTGAGGGCGGTTGCCGTGTCGTCGGCGATGACCCGGCCGTGGTCGATGATGACCACCCGCTGGGACAACGCGTCGGCCTCGTCCAGGTAGTGCGTGGTCAGCACGATGGTGGACCCCGTCTCGGCGTGCAGGTCCCGGACCAGTGCCTGCAGGTATGCGCGGTTTTGCGGGTCCAGCCCGGTCGACGGCTCGTCCAGGAACAACACCGCGGGGCGGTTCACCAGGCCGATGGCGATATCGAAACGACGGCGCTGGCCGCCGGACAGCTGCTCTACGGGGCGGTGTGCGAACTCGGTGAGGTCCAGCGCCTCGATCAGTTCGTCGGCGCGGGCACGAGCTTGCTTGGCTCGCAAACCGTGCGCTCGTGCTTGGCTGACGACCTCGTCCCGGCCGTGCTGCAGGTGGCCTGTGCCGTTGCCCTGTCCGACGAAGCCGAACAGGCTGCGTGCCTTGCGCGGCTGGCCGACCACATCGATGCCGTGCAGCCGCACCGTGCCGGCGCAAGGACGCAACAGCGTGGTCAGCATCCGCAAAGTAGTGGACTTGCCGGCGCCGTTCGGGCCGAGCAGAGCCAGCAGCTGGCCTTGCGGGACAGCCAGATTCAGCCGGTCGACGGCCGTGGTGGTGATCGTTTCCCGGCCGGCCCGGGTGGTGAAGGTCTTGGTCAGGTCATGCGTTTCGATGGCTGGGCCGGTCGTGGTGGTGGACCGGGAATTGCGGGTCGCATCGGTGTTCATCCGACCGATCCTAAACAGGATTGAGGACAATTCCTGGCCTGAATGCGGATTAGGCTGGTGGCATGTCCACCAGCGAGCGCATGTTGGCGTTGCTGTCCTTGCTGCAGACCCACCGGTACTGGCCCGGAGCCGAATTGGCGTCCCGGCTGGGCGTCAGCGAGCGGACCGTGCGCCGGGACGTGGGCCGGCTGAGAGATCTGGGGTACGAGGTCGACGCCGTGCGGGGTGTTGCCGGTGGGTATCAGTTGCGGGCCGGCCGGGCGTTGCCTCCCTTGTTGCTGGACAACGAGGAAGCGGTGGCCATCGCGGTGGGCTTGCGCGGTTCGGCGGCCTCGGTCCTGGACGGTGACGGTGATGCCGCGGTGCGGGCCCTGACCAAGGTGGTGGCCATGCTGCCGCCCCGGCTGCGGCACCGCATGGACGCGCTGGCCGCGGTCACCCACCCGGGCCCGCCGCGGCGGCTGCCGAGCATCGACGCACAGACCCTGACGACCCTGGCCGGGTGTTGCCGGGACCAGGAACGGGCCCGGTTCAGCTACGTGGCCAAGGACGGTGCGCGGACCGAGCGGCGAGTGGAACCGCACCAGCTGGTGAGCTACGCACAGCGCTGGTACCTGGTCGCTTTCGATCTGGACCGCCAGGACTGGCGCACCTTCCGGCTGGACCGCATGACCGATGTCCAGATACCGGGAAACCGGTTCCGGCCGAGGCAGTCGAGGTCAGGTTCGGTTGTGCGGCAGCGGATCTGCGCCGGTCCGTCGGTGGTTGGGGCGAGGTCGGCGAAGACGGTTCGGGCGCGGTCTGGCGTATTGCGGTCGATCAGCTGGACTGGCCGGTGATGATCATCGCCCAGCTCGGGGTTCCAGTCGAGATCGTCAAACCTGCCGAGTTGGCGCAGCGGGTGCGGGATACCGGCGGCGTCATGGCCCGGTGCGGCCATGGCTTCCCCGCGCTCCGGTGATTCGTGATATCCACTGTGGCAGAATCCAGTTCAGCGATCCGAACAGTCCCACCAGCGCCGGCGCCAGGACACCCCGCACGATCACCGCATCGATCGCGATGCCCAGGGCCAGGGTGGTCGCGAGGATCTTCACTTCCACGGTGGGCACCGTCGCCAGAGCCACGAACGCGAAAACCAGAATCGCCGCCCCGGAACTGACCAACCGGCCGGTGTCGGCAATGCCCTCGACGACGGCGGTGTCCGTGTCGCCCTGCTCATCGTAGGACTCCCGCATCCGCGCGAGAATGAACACCTCGTAGTCCATCGACAGCCCGAACAAGAAGGCGAGAGCGGTGATCGGCACCCAGGTGGCCACCACACCGGTGGAGGTCACGTCGAACACGGCCTCCGCGCCGTATCCCCGCTGCCAGATCAGCGCGGTGATTCCATAGGCGGCCGCAATCGACAGCACGTTGAGTACGAGCGCTTTCACCGGAAGCCACAACGACCGAAGACCTCGCGCCAATAGCCAGAATGTGGCGACAGCCACGATCACCAGCGCCCAGGCGCCGTCCCGGTAGGTCGCGGTGACGAAGTCGGCGTCCAGGGCAGGCGTTCCACCCACCTGGAGGCCGGAGGACCTGCGCGCCGGCGAGTCCGGCATCCAGGCGTTGCGCCACCTCGGTGGCCTGTGCCTGCGGGACGAGCACCTCGATCGGACGGAACGCGCCCAAGGGCAGACCCGCCTGTGCCGCAGCGGAAATCAGCTGCGCGTCGCTGCCGGTGGCGACAGTTGTCGCTGGCGGTGATCCCAGCCGCAGGCCGGTGGCCGGCCACGCCAGCGCAAGAAGAATGGCGGTGGCCGCGGCGGCGCTCAACCAGCGCCGGCGCAACGTGGCCCGGGCGATCGACGACCACAGCCGGCTGTGCGGCGATGTCGCTGACTGCCGTGGCCACAGCAGGCGAGGTCCTCCGAAGCTGAGTACAGCAGGCAGCATGGTCAGTGCCACGGCGACGCTCAGCAACGGAATGAGCATCGCCCCCAGCCCGATGCTGCGCAGGAACGGCACGGGTATCGCGATGAGTACCGCAAGCGAGACCGCCACCGTCAGGCCGCTGATCAGCACGCTGTGGCCCGCGGCGCGCATGGACCGCTCGATCGCCTGTTCGTTGGGGTAGCCGTTCGCCAACTCCTCGCGCCAGCGCATCGCCAAGAGAAGCGAGTAGTCGATCGCCACACCCAAGCCGATGAGAGCGACCAGGAACTGCACGATGTAGGAGATATCGGTGAGGTAGGTCAGAGCCAGGAGGGCCGCGAAAGTGGCCAGGATCGACACCGCGGCGACCATGAGTGGGGCCAGCGCCAGCACCGACGAGAACACCAAGAGCAAAACGACGAGCGCCCCGATCGTGCCGATCGCGACCTCGGCCAGCAGCCCCCGATCCGCGCCTTCAGAGCTTCCCTCCGCCAGCAGCCCGTAGTCGAGCGCCCGCACCGGAACCTCCTCGGAGCCGGCTTGCCGGGCAATCTGTTCCACGTGCGGGCGGCTGATCGCGTACGGGTCGTAGCCCGGTTCCACGGGTGGGAAGACCAACGCCATCGCCTGCGTGCCGTCCGGCGAGACCAGCCCGGGAGCCGCCGGACCCGGCGTTACCAGGTCCGTACCAGGCACGGCGGAACGCGCGTGTTCGGCAGCACGGGCCACCACCGCCTCCGCTCCCGGCCCCCGGGCCAGCAGCACGATGGGCGCTACCGACCCGCCGGTGCCGTAGGAGTCAACGATCCGCTGGCTTGTCTCGTACCCGGGCTTGCCGGGTAGTGCTTCGTCGAAAGTGAGCCGGTCGACCGCGCGGGGCGCGACGACGGCTCCCACCGCCAGCACCAGTAGCCAGCCGGTCAGCACGAGTGACCGGTGCCGCTGCACCCATCGAGCCAGCCCGGACATGGCCCTCCATTAGTAGACAGTCTACTTATCAATGGAAGGTTACCTGGGCAATAGGTAGGATGTCTAGTTATGGCACGCGGCTCTCGCGAACCGATGACCGTTCGGGCCGACCTGTTGCGCGGTCACCTGGACAGTTTTGTGCTGGCCACCCTGGAAGACCGTCCCCGGCACGGGTACGCGATCGCCGAAGAGATCGCCCGTCGCGGCAATGCCCTGCTCGAGGTGCCCAGCGGAACGCTCTATCCGGCGCTGCACCGGCTGGAGCGGGCCGGCTGGATCACCAGCGAGTGGTCCGTCGTCGAAGGTCGGCGGCGCCGCACGTACAGCCTGACCGGATCCGGGCGGCGCGAACTAGCGCGGCAGCGGCGGCGCTGGGCCGACCTCAGCCGAACCGTCACAGCGGTGCTGGGCCCATGAGCCGGGGCAGCGCCGGCCGGCCCGAAGACCCGATCGAGGTCTACCTGCGCCGGTCTACCTCGAAACGCTGCACACCCGGGCCGCCGTCCGGGCCACTGCCGCGCTCGGTGTGGTCTTCGCGATCAACAGCATCGGCTGGCAGCTGATCAGCGGCGAGACCGGCCACGACACCTTCTCCGTCATCGTCGCTGCGCTCGATGTGATCGCTCGAACGGGGATCGGCGGGTGCGTCGCGCTGCTGGCAGTGGGCTACCTGCTCGACCGGCGCGCGGTGTCCCGGTACCGGCTGTCGACCCTGTCCAGCGTGTTCAGCCTGTGCTGTTGCGCCCTGGTGCTCGCGCTTGCCACGAGTCTGAACGTGCTGGCACCACACCCGCTCGACGCGGCGGTGACCGTGGCGCTGGTCGGACTGCCGTTCGGTGCGGTCGCGGTGCAGTCGGTGCGCGCCTTGGGCTATGCCTGCCCGGGGCGATACGACGTCGACCGTACTTGAGTGGAGCCTGCCGTACTTGATATGGATTTGAAACTGACCACGAAGAGCCAAGAGGCCTTCTCCGCTGCCGTGCAGATGGCCACCCGGGACGGGCATCCCAACGTCGAACCGTCGCACCTGCTGCTTGCCCTGGTCGAACAGACCGGGGGAGTCGCCGTGAACCTGCTGGAGGCCGCGGGCGTGGCTCCCGACGCGGTCGCATCCCGGGCCAAGGGCCTGATCGCTGCGCTTCCGCAGGCCAGCGGCGCCACCGTTGCGGCACCCCAGCTGTCGAGGTCGGCCCACCAGGTGTTGCTGGCCGCCCAGGAAGAGATGTCCGCGCTGGGGGACTCCTATGTTTCCGTGGAACACATCCTGCTTGCCCTGGCCGCCCAACACGGGCCGGTCGGTGAGCTGCTGCGCGGATTGGGGGCCACACCGGATGCCCTGCGCACCGCGTTGCCGTCGGTGCGCGGATCCGCGAAGGTCGACAACCCGGACCCGGAGGGCACGTTCGCGGCGCTGGACAAGTACAGCGTCGATCTCACCGCCATGGCCAAGGACGGCAAGCTGGACCCGGTCATCGGCCGCGACAGCGAGATTCGCCGCGTGGTGCAGGTCCTGTCCCGGCGGACCAAGAACAATCCGGTGCTCATCGGCGAGCCCGGCGTCGGCAAGACCGCGGTCGTCGAGGGCCTGGCCCAGCGCATCGTGGCCGGCGACGTGCCGGAGTCGCTGCGCAACAAGCGGCTGGTCTCGCTGGACCTGTCGGCCATGGTGGCGGGCGCGAAGTATCGCGGCGAGTTCGAGGAACGCCTCAAGGCGGTACTGTCCGAAATCAGTTCTGCCGAAGGGCAGATCGTCACCTTCATCGACGAGTTGCACACCATGGTCGGTGCCGGTGGCGGTTCCGAGGGCGCCATGGACGCGGGCAACATGCTCAAACCGATGCTGGCCCGCGGCGAGTTGCGCCTGGTCGGTGCCACCACGCTGGACGAATACCGTGAGCGCATCGAGAAGGACCCCGCGTTGGAACGCCGTTTCCAGCAGGTCTTCGTCGGCGAACCCAGCGTCGAGGACACCGTGGCCATCCTGCGTGGGCTGAAGGAACGCTACGAGGCCCACCACAAGGTGACGATCACCGACAGCGCCCTGGTGGCCGCGGCCGCCCTGTCCGACCGCTACATCACCGGACGCCAGCTGCCGGACAAGGCGATCGACCTGGTCGACGAGGCCGCCTCCAGGCTGCGCATGGAGCTGGACTCCTCCCCGGTGGAACTCGACGCGCTGCAACGCACCGTCGACCGGATGACGATGGAGGAACTCGCGCTGGCCAAGGCCGACGACGAGGCATCCCGCCAACGCCTGGAGGCGTTGCAGGCAGAGCTGGCCGACCGCAAAGAGGAACTGAACACCCTCACGATGCGGTGGGAACAGGAGAAGTCCGGTCTCAACCAGGTGGGCGACCTGCGCCAGCAGCTGGATGAGTTGCGTGGCCGCGCGGACCGGTTGCAACGCGAAGGCGACCTGGGCAGCGCCTCGGCCATCCTGTACGGCCAGATCCCGCAGATCGAGAAACAGATCGAGGCCGCCGAACAGGCCGAGCGGGAGGCCGGGGCACAGGCCAAGCTGGTGGCCGACAAGGTCACCGCCGACGAGGTCGCGGACGTCGTCTCCGCCTGGACCGGCATCCCGGCCGGGCGGCTGCTGGAAGCCGAGACCAGCAAACTGCTGCGCATGGAAGAGGTCATCGGAGGGCGGCTCATCGGCCAGGCCGATGCCGTCGCCGCAGTGTCCGACGCGGTGCGCCGGGCCCGTGCCGGGGTGTCCGACCCGGACCGGCCGGTGGGCTCGTTCCTGTTCCTCGGCCCCACCGGCGTCGGAAAGACGGAGTTGGCAAAGTCGTTGGCGGAGTTCTTGTTCGACGACGAGCGCGCCATGGTCCGCATCGACATGTCCGAGTACGGGGAAAAGCACTCGGTGTCCCGGCTGGTCGGTGCACCGCCCGGGTACGTCGGCTACGACGAAGGCGGCCAGTTGACCGAGGCGATCCGGCGGCGTCCCTACAGTGTCGTGCTGCTGGACGAGGTGGAGAAGGCGCACCCGGACGTGTTCGACATCCTGTTGCAGGTGCTGGACGACGGCCGGCTCACCGACGGCCAGGGCCGCACGGTCGACTTCCGCAACGTCATCCTGATCCTCACCTCCAACCTCGGCTCGGCCGCGTTGCAGGACCCGACGCTGGACCACGAGGCGGCCAAGGAACAGGTGCTCGCCGCGGTCCGGGTCGCGTTCAAACCGGAGTTCCTCAACCGGCTCGACGACATCGTCGTGTTCGAGGCACTCAACCGGGCGGAACTGGCCGCCATCGTGTCCTTGCAGGGGGCCCAGTTGGCCGACCGGCTGGCCCAGCGTAGGCTCAGTCTGTCCGTCACCGACGCGGCCCGGCATTGGCTGGCCGAAGAGGGTTTCGATCCCGCCTACGGCGCCCGTCCGCTACGCCGCCTGGTGCAGCGCGAAATCGGCGATCAACTGGCCAAGGCGTTGCTCGCCGGGGATATCCGCGACGGCGACGCGGTGCTGGTCGACCATTCAGGCGGCCAGGAGGGTCTCAGTGTGACACGGAACACGTGAGCCAGTGCCGGTCCGCGCTGTTGACCCGAAAAAGGATGCCTACCTAGCGTAGCGATCACCTGCGGAAAGTGACCGCGATTACCGATCTACGTTACGTTGGGTGCCCAGTATTGCCGCTAGGTGTAGATATCCGGCGTGAGGGGTCGTCGCGCCGTCACGTTATACACCATGATGGCAGTGTGAGTAGTGCGGAGTTGGGGAACGCAGAACTGGCCGTGCTGCCCGAAACTACGTGGTTGACGGTGCAGGCGGACGGCCGGTCCGAGTATCCGCTGTTGGTCATGCTGGGCCGTTCGCGCAAGGCTCTGGCGCAGGCGGCTCGCGCCGACCTGTGGCAGACCTTGGCACAATCCGCGCTCGAGCTCACCGGGTCCGTGGCGGTCAGCGTCGCCACCATCGACGACGACCGGATCGACGAACTGGCCGCAACGACTGGTCCGAGTGCTGACCGGCAGGAGTCAGGCCACCCCTATTTCACCCTGCGAGCCTCGGCAGGGCAGGTGGACGTTTCGGTTACCGCGCACGCGGGCAGCGTCATGCACATGCCGGTGGAACTGCATGATCAGCGCATCGGCACGGTGACCCTGCTCGCTCGTCAGGGCAACCGGTTCAGCTTCGAGCAGACCGAGGCGACCCGCCAGCTCATCTCCTCCGCCGTCCAGCGGCTGTCGATGCCGCCCGCCTCCCACCAGGCCGGGCCGGCGATGACCGCCGCGGCGCAAAACGGGTCGCCGGCGCCGGTCGGCTCATCCGTCCACCCCTTCGCCGGGGACGTACCGCTGGGCGAACTGGCCCGCGCCGCCGGGATGATCAGTTGGAGTCTTGACGTGGGCACCGGCCAGATCCGGACCAGCGGCGATTCCCACCTGGGTATGGCTGCGGACGCCACCCATGCTCTGCGCGACATCATCTCCTGGGCTGACCCGCGGGACGTGGCCGCATTGAATTCCACGTTCAGGCGCAACCGGCCGCAGCCGGGCCAGCCACGCACCACCGTCGGGCCGCTGCCGCTACGCCTATGCCCACATGGTGGTGCCACCCACACGTATCAGTTGAGCGCGGTGGTCAAGCACGCCCCGGACGGCACCGTGCTGTCCGTCGCCGGGGTGGCGGTCGACCGTACCGGCCTGGCCGAGGCCGAAACACGGTCGGACGAAACCAATTCGCGGTTGACGCAGGCGCAGGAACGATTGGCGATGGCGCGCGCGGACGTGGCCCGCGCCGAAACGGAATTGTCCGGCATACGGTCGGAGAAAGCGACCGCCCGTGCGGAACTGCAGATCAGCCGCGACCTGTTTCACCAGGCGTTCGACCTGGCCACTCAACCGATGGCATTGCTGGAGATCTCCGCCGAACACCCGGGCAGGCTGCTGCGTGCCAACCGAAGACTGGCGGACCTGCTCGGCTATCACGAAGTGGAGTCGATCGCCGGCAAGGAGCCGACCGGCTACGTCCATCTGGCCGACGTACCCACCTTCCATGCCCAATTGCGCGCCTTGGCCAAAGCTCAGACGGACCAGGCGGTACAGCCTCCGACGCCGCCGCTGCGGTTCCTGACCCAGGCCGGGGACGTGGTCGATGTGCGAGTGAGCCCATCGGTGTCCGCAGGGGCACCCGGCCAGCCGCAAACTCCCTACGCGATCTGCCGGGTGGTCGCCAACGGCGGCGACCCGCACGGCGGTGCGGACGGGCCCATTCTGACCAGTGAGCGGCTGTTCGAGGTCACCTTCGAGAAATCACCGGTGGGGATGCTGCTGCTGACGATGGCTCCCGGCCGCGAGGGCAGCGTGGTCACCGTCAATCCCGCGATGGTGAGCATGCTCAGGACCGACGAGGAGTCGCTGGCCGATCAGGGGCCACGTGCCTTCATGGCCGACGCCGAGGCCGACGCCCTGGTCGATCTGCTGAACGAGATGATCCGCCGCGGTAAGGACAACGTCCGGGTTCAGCGACAACTGATCCGCTCCGACGGTGAACCCCTGTTCTGCTGGATCAGTGCCCTGGTGGTCGACGACACCACATCCGGGGGACCGTTCGTGCTGTGCCACGTGGAGGACGTCACCTCGCAACGCAACCAGCAGAAGGCGCTGGAACGTATGGCGTTGACCGACAGCCTGACCCGCCTGCCCAACCGCAGCCTGTTCACCGCCAGAGTGGACCAGGCGCTGTCCCGGATGGGGCCCGGTTCCAAGGTCGCGCTCATGGTGTTGGACCTGGACCGGTTCAAGAACGTCAACGACACCCTCGGGCACCACGTCGGCGATCTGCTGCTGCTGGAGGTGGCCGGCCGGCTCGGGTCGGTCCGCCACGGCGGGCTCAGTGTCGCCCGGCAGGGTGGTGACGAGTTCGCGGTGCTGGTGGACCGGGTGGAAGACGACTACCAGGTGGTCAGTATCTGTGAGGAACTGCTGGCCCTGCTCACCGGCGACTACGACCTGCAAGGCTATGTGATCAGCACCAGTGTCAGCATCGGGGTGGCCATCGCCGAGGGCCCCGACCGCACCCGCGAACAACTGCTGCGAGAAGCCGATCTTGCCCTGTATGCCGCGAAAGAAGCTGGGCGAGACCGGTTTATCCTGTGCGATGAGCAGCTGTTGGAACGGGCGGCGGTCCGCGAGGACGCCGAGCAGCGGCTACGCCGGGCCCTGGCCGGAGACGGTTTGCGGGTCCTGTTCCAGCCCATCGTGTCGCTGCGCACCGGTGCCCTGCTGAGTATGGAGGCACTGGTGCGGGTGTATGAACCGCAGCTGGGCCTGCTCGAGCCGAACGAGATCATCGAGGTCGCCGAGGAAGCAGGCCTGATCAACGAGCTGGATCGCCGCGTCATGGACGAGGCCATCCGCTGCATGAGCGTGGACCCTCGATTCATCGACCATCCCGAAGCCAGGGTGAACATCAACGTTTCCGGTAAAACGGTCGACCAGTCCGGTCTGGCCACCTACCTGTCCGACGTGTTGTCCCGGTACCACATCCCCGGTAACCGGGTCACCATCGAGCTGACCGAAAGCTCACTGCTGCACGATGATCCGGTGATCCGGCACGCCGTGTTGAGTTTCCAGCGGCTGGGTGCGCGGGTAGGCATCGACGACTTCGGAACCGGTTACTCCGCCTTGTCCTATCTGGGCCAGTTCGACCTCGACTTCCTGAAGATCGACCGGTCCTTCATCACCCGGATCGCCGAGGACGAGCGTTCCCGGGCCACCGCGGCCGCCATCATCTCGCTTGCCCACGCGCACGGCCTGCGGGTCACCGCGGAGGGTATCGAGAACGAGGAACAGGCGCAGGTCCTGCGCGAATTGGACTGCGACGCGGGGCAGGGCTGGCTGTTCGGGCTACCCACCCCCAGCGAGGCCGTCGACCGGCACTGAGCAACCGCCCGAACACCCTGGTGGCGCGGGAAACCGGCGGCGTCATCGGGTGGGTTCCGCCGGAGGCGGGCGACTATGCGATCCTCGCCCTATGCCACTTGAACAGCTAGCCCAGGATCGAGAAGAACTGCTGCGGCTGATCGATCAAGAGTCCGTGGTCCGCGGCGAGGTCACCCTGTCCAGCGGTGCGCAGGCCGGCTACTACATCGACCTGCGCCGGGTCACGCTGCATCACCGGGCCGCCCCGCTGGTGGGCCGGGTCATGCTGGCGATGCTGGATGACGCCGGTATCGCCCCCGCGGCGGTCGGCGGCCTGACCATGGGGGCGGATCCGGTGGGACTGGCCATCGTGCACGCGGCCGCCGCGCAAGGCCGGGGCATCGACGGGTTCGTGGTCCGGCAGAAGGGCAAGGCCCACGGGCTGCAACGACGGATCGAGGGCCCGCACGTCGTCGGGCGGGACGTGGTGGCCGTCGAGGACACCTCCACCACCGGCGGGTCCGTGCTGACCGCTGTGCGGGCGCTGCGCGACGAAGGCGCCCACGTGGTCGCGGTGGCGGTCGTGGTGGACCGCGACACCGGCGCCAGGCAGCGGATCGAGGCCGAAGGACTGCCCTACCTGGCCGCCTACACCAAGGACGACCTGGGTCTTTGAGCCCCCGAGCGGACCGGGGCGGGCAGCCGCGCCCGGTCCGCCGTCGGCCACAGCCCGTGGCCGGAAGGACGGTAAACGTGGCAGGATCAAGTCTTGCGTGTTCGTTGTCCAGATCAGGGAGGCTGTCATGCCCATTGCAACCATCGAGGTCTACCGGGAGATGTTGGACCGGGCCAAGGAGAACTCCTTCGCCTACCCGGCCATCAACGTCACCAGCTCGCAGACCCTGAACGCCGCGATTCGCGGGTTCGCCGAGGCGGAAAGTGACGGCATCGTTCAGGTCTCCACCGGTGGGGCGGAGTACCTGTCCGGCTCCAACATCAAGGACATGGCCACCGGTTCCGCGGCGCTGGCCGCCTATGCCGCCGAGGTGGCCAAGAAGTACGACATCAACATCGCCCTGCACACCGACCACTGCCCCAAGGACAAGCTCGACGGGTTCGTCCGGCCGTTGCTGGCCATCTCTCAGGAGCGGGTGAAGAAGGGCCTGGAGCCGTTGTTCCAGTCGCACATGTGGGACGGGTCCGCGGTGCCGCTGGAAGAGAACCTGAGGATCGCCCAGGAACTGCAGGAGCAGTGCCAGGCCGCCAAGGTCATCCTCGAGGTCGAGATCGGCGTCGTCGGCGGCGAGGAGGACGGTGTCGCCAACGAGATCAACGACAAGCTGTACACCACCCCCGAGGACGCCATCGCCACGGCCAAGGCGCTCGGCCACGGCGACCGCGGCTACTACATGACCGCGCTGACCTTCGGCAACGTGCACGGGGTGTACAAGCCGGGTAACGTCAAGCTGCGCCCCGACGTGCTCAAGACCGCGCAGGAGGCCGTCGTCGCGGAGTTCGGCCTGCCCGCCGGTTCCAAGCCCTTCCACTTCGTGTTCCACGGCGGGTCCGGCTCATCCCCGGAGGAGATCGCCGAGGCGGTGGACTACGGCGTGGTCAAGATGAACATCGACACCGACACCCAGTACGCGTTCACCCGGCCGGTGGCCGAGCACATGCTGCGCAACTACGACGGCGTGCTCAAGGTTGACGGTGAGGTCGGCAACAAGAAGCTGTACGACCCGCGGTCCTGGGGCAAGTCCGGTGAAGAAGGCATGGCCAAGCGCGTGGTCGAGGCCTGCGAGAACCTGCGCAGCGCCGGCACCAAGCTGCGCTGAGCGGCAGAGCCGACCGGTCGCCGGACAGCTCGATGACGCAGTACCGGAACCTGTTGCCACCGGAGGAGATCCGGCTCCCGGACGAGCCGGACGCCACGGTGGCGGCGGCGTTGGCCGATCGCCATCCGCAGGAGGTCGCCGCTGCCCATCCCGCGTCCCCGCGGGCATGGGCGGCGCTGGCGGCGGGCACCTGGGCGGACGGCCAGATCATCCCGACCTACGCCTACGCCAGAGTGGGCTATCACCGCGGCCTGGACGCGCTGCGCAAGTCCGGCTGGAAGGGCACCAACCCGGTTCCGTGGGAACACGAACCGAATCAGGGATTCCTGCGATGCGTGTACCTGCTGGGCCAGGCGGCCGCGGTCATCGGCGAAACCGACGAGCAACAGCGATGCGCAGAATTCCTGACCACGTTGGACCCGCACGCGGTGGACCGGATCGAAGGTAGGTGACGCGGTGCCCAGCATCGTGGTGGTCGGCTCCCAGTGGGGCGACGAGGGCAAGGGCCGGGCGACGGACAACCTCGGCACCGATGTCGACTACGTGGTCAAGTACAACGGCGGCAACAACGCCGGTCACACCGTGGTGGTGGGCGGCGAGACGTATGCGCTGCATCTGCTCCCGTCCGGGATCCTCACCCCCGGCTGCATCCCGCTCATCGGCAACGGCGTCGTGGTGGACCTGGCGGTGTTGTTCGAGGAGATCGAGCAGTTGCAGCGTCGTGGCCTGGACACCAGTGCCCTGCAGGTTTCCGCGAACGCGCACATCATCACCTCTTACCACCGCACCTTGGACAAGGTGACCGAGCGGTTTCTGGGCAAACGCAAGCTGGGCACCACTGGTCGCGGCATCGGCCCGGCCTACGCCGACAAGATCAACCGGGTCGGCCTGCGCATCCAGGACCTGCGCGACGAGTCGATCCTGCGGCAGAAGGTGGCCGGTGCGCTGGACCAGAAGAACCACCTGCTGGTGAAGGTGTACAACCGGCGGGCCATCGACGCGGACGAGGTCGTCGACGATCTACTCGGCTACGCCGAGCGAGTCCTGCCGATGGTGGTCGACGCCTCGCTGGTGGTGAATACCGCTCTGGACGAAGGCAAGACGGTCCTGTTCGAAGGTGGGCAGGCCACCATGCTGGACGTCGATCACGGGACCTACCCGTTCGTCACCTCCTCCAACGCGGTCGCCGCCGGTGCTTGTACCGGTGCCGGGATCGGTCCGACTCGGATCGACCGTGTGGTGGGTGTCGCCAAGGCCTACACCACCCGGGTCGGCGAGGGGCCGTTCCCCACCGAGCTGCCCGGCGAGGCCGGGCAGCGGTTGCGCGATGCGGGCCACGAGTATGGCACCACCACCGGGCGGCCACGACGGTGCGGGTGGTTCGACGCGGTCCTCGGCAAGTTCTCCCAGCGGGTCAACGGCTTGACCGACACGGTGCTGACCAAACTGGACGTGCTGAGCGGCCTGGAGTCGATCCCGGTGTGTGTGGCCTACGACGTGGACGGCACCCGGACGGATGAGATGCCATTTTCGCAGAGCGATTTTCACCATGCCACGCCGATCTACGAGGAGTTCGAAGGCTGGTCGGAGGATATTTCCGCTGTCACCTCCTTCGACGACCTGCCCGCTGCCGCGCGCACGTATGTGCAGGGGCTGGAAGGGTTGACCGGCGGGCGTATCTCGATCGTCGGTGTCGGCCCGGACCGGACCCAGGTGATCGTCCGGCACGACCTGTTGGGAACCGGTGAGTGAGCGCTGAGCGAGCAGGCACGGACTCCCTGCCGGCCGGTGCGAACCGGCACCGCGTGTTGGTCATCGGCTCGGGGGCCCGCGAGCACGCCATCGTCCGCTGCTTGTCGATGGACCCGACCGTGGCGGACGTGGTCGTGGCGCCGGGCAACGCCGGAACCAGCACCCCGCACGAGCCCGGCGCGGCACCGGTCCGCCGCGCCGCGGTGTCCGCCGAAGACCCGGACTCGGTTGCCGCCCTGGCGACCCGGCTGGCCGCCTCGCTGGTCGTCATCGGCCCGGAGGCCCCGCTGGTGGCCGGTGTCGCCGATGCGGTCCGGGAGGCCGGGGTGGCGTGTTTCGGGCCGTCTGCCGCAGCCGCCCGGCTGGAGGGGTCGAAAGCCTTCGCCAAGGAGGTGATGGCCGCCGCCGGTGTGCCCACGGCCGGGGCAAGCGCCTGCACCGACCTGGGTGCGGTCCGGGATGCTCTGGCGCGGTTCGGGACGCCGCACGTGGTCAAGGACGACGGGCTGGCCGCGGGCAAGGGCGTGGTGGTCACCGACGACACCGCTGCGGCGCTGGCCCACGCGCAGGCGTGCCTGGACAAGGGATCGGTGGTGGTCGTCGAGGAGTTCTTGCGCGGCCCGGAGGTCTCGGTGTTCTGCGTGTGCGACGGGTCGACCGTGGTGGCCCTGCAGCCGGCCAAGGACTACAAACGTCTGGAGGACGCGGACCGCGGACCGAACACCGGTGGCATGGGCGCCTACTCGCCGCTGCCGTGGGCCCCGGCCGGCCTGGTGGAGCGAGTGGTCGAGCAGGTGGCCCAGCCGGTCGTCGACGAGATGGCGCGCCGGGGGACACCCTTCACCGGTTTGCTGTACTGCGGGCTGGTGCTGACCGCGGACGGATTGCGGGTTCTGGAGTTCAACGCCCGGTTCGGCGACCCGGAAACCCAAGCTGTGCTCGCCCGGTTGGACAGCCCCCTCGCGCCGCTGCTGTACGCGGCCGCCACCGGGCAACTGCATCGGGTGGATCCGCCGGCATGGTCGCCGCAGGCGGCCGTCACCGTCGTGCTGGCCGCCCCGGGGTACCCGCAGGACGCGCAGACCGGTGGTGGACTCACCGGGCTGGCCGAGGCGGAAGCGGTGCCGGGCGTGCACGTCGTCCATGCCGGCACCGCTCGCGAGGGTGCTGCCGTCATAGCGGCGGGGGGACGGGTTCTCTCGGTTGTCGGCGTGGGCGACGACCTTTCCGCAGCGAGCGCCACGGCATACCGGGCGATCGGACTTATCGGCCTCAGTGGCGGTCAATTTCGAACCGACATTGCTCATAATTGCGATGCGTCTATACCGTAATCATATTGGTACTGACTACTCATAGTTAATGGGGTATCAACTGGGAGTTGATGTCGTTCGAGCGTGACGGTGTCTTGTATCTCGCGGTTCTGTTCCCGTTCTGGGTGAAACGCCTTGGAGGGTAAGCCTATTGGGAGCAATGACCGCTACGGCCGCTCCAATACGCTCAGGGGTTCAGTGCCTTTGATGCGCTAAAGGCGACTCGGGGTAGTCGGCATCGTACGGGCGGTAAGGGGTTGCCGCGCGCGGGGAGACATCGTGGGAGGCTTGTCCCGGCTTGTGAGCCTGTCGGTGGTCAACGAGGGGGCCAACAGGTCATAGTCTTTTCACAGGTTCGTGGCTAACGCTCCTGGGGAGAGCGACTGCGGACTGAGGACGCGCCCGTCCTGGGCAAAACCAGGCTGGGCAAACCTGGAGGGGTTTATGAGCAACAGCAGTTCTGACAACGGCGAACGTCTGATGACGCCGCAAGAGGTCGCGGCGATGTTCAGCGTGAGCCCGAAGACGGTCGCCCGGTGGGCGGCCGCCGGAAAGATCTCAGCGGTGCGTACCCTCGGTGGGCACCGCCGGTACCGGGAGTCCGAGGCTCTCGCGCTGCTTCGCGCGCAGACCTACCCCTCGGTGAAACCGGACCTGAATCAGCGGTAAGCGAGAGCGACCTCGCGGCCGCGGTCAGGCGTGGCCCTCACTCCAAGGACGGGGCGAGGGCCGCATTGCTGTCCTGTCGTCTCACCACGTGCGCCCGGTCAGCCGCTGGTAGGCCGCGACGTAGCGTTGCCGGGTACGGTCCACGACGTCGCCCGGCAGGGCCGGGGGCGGCTGGCCGGACTCCCGGCGCCAGCCGGACGCGGGTGAGGTGAGCCAGTCCCGGACGATCTGTTTGTCGAAACTGGGCTGGGCGCGGCCCGGTTCCCACTCTTCCGCCGGCCAGAACCGGGAGGAGTCGGGGGTCAGTACCTCGTCGGCCAAGACCAGTTCGTGTCCGCCGGACAGCCCGAACTCCAGTTTGGTGTCCGCGACGATGATGCCGCGTTCGCGGGCGATGCCGGCGGCCAGCGAGTAGATCCGCACCGTCAGCTCGCGTACCTGTTCGGCCAGCGGCCGGCCGATGCGTTCCACCACATCGGGATAGCCGATGTTCTCGTCGTGCTCCCCGTATGCCGCTTTGGACGCCGGGGTGAAGACCGGCTCCGGCAGCCGGGAACCGTCCAGCAGTCCGGCAGGTAGCGGTACGCCGCACACCTGCCCGGTCCGCCGGTAGTCGGCGAGCCCCGATCCGGTGAGGTAGCCGCGCGCCACCGCCTCGATGGGCAGCATGTCCAGCGACCGGCAGATCATCGCCCGTCCGGCGACCACGGCGGGTACGTCGGTACTGATCAGGTGGTTGGCCACCGGCACGGGTGCCAGCTCGCCGAGGCCGTGCGCGAGAACGTCGAACCACCACAGTGACATGGCCGTGAGAATGATTCCCTTGTCAGGGATCTCGGTGGCCAGCACGTGGTCGTAGGCGCTGACTCGGTCACTGGCGACGATGAGGAGGCGGCCGGAGTCGTCGGTGTAGACGTCCCGGACCTTGCCCGAGTACGTGTGCCGCCACCCGGGCACCTGCGGGGCGGTGTGCGCATCGATCACCCGAGGAGTGTGTCACGCCCGGCACGCTCTACATGCTGGCCTGCCCGTCGGCCATGTCCGCCCAGCTGACCCCGCCGAGTCGTTCGATGTGGCCCACGTAGATGGCCCGGCCCTGCTCGGAGGTGGTCTTGTCGTGGATGGGTACTGCCTGCGGTGCGCCGACCGCCCGCACGAAGTCGATGGTCTCCTTGACGGCGCACCAGGGCGCCGAGACCGGGACGGCCAAGATGTCGATCCCGGGCGGCGTGACATCGAGACTGTCGCCGGGATGGAACACGGTGGGTTCTCCCGGGGCGGACACGGTCACCCCGACGTTGCCGATCTGCGGGATATCGGCGTGGATGACCGCGTGCCGGCCGCCCACGGCCTGCAGCGTGATGCCGCCGATGCCGGCCTGCTCGCCGGCCGCGAGCGGTTGTGCGGCGACCGGTTCCAAGAGCTCGCCGCGGCCCAGGATGCCGGCCACGCTTGGCTCGGCAAGGATCCGTGCGTCCGGGTTGGCGGCCACCAGGGCACCGAACCGCTGTGGGTCGAGGTGGTCCGCGTGCTGGTGCGTGACCACGATGGCGTCCAGGCCGGTCAGCGATTCGAACCCGGTGGAGAAGGTCCCGGGGTCGAACAGGATCTGTGCGCCCGGATACGTCAGCAGGATGCAGGAGTGCCCGAAAGTGGTCAGGTCCATGGGCCCACATTGCCATGGAGTCCCTGAGCGGGTCGAGGGTTGTCCCGGGCTGCCCCTCCATGCCCGGGCGTCAGTACCCTCGACCCGCGAGAAGCGTCGAGTCACGCACGGGCTGATGCCCGCCGGACGAGTTGCCTGCCGACCAGTTGGTGGCCGTGACAGCACACCCGGAGTAGTCACCACGCCGGCATCGGCGCGGCTACCGACGATTCAACCAGACCTGGCTGCACCGGACCAGACCCCTCGGCCTCAGACATCCTGTTGATGCGCGGTCCGGTTGGCGCGGCCCCGCAGCAGGCCGATGCCCGCGCTGACGACGAGTACCGTACCGATGCCGATGAGTAGCCCGGGTAGAGCCACGTCCGTATCCAGGTTCACGCTGAACCCGACGTGCAGCACGAGTGCCGCGGCCAGGGCGAGCATGATCATGCCGACCACCACGGTCAGCACGGCGGGACCGGCGTAGATGTCGGGCTCGTTCATCGTCGTCAATCCTCCTGCCGCACGAGCACCCTGCCGAACGTGTCGGAGACCTCCAGGCGGGCGTCGGCCGGCCCGGCCGGGCCGATGCGACCGTTGGTCGCCGCACCTTCGGTGTCGCCGAAATGGTTGTCGAGTGTCATGTCCACGGCGAGATCTTTCGGCACGATCACGGTGACGTTGCCGAACTGCGAGCTGACCTGCAGGTGTGGTGTCGATGCCGGGTTTTCCGGCACGCTCGCCTTGGTCAGATCGAGTTCCAGGTTGCCGAAGCCCGAGGTGAACTCCATGTCCCGCAGTACCGAGGGGGTGGCGGATTGGTCGCCGAAACGGGGCTGGAAGTCGAACCTCGGCATGGTCCCAGCGGCTCCGAGGAGCAACGAGACCGCGGTCAGGACGGTGAGCAGGCCGGCGCTTCGTCCGGCCAGCCCAGCGCCGATGACCCCGAGCGCCAGCGTCGCGGCCCCCGCGCCGGCCCCGACCGAGACGAGTTGGTTGCTGCTCAGATCGTCCGGCCCGATGGCGTTGAACGCTAGGCCGGTGATGGCGCCCACCAGTACACCGGCCGCCACGACGC
>PDWJ01004040.1_pt1 | contig 23751 bp, 23 predicted proteins | sample 1430881 | NCBI WGS metagenome assembly PDWJ01 (sample SAMN01162460, study PRJNA174530) | Oral metagenome, whole genome shotgun sequencing project. | biome: Marine environment; feature: Marine mammal; material: Swab sample of the gingival sulcus; isolation source: swab sample of gingival sulcus... | reverse complement strand
AACCATTTTTTAATGAGTAACAAACATGCTGAATACTGAAATAACAACGAGTCCCTGGTTCTATCTGCTTATTGCTGCAAGCCTTTTTCTGACCCTCACCTACAGCTGGGGGCGAAGAAAGAACAAACGCATATTTCTCTCCGCGTTTAACGGACTGCTGGCGGTTGTCAATTCCAAAGATCAGCAGTTTACAAACATCGGCGGTATAGCCGGGTATCATGCCAATATTGTTCCCAAAAATAATACTTTGGTCAGACGTGTGGATGCCACCATTACCCTGCTGCCGCGGCAGTCTCTTATGTTTATGCCGTTTTCTCTTCTTGTCCGGCGTTTTGACCGCGAAGAACAGCTGCAGAAGGAAACCTTTCAGTGGGGCGGTAAAACATTTTTTATGTATTATTCCGAGCCCTGGGTTAAAAAGGAACTGGAGAAGTGCCGCAGTCTTCTGGGCGAGCCTCAGGGGATCCGCCACATTGCCATGGTTCCCAGTCAGGACCGGTTCTGGGTTTTTATGGTTCCCCGCATGGATACGGTGGAAGGTATTATGGCCGAACTGTATCCCTGGATGGTGAATCTGCTGAAGAAACGTCAAAAGGCTGTAAAATAATTTTTCAAATAATAACCGTCATCAGTGCGGTTGTCTGATTTCTGTTTTTATCAGTGGAAAAGCTTGCCTGCAGTTTTACCTGCTGTTCTCTGCAGGCGTCTTCCAGAAGTTTGTAATAGACCATTCCCATAGGGGCTCCCAGTGATTCCGGATCCGAGAGCAGGTGATCAATCAGGCTGATTTCGGTTCTATCGGGCGTATGGTTTTTCTTGTCGCCCAGGTTTTTAACGTCCATACGGCCGTTATTGGTAACACTGACGCGCAGCCTGGTCTTTTTGCTGTTATTGGTGTACTGAAGATTGTCAAAATGGTAGACAACATGCATCAGAGCGTTTGTTTTTCTGGCTTTGAGCATAATGTTGTTCCTGAAAGTCTTGTCCCGGAGCATTTCAAATATACCGTCTCCCTTCACCCTGGCCATATGATCCTTCATGGCCAGATACTTAAAATGCTCTGTTTCGGCGTTCTGCAGCAGTTCTACCAGCATAAAAGCAATAGCGTCTGCAATGCCTGTTTTACCCATGAACTGGATAAGAGTTTTTTCCATGCTGTGCAGAATTGTATTTCTGTCCGGTGAACGGTTGACGTAATTAAAGAGAAACCATGTGTCATTATCCACTGAATCCAGAAACTGCCGGGCCATTTCTTTCCATCTGGTTTTTCTTGCCTCTTCCATATCTTTCTTGTTATCAAGAGCCTGGAAAGGACGCAGCAGCAGCGATTCCTTCATTGCCTGAATTTTGCCGGCATTTTCAGTTGTGAACTTTGCAACGGCCGAGGGGGCAAAATGAATGCTTCTTTCGCTTCCCGGAAGAACCCCCCGGCTGCGTAAAGACTGAACAATAGAGGAATCCAGAAGAACCGCTTTCAGGCTGGGCCGAAAGCGCCTGTAGAGAATTCCAAAGAAAATTATTTTTGTTGTTTCAATAATGGCCCGCCGGCTGGAGGAAAAATGAGTATTTTCCAGTTCAATGCGTGTAATGAGGTTATTGGCTGTCAGCTGCTGAATCAGCGGGGCAATAATTGCCGGGCGGTTAAAACCCATTCCCCGTTTTCCCTCAATGCTTGTTATTTTTTCAAGAGGAATGGCATGTTTCCGGCAGTAGGCGTTCCCCTCCTTGCTGAGAAATATCCTGCAGGGCAGCTCTATGGTTTTCTGCTTCACTGTTTTCAAAAGCCTGCGTCCTCCGGTAAGACCTTTCGGCTCACTTTAGCCGGTTTCCGGTTCCCGGGAAATCCCTTTTTGAGAAAAAAAGCTCAATCAGAGAGATGGCGGGGAAGGGGAGTCTTCCCGGGTATTGTAGCATGGTTTATGATGGAATGCATGAGTGATTTTCAGGCTCCCGCCGTAATGGGGATAATTAACTGTACACCTGACTCGTTTTATATGAAAAGCCGCTCGAAAAATACAGAAGAGGCCTGCGGCAGGGCACGGCAGATGATTTTAGAGGGAGCCGATATTCTGGACATAGGCGGGGAGTCGACACGGCCCGGTTCCCTACCTGTGGAGGATGCTGAGCAGATTAAGCGTATAATACCTGTAATACGGCGCATCCGTGAGGAGTTTGATATTCGTCTGTCTGTAGATACACAAAGTGCTGCTGTTGCTGAAGAGGCTCTTGATGCCGGAGCGGATATAATTAATGATATTTCCGCTCTTTCCGATCCGCGTATGGCATCTCTGGCCGCTGAACGCGGAGTTCCGGTTATACTGATGCATATGAGAGGAGAGCCCCGTACTATGCAGAATAATCCGGTATATCAGAATGCGGCCGCGGAGGTGCGTCAGGAACTGCTTGAGCGGGTGGATACAGCGTTAAAAGCCGGTATTCAGAAAAGCCGTATAATTCTTGATCCCGGCATTGGTTTCGGTAAACGTCTGGAAGACAATATTGCGCTTCTCCGCAATATTGCCGGATGGTGTCCGGACGGTTTTTCTTCCTTAATTGGTTTAAGCCGGAAGTCTTTCCTTGGCCGGATTTTGGATAAAGCCGCCGAAAAATTACCCTGTATTGCCGATTCCGGTCCTGAAGGACGTTTAACGGCTACGCTGGCCGCTCACGCCTGGTGTCTTGGGCAGGGGGTGGACATTCTGAGAGTGCATGATGTGGCTGATACACGTCAAATTATTGCTGTGTGGGAGAACCTGGCATGAGTTTTCTTAAGGATATTCCTCTTTTCAGTGATTTCATTCTGCCTGTACTTGATATAGCTCTTCTTGCTTTTCTGCTTTTCAGGATATATGCCATTCTGGAAGAAACCCGCGCGGTTCAGCTGCTCCGGGGAGCTGTTGTGCTGGTTCTTATTTACGCGTTTGCCTGGTTTCTGCAGCTTTCTACCCTGCTGTGGCTGCTTCATATTCTGGCTCCCGGTTTTTTTATAGGACTGGCCATTGTTTTTCAGCCGGAACTCCGGAATATTATGGCCCGTATTGGACAGAGGGAAATATTCCGGGGAAAACCCCGTAAACGCCCTTTCCGTGTGGAAGCTGTATTGAACGCCGCCGAGATGCTTTCAGAGCAGCAGCGGGGCGCTTTGGTTGTGTTCGGGCGGAAAACCGGTTTAAAGAATATTGTTGATACCGGTACGCGGATAAACGCTGATATTTCTTCGGCACTGATACTGACAATTTTCGGTTATGACGGGCCGCTGCACGACGGGGCAGCCGTGGTAAGCGGCGGACGTCTGGCGGCTGCCGGATGTTTTCTGCCGCTTTCCAATCAGCCGGATATCAGGCGGAGTTTCGGTACCCGGCACAGAGCCGCTCTGGGAATGGTGGAAGAAACAGACGCTGTTGTACTGGTTGTTTCCGAAGAAACAGGTGCGTTGTCACTGGCCTACGACGGAAGTATTTTTTATGATCTGGACAAAGATGAGGTGCGCCGAAGACTCCATGAGCTTTTGGACATGGATGCTTCCGAGAGCATTGACAGGAGTTCTGTATGAAAGGCTCAGAGTTTTTTAACCGCCTGTTTAACCGGTGGCCTGTTAAAATTATATGTGTTGCACTGGCCGTTTTACTCTACATACTTTTCCGGACCAATACCCTCACAGAACGGCAGATAACCGTACCGCTGAAAGTGCTTACTCCGGAAGGTTTTGTGGTAAGTTCCGACTATCCGGATCATATCAATCTGATAATACGGGGTGAAGAGGAGGATGTTTCGGGTGTCCTTTCCGATGATATTGAGGCGTTTGTTAATTTTGCCCCCTACCCGGAAGAAGGTGAATATAAAGCTCCGGTAGAGTTCCGTAAAAAGGGAACGGCTCTGCTCCCTGAGGCGCTGGAGCTGCGTTCCCGTCCGCGCGAAATAGTTCTGTCTCTGGAACAGCAGACAGTACGCAGTCTGGAGGTAAAACCGGAACTGGCCGGTTTCCCGGCCCTGGGTTATGAACTGACACAGTTTTTTGTATCGCCTTCGTCGGTTACGGCCGTTGGTCCCCAGAGCCAGATGGCGGCGCTGACCGAGCTGAGAACCGAATTGATCGATATGTCGGGACGAAACAGCGATTTTACGGTTACGACACGTCTGGTCCGCCCGTCTTCCCAGATTTTTATTCCCGGAGGCGACGTGGTTGAATTCCGGGGCGTTGTTGATGAAGCCGTTGTTATACGGACCATTGCCGACAGGGAAGTGGTGGTTTTTGATTTGCCTGACGGACTGAAGATCTCCGGTGAACTTCCCAGGGTTACCCTGACGGTCAGGGGAAGTCAGTTGACCGTGGAGGGAGCCCGTCCTCAGGATATGACCTTCTATCTGGACGGTTCACGGATCCGTTATCCCGGAACATATACCCAGCCTTTGAGAATGGACATTCCTCCCGGGCTGGCTGTACTGCAGATGATGCCTCTGGAAATAACATTTGAAGTTGTCCGCGCGCCGGAGAGTCCCTGATGATAGTTGGAACCGGTATTGATTTTGTTGATATATCACGTATTGCGCACTGGCTTGATGATGAAAAGCTCTGCGCCCGGTACTTTCAGCAGGAGGAAATGAACGATATTCTATCCAGGGGAAGCGGAGCTGCCCGTTCTCTTGCTGCAAGATTTGCCGCTAAAGAGGCGTTTATCAAGGCTCTGGGGGCCGGCTTTGCGGATTTATCATTAAAGGAAGTTCGTGTTAAAAGTGAGCCGTCAGGCCGTCCTCAACTGATTGTTGAAGGGAACAGTCTGGCTGCCTTGAACGCTATGGGTGCCCGGCGCATTCATCTTTCTCTGACTCATGAAGAACACCTGGCGGCTGCCCAGGTAATACTGGAGGATTAAGATGGCCGAAGGAAAAATTACATACTATGCTAAAAATCCAACAATCTGTCCTCTGTGCGACTGCGCTTTTCACAGAGAAGAACTGCTGACCGGCGGCGGACGCATGAATGCCGGAGAGCTTACCAGGGAACTGCGGCGCACCTATTTGCCCACTCAGCGCTACGGGCAAATCTATCCCCTTATTTATCCGGTTTCTGTTTGTCCCCAGTGCTGGTTCGCGGCCTATCCCAGTCATTTTGATACACTTGCTCCTGAAGAAAAAGAGCCGTTGATGTCTGAAATAGGCCAGCGGAAAAATATGCTCCGGCCGGTATTTCCCAATCTGGATTTTGAAAAGGAAAGAGGCTTGGAAGAGGGCATTGCGTCCTATGTTCTGGCTGCTCTCTGCTACGAACACCGGAACGCGGAATACGCGCCTACTTTTATGCGCGGACTTTCCTTTTTACGGGCCGGCTGGCTTGCAAACGATCTGCATGCAGTGTACCCGGAGGAAAACTACAATTACATGGCCCGTATTTATCTGAGAAAAGCCTCCTTTTTTTACGGGGAAGTACTGGAGTGTGAACGCGACGGCACTGAAACGCTGGAAAACATACCGCATCATGGTCCCGATATTGACAACAACTATGGCTATGACGGCGTACTTTACCTGGTTGGCATTCTGCTGCTTCAGTACGGCCAGAGGGATAATCCTGCACGAAGAGTGCCTGTGTTAAAAGAAGCCCGTGCCGCAGTATCCAGACTGGTTGGAATGGGTAAATCAACCAAGGCCAAACCTTCGGCACTGCTGGATTTGGGAAGAGACCTCCATAAAATGATCAAAAAAGAACTGGAGGCTCTGACAGGTGAAGCGTAATATCCGCCTGGTAATTTCCTATGACGGCACCGAATTCTCCGGCTGGCAGATTCAGAACAGCCGCCGCAGTGTTCAGGGGGAAATTCAGAGGGCTCTGGAAGATCTGCATGGCAGTTCTGTGGCACTTACAGGTTCCGGACGTACAGATGCCGGTGTACACGCGCAGGGGCAGGTGGCGAATTTTTATACCGAAATGGACAGTGTCCCTTCCGACCGGTTCCGGGAAGCGTTGAACGCCCGTCTGCCGCTTGATGTCCGCATTCTTTCCAGCGCGGAAGTTAATGCTGATTTTCATTCCCGCCGGGATGCAGTGCTCAGGTGTTATGAATACAAAATGATGGATGGATTTGTTGTGCCTGTTCATCTGGCCCGCTATACCTGGGCCGTAAAGGAAATGCCTTCTCTGACAGTATTGAATAATATGGCCCGGCAGCTGTGCGGTACGCATGATTTTTCCACTTTTGCCGCGGCCGGAGATGCCAGCGCTTCGCGGGTGCGTGATATTCATCAGGCTGTTTTTCTGGGCCGGGGGCCGCAGGTTGTTTTCCGTATTGCCGGCAACGCTTTTCTCTGGAAAATGGTGCGTTCCATTCTTGGGACACTTGTTGATCTGGCCCGGCAGGGCGGCAGCGCGGACGACTTCCGCAGAATTCTGGTTTCCAGGGAACGGGGCAATGCCGGTCCTACTGCTCCGGCAAGAGGGTTATTTCTGACAAAGGTGTTTTATGGAAATCAGACAGGCACTTGCTGAGTACGCCGATATTCTGGACGACTGTCTGGACTGGCTGGAAAACTCATACCGCCGGGAACGGGTTGAAGAAGAACTTCAGCTGCCTGGGCAGTTTAAGTCTGCTGCGCCCCGGCCGGCTCCGCCCGGTCAGCCGCTTCAGCCGCCCTCAGCCGAAGAGCCCCGGCGGCGCCCCAGTCCGGTTCCGTCCAGTCAGCCGGCCGCTCCTTCCGCGCGTCCGTATGATCCCTCGCAGCCGGCTCCGCGGCAGCCTGACATGCCGCCGCCTCGCCATACCGCCCCGGAAGCCCCCGCAGCCCCGGAAGCCCCGGAAGCCCCGGAAGCCCCCGCAGCCCCCCGGCGCAGCATCTGGCTCAATTCCGGCAGCATCCCGGCATCCGGAGGACTCAATGAACTGGCTGAGGAAATATCCGGATGCCGGAGCTGCAACCTCTACCTCCTGAGGGAAAACACCGTTCCCGGAGTGGGCACTGCAGGCGCAACGCTGATGATTATTACCCCGCCTCCGGCCGACGGCGCCCGGGGCAATCCCCTGCCGCCCTTTGAGGCAGAATATCTGGGCAAGTGGCTTACGGCCTTAAAACTCACTCCCGGTGAAGTATTTATTACGCCGGCCGTTAAATGCCGTACACCGGGCGGCCGTCCGCCCCAGAAGGAAGAAGCCGCCGCCTGCGCCCCCTATCTGCATCGCCAGTTTAAGCTGGTCCGGCCCCGCGCGGTATTGGCATTAGGCGATGCGGCCTGCGGCGTGCTGACGGGCAATCCGGCAGATTTCCCCTCACTGGTGGCGCGCGACTGGACTTATGCCGGAGTACCGGCACTGGTTCTCTGGACCCCGGCCGAAGTACTGGCCAATCCCAAAAGACTGCGCAAACCGGTATGGGAATCGCTTCAGCAGTTACAGGCAGCCTGGAATGCCCTACCTGGAAGTCCGCTTTAATCTGCCTCTGGCAGAAGGCTACACCTATTTTTCTCCGGAAGAGGTTCCCGTGGGATGCCGGGTAAAGGTGTTTCTTGGAAGGCGCGCCGTGACGGGCTGGGTGGTTTCCCATCCTGAAGCCGCTCCCTCCGGAGTAAAAATCAGGGAAATAGAAAAAGTTATAGACAGCCAGCCCCTTTTTGACACGGACCTGCTTGAACTGGCCAACTGGATGTCCCGGCTCACCTTCTGCAGTCTGGGCGAAGCGCTGGCCGCCATGCTTCCCGGAGGAAAACAGGAAAGACATCCGCTGGATGAAACAGACGGAGATGACAGCCTGGAAAAACGGAACCTTTCGGAATCGCAGCAGGCGGTACTGGACGAAATGGCCCGGAACAGGCAGGGATGGTTTTATCTCTACGGACCCACCGGTTCGGGAAAAACCGAGGTATTTCTGAGGGAAATTGAACACAGTCTGTCTTTGGGCCGGGGTGTTATTTACCTGGTGCCTGAAATTGCCCTGAGTCATCATCTGGTAGAAGGACTGCGCCGGCGTTTTCCCGGTAAGGTGGCTGTTCTGCATTCAGGCCTTACGCCTTCCCGCCGGCTGGCTGAATGGCGCCGCATTCAGAGCGGAGAAGCGCAGCTGGTTATTGGCGCCCGCAGCGCCGTTTTTGCACCCTTAAAAGACATTGGCCTTATTGTTATTGACGAAGAACATGAGGGTTCCTACAAGTCGTCGGCAACTCCCCGTTATCATGCCCGCCAGGCGGCCATGCGCCGCTGCCGCACGCACAGGGCGCAGCTGTTAATGGGAAGCGCCACACCGTCCGTTGAAGCCTGGCACCTTATGGAGCAGGGCGGATTGAAACGCCTGAATCTTCAGGGGCGTCCGGCCGGAGGAGCCGAGCCTCAGGTAACAGTTGTCGACATGAAAAAGGAAAAGAGTCTGCTTTCCCGCCGGCTTGTGGAAGACATGAGCCGGGTTTTGGGAGAAGGGCGGCAGGTGCTGCTGTTTCTCAACCGCCGGGGCTTTTCCTACCGCTACGCCTGCCGCAGCTGCGGCGCTGAAGTGCTGTGCAGGCACTGCAGTGTCCCTCTGACATACCATAAAAGCCGCGGCAGCATGATCTGCCACTACTGCGGTTCCACCGGACAGGCTCCTTCGGTCTGCCCGGAATGCCGTTCCGTGGAAATGCAGGCAACCGGCTACGGCACCGAAAAAGTGGAAGAAGATGTAGCGCGCCTGTTCCCCGAAAAAACAGCCGTACGGCTGGATGCCGATGCCGCCCGGAAAAAAGGCATGCTGGAACAGACCCTGCGGCAGTTCCGTGAAGGCACAATTGATATTCTTCTGGGTACCCAGATGGTTGCAAAAGGCCTGAACGCTCCGAAATTAAAACTGGCGGGCGTCCTTTCGGCAGACGGTATACTGAACCTGCCTGATTTCCGGGCGGCCGAGCGGACTTTCTCTCTTGTGGTGCAGACCTCCGGCAGGGTAGGGCGCTTTCTGCCCGACGGCGAAGTTGTTATTCAGGTTTTTAACCCGGACACCCCGGCCATCCGCTACGCTTCAGCGGCCGATGTGGAAGGTTTTTACGCCAGTGAGCTCGAAGCGCGGCGTCTTTTGGGCTTTCCGCCGTTCAGCCGGCTTTTCCGTGTGCTTATCCGGGGCTCCAGTGAATCCAGGGTAATTTCCGCCTCTCAGAATATTGCCTCTCTTCTTGCCGGTACCCGGGCCTTTGAAGAAATACTTGGACCTGCCGAATGCGTACTGAGCCGCATATCCGGCCAGTACCGCCGGCATATTATTCTGCGCACACAGTCCTTTGACGCGTCGCACGCGGCGCTCAGAGCAGTTTTTTCAACCTACACAGCGCCTCACGGCATACGTCTTGATATCGATCCCGACCCGGTGAACCTGCTCTGATAATTCGGCGCGCCGCACTTTTTATTTTACAAGTCTGGAAACCGCTTTAAAAGCCTGATGCTTTGGGCTGCCCATCAGTTCAAACAGAACACTTTCGGCCGGAAGCACACAAGCACCCATGTGCAGAAGAGTCTGCAGAATCTGACGGCGGTGTTCGTTACTCCGTGAACCGACACCGTCGGATACCACAAAAACCTCCGCTCCAATTTTTAGCAGATCCTCCGCTGTCTGGTAAACACAGATGTGGCTTTCTGTCCCGGTAAGAATAAACTGGGTTTTTCCGGAAGCCATCAGGTTATCCAGCATCTCCGGATAATCAGAATAGAGGGAAAAACTGGTTTTCTCCAGAAGTGTCAGGCCCTGTATATGTTTCCGCAGTTCCGCAACGGTATTGCCGAGCCCTTGAGGGTATTGCTCCGTTACAATGGTTTGAAGTCCCATCTCTTTGGCGGCCTGCAGCATAATGGCGTTGTTTTTTACCACCTCTTCTTTATTGGAAATCAGCGGAGTAAGTACTTCCTGAATATCAATCATAAGGAATACCGCTGTATCTGTACTGAGTTTTTGTTTATCTGACTGCTTCATTCTTATTCTCCTTTCCTGAAATTCTTCAGACATCAATTTCCATCATAACCGGGCAGTGATCGCTTCCGGTAACCTCCGGAAGAATAGTGGAACTTTTTACGGCATCGGCAGCACTGTCATTAACACAGAAGTAGTCCAGCCTCCAGCCCACATTCCGTGCACGGGCTCCGCCGCGGTAGCTCCACCATGAATAGTGGTTCGGACCGCTCTCAAACATGCGGAAGGTATCGGTCCAGCCGCCCTCAATAAACGAGTCCATCCAGGCCCGTTCTTCCGGAAGATAGCCGGGATTTTTCTCGTTCTCTTTGGGACGGGCCAGATCAATGGGCTTGTGAGACACGTTGAAGTCTCCTGTTACCGTAACTGTATACCCCTCCTTTACAAGAGCGTCAGCCCGCATTTTCACCGCTGCGTTGAAGCGCAGTTTATAATCCAGCCGGGCGCCTTCCGCCTGGGAGTTCGGAAAGTATCCATTCATAACCACCAGATTCCCGAAGCGGGCCACCTGCATGCGTCCTTCAGCATCAAACTCTGCTTCACCCAGAGTTTCCAGTGAATCCGGAGCCTTCTTTGCCCATATGGCCGTACCGCTGTAGCCCCGTTTTTCAGCGCTGTGCCACCACGACTCATATCCGGCCGGTCTGAAAATCTCCTTACCCAGCTGTTCCAGATGGGCCTTTGTTTCCTGAATGCAGAACACATCGGCCTCCGAAGCACTCAGAAAATCCATCAGCCCCTTTTTGGCGGCGGCCCGTACTCCGTTCACGTTCCATGATATTATTTTCATAAGTGAATTATAGGCCGCAAGGCCGCGCAATTAAAAGACAGTATGAATTGTTTATGCGTTCCGCAGAGTTCACAGGTTCCGCTTATTTTGTTCTTGACAGTAAAACGCGGGCATAAGAGAATTAAGCTTGAGAGCCATAGCGCCTGTAAGCCGTCTTGAGTGGAACATTGAATGAAAAACATGAAAGCGCGTTTTTTATCAGTTGAGTATTGATATATTTATATTAATATATATAATCGGTAATTGATAATTAAATACCGTGAAAGATTGGCATTTTTTAATATTAATTTCACTTCTCATGCTTCCCGCCTTTCCTGCCGCGGGAAAAGCTCTGCCGGTTGCCAATGGTGTGCTGAGTGTCAGCCATGACGATCTCTCAGAACCTTTTACCATAACCGGAAACTGGAAGTTCCGCGGCCTTGAGTCCAAAGAGACAAAGGCCTGGCAGGTTCTGCCTGTGCCGGCTGCCTGGAATAATTATACCGGCTCCCCCTATTTCGCGGGAGAGTATGTGTTTACCTTAATGCTTCCCAGAGTAAAGAATAAGCAGCTTGCTCTTCAGATTCCTCATCTTAATGAGGCGCTGGAGCTGTATGCTAATGGAGAACTCCTGTTTTCATCCGGTAACATACTTAACGGTGAGGCGGGCTATTCACAGAGTATTGTACATCTGCCTTCTTCCGGCGGTATACTGGAAATCCGCTTCCGCCTTCATAATTCCTTTTTCCGTTCCGGAGGCTTATTCAGACCCATTGTACTGGGTTATGAGGATGATTTACGGAAAAAATACGTTCAGGATGTTATTACTGAAGGCATGGTTCTGGGTGCTTTGCTCATTATAGCCCTGTTTAATGTATTCTTGCTGTTGAACCGGTTTCCTCAGAACTACAGTGTATTTCTGGGGCTTTCCTCTCTCTTCTATGCCATAAGGGGTATGCTGAGCGAGCCGCTTTGCCTGCCGGCTTTCTTTGGTGTTGCCGATATCTCATTTTTCTACCGCCTGGAGTATTTTGTTTCTTATCTGGGTCTGGCGGCAATAATGCCTTTTCTGGCCAATGTTACATTTTGGGACAGTTCTCTTAAACGCAGAATCCAGAAATTGCTTATAACAAGTTATTCTGTCTTTGCTGTTTTTACGCTGTTTCTGCCCCTGCCTTTTCTCAGTTCTTCCGTTTATGTTTTTCAGCTCAGCGGTCTTTCCTGCATGATCTTTGGACTGTGGGTTACTTTTCCGGGACGTGTAAAGAATGATGAGGCCAGCCTGCTGATTTTTCTGGGTGCCATAGCTTTTCTGGTGCTTGTTTCTCTGGATATTCTGGCTCTTGATTTTTTATCCCTTCCTTTCAGGAATATTACCCAGTTCGGAATGCTGATTTTTATTATTCCCCAGGGTTTTGCCCTTTCCATAAGAGTCAGCAATGCCTATAAAAAGGCAGACGTTCTTTCCCGGGAGCTTGAAAAAGAAGTGGCCATTCAAACAAGAGAACTGCAGAAAAGTAATGAAAAACTCAAAGAGCTTTCCCTCACAGATCCTCTTACGGGAATAAAAAACAGACGGAGTTTTTATGAGCAGGCTGAGCTGAACAGGGTTACCTGCCGGCAGCGGAACAAGCCCCTGTCCCTTATGGCTCTGGACCTGGACCTTTTCAAGAGTATTAACGACAGTTACGGCCATAAAACCGGCGATGACGCCTTGTGCTTTTTTACGGATCTGTGTAACTCCATGATCCGGCAGACAGACCTTGTAGCCCGGATAGGGGGGGAAGAGTTTGCCATCCTTCTTCCTTTTGCGGGGCTGGAGAGCGCCAGGGAAATTGCGGAGCGTATCCGCGGTGAGCTTGAAGTCCGTTCAGCCGGACCGGGCAGCCCGGTTCCTCCTTTAACAGTCAGTATAGGACTGGTCTGTCTTGAAAAAGATGAAACCATTGCAGAGGCCATAGAGCGGGCGGACACCCTGCTGTACAAGGCCAAGGAATCCGGACGGAACCAGGTTCAGAGCTGATATTCTCTCACCTGTAGACACTCAGCCTCTTTGTGTTTCCTTTTTATCCGCCGTGCAAGTATAATGCCTGCATGCTGGAGAATGAGCTTTCACTGAAACAGGCGCTGACAGGGCTTTTTGGCCCCGGCTGCCGTGAGCAGAGCCGCCGTCCCGTCAGCGGAGGAGATATTAACCGGGCGTTTATGCTCAATGCCGGCTCCGGCTCCGGCTCCGGGCGGCTTTTGTTTCTCAAAGAGAACCGCCGGGTGCTGGCGCCCATGTTTGCCGCTGAAGCCGCCGGGCTGCAGGCCCTTGGCGCAGCGGCGGAAATTTCTGAATCTCCGCCGGTTCCTCAACCTCTGGCCTGGGGAACAGACGGCGCCTCATCCTTTCTTCTGATGGAATATATTCAGCCGGGCTCTCTTAAAAGCGGAGAGGCTTTTGGGCGTTCACTGGCGCTTCTTCACCGTACAGCCCGGCAGAATCAGTGCGGGTTCAGCATGAATAACTGGATAGGCAGTACGCCTCAAATCAATACACCCGCTGCATCCTGGCACGAATTTTTTGGCGGGCACCGCCTTGGGTATCAGTGGGAACTGGCGCGGAAGAACGGATACGGAACCACAGCCGAAGACCGCCGGATCGAAAAACTCATCAGCCGGCTCCCGGAAATTCTGCCCAATGTAGATGACGGCCGGCCCAGCCTGCTTCATGGCGACTTGTGGGGAGGAAACTGGATGGCGTCATCAGAAGGCCGGGCCTGCCTTATCGATCCGGCAGTGTACTACGGCCACCGCGAAGCCGATCTGGCCATGACCCGCCTTTTTGGAGGGGGTTTTGAATCCCGCGTACCAGTCTACAACCTCTATCATTTACTTAACCATCTGAACCTCTTCGGTGCTTCCTACTGGGGAGGTGTGCGGAGTGTTCTGCGGTGCTTGGGAAGTTGAGTTATTAATAAACCAGTAAAGATCCGTTATCGGAGAGGATTCATAATTTCCTTCCAAATGAGTTTGTCTCCTGTCGGGACAAAGCCCATGCGCCGAGAAATTTCCTGTGCGGTAAATTGAACTCCGGCAGAAAACATTTTCAAATTGCTGCCAATAATTTCAGGATCAGAGCCTGAAACACTGCAGGAGGCAAAGACGCTGCCTTGTTCATTGAATATTGGAGCCCCCACACAGTAGGTTCCTTCTTCGTGTTCGGCATTGTCAATAGAAAATCCACGTTTTCTTGTCTTGGTTAAATCCGACAAGAGGGAGTCAGTACTGTTAATTGTTTTTTTAGTATAAATTTTCATTCCGCTTTGCAATATGATCTTTTTAACAGTATCTTCCGGCATAAAAGAAAGAATAGCTTTTCCGACAGCGGTACAGTGAAGAGAAACCCGTTCTCCCACAGCCGTACGTGCTAAAAGTCTGTCAGGAGATTCGATGGCATAAATGTAAAGACCCGTGATATTATCCAGTACTGTAAGGTAAACCGATTCACGGGTGAAATCTCCCAGTTCGCGAAGTAAAGGTGCAGCTCTGTCTCGTAGTTGAACATTGACTCGTACGACCTGTGTCAGTGGTATTATAGCTAGACCCAGTGAATATGTGCCGTTTTCGCCTTTTTCTATAAAACCTCTTGATTCCAATGTTTTAAGAATTGTATGAAGCGTTGTTTTGGGATATCCAAGTTCTTCGCTGATTTCTGCAAGTGTCATTACAGATTTTTCCTGGCTGAAAACTTCTAATATTTCAATGGCTTTAATAACGGAGCTAATCATTCACACCTCACTTCTCATATCGTAATGCATAATTTATAAAACAGCAAACTGGTTCTATATACATTGACTTCCTGCTTATATATAGGATATTTTACTATAAAAAGGTCGTCTGTTCTATATTATAGGATAAATGTTTTACTTCGTTATTGGAGCTTTTCGTTATAGTAAAGAACTGAAGCCTGAAATAAGGAGTTAAGGCATGAACAAATCAAGATTATTCCTGGGATTCATCATTTTGAGCCTGGTTGTCAGTACGGAATGTTTTGCAAATGGTGGTTCCGAAGAAGACAATTCCGCACCGGTTACGGTCTGGTTGAACACGTTATTTCATGGTGGTGATGCACAAGCTATGGAAATGCTTGTTGAAAAATACAATTCAACCCACGATGATATTACAATTGAACTCACGCAGGGAGGCTGGACAGATTACACAGCACAGCTTAATAATTCTGTTCTTGCTGGAGAGGCTCCCCAAATTGCTACCATTTTGAATTTTACAATGGTCTCGTCAATTCCCGCCCTGGTTCCGCTTAATCAGTCACCGGTTGGGGATCTCCTTCAAGAGTACCAATTTAAAAGAGATGATTACGTACCGGAAGTTTGGGATATTGCCTCTTTTAATGGTAATCAGTATGGCATTCCGTTAGATAACCCGATGCTGGGAGTCTATTACAATAAGGATTTATTCAGGGCCAGCGGCCTGGATCCGGAAAATCCCCCCAAAAATATGGATGACTTTCTTGAGGCCTGTGAAGCTGTCAAAGCTGCTGGTTATTATGCATTCCATCCGGGAGCCTATGGTGCTCCCCGTTGGTACAGGCGTATGTGGTATACCTTATTATGGCAAAATGGAGGTGAATTGATTAGTAATGGGAAAGCGGCATTTAATACTCCGGCCGGGATTGAGGCACTGGAATTTCTGGTTTCAATTAATGAAAAAGGATATAACGAATCTGGAACAAACGGTGCAGCTCAGTTTAGTGCGGGAGAACTTGGTATGCTGTGGAATGGAACATGGCATTATTTCAGTCTTAATGAAGTTCCGTTTGACTGGGGATTTATGGGGGTACCAACCTGGTTTGAAGAGCCTAAAACCTGGGGTTCGAATCATTTTCTAGCCATACCGAAACAGCCGAAAGGTTCTGAGGCAAAAATAGATGCAGCCGCTAAAGTTATTCGATGGTTGAGTGACAATTCCCATACATGGGGTATATACGGAGGGCATGTGCCCATGAACCGTTTTGCTCTCAAAAATGAAGAACTTCTGAATTCTGAGACATGGGTAAGAACGCTTAAGGAATTTACCAGAATGTCTTTTGAAGGTGTGTACCATCCCTTACCGCTCGATCCACGGATTAATGAGATTAATAATGCTATACAGCCGTATATTGAAGAAGCCTATAATGGTACAATGAGTCCGGAGGCAGCATTGTCAAAAGCTGAAGCTGACGTAAATAAAATTCTTTCCAAATAGACAGTAAATGGATTGATGGTAATGCTTAATCATCAAAAACGGGGCCTTGAAGGTTTTTTGTTCATACTTCCATATTCTTTGATCTGGCTGCTTTTTCTATTCTTGCCGCTTGTTTTGGGACTGACAATGAGTTTTTTCAAATGGAATCCTCTTGGTGAGAGTTCTTTCATCGGCATGGGCAATTATTTTGAATTATTTTCAGATCACAGATTCTGGAATTCTTTTGCAGTAACCTGGAAATTCATCTTTATGGTTATTCCTGGTATTATCCTTCTGGCCCTGTTGGCGGCTCTTATCCTTCATTTTCTGACATTTAAATCGAAAACGGTTCTGGAATCATCCATTTTTTTACCTTATTTACTTAATGTTTCAATAGTCAGTATTGCCTGGAGTCTTATGAACGATCCGGATATTGGTGTTATGACATATTATTTGCAAAAGATGGGGTTGAGTGGAAGTTCTCTTCTCAGTAATAAAATCTGGGCACTTCCTCTTATTGCAATGGCAACTGTCTGGTGGCTTGCAGGTTACCGGATGATTGTATTTCGCGCATCACTTTCTTCTATTCCGAATGAAATATATGAGGCTGCTAAAATTGACGGAGCAGGGCCGCTTAAAATGTTCTTTCTCATAACATTACCACTTCTTAAACCCTCCATGCTATTTGCCTTGATTTTAACAACTATTGGAGGCATGAGAACATTTGGCCAAGTTGTTATGATGACGTCCGGAGGGCCTGGAGTATCGACAGAAGTACTTGCCTTACATATGTACAGGTTGGGTTTTGAGTTCCTGGATTTTGGAAGGGCGTCAGCTGTTGGCTTTCTAATTTTTCTTACTATTTTTATTCTAAGTATGGCTTTTATTAAATTATTCAGGCTTGGAGGTGATCTGAGGTGAAGCGCTCCAGACTGAAAAATTGGATTATGGAAATAGTCCTTGTTGCTTTAGCTTTTATCTGGTTTTTTCCGGTTCTCTGGATGATCGGTAAAGCGTTTACTCCTGAAAGATTAATTTTTACCGAAGGCCAAAGACTCTTTCCCCGAAGTTTTACTTTGGAAAATATCTTGATGATTTTCAAAAAATGGCCTTTCTTACGGTGGTTTATAAATTCTTTGATAGTTACATTTGGAGCAATCTTTTTGACTACCCTGTTCTCACTTCTGGCTGGTTTTTCTTTTTCCCGGCTTCAATGGAGAGGCCGTAATGTAATTTTTGTTATTTTTCTTTCTTCCATGTTTGTTCCCTGGGAAATCAATGCCGTACCACTGTATTTTATTATGAACAAATTGGGGTTATTGAACACTCATATAGGAGTTTTCCTGCCCATGGCTGCCATGCCGTTAGGTCTTTTTCTTATTCGTCAATTTTTTATTGATATTCCTCAGGCTTTGGAAGATGCTGCTCGAATGGATGGCTGTGGAAGTTTGAGGATTCTTTTCCGCATATTATTGCCTCTTTCCCTTCCAGCTGTCGGTGCGTTGATAGTCTGGATTTTTATTTTTGCCTGGAATGAATTCTTTTGGTCTATGATTTCATTGCGAAAGTCCGTAATGCTGACTTTGCCTATTGGGGTAAAAACAATTATGGGCGCGCAGAACATTGAATATGGAATTTTATTTGGAGCTTCTTTTCTGGCTTTGTTACCTGCGTTGTTAATGTTTACTCTGCTCAGAAAACGGATTATTGGGGGTATATCAATTTCGGGGGCTATAAAATGAAACTTTCTCTTCCGGATGGTGTGTGGCCTACCATGATAACTCCTTTTGATGAAGAAAAACGTATAGACTGGAAAGCTCTTGACAGCTTGATTGAGTGGTATATTGAGAAAGGCGTTGATGGATTATTTGCTGTTTGTCAATCCAGTGAAATGTTTTACCTGTCATTGCAGGAACGGTTTTCACTGGCGAAATATGTTGTTGAAAAAGTTAATAAACGTTGTGCTGTTATAGCCTCTGGACACGTTTCTGCCTCATTAAATGACCAGATAGATGAATTGAATATGATGGGGTCGAGCGGTGTGGATGCTGTTGTACTTGTTGTAAATAGACTTGCAAAGATAAATGAAGACTCTTCTGTTTGCATTCATAATCTGGAAACTATTGTAAATTATGTCAATCCTGAATTAGCATTAGGGCTATATGAGTGTCCATACCCCTATAAACGTTTACTTGAGGAAAGTGAAATTCAATGGCTTATGGATTCAAAACGTTTTTATTTTCTGAAAGATACATCGTGCAGTCCAACAATACAAAATAACAGAATACGCATAACTGGGAACAGTGGTTTTAAACTTTATAATGCTAATTCAGCAACATTGTTAAATTCAGTGCAATCTGGTTATTCCGGCTATTGCGGGGTAATGGGTAATTTTCATCCTGAACTGTATCGCATTTTATTAGAAAAATCTGATGGAAATCCGTTTGTTTCAGAACTCAATCATTATTTAATTGCCAGTTCTGTTATGGAGTATCAGGCTTATCCTGTTAATGCAAAATATTTTCTTTCATTAGAGGGATTGCCTGTAAATATGGAAACCCGGGTACCTTCGGCAAAAATTTTAACTCCGAGTATGAAAATTGAAGTAGAACATTTTCGTAGTTATTCCCGTCTTATGTCCAAGAGAGTTTTGGAGGTGTAGGGTGAATCCCTTAGTTAATAAGACTGTTTATGAAGTTTCACTGAAACCGTCAATAGTTCATTGTTCTTCCATTATCTCAACTTCTTCCGGTCATTTGTTATGTGTTTGGTATCAAGGACCGTATGAAACGTCAAAAGAAACAAAAATTATGATAGCAAAAAAATCTGCAGCCGATTATGAATGGGGTAATCCTGAAGTTTTATTTGATTTTAATGGTATCCCCTTGGGCAATCCAGTGTTATGGACATTCGGCAGTAATCTTTACATAACTTTTTCAGTGTTGCTTGAAGAGTCATGGACGTCCAGTCTGTTGTTTTATTCTTTTTCAATTGATAATGGCAGAACCTGGACGCCACCAAGCCTTTTTCTTCCTCGTCAGGGTTTCATGGCAAAGACACCTCCCATTCATAATCAATATGGTGACATCATTTTCCCCTTGTATCATGAAGCTGATTATTGTCCTTTTATATTTATTATTAATGATGTAAATAATATATTGTTTTCTTCCTTAGTTGCTGAAACCATGGCCCGGAGAAAGGCCATTCAACCCGCAATTTGCGGGATGTCTAATAATTCAATGCTTATGGTCTGCCGTACAAATCAGGGATATGTCTGGAAGAGTATTTCATATAACGGCGGATATAGTTGGAGTATTTGTGAACCCACAGATCTTCCAAATCCTGATAGTGCTCTGGATATTATTTCTCTACAAAGTGGAAACCTGCTTCTAATTTGTAATCCCTCATCAAGCCACCGGCATAATCTTGCGCTGTTTTCTTCATGCGATGAAGGGCAAACCTGGGCACTTTCCAAAGAGCTGATTAATGGTGCGGGTGAGTATTCCTATCCCTGCATGATAGAAGACAGTGATGGTAATATTCATATTACGTATACAGAGGATCGCTATAAGATTCAGCATATCCAGATTATGAATGGAGACTTGTAAATTGATAAATTGGGGTATTGTCGGTGCCGGGAGTTGGATGGAACAATATCATCTGCCGGTTCTCAGGCAATTATACGATAAGAAAAAAATTTACTTGAAATCTATCTGGAACCGCAGTATTGATAAAGCCATTCGCCTGTCGAGGAAGTTTGGTATTGAACAGGTTTGTTCAACTTTTGAAGAGCTTATATGTGAGCCTTCTATTGGGGGAATAACCATTGTTCTTCAGAAAGATGTGTGTACTCCATACATTCGGTCTATAGCTAAAGCTGGTATTCCGTTTCTGGCAGAAAAACCACCTGCTGAATCATATGCTTCGGCTCAAGATTTGTTGCGTAATATAGGGACACTTCCACATATTATTGGATTTAACCGCCGTTTTTTGCCCCTGGTTGAAACTCTTACGCATCTGTTACCAAAAGCTCTTACTGGTTATCAGTTCGATATGTGGAGAAGAGATAGAGAAGATCCGCACTTCATTTTTGAAACAGGAATCCATGTTATAAATTTAGCAGAGTATCTGTTTGGTCCGCTTGCCAAGGTTCAGCTTGTACGTAAATGGATTAGTGGAAATTATAACCAGTCAATACTGTTGAAAATGACACACCACTCTTGTGAAGGTTTTATTGATTTTCAGCCTAAAGCCGGCTGTAACAAAGAGAAACTAAGAATTCGGTCAAAAGATAATATCCTCAATGTTTCATTTCGTTTACCTTTTGTCAGTCGGCAAAAAAATAAAATAGAAATATTTGAAAATGGAGAATGGCGTGAATTCACTATAGATGAAAGCAGGCAAAGCGATTTAGACCTTTTTGGCCTAAGTGGTGAATATTACGAATTGCTGGATTCCATCAAATCAGGAAAGAAAACACGATTGTTCTGTCATTCAGCCTGTGCCTGTTCCAAAGCTTCGGCGCATTCCATCCAGGCAGCGGAAATCTGTTCAATGCGCTCTTCCGTTTCCATCAGTGCGGCGGAAAGTGTATGGGCTTTTTGCGCGTCTGAGTAGTTTTCCGGCTTTTCCAGCTCTCTGCGCAGCTCTGCGGCCTTGGCTTCTTTTTCTTCCAGACGGCGGCTGAGCGATGCCTCTTCATTCTTCAGTTTGTTTATGCGGGAGCGGCGCTGTTTCTGTTCTTCACGGCTCAGACGGACAGGGCCCGGTGTATTTTCAGGCGGCCGGTTCCCCCGGCTCTTGTCTGCCGCCTCACCGCGTTGGGCCGCCTCGTTACCGGGCCGGTTCCCCCGCTGCTCCCGGCTCTTGTCTGCCGCCTCACCGTGTTGGGCCGCCTCGTTACCGGGCCTGTTGCTGTTACCCGGGCCCGCCTCACCGTGTTGGGCCGCCTCGTTACCGGGCCTGTTGCTGTTACCCGGGCCCGCCTCTCTGCGCCGGGCCGCCTCCTTACCCGAACCGCTGAGCGCGCCGGCTTCCCTGCTTTTTTCCCGGCGGCGGTATTCGGCGTAGCTTCCCGGATAAACAGTTCCCCGTCCTTCCGATATGTTCAGTACATTTGTGGAAACCTTCTCCAGAAAGTAGCGGTCATGCGACACAATCAGCAGAGTGCCGCCAAAATCCTGCAGAGCTTCAAGAAGAACATCCTTTGAATGAATATCCAGATGGTTGGTCGGTTCATCCAGTATCAGCAGATTGACCGGAGACAGAAGAATCTTCAGCAAAGCCAGGCGGTTGCGCTCCCCGCCCGAGAGAACACCCACCTTCTTGTGAATATCATCGCCCGAGAACAGAAAAGCCCCCAGAAGGCTGCGCAGATACCCCTCTCCCTCGCCGCAGCCTTTCGCGGCCTCCTCCAGCACCGTTAAATCCGCGTCCAGAACTTTCTCCTGGTTCTGCGAAAAATAACCTCTCTGCACGCCGCTTCCAAGAGTCAGCTCCCCTTCAAAGCCGGCATCCTCTCCCGAAATAATGCGCAGCAAAGTGGTTTTCCCGGCGCCGTTCACACCCGTTACAGCCGTCCGGGAACCGCGGCTGAGTTCGAAACTCAGAGCGGAAAACACCTCTTTACTGCCGTAATTCTTACCCAGATTCTCAGCCCTGAGCACAACCTTTCCCGAATGAGGGGAGGGCGGAAAGGAAAAACGGATACGTTTCAGGGCGGGCGGAATTTCAATCCGCTCCATCTTTTCCAGCATCTTAATCCGCGACTGCACCTGAGGCGCGCGTGAACTGGTATAACGGAAACGGGCAATAAACCGTTCAATCTTTTCAATTTCTTCCTGCTGCCGTTTCCATTGAGACATCAGTTGAGCCAGCTCGCTTTTGCGTGTTTTCTCCCACGCGCTGTAATTGCCGGCATACAGTTTCAGTCCGGCCAGAAACAGTTCTCCTACCTGAGTACACGAGGCGTCCAGAAAAGAGCGGTCATGCGACACCAGAAGAATACCGCCGGGAAAGCGGGCCAGAAAATCGCGCAGCCATTCCCGTGCCTCCAAATCAAGATAGTTGGTCGGTTCATCCAGCAGAAGAATATCCGGACTCTCCAGAAGAATCTTGGCCAGGGCAATGCGCATCTGCCATCCGCCCGAAAAAGCAGAGCAGTCTTTCCCGAACTCTTCCCGGCCGAAGCCCAGACCCGTCAGCACCCGGTCAGCCGCAGCTTCCCGGCGCTCCCAGCCGGCCTGTTCCAGAGTTTCCTGAATTTCCTGATACCGGTTCAGCAGCGCTTCATGGTTTTCCGGAGTGCTTTCAAGTTCGGCCGCTATGCCGCCGGCCTCCTGCTCCAGAGCGGCAAGCTCCGAAAAAGCCTCCAGAACCTCCTCCCGCAGGCTCCTTCCTTCATGCACAATGCCCGACTGCGGCAGATAGGCCACCCGGACATTAGCGGGGCGGATCACTCTTCCCGAGTCCGCTTCCAGCTGACCGGCAATCACCTTCATCAATGTCGACTTCCCGCTGCCGTTGGCTCCCGTCAGGGCAATACGGCTTTTCGGAGAAATGGTCAGCTGAACATCCTTCAGAATCTGACGGTCGGCAAAAAAGAGGTTAATATTGTCCAGCTGCAGAAAGGCCATAACTCAGGAGCCGGAGGAAACTCCTATGGGCAGAAAAAACAGCCGCACAGGATCAATAAACTTGTCTGAATTAACCTGGCGGTCTGCAACAGCACTGGGCGGAACATAGAGCATCCGCAAACCGCCGTCCTCAAACGAGAACAGAAAATACAGCCGCTGACCGCTCTCAAAACGGAAAGTCAGAACACCCTCATGAAAAGAGGAAATGGAGGGACTGGGAAAAACATCGAACTCCAGCTTCCCCCGGTTTCCGGCGGTGGAAGAAAGCAGATTCCGGGCAATCAGAGCCGATTTCCCGCTCCAGGTAAAACTGCCGTCTTCCTCAATTTTAAGCTCTCCGTAAGCGCGGCTGTCATACACCGGGCCTTTCTCCAGCAGAGTCGTCAGCACACCGCTGCGGCGTTCCGATTCCCTTGCCACAATATCATCAATATTTTCAGCCAGGCGTATAAATCCTTCAAAATGCTCGTTACCGTCAGCCTTGTACTGAACACTGATAAACGCGGCTGAATTGAATGTAATACGGAAACTCGTCCCCAGAAAATCGTAACGGTTGCGTCCCGACGGAACAATATCCGTCCAGGTTTCCTTCAGTGTTACATCCGCAAGTTTCAGATACAGGGTTTTGTTCTCAATATCGGGAAAAAGTCCGTAGTCAGAGCGGAAACGGTTCAGATCAACCTGATTCTCCTGCATCATTGTTTCAAAGTAGCGCGGACGCCAGGGGGCCGAAAGAATACCGTCCAGAACCGGATCGTCCGTGCTTCGGGCGTTGAGAATTTCCTTATTGCCGTTCTCCACCCGCGACACCAGAAGGTAGTAGTCAAACACATAACCGGTTACACCGCCGTGCGATAGAACCTTGTACCAGTATCCTTCCAGATTCCCCACCTGCACCGGACCGTCGCCCCGGCTGAGAACCTTCATAACATCGCCTTCACGGAAACGGTAAATCCTCTCGGATGTGTTCGATGCTTCCTCGCGCATCGGCAGGCCCTGGTAAAGACATTCGGCGTAGACATCCTTCCATTCACCCATCGACGCCGCCCAGTTTACAGCCTCTTTTTCACGCTTAAAAAGCTTAATGCGCCATTGATCGATCTCTTCCTTCAGACGGCGCTGGCCGGGAAGGTTCACAATGTAGGTTTTACGCAGAAAAGAGTCGTCCTTGACGGCCACCAGATCTCCGGGTTCCCACCGGCTCTCTTCCGG
>PDWJ01001906.1_pt1 | contig 23775 bp, 19 predicted proteins | sample 1430881 | NCBI WGS metagenome assembly PDWJ01 (sample SAMN01162460, study PRJNA174530) | Oral metagenome, whole genome shotgun sequencing project. | biome: Marine environment; feature: Marine mammal; material: Swab sample of the gingival sulcus; isolation source: swab sample of gingival sulcus... | reverse complement strand
GCATAAAACATAAATGATATCTGTTTTGTTCTTCAAAGAGCTTGAAATCAAGAATATTAATACAGATTACAGGATATAGATTGTGGTATTTCCTTCCCTTTGACATGGCAAATTAAAAACACTTAAAATCTATGATTTTTAGGAGTTTGAGTCAAGCACTGTTTCAATAGAAAGATAAGGGTAGCCAAATTTATATTTACTGTGTTTTTGCTTCCTCCTCACTGACCGGATAAAGATAAGTTATATTGCCCTGAAAAAAACTCTCCTGATACTGACAGGAGAGAATTTTTCAAAATAAAAACTATGCAATCATTCCGCCGTCACATACAAGAAGGGAGCCTGTTGTGTAGGAAGCTGCATCAGATACAAGATATAAAACAGCTCCGGCCATGTCATCAGGGTCTGCAACACGGCCTGCAGGAATCTGTGAAACTATCATATTTTTAAGGTTTTCATCACTTGTAAGAGCACTGGCAAATTTCGTGTCTGTAAGTCCCGGAAGAAGAGCATTAACTCTTATTTTATATGGTGCAAGCTCTTTTGCAAAAGCCTTTGTAAGGGCTATAAGAGCTGCCTTTGATACAGAATAGATTCCCTGGAAAGGAGCAGGCCTTATACCGTTTACTGATGAAACATTGACAATGCTTCCTCCGCCGTTATCCCTCATAAGTTTTGCAAATTCAACAATTGTAAAGAAAGGGCCTTTGAGATTAACATCAAAAATTTTGTCCCAGGCCCATTCCTCTGCATCTATCATATTCCCGAAAAAAGGATTTGCAGCAGCATTATTTACAAGTATATCAAGTTTTCCATATTTTTCCTTTACCTGAGCTACAAGCTCTTTTATCTGTTCCATATTTCCCATATTGCAGGCAAGTGACTCTGCCTGACCGCCATTTGATACAATTTTTTCTTCAACCGCCTTAAGACCGTCAATTTTTCTGCTTACAAGAAGAACCTTTGCTCCGGCTTCACTTAGACAGGATGCTATTGCTTCACCTATTCCCCTGCTGGCTCCGGTTATCAATGCAATTTTATTTTCAAGTGAAAATCTGTTCATAAATCTCTCCTTTTTATTAAATTCTTGATTTATCAATTATTGAATTAGAAACTTTTTCCAAAATATTAACGGCATGAATGAGCATACCAAACCTGGGATCTTTGGTATAGCCCAGATAAAATCTTTTATAAATCTGCTGGGCTATGACTGCAAGCCTAAAAGTCCCAAAACACAGGTAAAAATCAAATTTATCCATGTTCAAACCTGTTTTCTCCCCATACCTTTCAATCATCTCCTGCCTTGTTAATGCTCCATCTATATCTGTAGGCATTGTTTTAAGCATCTTAAATTCATCCGGGTCATTTCTGTCAATCCAGTATCCAAGAGAGCTTCCAAGATCCATTAAAGGATCTCCGTAAGTTGCCATTTCCCAGTCGAGAACACCAATAATCTTCATGGGATTATTTTTATCAAGAACAACATTATCAAATTTGTAATCATTATGAATTATTGAAGGTGACTTTGTATCTTCAGGCATTTTATCCTTAAGCCATTCCATTACCTGCTTAAATGCGGGAGCATCTTCTGTTTTTGCATTTTCATATCTTCTGCTCCAGCCTTCAACCTGCCTTTTTACATAACCTTCGGGCTTTCCAAGAAATGAAAGATTATTTTTTTCAACGTCTATTGAATGAAGTTCCACATGAACATCAAGAAGTGTTTTACACAGCTTATCTGCCTGCTCAGGTTTTATGGAAAGACCTCCGGGCAGCTCCTTTCTTAAAATAATTCCCTGAATTTTTTCCATTATATAAAAGGGGCAGCCAAGAACAGACTCATCTTCAGTATAGGCAAGCGGTTCTGGACAATATGGAAACAAGGGTTTTAATGCAGACAAAATTTTATATTCCCTTCCCATATCATGGGCACTTTTTATATCTGCTCCTTTTGGAGGTCTTCTTAACACCATCTCTTTTGTATTATCTTTTAAAAGATATGTAAGGTTTGAAAATCCTCCGGGAAATTGTTTTATTTCAAGCTCTCCTTCAACAGAGCCCACATTTTCCTCCAGAAAAGCCCGCACTTTCTCCTTGTCAAGCTCTTCACCCTCTCTTATATCAACCGCCTTGTCTTCCATATAACCTCCTTTTTAAAACCTGAAATAATCAGGCAAGTGTAAAAGATTTAACAAATTCAATTACATAATCACAAAAATTATCAGGGCTTATACCCCTTTTTCTGTATTTCCACCGTTTAAGATACCAGTCCTGCTGCATTGCCTTTATGATACTGGCTGTGAGAAAATGATTTTTTCTTTTAAAAGCCCCTTTTTTCTCTCCATTAATAAGAATATCAACAAGAACTTTCTCAGTATATGATTCAAGTTCCTGAACTTCTTTTAATTCAGAAGGACTTAAATTTCTTGCTTCCATAAAAGAAAAAAAGAACCATGCCCTTGCAATTTCACTAAGATAGATATGTGCCTTTATGACAAATTTTAATTTCTCAAAAGGTTCATTCCCATATTCCTCAAAGCGTTCAAGGACATTTTTTAACATTGTGCTTCCCTGAATATGAATAATGGCAAGAAGATCATTTTTATTTTTAAAATACGCATAAAGTCCTCCCATACTCATTGAAGCTTCTTTGCTCAAATCCCTCATGGTCATTGCCTGAAAACCTTTTTTGGATGAAAGGGTAAAAACTGCATTAAATATCCTTTCAAGATTTTCTATGGCTCTTTTTTCATTTTTAATCTGGATACTTCCCTGATTTTTCAGATAAATCTCTTTACATATTTCCTCGCCGGAAGTATAAAATTTCTTTTTAAATTCCTTAAAATCAAAATCAGCCACACTCACCTGCTTATTATAATATTCATATCACCTTACTTTATGATTCTTCCCTCGTAATTCCTGAGAATTCTTTTTGCAATAGAAGTTTTATGAACTTCATCTGCCCCGTCATAAATTCTTGCAGCCCTTTCATGTCTGTAGAAATATGCAAGAATTGTATCATCTGTCATTCCAAGTCCTCCGTAAACCTGCAAAGCTCTGTCTATTATCCGGTTCATGGTATTTGCAACCACAAATTTTATCATGGAAACAGCATCCCTTGCCTTTGCAGCACCAACCTGATCTATCTGCCATGCAGCATTTAATGTAAGAAGTCTTGCCTGTTCCATTTCAGCGGCTGACTCTGAAATCCAGTTTTGAACTGTCTGCCTTGTACCAAGTGTTTTTCCATCCTGGGAGATTATTCTTTTATTTGCCCTGTAACACATCAAATCAAATGATCTTTTACATATTCCAAGCCATCTCATACAATGATGAATCCTGCCGGGGCCAAGTCTGTCCTGTGCAATAACAAAGCCCTGACCTTCCGGGCCAAGGAGATTTTTCCGGGGAACCCTGCATGATTGATACAAAATTTCACCATGACTTACATAGCCGCTTCCCTCATGACCCATAACAGGAATATTTCTAACAAGATTAAAACCTTTGGTGTCAGTTGGCACAATAATCATACTTGCCTGAAGATATTTATGCGCCTCCGGGTTTGTAACAGCCATCACTATGGCAAAATCCGCGCCATCAGCAGATGTAGTGTACCATTTATGTCCGTTTATCACATAATCATCCCCATCCTTTACAGCAGTAGTTTCAAGCATTACAGGATTTGAGCCGGGCATATCAACTTCTGTCATTGAAAAACAGCTTCTTATTTCACCCTTGACAAGGGGATTTAAATATTTTTCTTTTTGTTCCTCTGTTCCGTATTGATGAAGTATTTCAACATTTCCTGCATCAGGAGCCTGACACCAGAAAACATAATGCCCAAGTGGAGAACGCCCCAAAGCTTCGGAAACAAGCCCATGTTCCAGCATACTAAGACCCATGCCTCCGCATTCAACAGGAAAATTTGGTGCCCAAAGTCCCATTTTTTTTACCATTTCCTGCTTTTCCCTGATAACAGGCTCCATTTTAACAAAATCACCGGTTACAAACTCCGGCTCAAGGGGTATAAGCTCTTTATCAATAAATTCATTAATTGCATCAACAATGGTTTTAATTTTATCCGATACATTAAAATCCATAATTCCTCCTTATTATCTGTAAGTAATCATATCTTTTTCCAGAAGCTCAAAATGAGCTGTTGAATTAAAACTTCTAAGTCTCAACATTTTTTTATCCTTTATGAATCTGCCATTGGTGCTGAAAACAGAAACAGAACAATTTGCTATTGCCCATCCTGTTTCAACTGCTCTGAAAGAATCTATCCCCAGACTCTTTTCCAGAAGAACAGAAATCGGGCCCCCTGATGTAAAAACTGCAATTTTCTGATTTTTTTCGCAGGTAGCTGAAATTTTTTCAAAAGCGGATAAAACTTTAGCGGAATAATTTTCATAAGAATTTTCGCCCTGCAAAAATTCACCTGCAATCCATTTTTGAACCAAATCTGAAAAAAAGGACTGAAATTTTTTTTTATCCTTTGAAAGCTCAATAAGGTCAGTTTCAAAAGAGATGCCGGCAGCTTTAAAATATTTGACAGCAGAATTTATAAGCAAAAGATGATCATACTCATTAAATCCTTCCAGGACCTCCACATCTTTATTTTTTACGCCCATAAAATCAAGTGTGTGAAAAGCTGTATCCTTCTGTCTTGCAAGAGATCCTGAATATACACAATTAAATTCTGTTTCTGTTTTTTTAAAAAATTCACCAAGCTTTTGAGACTGCCTTACTCCCTTGTCTGAAAGACAATCATAATCGCTTTTGCCAAAAGAAGCCTGCCCATGTCTTATAATGTAAAAAAGAGGCATTTTTTATCCTTATTATATAAATTTTAAAAAAGATTAACTTTATGAACTTTAGCTGTCAAGGAAAAAACGAACGAACGCTCGATTTTTTATTTGATTGTTTTTTCTCATGAAAATATACAGTAATCAAACCCTGAAGTTTGCATCTGATTTTACAAGACAGATTTTTAATTCAAAGCTTGAAGAAGATGTTATCCCATTGAAAAAACATAAAATAATTTTATTTGACAAAAGTATAAATATACAGGAGATTACTTATCTGAGCAAATAGTAGTGTGAATCTATACTATTTGGCCACCCTGATTTTTAAATTTAAGAGGCTGATTTATTTTATAAATACAATTCATAACCTGTATAATTTAAAATGAAATTTATTAAAAATAAATACATATTAATTTTGCTTTTGGTCACATTTACAGCCGGACTTTTATCAGGTTTTTTTTGGGGATCAAAAAAAAATATTAATCAGGCCAAAAAAGAAGCCCCTTACAAAGAAAGGAATCTGGATTATATAAATGTCGATAAAAATGATAAAAAAATTATCCCCATTCCTGAATATATATTAAAATCATTAAAGCTCTCAGGCTTTTCTGGCAGTATAGATGAAAAACAATGGAAGCAATTTCTTGAAAAGACAAAGGTTCAGGGTATAAAAAATCTTGAAAAAGAATTAAAACAACCTGTTGCTGTCCTTTTAGCCAGAATTCCAGGAATCAGGATTACCCCTTCCCTTATGAAATTGATCGGAGATGATATAAATAAAATTGATAAGGATGGTAATATCCCATTATTTTATGCCGCAGAATATGGAGATATAAATACATTAAAATCTTTTTACGAGGCAGGTGGTGATTTATATTTTACAAAAACAGATGAAAATGGGAAAAATATTGATATATTAAATTTCGCATCAAAAAATAAAAGAGTAGATAGCATAAAAATTATTGATTTTCTTCTTAAAAATGGTTTTTCTTTTGAAAATGGTGAACAATATTTTTCAGATGCTGTAAGGAACCCTTATTTTAATGCCAAATACCTTGAATATATAGTAAACAATATTGATCTTGACTTTAATAATGTTAGCACGCCTTTATTCCAGGATGGTCTTACAGCAAATATGTCCAGGGAAATGATTGATATATTTTTAAAAAAGGAATCAATTATTGAAAAAAGCAGGTTTGGAAGTCTTCCTGTACTTGCTGCTGCAAGTGTAAACAAGAATGTTACTGTTGGCATATTTAAGCAGATGGTAGATAAAGGTGCAGATATTAACGCTTCATATGAGGGTATAACCCCCCTTCACTATGCAATTCTTTTTGGAAGAGCCGATCTCGTTAAATTTTTAATAAAAAATGGTGCAGACCCCCATTTAAAAGGTGAATCAGGGACTGCTCCCGTTGAAATGCTTGGGCTTATTGAAAAAGGTGCTATACAAACACCCGGCAAAAAAAGCGATTATGATAAAATCCATGAAATAATAGCTGATTTTAAAAAATAAGGATTCAAAAAAAAGGATAAAAATGAAAATTCTCGTAACCCTGAAGGCTGTAGCCGAGAATATACCTGAATCAGACCCTGAATTTCTTAAAAAAATTTTTTTTGGAAAAAACAAAAATCTCAAGATAAATAAATTTGATGACCATGCACTTGAGGAAGCTGTCAAAATAAAAAACACAGATAAAAACACTATTATACATACAATTACCATTGGTAATAAAAATTGTGATGAAATATTAAAAAAAGCTATAGGAAAAGGTGCTGACAAAGGATTTTTAATTGTTGCTGATACAAATAAATCCAATGATCCAGAGTTTGTATCCAAAGCTTTAAGCCTTCACTTTAAAAAAGATAATTACGATTTTCTTTTCAGCGGAATGATGTCTGAAGATATGATGAGCGGCATATCTGTACATATGACAGCTGGCAGGCTTGATATCCCATCTTTTTCCGGAGTAACTGAAATACACTCAATAAATAAGAATGAAATCATCTTTTCAAGAGAAACAGAGGGAGGCTCTGTTGATAAGATAAGTGCAAAGCTTCCTGCGGCCCTTGGTTTTCAGGCTGGAATAAACAAACCATCATATCCCAATGTATTGAAAATGATAAAAACAGATGAAGATTCCATAATAATTACAGATTATAAAAAAATATTTGAAAAAAAGGAATCAATCAAAGTTTCTTCTGTGAACTCTCCCCCACAATCAAGGAAAGCGGAATTTATAAGGGGAGATATAAGTGAAAAAGCTGATAATTTCATAAAAATTCTACAGGAAAAAAAAGTTCTTCAGGAGAAAAAATAATGAATCCAGATATAATAATGGTAAGTGACAATTACAAAAACACTCTGACTCAATCATTGAAGCTGAGAGATATTGCATTTAATATTGGAGAAGATGAAAATTTAAAACTTATTGTATTTAATCAAAAAAATACTTACGGCCTTGAAAAAGAAATTACTGGTATTGAAATTATAAATCTTAATCTCAACAAAAAAAATCCTGACTCAAATGATATTTCAATTGCCCTTTCAATATTCCTGAAAAATAAAGATTTTAAATACCTTTGTTTTGAGCATTCATTAAAAGCATCAGAAACTGCAGGACTTACAGCGGGAAAGCTCCCATGCACAATTATTTCAGGAATAAACAGATATAAAAAAGGCCCTGTTTTCACAAGACAGATTTTTAATTCAAAGCTTGAAGAAAATATTATACCCCTTAAAAAACAAAATATTCTAACATTTTACCCGGAATCATTTAAGCCTTTAAAAATGAAATCTGATAAAAAAGAAGTAAAAAATATTGAAATAAATATTTCAGTTGAAAAAACCAGATGCCTTGAATCTTTTTCAAGAACAAAAACATCATCACTTGATAATGCAGAAATTATTCTTTCTGCTGGAAGAGGCTTTAAAAATCAGGAGGAACTTGAAAAGATATTTCAACTTTCAAAATTGATACCAGGTTCTGCTGTAGGATGTTCCAGACCCCTTGTTGATTCAGGAATGCTTGAGTATTCAAGACAGATAGGAATTACAGGTACAATTGTAAAACCAAAAATATATGCGGCCTTGGGGATATCTGGTTCTTCCCAGCATATTTATGGAATGAAAAATTCAGAATTTATTATCTCTGTAAATAATGACCCAAATGCATCAATTTTTAATTATTCTGATATCTGCATTCAGGAAGATATTATAAGCTTTATAGATATACTTATTAAAAAACTTGAAAATAAAAAATAAAGCTGATTATAAATTTTCATCTCCTATTTCAAAATATCTAAAAATTTCGGCAAAATTTATTCCTGAAATATTTTTATCTTTATATTCTTTTTTCAATGATTTATGACCTTCAATGAGATGTGGAGACCTGATTCCGTAATTTATGGAAAGAGAAGTTTCCACAAAAGCTGCAAGGTGATCAAAGCCTTTTATCATTTTTCCATCAACAGGAAAAAACTTATCTTCATTAAATTTTTCCATTTCTTTAAAATCATTGATGATTATTGCCTGGCCTGTTTCAGGCTCTATAATTCTGTCTGTAAACTGATTTTCCAGAAGGTAATTCATTTCTCCATGCCATGATTTTGGTAAAAGAGGCAGAATTTTCTCTGAAACCTGGATCTTTTCATATTCCAGAATAATCTCATCAAGGCCGGAAACAGATGTTTTAACCGGAGAAATTATATCACGTGTAAGAACTTCCGGCAGGTCATGGAAGAGTGCACAATAAAAATTATTATACTTTCTTTTACTGCAAAAATTCTGCTTCATGGAAAAAATATAGGATAAAAAGGCAACTATGAGCATATGCCCCAATACTGAAGTTTCAGGAAGTCTTGGAGATTGTGCCCATCTCTTTTGGAGCCTCAGCTGACCGCACATATCAAGAAATCCGTAAGATTTTCTGCCAAGGGAAATTTTTTGAACACCTATAAAATCATAATGATCCTCTATTTCATTTTCTATATTTTCTTTAGTCTTCTCTATTCCATAAAAATCAGGTGATGCCTTATAAATAATCTGAAATTCCCAGTTAGTTGCAAGGTAATGGGCAGCCTTTAAAATCTTTTTCTCAAAAGAGCAGTAATCCTCTTCAAGAAAATACCTTTGAAACCTGTTTTTAAAATCAGTTCCAGTTTCACAAAGCTCATTTTCAAGTTTTTCAAAAACCCATGAATTAAGCTCTTTTCCCTTAATTTTCATGATACGATGAAAAACCACAGGTTTTATATCTGTCAAAACGACCCTGTGAAGAAACTCAAAAATACTGCCCTCAATAAGACTGTCCCAATTTATTTTTCTGCCCCTGTCTTCTTCTTCCATTTTTGCAATTATATAAGCAATAACAGCCTTATGAGCCTGTTTGTCAAGTTCGGTAAGTTCAACAGGTCTTACATGGTCATTCCATCTTTGAATATTTGCAGCATCAAAAAATCTTGTAATAAGTTTTCTCACTTTAAGCTCCAAATTTTTTATTAAATTTCAGCTTAATTTTTACCTTTAAACTGGAACGGCTAATGCATTATATAAATAAAAAAAACCGGCCCAAATCTGAACCGGCTTTTTTAAAAAAATTATGATAACAAGTTTCTTATTTTCTATTTATCTTCTTCTTTTACTTCCTCAAAATCAGCATCAACAACATCATCATCTCCGCCTGAACTTTGAGAATCACCACTTTCCTGGGATGCCTCCTGCTGACCCTGCTGTGCCTGCTGCTGATAAATCTGCTCTGCCAGTTTATGGGAAGCCTGAGTCAATTCTTCTGTTGCCTTGTTAATCTCGTCTGTATCATCTCCGGCAAGTTTTGATTTAAGCTTTTCAATCAAGGATTCAAGATTTGCTTTTGTATCCTGATCAAGCTTTTCACCAATCTCTTTCATTGACTTTTCAGTTTGATAGATAACAGCATCTGCCTGATTTTTAGCTTCAACAAGAGCTCTTTTTTTCTTGTCTTCTTCTGCATGCAGTTCAGCATCCTTAACAAGATTTTCAATTTCCTCATCAGAAAGACCGCTTGAGGCTGTAATCTTGATTGACTGCTCCTTACCTGTACCCTTGTCTTTTGCGGAAACAGCCACAATACCATTTGCGTCTATATCAAAAGTAACCTCTATCTGCGGCAGTCCCCTTGGAGCAGGAGGTATATCTGTAAGCTCAAAGCGTCCAAGAGTCTTATTGTCTGATGCCATCTCACGTTCTCCCTGAAGAACATGAATGGAAACAGCCGGCTGGTTATCCTCAGCAGTTGAAAATACCTGACTTTTTCTTGTAGGTATGGTTGTATTTTTTTCTATAAGCTTGGTCATTACACCGCCAAGAGTCTCTATTCCAAGTGAAAGAGGAGTTACATCAAGAAGAAGAACATCTTTTACATCTCCTTGCAGAACTCCACCCTGAATTGCAGCACCTATGGCAACAACTTCATCAGGATTTACTCCTTTATGGGGCTCTTTGCCAAAAAGCTTTTTAACTCTTTCCTGAACAGCAGGCATTCTTGTCATACCGCCCACAAGAACAATTTCATTTATCTTTCCCTTATCTATTCCTGCATCTTTTATGGCTGTAAGGCAGGGTGCATCAATCCTTTCGAGAAGATCAGCTACAAGAGACTCCATTTTAGCTCTTGAAAGCTTCATCTGAAGGTGCTTGGGCCCTGACTGGTCAGCAGTTATAAAAGGAAGATTGATATCTGTTTCAAGGGAAGATGAAAGTTCCATCTTCGCCTTTTCTGCTGCTTCCTTCAAACGTTGAAGAGCCATTTTATCAGCTCTCAAATCTATTCCATTATCTTTTTTAAACTCGTCTGCGAGCCAGTTTATCAATACAAGGTCAAAATCATCTCCACCAAGATTGGTATCTCCATTAGTTGCCTTAACTTCAAAAACACCGTCCCCTATTTCAAGAATGGAAATATCAAAAGTTCCACCGCCAAGGTCAAATACAGCTATTATTTCATCACTTTTCTTGTCAAGTCCGTAGGCAAGGGATGCTGCTGTAGGCTCGTTTATAATTCTTTGAACATTCAACCCTGCAATTTTACCGGCATCTTTTGTTGCCTGTCTCTGGCTGTCATTAAAATAAGCCGGAACAGTAATTACTGCATCTGTTACAGGCTCACCAAGATAGTCCTCGGCTGTTCTCTTAATTTCAGCAAGAACAAAAGATGAAATCTCAGCAGGTGAATGTTGTTTACCTTTTAAAGAAACCCTGACATCTCCGTTATCAGCCTTTTTAACCTCATAGGGAAGATTTTTTATATCCCTTTGAACTTCTGGAGAATCAAACTTTCTTCCTATAAGTCTTTTTGCCCCGAAAACTGTGTTTACCGGATTTGTAATAGCCTGTCTTTTTGCAATCTGACCTACAACCCTTTCATCACTGTCTGTCAAGGCAACCATTGAAGGCATTGTTCTTCCGCCCTCAGAAGTAGTTATAACCTTAGGCTCACCACCTTCCATTACAGCTACACATGAATTTGTTGTACCAAGATCTATTCCTATAATTTTACCCATAAAATTTTCCTCCCTGGATTCCGCCTTATATTATTGCTGAACCTCTTTATTTTCTTCTTGAGAATCTGTTATATTTTGTTTATCTGTTTTAGCCTTTGAAACAATTACCATGGCAGGTCTTAAAAGTCTGTCATGAAGCATATATCCCTTCTGGAACTGATTTACGACCATGTTTTCATCCATATCATCTCTTTCTTCCTGACCTACAGCCATGTGATATGCAGGATCAAATTTCTGTCCGCTGGCATCAACAGCTTTAATACTGAATTGATCAAAAACCCTTTCAATTTCTTTAAGTGTCATTTCAATACCGGCAGTTATCTGAGAAGAACCGGCATCTTCGGAAGAATTAACTGACCACAAGGCCCTTTCAAGGTTGTCAAAAACAGGAAGAAGCTGTTTGACTATTGCTTCAACTGCATATTTTTTAAAATCTCCAACCTCTCTTCTTGTTCTTTTTTTAAAATTCTCAAGCTCGGCATGAACCCTTACATATCTGTCTTGAAGTTCATCTATTTTGTTATGAGCCTGGGAAAGTTTTTCCTCACAAGTTTCTTCAGCCTTTACTTCTTCCAGTTCTTCACCTGAAGTTTCTGCCTCAGCATCTTCAATTACAGCGTTTTCTTCCTCTACAACTTCTTCTTTGGAGGAAGTATCATCTTCTATCTCAACTTTTCTGGATATTTTTTCATTTTCTTCCAACGCAATCCCCCATAATTAATAACTCAATTATTTCAATTTTTTATATGCAAGCAAAAAATCAGATTTGATCTGGAAGTGAAAATAAGACAAAAAAAAGACTTGTCAAGAAATGCAGAGAAAACTTTCTTTAAAAAAAACAAAGACCACAGGTCATCCTGGCCGGGATCGATCCGCGACACAGACCAAATTGCTTATCGCTGCTCCCTTCCAGGCCTGACGAGGTTCACAACCGTCTGTTACACGGCGGCCGGTCAGGATGACCTGTGGTCTTTATCATTGAAATTTTTGGAGTCATAATATATTTTCAGTGAAAAAAATCAAGCAATAATTTAAAGAAAGAATGATAACCCGTTTTCTTTTATGATAATAAAGACCTTATAATGAATGACAATCTAATAAAAATTATTGAAGCAAAACTTTTATCAAAGATTAAAATAACAAAAGAAACCAAAATACTTATTGCTTTTTCAGGGGGGGCTGACTCTGTTTTTCTTCTCCTTGCAATGAAAAAAATATCTGAAATTCAAGGATTTAAAATTGGAGCAGCACATTTAAACCATTGTATAAGAGGGCAGGAAGCATTAAGGGATAAAATTTTTTGTAAAGAGTTTGCCTTTAAAAATAATATTTCTTTTCATTACAGGGAAAGGGACATAAAAAATATATCTAAAAAGCTTAAATTATCACTTGAAGATGCAGGAAGAAAAGAACGCTACAGCTTTTTCAGCTGTCTTATGAATGAAAAGGGCTATTCCCATACAGTTACAGCACACCATAAAGATGACAATATTGAACAGGTCTTAATGAATATCATAAGGGGAACAGGGCTTAAAGGGCTTTGCGGGATACCCGAAAAAAGGGGCAGAATTATAAGGCCAATGCTTGATATTGAAAAAAATATGATAACAGCTTATCTTGATGAAAACCATATTGAATACTGTACAGACAAGACAAATCTGGATACATTTTTTTTAAGAAATAAAATCAGAAATATACTTATTCCAGAGCTTGAAAGAAATTATAACCCAGCTTTAAAAAAAAGCATTTCAAGACTTTCCGGCATATGCAGGGAAGAAAATAATTTTATTGATAATTATTGTGAATCTCTTCTAAAAAAAATTGTTGCTTTTAAAGAAAACAAAGCTTTTATAGAGCTAAATATTCTAAAAAAAGAAAATGTTGGGGTTCAAAAAAGAATTATAATAAAAGCCATAAACAAACTTAAAGGAAATACCCTTAAAATAAGCTCTGTTCATATTGATAAAATTATTGAATTATCTAATTCATCAGAACTTAAAGAATTTCATTTACCTGATAAAATTGTTGTCTGGAAATATTTTGATTCCATGGAAATATTTATTTCAAAATTTAACCCAAGACAAAAAAAATTTAATAAAACAAGTTTTTTCTATGAAGAAATAAAAAAATGCCCTGAAAAAAAATTGTCAATAAAATATAAACCGGAAATAATTTTTGAAATTTTATGTGAACAGGAATCTTCATCCAGTATAAAAAATAATGAAGAAATAAGGCTTAATGCAGAAAAAGTTGAATTCCCCATTATCCTCAGAAATATAAAAAACGGGGACAGATTTTCACCTGAAAACTTCAATGGCAGAAAAAAAATAAAAAAAATTTTAAGCGAAAAGAAACTTTCTCCAGCCATGAAAAAAGATACAATCGTTCTGGAATACTGTGGAAAAATAATCTGGATAGCTGGAATAGCAGTTAATAATTCAGAAATAAAACCTGAAAAAAATAAAAAAACAATTGTTATAAAAAAAGTTTGCGGCTAAATATCAATCTTAACCTTGTTTAGTTTATAAATGTGATTAAGATAATAAAAGTTATATTTTTAATAAATAATTTTAACTGAAATAAATATCTCTTGGTTAAAAAAGAGAATAACAACGAATTTTCAGGAGGTTTAATTGAATCCTTTTTATAAAAACCTTTCTCTATGGCTTGTCATACTTCTTGTATTTTTTATGCTTTTCCAGATTTTTGACCAGCAGCAGAATCCCCCTGCAAAACCGATAAGCTATTCAGAATTTATGGCAATGGTTGACCAGTCCCAGATATCCAGTGTTTTAATTCAGGACAATAATCTGACTATAACAGACTCGTCTAATCAAAAATACAAATCTTATGCACCTCGTGATCCCGGCCTTATTAACGAACTTATGAAAAAGGGTGTTTCCATAACTGCAAAACCTCCTGAACAAAACCACTGGATAATAAATGCACTGATTTCATGGCTTCCTCTTATTATAATAATAGGGGTATGGATTTTTTTCATGAAGCAAATGCAGGGAGGCGGCGGCAAAGCAATGTCTTTTGGTAAAAGCCGGGCAAAGCTTATGACCGAAAATACAAAAAAAGTTACTTTTAAAGATGTTGCAGGTGTAGATGAAGCAAAGGAAGAGCTGACCGAAATAGTTGAATTTTTAAAAGACCCTAAAAAATTTACAAGGCTTGGGGGAAGAATTCCAAAAGGAGTGCTTCTTACAGGTTCTCCCGGAACTGGAAAAACTCTCCTTTCAAGGGCTGTTGCAGGTGAGGCTGGTGTCCCTTTTTTCAGCATAAGCGGTTCGGATTTTGTTGAAATGTTTGTAGGTGTTGGAGCTTCCAGAGTAAGAGATCTTTTTATGCAGGGGAAAAAACATGCTCCATGTATAATATTTATAGATGAAATAGATGCCGTTGGAAGGCAAAGAGGTGCAGGGCTTGGAGGAGGCCATGATGAAAGAGAACAGACCCTTAACCAGCTTCTTGTTGAAATGGACGGATTTGAATCAAATGAGGGAGTAATTCTTATTTCAGCAACAAACAGGCCCGATGTTCTTGATCCAGCACTTTTAAGACCTGGAAGATTTGACAGACAGGTTGCAGTTCCACTGCCGGATGTAGCAGGAAGGGAAAAAATTCTGAGAGTCCATATTTTAAAAACCCCTGTTTCAGATAATGTAAATGTAAAGGCTCTTGCCAAGGGGACTCCGGGCTTTTCAGGTGCTGATCTTGAAAATGTAGTAAATGAAGCAGCCCTGATTGCTGCCAAGAAAAACAAAGACAATATCAGCATGGAAGACTTTGAAGATGCCAAAGACAAGGTTTATATGGGCCTTGAAAGAAAATCAAAGGCTATGAGTCAGGAAGAGAAAAAAGTCACCGCCTATCATGAAGGCGGGCACGCTCTTGTGGCAAGGCTTCTTCCAAATACCGATGCAGTGAATAAAATAACAATAATTCCCAGGGGAAGAGCTGCTGGTGTTACATGGTTTTTCCCTGATGAAAGCGATTTCAGATATAAAGACCAGCTGGAAAGCTCTCTTTGTGTTGCCTTTGGAGGGCGTATAGCCGAAGATCTTATATTCAACAGAATAAGTACAGGTGCCTCAAACGATATAAAACAGGCTACAAGTATAGCACATAAAATGGTACGTTCATGGGGAATGAGTGAACTCGGGCCTCTTTCATATTCAAACAATAATGATCAGGTTTTTCTTGGACGGGATATTTCCCATTCAAGAGATTATTCTGAAGACACTGCGAGAAAAATAGACGAAGCTGTTACAAACCTTATAAATAATTCCTATAAAAAAGCAGAAAATGTCCTTAAAGAAAATATGAGTCTTCTGCACAAACTTGCAGACCTTCTTCTTGAAAAGGAAACTGTGATGGGAAAAGAGCTTGATGACCTTATTCTCTCTGAAAAGCCGGGATTTCAATTTACATCTACTGTCCCTGATCTTGAAGACCAGGAACCCCTTAAAAAAGAAGAGAAAAAAACTGAAGCTCCCTTAAATAAAGATGAAGATAATTTTAATGATGATACACAAGTTCAAACTGAAACTGAATCAGAAAAAGAATCCATAGAAACAGAGAAAAATCAGGAATGAAAAATAAAACCTTTATAATGGGAGTAATTAATATTACTCCCGACTCTTTTTCAGACGGAGGCAAATATAATTGTCTTGAAAAAGGTCTGAAACATGCTCAAAAACTTATAAAGGAAGGTGCAGATATCCTTGACATAGGAGGAGAATCAACAAGACCCTTTTCAAAATCTGTACCCCTTGAGGAAGAATTAAAAAGAGTTGTTCCCATTGTAAAAGAGATAAGGAAAATAACTGATATTCCAATATCAATAGATACAAATAAAGCTCAAGTTGCAAAAGCAGCCCTTGAATCAGGTGCTTCCATAATAAATGATGTTTCAGCCATGTCTTTTGATCCTGATATGGCAGACATTGCTAAAAATTTTGATGTGCCGATAATACTTATGCATATAAGCGGAACTCCTGAAAATATGCAAAAAAATCCGGTTTATAAAAATCTTATGGAAGAAATTAAAGATTATTTTGCACAAAAAATTAACTATGCCCAGGAAAAGGGCATAAAAAAAGAAAAGATTATTCTTGATCCGGGAATTGGATTTGGCAAAACACTGGAGCATAATCTTGATATTATAAACAATCTTAAAGGGCTTAAAGATGCTTTTGGACTGCCTGTACTTATTGGGACATCCAGAAAAACATTTATAAGAAAAATTCTTAAAAAAGATGATTTGCCAAATGATCCTGATGTGATAACAGGAAGTGTCGCATCAATTTGTGCAGCAATACTTAATGGTGCAGATATTGTAAGAGTTCATGATGTTAAGGAAACAAAAGCAGCTGTTCAAATTATTGATGCCTTGAAAAATCTTAAAACCGGAGATTAAAATGCTTCTTGCTGTTGATATTGGCAATACCAATACTGTTATAGGACTTTTCAAAAACAGGGAGCTAAGGAGATTCTGGAGGATAAGCACAAGAAAAAAGGCGACTGTGGATGAATTCAGTATTCTGGTAAAAAGCCTTTTTACTGAAAGCTCCTTAACACCAGATGATATAAAAAAAGTAGTTATTTCATCTGTTGTACCGGAAATTGATCATATAATTTCAGAATTTACCTCAAGCTATCTGACAAATGCAGAAACATACTGGATCAACTCGGAATCCGTAAGAGATATAATGCCTGTTTTATACACAAATCCGGCAGAAGTAGGTGCAGACCGAATCATAAACGGGATTGCTGCTTACAAAAAACATAAATCTTCTCTGATAGTTATAGATTTTGGAACAGCAACAACCTTTGATGTCATTTCATCAAAAGGTGAATATATTGGGGGAGCAATATCTCCGGGAATAAAAATATCTTCTGAAGCCCTTTTTTCAACAGCATCAAAACTTCCCCGTGCAGAGCTTTCTGCCCCCCCTGAAACTGTTGTTGGCAAGGATACAATAACAAGTATAAAATCCGGTATCTTATATGGATATGCCTCCATGGTTGACGGAATGGTAAGCAAAATAAAAAAAGAAAGAAAAGATAATCCAAGGGTTATTGCAACCGGAGGGCTTTCTGTTATAATGGAAAAAATCACTGAATCCATAGACAATCTGGAACCCCATCTCACACTTGAAGGAATGCTCATTGTAAGCGAACTTTTCTGATTTTAAAAATCAATTTTTTACCCAATATTTACAATTATTTTATAATAAAACTTTTATGGAATAATTGCTTTTTTAAAAATTTTTCTGTAAATAAAAAGCACTGATTTATAAATATATAAGGAGAAATTAATGAAATCTTTAATAAAAATCCCCATTTATTTTTTCTTTACAATTATATTGTTTTTTTATTGTTTAAATTCTTTTGCAGATGAAAACAAACTAAGCTCCAGTAATATTGATGAAATAAACCTGAATACTACCGCTGTTAAAAATGAAGAAAACTATAAAAAGAGCTCTCCTGCAGACAAAAATTTATCACAAAAAAAACCTGTTCTGATTTTAAAATCCATAGAAAATCTAAGAAAAAATCTTAATAAAAGAATATATGAAAAAAGAAAAAAAATTGAAAAAAGCCAGTCAATAACAGAAAAAAATAATCTAACCATAGAGCTTAAAAAACTTGATGAGCTCCTTGAAGAAACAGCAAAGGATTTTGAAAGAATTGCAACAGGGATAGATACAAGTCTTTTTTCACCAAAAAAGGAAGAGCCTTTTGACTGGAAAGAAGAACTTCTTTCTCTTATAAAGCCTGGGATTAAGGAAATAAAAAGGCTTACTCTGAAAACAAGGCAAAAAGCAAATTTAAAAGAACAGATTTATGGCTATGAAGAACTTCTTCCTTACGCAAAGGAAGCAATAGAAAATATTTCTGATCTACTTGGAAAAAAGATAGATGAAGATATAAAAATGGAACTTTTACAGCTCCTTGAAGAGTGGAAAGGAATAAATTTTCAGCTTGAAAATGAAAAAAAAGTTGCAGAGCTGACACTTCTTCAAATGCAAAAAAAAGAGAAATCTTTTCTTGAAGCTTCTCAGAAATCCATAGCAAATTTCTTTAAAACAAAAGGGCTTTTTATTCTAATTGCTTTTTTACTTTCCTTTATTCTGGCATTTTTACTGGGACTCTTTCACAAATTATTAATAAAATTTATTCCTGGTTTTTCCGGAGAAAAAAAACCTTTTCGTGTCAAAGCCTTTGAACTTGCATTCAGGTTTTTTACCTTGGTAATTATTCTTTTTTCAATAATATTTGTTTTCTATTCTGCCCAGGACTGGACTCTTTTAAGCATTACAATAATTTTTATACTTGGTGTTATATGGGCTCTCAAAAACACCATTCCAAAGCTGTGGATGCAAAGCAGACTGATTCTCAATATAGGCCCTGTAAGAGAAGGAGAAAGAATTCTTTTTCATGGAATTCCCTGGAGAGTTAATGCTATTAATTTCTATACAACCGTTGTAAATCCTGATCTTGGTATAACTCTGAGGATTCCAATAGAAGACCTTATAGGTATGACATCAAGACCTGAAATAAAAAATGAGCCCTGGTTTCCATGCAGGAGAAATGACTGGGTCATACTCTCTGATGGAACAAGGGGAAAAGTTGTAAGTCTTTCCCATGAAATGATTGAGCTTGTAATGAGAGGCGGGGCTCATAAAGTTTATCAGACTCAGGATTTTCTTGGACTTTCTCCATTAAATCTTTCAATCAATTTCAGACTGAAGACAAGTTTTGGATTAAGCTATGATCTTCAGGCGGATATAACCAAAAAAATACCTGAAATTCTCACTTCCTATATAAAAGAAAAAATAAAGGAAGAAGGTTACGAAAACATACTTCTCAATATTAAGACAGAATTTGAACAGGCCGGCGGTTCATCTCTTGACCTGGTTGTTATTTCAGATTTTAAGGGAGAAGCGGCCCCACTGTATAACAGATTAAGACGTGCAACCCAGAAATGGTGTGTTGAAGCTGCAACAATAAATAATTGGGACATTCCGTTTCCCCAGCTTACAGTTCACAAATATCAGGACTCATTATTTTAAAAGGAAAAATTTATATGCAATGGACAGAAAATGCAAAAAAGGAGCTTGAAAGGGTTCCATTTTTTGTAAGAAAAAAAGTTAAGACAAAAATTGAAAATTTTGCAGAGGAATCAAACAGCAATCTTGTAAGACTCACCCATCTTAAACAGGCAAGACAACAATTTGTAAAAAAGATGGAAAATGAAGTCAAAGGTCATCGTGTTGAAGCATGTTTTGGAGGAACAGGCTGCAAAAATGCAATTGATGCAGGCAAAAATATTGCTGATAAAATAGATAATCTTCTTAAATCAAAAAAAATTTTATCCTTTCTTAAAAAAAATACAAAGGGAAGTATCAAGTTTCATCAGGAGTTCAAGGTCAGTATCTCATTTTGCCCCAACTCCTGCTCAAGACCACAGATAAATGATGTTGGAATAATTGCTGCAAACATACCTTTTATTTCAGATGAAAAATGCAGCTCATGCAGCGCCTGTGTTAAAATATGCATGGAAAAGGCAATTTCTTTTCAAACAAAGGATTTTCCCAGTATTGATTTTAAAAAATGTATTTATTGCGGAGAATGTATAAAAACCTGCCCCACACATACTATTTCTTCATCAAAAAAAGGCTTCAGAGTTCTTCTTGGAGGCAAACTTGGACGACATCCAAGGCTTGGTATTGATATGGGTAAAATTTTTTCTGAAGATGAAGTAATCAAAATAGTTGATAAAGCGGCAGATATTATGCTTTCTCAAAAAAATAAAGCTGAAAGGTTTTCAGAAATATTTAAAGAATCTGACATGGAAAAGTTCTTAACCCAATGAGTTTATGAAAAATCCTTAGAATCTGATAAAAAATCAACAAGCTCTTTTACAAGAGAGGTAAACAATCGTCTGTTTTTATCTTTTTTATGGCCCCTTGAAATTGAATTGAAAAATTCTGCGCACACAGACCTCTGGGAAGAAGTAAGTTTGGAACTGATGCCTTTTTTTTCAGGATTATCCTCTTCTTTCAAAGAATCCCGCTTTCCATGGGGGCGGTTTATTATATGTGAATAATATATCAATGCCCTGTCAAGAAGCACATAAATAAATTGAAGATTCTTATTTGGCCCCAGCTTTAACTGATCTCCGCCAATTTTTATATGCTTTAATGATGCAGCAAGTTTTTTTCCTCCCCATACAGCAGACCCTGCGCCCATAAGCCCGCCGGCTAAAGTAAAAGCTCCAAGACTGATGCCGTGGGAGGCAAGATCTGCCATAATTCCCATTGAACCACCAACAAAAGCCCCTGCTCCTGCAAGCTGAAGTTTTGTAAGACCAAGAACCTCCCATGTTTTGCCGGAGAAAAGATCATGGTTTAATATATTGTTGCCGACGATGGAAACATCATACAGGGTATGCTTGAATAAAGACCTGATATCAGAAAAAAGTTTTGCCTCAATATCTCTTATCTTTCTTTCATATTGCCTGAGGAGTTTTTCCTTCATCAGTTCCAGATCAGAGCCGGAGTCTACAGAAGCTGAAACAACAAGCCCAATACTTTTCTCAATGGCTTGAACAATATATGCACAAACAAGATTTCTGCGTCTTGACATCTCAGAATTAAAAATTCTCACAACCCTGTCAAGCTCACTTTCCCAGCTCTGATCAATGGCCCTCAAACTTTCAAGCATTCGTATCCTTTCATTGAAATCTGCTGTATTGGAATTAAAAATCCTGATAGAGTTAAAATGTTTGCGAAATTCTGCCTGCCAGTTTTCTATATGATCCATTGAGTCTGTTTTTGAATTTATAACTGCCATACGCGGGCAGCCTGTAAGCCTTAAAATCTCCATTTCTGCAAGATCCTCAGATCTCACAGGACGTGAACCATTTACAACATATATAATACCGGCTCCTTTTGCCACAGGTGCCAAAAGCTGGCATTCATCTGCAAAAAAAGGATGGTTTTGAAACTCTGAAATAAATTCTTCAACTATTTTTAAAGGATTCCTGTCATAAGCCTTAAACCATTTAAGGGTCTGGATGGGAACCTGAAAACCAGGGGTGTCAATAAAGCGAATCACAGGTTCATTATCTATGGAAACAGTATAGGTTTTTGAAACAATTGTTTCTCCGGGAAACCTGCTTACTTCAATCCTGTCATTTTCAGTAAGGGTGGAAACAACAGAAGACTTTCCCTCATTTGGATGACCTAAAACAGCAAATTCAAGGATATTGGAACTCTCCATAAATTACCACACAGCCCTTTCCACTGCAATGTTCTGGCAGTTAAGCCTTTCAATACTTTTTAACCATAGATCAAAATCTGTAATTTCCCCATTGTTTTCCCGTTCAGATGAATAGGGAAGTAAAATAATCCAAATAGTTTTATCTTTAAAAACACTGGAGGCAAGTTCTGAATAATAATAAAGTCTCTCCCTGATGGGAGGCTGCCATATTTCCTGTAAAATTATAATATTGTCCTGAATGTCAGATAAGAGATTATTAATAATAATTAAATCATTTTCAAGGTCAAAGGAAATTTCAAACTGGTTGCAACAATCAAATAATAAATGTTTTTTTATTCTTTTTTTTATATTTTCCCTCTCTTTTTCATTAAAAATACCCGCTGGAATCATCAGGCTTGCAAGTGATTTTAAACCCTTTATAATTTCTTCTCTGTCTTTTTTTAAAGAAGATACTTTTTCCAGCTCAACCGGAGGCTGTTTTGCTTCTGGAAGATTTTCAACTGTTTTTCTACTGCTTACATCCATTAAAGGAGACTTCATTCTGATAATAAGCTTTCTGAATCCCGGCTGCTGAAAATCAAATTTATTAAGCCTTCTTTTTTCAAAAAAAGCTGCCATAATCAGCATAAACACCCTTGGTAATATGGAATAAAAAATTATTCCCATACATAAAAACGGCCACCATGCTGTCAGGTGCTCTGTTGAAAGAGCTTTAATTCCCTGTTTTAAAATAATTCTTGAACCTTCTATCTGGATTTGATCCGGTATTGTACCAGGCAGAAGCCATGACCAGGGAGTGGATAGTTTTGAAACAATAGTATGGACAAGCAAATCGCTTGCAGAAATTGTGGACTGCCAGCCAAAAGCCATATCTGAAGTAAGAACTCTGAAAAAAGTTCCCCCTAGAGTTCCGCTTGAAAAGCCCAAGGCAAAAAGTGATGAAAAAATAATTGCAGGCCAGAAAAAAAGAGGCCCATACAATTCCTTTTTCCTGTTAATTGCAGAAAAAGCATCACCAAGCCTGCTTTTTGACTGCCATTTTCTGAAAATATAAGGCAAAACCCTTACTGAAATTGATAAAACAAGACCATGGTCTGCCCAGCTTGAATCAGAGCTTTTACTTAATATTTTTTTTAAGGCTCCCAAACAAAGAAAAAAAATGGAAAAAAAAAAGATTAAAAAGGGAAAGAATATAAAAAGTATAAAAAATAAGGTTATATTAACAGGCTTTACACCATGATATGCAAGAAAGGAATAAGCAGTTCCAAAACCCATTACAAAACCTGCAATCAAAATAACTTTTATTGACCATTTCCAGAAAAAATAAAAAGCAGTCCCGGGAAGCAGAAAAAGACCTTCTTTTTTATTTGAAAACTCCTGCCTGCGTATATTAAGCCACTTGAGTAAAAGACTCTTTTCGCTTATTTCCCCGGCATCTTCAATTTCTGAAAAAATTTTTCTGTCCCTGTCTGAAATAATTTTATATTTTTCAGAAAAAGAATCAGAGCCTGTATCATTTATAAAATCTTCATCCTGATCAAGAAGATAATCAAGATCTATAATATCCTTCAAATTCCCCATGAATTTTTATTTAACAAATAACCTGATTTTTTACAATTACCTTTAAATTTTCTTACTAAAAAACTTACAAATTTATTTTGATAATTTAAAAACTGTTTCTTTAAATTCTTCAACAGAGTCTGTTTTTTCAAGCTTTTTTTCAAGTTGATTCAAGGTGTCAGAATCATAGATATTTTTTATCATGGAAACAATTATTCTGGAGGTACTGGTTTGACCGAATTTATCAAAAACAGCCATAACCAGGCTTATTCCCTGTTGAATACCTTTCTGCATGCCCTCATGCAAACCTTGCTGAATTCCCTGGTGCAAACCTTGCTTCATACCCTGGTGCAAACCTTTCTGTATGCCCTGATGCAAACCTTGCTGAATTCCCTTTTGCATGCCTTCCTGTATCAATCTTTCTGCTACAGTCATGATAAAATCCCCCTTATTTTCATCTATGGCATCAGTTGCCATGGATTTTAATTCGTTAATTTCAACCTCGGTATTGCTTAATAAATATCTTATCAGAGATTCAAAATATTGCAAACCTGTGCGGCTTTCTTCAAGGTTTTTA
>PDWJ01001959.1_pt1 | contig 23803 bp, 19 predicted proteins | sample 1430881 | NCBI WGS metagenome assembly PDWJ01 (sample SAMN01162460, study PRJNA174530) | Oral metagenome, whole genome shotgun sequencing project. | biome: Marine environment; feature: Marine mammal; material: Swab sample of the gingival sulcus; isolation source: swab sample of gingival sulcus... | reverse complement strand
GGCTCTCCTGCTGTTGTGAATATTGTGCCATGCCAAGATTTATTGCCGGGGTGACCAGCCGGGTAAGCGGGGAGTCGGCACCGGTAAAAAGGGAACTCAATGCCACCAGCACCAGACTGCGGCCAATCCCCCGCAGGTGGTCCCGGTTTTTGAAATGGCCCAGTTCATGGGCAAGGACAAAGGCGAGACCGTTTTCGGACTCAATCTGTTTCAGCAGACCGCTGTTGACAATAACACCTCCGCCGGGCAGCGCCATCGCATTGGGCCGCGTCTCTTCACTGAGCCGTATATGGAGGGGGATCTCTATACCGGCGCATGGTTTCAGCCTGTCAAGCAGGTTTTGCAGCTCCTGCTGCGCCTTGTTGTTATTATCTTCCTGTTTCAGTATGGAGCTGCGCAGCAGCGAGAAGATGGCATACTCCCGCTGCGGCGAAATCCACTGCACGGCATAGTCAATGACAAAGCCAAGCAGCAGCCAGATGATAAAGAGGACAATAAAGAGACAGCAGCCAGATGATAAAGAGGACAATAAAGAGACCGATTGTCAGCGTAAAAAATTCCCGCAGAGGATTTTTATCACTGATATTATCGTTATGTTCGGGCAGAACGGCCTTATACTTTGTCATCGAAGATGATAGCTGTGGCGTAGGCGATAACCTCCACTGATCCCACCTGTTTGCCTCTGCCTTTATAGATGGAGGATGTTTCAAGACGAAGATTAATAAACTGATCGGCCTGGGGGCAGGACTCCTTCATCCGCAGCACAGCCTCTCTGCGGGCGCGGTCGATCAGGGTCTCATAGGAGCTGACGCTGCCACCGAAGAACATACGCAACGCGGCAAGCATGCGCTTGAAATAATCCACCGAGATCACCACACTGCCGCGCACCATCCGGCTCTCCTTTATTGGACATGGCGAGCCGAGAATCCTGCGGCCGTTGGTTGCGGGCAGGTTGACCAGCTCGCGTTCCCGCCTGTCGATAGAGGCGTAATGTCTTTTTTCGGCCATCTTGCCGAAAAACCAGCCAATGGCAACCAGGCTGATAAATGAGAGTATTTCAAACATCGGCTACTCCACTGAGACGGCAGTACCGTAAACGTAGATCTCCGCCGCCCCTGCCGCCACCGAGGAGGTGGAAAAACGGATATTGACAATAGCGTTGGCACCAAGCTGTGCCGCCTGTGCCTCCATCCGGCGGATCGCCTCTTCGCGTGATTCCTGAAGGAGCTCGGTATAGCCTTTCAACTCGCCGCCAAAGACATTTTTCAGCCCGGCCATCAGATCCCGGCCGACATGTTTGGCACGGACGGTGGAGCCTGAGACAACGCCATAAAAGGCGGTAAACTTTTTGCCAGGAACAGTTTCTGTTGTTGTCAGAATCATAATTTCTTCCTCTATATTATTGAAATATCTAAGATTAAATATTATTGAAGATTTCGAACCTTTTCTTTTTCATGTCAAGAAATTCAATTAAGCTAACCGGAAAAGAAGGAGACCCGCAAGGGTAAATTAACCCCAGGCGAATACCACGGTGAAGTCTACCCTGCTGTCAGTAATTCTCGATCAAATAACTAACTATTTGAACTTACATTATAATGAGTTTTTGCGCTTTCGTAAACTCTTGACCTGATACTATTTTTTCCTTGAGAAATCCGATAAAAGTTGTCGCGAGTTTTTTGTAATATCAATTATATACAAATAGGACATGATGAAGAAAGTTGCAAAGAGAACCTTGATTTCGACGGCAAGACTTGGCAGAAAAGTAAGAAAATACCTCAATGCAGATTCGCTTATTACCGTAATTGGGTGGGATTCCCAGAATATCCTGGATGGGCGAGGGGCGAATTCGAAAATCACTCTTGATGATGTCATAATGTTGGTTTTTGCCATCTTTTATCTTAAAGATCAATTACTTCTGGCTTTTGATAAAGGGCGTAGTGAAGAGGATCATAACTTTTGTTGTCTTTATGGTCTCTCCAATATCCCATATGACAGTCTAATGCGTACGATTCTTGCCCCTCTGCCCTTGTCTTGCCTCAGAACCTTTTTCTGAATCGTTTTTATACGAGACCGGCGTATATATTGAACAAAAAACGTAAAAGAAGTGCCATATGACTTTACTGGAATAGTGTAACTGACTGTTATAGCATGATTACTATATTCTTTATGCTGAATCTGGATTAGAATGGTTACGTAAGGTTTTTACGAGGGTATTATAGTTGCTCTTGACAAAAAATACTGTTTACAATAAATCAGTACAAGCTGAAATTTAGACTTGTTTCCTCTTCCGGTGTTTACCCTTGTTGCCTGTTAGGTCTTTGTTGTCTCAGCTATATTTGTTTTTTTTCCTTCTCTTCTGCAGGGGAGGAGAGCATGGAAAATATTTGATAAAATTGTAAAAGGACAGAGGATGATTTTGGATAACTATTCATAGGGAACGAGCTCATTGACTTGACGTTTCTTATTGGTAGCTGCTCTCTGATGACTGCGTTTGGGTAGCATGATTTTTTTTTCGCTATAGTGCAGGGGGTGGAGAAAGCGTGATTGTGTCAAGATGGGGTCCCTGTAATTTACGCTAGTAGATAAATCAGTATGGCTGAACCAGACAGCCTTAAGCCATAATAAAGAATGCAACCCGGAACTCCGGGTTACTAACGTCTGCCTGTAAACCATATTTCGGATAAACCAGCATGGCTGGACCAGATAGCTTTCAGCCATAACAAAGTATGAAACACGGAACTTCGGGGAATTAATATCTATCTTCGAACCGATTTTCGGATAAACGTTTATTCTCGCCGTGCGAGTACAACAAAAGATAAAAATAAAGAATCAAGGTAAGAGCTTTATATTATAAGGAAAAATATTATCGTTTGCAATCTCGACTTGGGGCTAAATATTTATATAAATATAATGAGAAAGTTCAATTACTTCATCTGAAGAAGTTAGTAGAGCAGCATGGTTTTAAACTTATTGCTTTGTCACAGGAGGCCACGAGGATAAAATTCCATTAACAGCTGAGCTTTTTTGATACAAAGATAAGAAGCCTCTGCTGGTTGCTGCAAAGGTGAAGTTGAAAGATGTAGATAATGCCGACCATTGCGGATTAAAGGCATACAGAGGTTGGCTCTAAACCCGGACAGGGAAGTGCGTCTTCTAGAATAAAAACAACCGAATATTTTTGGATAATTGATATGAGAAAGGGAACTGTTTACCTGATATTTTGTAATTTTCTTCTGTTTTCTCAGTTAGGTGTGGTTTGTTCCGCTGCAGAAAACAGACAGCCTGGAACTGATCAGTTCTCATCCGGTAATGATAGGAGGAGCGTTTCTGATATTTCCGGTGATTCAATAGCTGTGGAAAAAAAAGAGCGTAACGTCGTATGGAAAGAGGATTCTGTCGGAGAAGGTTTGCCGTCCGTTTATCGGAGATCAGCAGCAGGTTTTGATGGAATTCTTGATTATGATAAATTATTACGTGCCAGACTTCAGCTTGGAACCCGTATGGCGTATCGCTTTCTTACAAAAGGTGACTCTGGTCATAAATGGGGAGTGCATGGCAGTGGGACTTTTCTTGGCACGATCTATTCTCTGAAAGAAAAGCAGGATATGATGCCGCTGCAGCTGTATGCTTCATGGTATTTTACTGACTATATCGGCGTTGAGCTGGCATATGACCAGCTTGAAGTAGAGACTGCCGCTACCAATATTTATCATAGAGTCGTAAAAAATGATGGTAATCTGAAACTCTCGGGACCAACATTGATGCTGCTTGGCCGTTATCCCAATTTGACACAATTTACTCCCTGGGCTGGAGTGGGATTGGGCTTTTACAGAACATCCTTTGATGCAGCTTCCTACTGGGCTCATAACCCGGGCTTTCGCAACAGTTATAGTAAAATGTCAACCAGTAATACCTATGGCTTTCTTTTTGCTGCCGGTGTTGACTGGGCGATAATGGAACATTGGAATATCAATCTCTCTTTACAGTATCTTTCTGCCGAGGTTGATGCCGTTTTTCGTGGATATTTAAATGATAAATTATACACGACTCAATCTGGTTCTTTTCCAATGGATAACATAGCGATACGTCTTGGTGCAGCATATCAGTTTTGATATTGTCATCCAGAGTAGTGATCTTCTGACGTTACTATTGAACAGGATTTATATTTTTCTTACGGTTGGAACGCTGTTTCAGCGTATTGCATAATAAACTATGGTTTTCAGTTCATCTATATTCCTTTTTCTTTTTTTGCCAATATGCCTTGCTGGTTATTTACTTGCAGGCAAACGATTACGCAACACCGCATTGCTGCTGGCAAGCCTTTTTTTTTATGCCTGGGGAGAAAATCTCTTTGTTGTTCTGATGCTTTTTTCCATTATCTGCAATTATTTTTTTGGTATACTTGTAGAGCATGATAAAAGAAATGGCAGAAAAGGTTTGCGCGTCCTGATTTTGGCGATTGCTGTCAATTTAGGCTTGCTGCTGTTTTTTAAATATACAAATTTTCTTGTTAACAGTGCAAATGAAGTTTTGGGATTTTTTTCTGTTGGTCCTGTGGTGTTTCCGCAGGTGCACCTGCCCATCGGCATCTCATTTTTCACCTTTCAAGCGTTGTCCTACGTTATTGATGTTTATCGGCAGGAGACCGGTGCCCAGAAAAATCTGGTCAATATAGCGCTGTATATTTCTCTTTTTCCTCAGTTAATTGCTGGACCAATTGTTCGTTACCGCGATATTGCCAGTCAGATTGCCGTGCGTCAGACCTCCTTTGATGATTTTTTTTATGGCGCACAGCGGTTTATTACAGGACTGGGGAAGAAAGTGCTGATTGCCAATGTCCTGGGGCGCACTGCTGACTATATTTTTTCACTGCCGACAGAAGTTATTCCGATGTCGCTGGCCTGGTTGGGGGCGGTTGCCTATACCCTTCAGATCTATTATGACTTTTCAGGGTATTCGGATATGGCAATAGGGCTGGGACGGATGTTCGGTTTTCGTTTTCTTGAAAACTTCAACTATCCATATATCTCCACTTCTATTCGTGAATTCTGGCGGCGGTGGCATATATCGCTCTCTTCCTGGTTCCGTGATTATCTATATATTCCTCTTGGCGGTAACCGGAAAGGAGAGGGGAGGACGTATCTGCACCTGCTGCTCGTCTTTTTTCTCTGTGGCTTGTGGCATGGTGCGAACTGGACTTTTGTTATCTGGGGGTTGTTTCATGGATGTTTTTTAATTCTGGAACGTCTTGCCCTGACGCAGAAAATATTAGCAGCAGTGCCAAATGCTGTTCGTCATCTATATGTAATGGTTACAGTTGTTATTGGATGGGTCTTTTTCAGAGCTGAAACCCTTGACTATGCCATCGGGTATCTGCGGGCTATGGTTACCGTCTCAACTCCCCGGCTATTTAATTCGCAAATATTCATTAATATAAATAATGAATTTTATTTTATTTTTATTGTGGCATTACTCTTTTCCATGCCGCTTTATCCCTGGTTGCAGAAGTTTACCCTTTTTACTGATAACAAAGATAGTGTTGCCGGTTATCGTTCTTTCATCTTTACTGCTGTAAATTTATGTTTACTGAGTTTTGTCCTTTTTTATTCAATTTCCAGTATTTTGCGTGGATCGTATAATCCCTTTCTCTATTTCAGGTTTTAGATTATGAGTAAAAATGCTGTAAAAGAGCAGGGGTTTATAGAAAAAAACGTGAACCTGATACTTATCGTGGTTTTTCTCGTTTTCTGTATCTACTCAAAATTGGCGGCTGATTTTTCTGCTGGACATTACGGGAAGATTGTTGTCCGTTTTTTGTTTATCGGGGTCGTCTCCCTGTTGATCTCGTTGCGTCTTGGCCCGCTGAAGATACGACAACAAAAGAGTTTTCTTCATGGTTTGCTGGTTATTATTTTCCTTGGCGTTCTTTTCTATCCATTATGTTCCCAGGTGAATTTTCTGCGCGATGGGGTGATACAGACAAAACAACAGATCTTGCCGAGGGGCGGAAAAAGTGTAGAGAATATACTCTCTCTATGTAAAAAATTTCCTGAAGTTTATCAGAAATATGCCGGGAAAAATTTCAAATTACCCCACTGGTATATCAATCTTGAATCTCTTGTTAAAATATATATCCTTCATGTTTCTCCCAATACGGCAATAGCCCTGGGGAAGAATGGTTTCTATTTTGAAGGCTGGGGGGCAAGAAAGGTCGAAAAAGGGATTACCGAGAATTTTGATAATATTGCCGATTATATGGGGCAGATCCCTTTTTCCAAACAGGAGTTACGGCAGTGGCGGCGTACTCTGGAAGAGCGTCAATATTGGCTGCGGGAACGGGGATCAAAGTATGTATTTGTGCTGGCTCCAACCAAGGCCCTTGTTTATCCTGAATTTCTGCCTGAATCCCTGCAGAGGGCTATTGATAGTGGTGGAACCACCCGTTATCAGCAATTGGTGACATATCTTAAAGAAGAGACAACGATACCGTTTATAGATCTGCTTCCGGCCCTGCAGCAGGCAAAGAAGGAACGGGATTATCCGCTGCTCTTTTATAAAACGGATTTTCACTGGAATTTTTATGGGGCTTTTATTGCTTATCAGAGCATTATTGATCATTTAAGAGAGATGTTTCCCGAATATGATTTGCCGCATCCGCTGTTTTCGGAGTTCTCCATGTCAGTGGATACGCATTGGGCTCATCATCGCTTTATTGATATGATTGGTTTGCCTCTTTTTCTGCAGAAAAGGGAGCACTATATCACCATGATCCCGAAAAAGGGTGGCCGCTGGGACTCTGCAGAGGATCTTCCTGAAAAGGGGATTTATGATTTTTATCCTCCTTCCCGTCCAATTACCGCATCTGATGGAACGAGTATGAATATTCGTCTTATCCGCAATCCTCAGGCGAAAATTCCTTCTCTGCTGTTGCTTGGTGATTCTTTCCTTGAAAAATGTGTCTATTATTTCAGTGCCGATGCCAGGGAAGTGATGAATTATCGAACAGTGGTCAATTTTCCCGGTAAGATTTTTTATTATAAACAGCCTACCCTGGTTATCCAGGAGATACTGAATATGTTTATTCTGCGTAAACCTCCTGAAAACCCGCCAGGTTTTGCGGCAAGTTATCTGCGCCAGAAATTTGCCGAGAGCAGCGATGCCGGACAGAAGCCGGCACTTTTGCAACAGGAAGATGGGGGATGGATATGTCATCTGCCTGAATCCCAGCCAGCAGAGGGTATTGATTTCCGGATAGCTCATCTTTCGATAGAGGCCAGCTCCGGGATGGAACTGACAGTCTTGTTTGGAAACAGTCCGGATTCAACCCAGAGGCGTCAGATAACGGCAGGTAAAAATGAGCTCTATTTTGAGATCCCGCCAGGTAAGATAACAACCATGACTTTCACGTCCTCTTCAGCAGAAAAAGGAGGGGTTACCCCTCTGCAGCTGGAAATACGGAATGTTATGCAATAATTTATCAAGAACATAAACAGGAACAAAAAATGTACAGAATTAATGTTGGACTGCTGTGTATTGCGTTGACAACGCTTATGCTTGAATTGACTCTGGTAAGAGTCTTTGATGTAATCTGGTATTCAAATATGGCGTATATGGTCATAACTCTGGCCATGTTCTGCTTTGGATTATCAGGGATATACAGTTCCCTGCGGCCTTTGCCGGAAAAAGTTGATATCAACCGCTATCTTTCTCGAATTTCCTTTCTTTTTGCTCTTTTCAGTCTGGCAATTATGCCTGCCCTGAACTGGATACCATTCAACTTTAATATTATGTACGACTCTCCGCTGAAGGGGGGGGTGATGTTTTTGGCGATGTATCTGTTCCTGATTATTCCATTTTTTCTTGGTGGATTACTTTTTACCACGATTTTCTCGGCATTTTCGGGGCGAATTCAAAGTCTTTATTGCTGGGATCTTACTGGTGCTGCTGTTGGTTGCCTGATTATTGTACCGCTTCTGCCGCCCATTGGTCCGGGGGGAATTCTTTTTATTGCCTGTGCCCTGGGGCTGCTTGCTTCTGCCTGTTTTTCCAATCGGAAGATATGGACGATAGCAGCCCTTTCGTTTGCAGTGATTGTCGCCAGCATACCGTTTGCGCGTGAGAACTATTTTGAATTCAAGGATCATATCAGTAAGCGGGGAGTTAAGCAGGCACGAGAGAAAAACTATGTTGAGGATTCGTATTGGGATCCGATCTCCAAGATTGATGTTATTAATTTTGGCAAGATGTTGCATGTCGCTTATGACGGGGGGTCGCAATCGACATTTATCATTCCCTTTGATGGCGATTTTGCCAAGATGCGTCAGGATGTTGAGAATGGCCGGGGACACCATTTTTATAACAGCAGTGTCTGGGTTTCTCATTCGCTGAAACGGGATAGTGGTCATGATGTGCTGGTGATAGGTGCTGCAGGTGGCTCTGAGACCAAGGCGGCTCTTATGTTTGGTGCATCTCATGTCGATGCGGTGGAGATGGTTGGACATGTGCTTGATATAGGGAAAAATAAATATGCAGAATATAATGGAAATATCTATAACGATCCGCGGGTGAACCCGGTAAAGGGGGAAGGGCGCAGTTTTTTACGTTCCACCGATCATAAATATGATGTGATCCAGATGTACAGCAACCATACCAGTTCCAGCATGGCGGCTGGTACCGGTGCCATGGCAACAACCTATCTGCAGACGGTGGAGGCATATAAGGAGTATTTTTCCCATCTGAAGAAAGACGGTATTCTGCATATCAACCATCATGTCTATCCAAAGATGGTTACAACAGCTGCGCGTGCCTGGAAGGAAATGGGGAAAAAGGATTTTGCCAGGCATATCGTTATTATGGAAGCAGCAGGAAGTTTTCAGGATAACCTGCCGACCATGCTTATAAAAATGGAACCATGGACGGAGGAGGAGCTGACGGAGATACGATCATATTTTAACAGCAGAATTAAAATGGTGGTAAATCCGCTGCATCCGGAGAGCAATATGCTTACCCCGGTATTTTTCAGCGGCGAGATGCCGGCAGATATTCTTGATAATGCGTCGTATCGTCTGGGTGCATCCACTGATGACAAGCCATATTTTAACTTTTTGCGTAAATATTTTCGTAAACTGGAGGCAGACCCGGCCAATTTCCTTAATTTTTCCACCGCTTCCCTGCTTAACTCCCAGTTAAAAGCCGGCAATATTCCAAGTGATGTTGTCCATCTTATTGTTACTGCCGGGGCGTCTCTTTTCTTTATTGTTCTCTTTGTTCTGGTGCCTCTGCTTTTCTCCGGGGTAGGGCGGAGCAAATGGCAGGGGAAGTTTTTCAGTCTGGCGTTTTTTTCCTGTTTAGGTGCCGGTTTCATTATCTTTGAGCTTACCTTTATTCAGATATTTATGAAACTTATCGGTTACCCGCTTTACACCTATTCCACCGTTGTTTTTGCGTTGTTATTGGCTGCCGGAACAGGGAGTATGGTCTCTGCAAGGTTAAATGTTGCCCCTGAGAAAAACTGGAAAATCCCTTTTGCAGGCATTCTTATCTGCAGTTGTGTTATTCTCTTCTGTTATCAGGGCTGGTTTAATCTGTTTATGCAGGCTTCTGTTATTATTCGGGTTCTTGCCGCGATAGCACTGATTTTTCCGTTGGGATTTTTTCTGGGCATGCCATTTCCCCTTGGCATCCTGACCATTGAAAAGCAGCCAAAGGGCGCAATTCCCTGGGCCTGGGCAATGAATGGTCTGTTTACTGTTGTTGGAGGACTGGGCAGTGTACTTCTGTCAATTTTCTGCGGGTTCTATATCACATTGATTGTGGCTATTGTCCTCTATATCGCTGCCTTTGTTGTCTATTCAGGGTTGCGGCGAGCAGTAATTGCCTAGCGGAGAAAGATAAAATGAAAGCTTTGCCTTGTTATAATGTTGTTGATGCTCATGTCCATATTCATCCGGATTTTGAGCTGAACCGCTTGGTTCTTATCGGCCTGCAGAATTTCCGCAGCGCGCTGCATAACAAGCAGATATATGAGCCTTTTAATGCCTTTATGCTGCTGACTGAAAGTGAAGGGGTTCATTGTTTTGCGCAGCTGAGAGCCCTGGTTGGCAGCAGCGGCAGTGAGCATGATTTTACCGTCAGTGCAACGGCAGAAGAGTGTTCTCTTCGTATTACCACGCATGGAGGACAGCACCTTTTTGTTGTTAATGGTCGACAGATTGTCACTGCGGAAAAACTGGAAGTACTGGCGCTGGGTCTTAACGACGATTATGCCGATGGTAATCCTTTATGTCAGGTTGTTGAAGATCTTGCACCAACCGGCTGCCTGCAGGTTATCCCCTGGGGTGCCGGGAAATGGCTGGGTAAGCGCGGACGTTTACTGGAAGATTTTGTTGACAATTGTGATTATCGAGGTCTTTTTCTGGGCGATAATGGCAACAGACCGAAGTTCTGGCATAAACCGGATATTTTTACCAATGCTGAAAAGAGAGAAATATTCAATCTTCCAGGCAGTGATCCCCTGCCTTTTGACGATCTGGAAAAAAGAGCAGGAAGCAGTGGTTTTGTGATTAAATCCGCTGTTGATGAAAATACACCCTTTACGTCTCTTGCTGCGCATATCAGGGAGCAGCCGGCAGATGTCAAGCCGTATGTGGACTGCACCTCTTTGCAGAACTTTCTGAAATATCAACTGGCAATGCAGCTAAAAAACCGATTTTAATAAAAAATACTGTTATGAAAACCCTTGTTGTTGCACCACAGCCTTTTTTCTCTCCAAGAGGAACCCCTTTCAGCGTCTATTACCGGACCCTGATCAGCCGTGAACTTGGACTTGATATTGATTTCTTAACCTATGGTCAGGGACAGGATGTCGATATCCCCGGAGTGCGTTTTCATCGCATACCGGCATTTTCAATGCTTGGCAAAATAAAGATCGGCCCATCAGTGCTGAAGTTATTTCATGACTTTTTTCTGTTTTTTGCCATGCTGCGATTGTTGCTGAGCGAAAAATTTGCCGTGGTTCATGCGCATGAAGAGGCTGTTTTTTTTGCGCTTATGCTGAAACCCTTTTTTGGCTATAAATTGATCTATGATATGCATTCCAGTCTGCCGCAGCAGATGACAAACTTCAATTACACTTCCAGCAAGCTTATTATCGGGATCTTTACCTGGCTGGAGAACAGAAGTCTTGCTGCCAGTGATCTGATCATCACTATCTGTCCGGATCTTTATAATTATGTCAATTCGGTACTGCCCGGCAATAATAAAAATTTTCTGATTGAAAACTCGATTCTTGAGCCTGTACGTCTGGCTGCAAACGGTGACAAGGCCTGTGAAGAGAGACAGGATGAACGGCAGGAGCAGGGTGAAATTCCGGTCGATATTCCTGCAGAATTTACCGATCTGGTGGTATATGCCGGAACACTTGAGGTTTATCAGGGAATAGATATTCTTATAAAAAGTGTTAAAGGCGTGGTTGCGGAAAAACCGCACACTTTCTTTCTTATTGCCGGGGGGAGTCCGCAGCAGGTCAAATACTATTCTGCTTTGGCTGACAGCTTGGGGGTCTCTGCCCATATTCTCTTTACCGGCCAGCTTCCACAGGAGGAGGCAAGAGCCTGTAACGGAAAGGCAACGGTGCTGGTCTCACCACGCAGCAGCGGGACAAACACGCCGTTGAAAATCTATGAGCAGCTTGCTTCCGGTAAACCTCTGGTGGCAACCAGTATCCATTCGCATACTCAGGTTCTCAGCGATAAGGTCGCTTTTCTGGTGGAGCCAGAGGCTGAAAGTATGACCGCTGGCATACTCCTTGCTTTGGAGCCGCAGGCGGCAGAGAAGGCTAAGGCGGCCAGAGAATTATACGATCAGGAATATGCCCGGCCTGTTTATGTCAGAAAGCTGAAAACTGCACTGGAGGTACTCTCCTGATGTGTGGGATTGCAGGATTTATTCGCTATTCCGGCGATACGAGAGAAGGAGATAAGGCTCTTCTCGAAAAGATGGTGCAGACCCTGTACCACAGGGGGCCGGACGAGTCAGGCTGTGCCCTCCATGATGGCGCGGCCCTTGGTATGCGCCGTCTGAGTATTATTGATCTCTCAGGAGGAAAACAACCTGTTTATAACGAAGATCACAGTGTCTGGACTGTGTTTAATGGTGAGATCTATAATTATCGTCAGCTTCGCCAGCAGCTGCAGGATTACGGGCATATCTTTACCACTGATTCAGATACCGAAGTTATTGTTCACGGCTATGAACAGTGGGGTGAACAGTTTGTCACCCGTTTAAACGGCATGTTTGCCATTGCTCTCCATGACCGGCGTAAGCGACGGGTCATAATAGCCAGGGATCATCTGGGTATCAAGCCGCTCTATTTCATGCAAAAAGAAGATCAACTTCTTTTTGCATCAGAGATCAAGGCGTTAAAGGCTGCTGGACAGATGTCAGGCAGACTGAATGTCAATGCTCTGGCCGATTTTATCTCCTGGGAATATGTTGCCGGCAGAGAGACTCTTATTGATGGAGTAGAGAAGCTGTTACCGGGAGAGCTGCTGACGCTGGAGATGTCTTCCGCAACAACAGAGAAACATAAGTATTGGGATATCCCCCAATATGATATGGATGCCGCCGCAGAGATCTCATCTGCAGAATGGGAGGAGAGGATTTTTGCTCAGATAAAAAAATCCACCCGGATGCAGATGATAAGTGATGTGCCGCTTGGTGCCTTTCTTTCGGGCGGAGTCGACTCTTCGCTGATTGTGGCGAATATGGGTGAGGTGCAGACCTTCAGTATCGGTTTTGATGATCCCAGCTATAATGAGCTTGCCTGGGCAAGGAAAGTCGCCAGCCATACCGGAGCCCTGCATAAGGATGAGATTATCAAACCGGATATCCTCTCTCTTTTTGAAACGCTGATCTACTACCTTGACGATCCGATTGGTGATTTTTCAATTTTTCCAACCTGGCTGGTTTCCCGTCTGGCGCGAGAGCATGTTACTGTTGCCTTGAGTGGCGATGGCGGAGATGAGCTTTTTGCCGGCTATGAGGCGTATCTTGCTGAGGATAAGGCGCGGATTTATCAGCGGCTGCCACAATGGCTGAGGAACAGGGCTATCGCTCCGCTGGTCGCGGCCTGCCCTCCGTCTGCTCAGAAAAAAGGGCTACGCAATAAGGTGAAACGATTTATTGAGGGGGCTGAATACTCGGAAAACCTGGCTCATGCCCGCTGGCGGCTTTTTGTTGGAGAGATGATGCGCAACGAGCTTTTTACCCGCGACGCGCTTGCGGCGATAAACAGGCCTGTTTCACACCATATTACCCGGCTTTTTGACGAGGCTGGAGAACGTGATTCTCTGGCAAGGAGCCTGTATGTGGATGTAAGAAGTTATCTTTGTGATAATATCTTAACCAAGGTGGATCGCATGTCGATGGCTGTCAGTCTGGAAACCCGGGTCCCGCTGCTGGATAAGGATCTGGTTGAGCTCGCATTTCAGGTGCCTTCCAGATATAAGCTGGAGGGGAATGAGACCAAGGCCATTCTTAAACGGGTTGCTGCCCGTGTTATTCCCAAAGAGTGTGTCTATCGGCCCAAAGAGGGGTTTTCCATTCCTGTAAAACATTGGCTGAACAGTGAATTCAAGCCTCTTGTCGAGCAGTATCTCAATGAAAAGAGTATTCGTGAAGGGGGAATTTTTAATGCCGACACCATTACCCGGTTAAAAACAGAACATGCCAGAGGTTCGGCCAATCACAGTCATATCCTCTGGGCATTGATTGTGTTTCATTGCTGGCAGCAGCGCTGGTTATGAGTTTTTCCTGTGTATGTCAATGGTATTGCAGCTCTTGCTGAAATGGAATGGCCGGGGGTGCTGGGTTATCAGATTTGTCGGTAATGGAGTGGCGATAAAGGAAAAAAGATATTGTCAATAAAGAGAATGAATAGAAAAGCATGAACAGGATTGAGCGTAATATAGAGGCGGCTGCCGCAAAAAAATATGATCTTATTATTGTTGGCGCCGGAATATATGGTGTTGCCCTTGCCTGGAGCGCCTCCCGGCTGGGACTGCACACTTTACTGGTGGAAAGAGATGACTTTGGCGGCGCAACCACTTTCAATCATCTGCGTACTGTACATGGTGGTTTGCGTTATTTACAGTCAATGGATATCCCTCGTTTTTTTGAATCGGTGAATGAGCGCCGCTGGTTTATGAAGATGTTTCCCGGGCTGGTCCGGCCGCTGCCCTGTCTGATGCCGTTATATGGTAATGGCCCGTATCGTCCTTCTGTGTTTCGTATAGCCCTTGGCCTGAATGATCTGCTTTCGCGCAAAAGGAATATGGATGTCCCTGCAGAGCAGCAGCTTGGTCGCGCATATGTTGTTTCTGCGGCAGAAGTTGTGCGGCGTTTTCCTTTTGTTGACCAGAAAAATCTGAAAGGGGGGGCGGTCTGGTATGATGGAGGGATGCCGGATCCCCAACTGGTACTGATGGCTCTGCTTGGTCGTGCCTGCGAGCAGGGGGTCACTGCGCTTAACTATCTGCAGGGCGAACGGTTACTGGTTACAGACAATACCGTTTGCGGTCTATGCTGCAAGGATTCCGAAACCGGAGCAGAGTACGATTTCCATAGTGATATTGTGATTAATGCCGCCGGTCCATGGTGCCGCGAATTTGCCGCCTCTTTTGATAGGGATAACGAAGAGCTGTTTCGTTATTCCATTGCCTGGAATGTTTTGTTCAATCGTCCTGCTCTCTCTGATCATTCGCTTGCCATCAAGGCAAAGCGGCCCGGCAGCCGGATGTATTTTGTCCATGGATTCAATGGCAGGATAATGGGAGGGACCATTCATGCTCCGCTGTCCGGCGTTTGTGATAATCCTATGCCTGCGGCAACAGAGGTGGCAGCGTATATTGATGATCTAAATCTGGCTGTTCCCGCTTTACATTTGACAATGGACGATGTATTGCAGGTTTATGCCGGAATCCTTCCCGTGCAGAGACAGGGCACGGATAAACTGGCTGTACGGGAAGTCATTTATAATCATGGCGCCTCCGGCGGTCCGCAGGGCGCCTGGAGTGTTTCCGGGGTGAAATTTACCACTGCCCGCCTGGTTGCAGAAAAAGTGCTGGCACAGGTTTTTCCGGCACGAAAGGAGGTTACTCAGGAGATGAAACCGATCTCCTGTGACCGGGGTTGCCTGTACCCCTCTTGCTGGACACCGTCTGATGCCGCGGATAACTGGCAGGATAATTTGCAACGGATAATTACCTCTCAGTCTGTTCTCCATTTTGATGATCTGGTTTTGCGGCGAACCAATCTTGCCGAAAGCTGTAATTTTTCACTGGAGAAACTGGGTCAGGTAATATCGGTTTTTCAGTGGGATAAGGATAAGAGAGAAGAGGAGCTTGCACGTTTGCAGAGGTTTTGTCAACATCGTCATCCGGCAATATAGTTACGCTGCTGTTCCAGCCGAATTGGTGCAGCAAGATCTGTCTGTAAGTTATAACAAGAGATGAAACCTGAAGCTTTAGGACATAACCTCCTGGCCCGGAACCAGAGTCAAGATGGATAATTTGATCTGGATATGGCGTTGGAAAATACTCTTTACAGCAGAGAGACAAAGGTTTTCGTCTTTTCAGCCAGAATTTATTTTATGTAGTGAGGATATAGAAAATGGGAAAGATACTGGTAACCGGAGCAACAGGTTTTACGGGAGAACATTTATGTCGTCGTCTGGTTGAGCAGGGGGAAGAAGTTGTCGCTTTTGTTCGTCCCTCCTCCAGAGTTGCTCAACTTGAAAATCTTGGTGTTGAATGTAAGGTTGTTGATATTAAAGACCCCGTATCTGTTAATGATAATTTTTCAGGTATTGATCGTGTCTATCATATTGCTGCCGCCTATAGAACAGAACATACTGATCCCTCCGAGTTTATCAGGGTCAATGTTGATGCCACCCGTAACCTGCTTGATGCCGCAAAAAGATCTTCTGTCAAGAGGTTTGTCCATTGTTCAACAGTAGGGGTACAGGGTGAGATAACAGAGCCGCCGGCAACAGAAACGTATCGTTTTGAACCTGGAGACCATTATCAGGAATCGAAAAAAGATGGTGAATTGTTAGCTCTGGAGTATTTTAATCATGGTCTGCCTGGCTCTGTTGTTCGGCCGGTTGGTATCTATGGGCCGGGAGATACCCGTTTTCTGAAATTATTTCGGCCTGTAAGCAAGGGCCTGTTTGTTATGATCGGTTCGGGTGAGTCTTTATATCATATGACCTATATTGACGATTTGATTGACGGCTTTTTACTGGCCGGCAGTCGGGATGAGGCGCTGGGGGAGGTCTTTACCATCGGAGGGGCCCAGTATACTACCCTGCGAGAACTGGTCAATACCATTGCCGATGTATTGGAGAAGCCGCATCCTTTTCTGCGAGTGCCCTATCAGCCTGTGTATATGGCTTCTGTTATCTGTGATAAATTGTGTCGCTCAGTAGGGGTAAATCCGCCGCTGTATCCCAGACGGGTTGAGTTCTTTGCCAAAAGCCGCGCCTTCAGTATTGACAAGGCGAGAAATCTTCTTGGCTATTCTCCGAAGTTTGATCTGAAAACAGGACTCTCTTTAACCGGGCAATGGTATCGCGAACATGGATTTATCTGAAACACGGTGCGAAGACAGATGTTAGCATCCCGAAGTTCCGTGTTTCATTCTCTGTTGAGGCTGAAGGCTATCTGATGCTGTCAGTAAAATGGAAATAAAAAAGAGAGGATTGGTGCCTGAAAATGCAAGATTCGGCAACTCCGGAAAAGAGTGAAAAAGCAGAAAAACCGATAGCGAAAAAAAGTCTTTCTGATCAGCTTCATGGTGAGCAGAAATCTGTTTTTCAACGTTATTGTCAGAAGGCTGTTGGCACAGATTCTGTCCTTTTTTTATGTAAGTATGAGATACTGACAACAGCACTGCATTCGTTAAATGGAGCGTTAGGTTATGGATTAAGAAAAATTTTCTATCCACAGCTGTTTAAAACCTGTGGCAGCGGGGTTATCCTCGGCAAGTTTCTGACACTCAGACATAGCGGCAAAATATCGATTGGCAGTAATGTCGCAATTGATGACAATGTGATGCTTGATGCCAGTGGCACAAATGAGGTTGAAATCAGTATCGGCGATAAGGTTATTATCTCCAGAAACTGCACCATTCAGGGAAAGACCGGTTCTGTTTCCATTGGTGCCAGAACCGATATCGGTTGCAATGTCGTTATCTCCTCCATTGACGGGGTGACCATTGAAGATGCGGTCCTTATCGCCGGAAATTGTTATCTGGGAGGAGGACGATATAACTCTTTACGACTGGATATTCCTATTATGGATCAGGGTGGATATACCCGCGGGCCTCTCCATATAGGGGAGGGAAGCTGGCTGGGAGCCGGGGTAACAATTCTTGATGGCGTCAGAATTGGCAGGGGGTGTATCATTGGTGCAGGATCTGTGGTTACCCGGGATCTCCCTGATTATGCCGTCGCATTGGGAATACCGGCAAAGATCTATCAGATTCGAAAAGAGCAGTGAACCGTAATAACAGCGGGCAAGGTGGTAAGATCGAAGTGTAAATCAACTGACAGGATTTTCGATGGAAGATAAATTAAGCAATACCAGTGTAATACATATGAAAGGTAGTGCCTTGCAGAAATATATGCGCCGCGCTGTGGGTCGTTCCAGTATAATAGAGCTGATTAAATACGAAATAATTACAGCCTGTTGCCGTTGTTTTCCTGGCGCGGTGGGGATCTTTTTACGCCAGAAATTATATCGGTGGATCGTTGGTGCTATTGCCGGGAATGCGGTTCTTCTGGATGGCATTACCATACGCTGTCCGGCATCATTGTCTATTGGTGCTGGAACCTTTGTGGACGAACGTGTCTGTTTTGATATCAAGAGTGACAAGGCCAGGGTAGAGCTCTCATCACAGTGTCAGGTGATGCGCGGAGTCAGTTTTGAAACGGGTTATGAAGGTACGATCTCCGTGGGTTCAAATTCATTTATTGGACCATACTCAATTCTCAATGGCCAGGGAGGGCTCAAAATTGGTAAAAATGTGCTGATAGCCGGCCAGTGTTATCTTGTTGCTGGAAATCATGATTATTCTGATGTGACCCGCCCTATAACTGAACAGGGATTTATCAGTAAAGGTATTGTTATTGAGGATGGAGTCTGGCTTGGAGCAGGGGTTAAGGTGCTGGATGGTGTAACCGTTGGCTCTGGAGCCATTGTCTCCGCGGGAGCTGTGGTAACCCGGGATGTTCCGCCGATGACAATTGTAGCGGGTATTCCAGCCAAAGTGATTAAAAAAAGAGGGTAGATTTACTGGTTGGTCAGGAGCTGTCTGGCTTTTTCCGGATTGCGGGTTAGCTGCTCTTGACTTTTTGTATGGAAGTGTTGGCTATGAATGTATCGGGAAAAAATAACAAGGGTAGACTGTTAATCTTTATTGTTGCCTATAATGCAGAGAAAACAATTGAGTCTGTATTGCGTAGGATTCCAGCAACCCTGCAGCAAGACTATATTGTCGATATTCTGATAATTGATGACTCTTCAAAGGACAAAACCTTTGAACGCAGTGAAAAGTTACGCGGCACTGATGATATTCCTTTTGATATAACAGTTCTTTATAATCCTGTGAATCAGGGATACGGGGGAAATCAGAAACTTGGCTTTCGTTATGCGATAGTGAAAAAATATGATTGGGTTGCCCTTGTTCATGGTGATGGACAGTATGCTCCGGAATGTCTGCCGGAACTTGTTGCACCTCTTGCTGAAGGTGATGCAGATGCCGTTTTTGGATCACGGATGCTTAAGAGAAAAAACGCCCTGAAAGGGGGGATGCCGTTATATAAATTTGTTGGCAACGTTATTCTTACCAGTTTTCAGAATTTACTGTTGAAATCTCAGTTAAGTGAATTTCACAGTGGTTATAGACTTTATAGTGTGGCAGCTCTGCGTGAAGTGCCCTTTTTTCTGAACAGCAATGATTTCCATTTTGATACTGAAATTATCATTCAGTTTTTATTTGCCAAAAAGAGAATCAAAGAGCTGCCTATTCCAACATTTTATGGTGATGAAATATGCCATGTCAATGGTTTGAAATATGCCTGGGATGTGGTAAGAGAGACTATTATTGCAAGAGTTCAGCCATTTCATATCTTTTATGAAGCAAAATATGACTGTGGTTCGGAACCATCCGGTAATGAGCAGGAAACTCTTTCAGAAAAAGTCTGTTTACAGGCACTGCAGGCTGAAGATCTGCCGGAAAATCCTCGTGTATTGGTCGTGGGTAAAAATCTGCAGGGGCTGTGGGAGAGCATTAACAGACAGAAAGGACATTGCCGGGAAATAACGTCAGAGTGTTTTTTGCATAACAACTGGGACGATGTTGAGATTGATGCTGTTTTCTTTCTTGAAGATTCAGGAACAAATAAAAATCCGCAGCAGATTATCGAGAAATTAAAACAGATATGCCGCACCAGACCCCATATAAAAATATGTATAGTTGCTGCAAATATGGGTTTTATTATTTCTCGTCTGTCTTTGCTTGTTGGACGTTTCGGCTATTCCAGGCGTGGAATTGTGTCATTGGGGAGTAACTATTTCTTTACTCAGCGTTCCTTACGAAAGATTTTTACCCAAAATGGTTTCTTACTGTTGCAGATTATCGGTTTACCTGTGCCCTGGTCGGCGGTTTTTACATCCGGTATTATGCAGAAAACAGGTATAGGGATAAACAGATTCCTTATTGCCTGCTGGCGCTCTCTGTTCTCTTTTCAATTTGTTTTATGGCTGAAAGCACCGGCCTCTCTTGATTATCTGCTTCTTCTGGCAGAAGAATCTTCAGTGCGTAAAGTGGAGAAAATGTCCGAAGAATAATTTGTTATCTGCTGCAGAAATTTTATTCAACAAAAATTTCATCGACTATTTCCGCTTCCTCACGTTGATCCCCGACTCTTGCGATAACTCGGGTTCCATCTGTTCCCTTTGTTTTAATGATAAGTTGTTGATGTCGGTTTTCCAGATGTTTCTGTTCTGTCTGTTTTACCAATGCAAGAAACTTTGGCATTGCCGGGAATAACTGTTTTTGATATTTCCACGGGTGAATATTGTTATCATAAAAAATAAAAAGAGGGATCATTATCATGATAAAGGGAATAAGAAATCGGGAAAGGAGGTGATACCTTATTGTGATTCTGTCAAAGATAAAAAGTAGAAATGCAAGCCAGAAAAACTGGCCGATAAATTTATGGCATGGAAATATAGTTGGATAGACAAAAAACTTTGTGCTTAATGTATATGGCGCATAGCTTAGAATGATGACACAGAGAAAAAGAAGAGATGTTTTCAGGAAAAAGAAATCTTTATAGAGCAGGGTATATACTATGGTAAAAAAGCATCCAATAACAATATATCCTGCAGTTCCTACCTTATCAAATAACTCCATATAGAATATTTGTGATGCAAGAGCTTTGACCCAATAAGCAATAATATCTGGATTGAATAGATTTTCCAGATGAATTGTGCCACTGTCTACGGAGAAGACGTAGAACAGACATACGGCTGTAAGTGTAACAAAAAATGGAGTTTTGTCTTTGAAAAGCAGGATATAACATAAACTGTAAGGGACAATCAGTACCGAATAAGGTCCGGACCAGATAAGTAAGCTGAGAAATATAAAAAATGGTATCAGAAATATTCCTGTTGGTTTATTTATTTTGAATAATAAAACCAGAGCAAACACAATCAGAACATACATTTGAAATGTTATACTGATATAGTAGTAGACATGGTTCATTCCTGACAGTCCGAGCAGTAGAGGAGTAATAAAAAGGATATATTTGTTACGAATAAGCCCGGAGAAAGAAAACGTTGCCACCGTAGTAATACCGATGGTTAATGCGGTGAGATGATATGCCAGTGGTTGCACTAATATATCCAGTTTGGCAATTAACAGCGCAATAATGTTGTTAATCACATTATAATAACCATGAGGATGGCTGAATATGATGCCAATATCCTGCTGATTACCGTAATAAAGATTAAAGTAATGTATAGAGTCTTCAGCGTAGAATGCAGGGTGAGTAAAATGACTCCAGGAACGGGCAATAACAATAATTACGAGAGATATTATCCCCGCCGTTAACCAACGATATGAGAGTGGCGGGATATTGTCTTTTTCCAATGAATAACATGAACGATTCTTCCATCGTTCTAAAAGGGAAATATTTTCCATAATACTGTATTATAATCTGAATCCAGCACTATTTGAAAAAACAGCAAAATTTTTTGTTTGGAGACATAGTGTTATAGAAAGAGGATATTATTGGTAATTATAGTGTCCAGTTTAAGATTGGTTGTAATATGTTTCTAAACAGCTGATATGTGCTCCGCACTGTTTCCTCCTCCTGTGAAACCACCCATTTTTTACTCCATTTATTGATAGTGGTTGTTAGTTGTCTCATTGTTTCAGGGTCATAAAGAATTGAGGTCTTATTGAAAGATACATTACAGTTATGGCCAGCTTTCGGCAAACGCAGCAGTGAGACGGGGTGGCCGCAACTTTTTACATACTGTTCAAGAAAAATTTTATCTTCTCTGGTCTCCTTGCCACCGTCAACAAACAGGATTGATTTATGCCCTCTGCGCAGTTCAGGCAGCAAGTAAATAATATCCCGACTGAGGATATTTTTCACCATATAATTTTTGCTGTACCATGCAGGAAGAGTTGATATGCCATATTGATTTTCACGTATCTTGCCGGTCCACCACCAGAACAGATTAATATCGGTATCAAAATGAAAGCGTTCGCGCACCCGTCTGGGAGGTCCGATAACAACGATAGTTTTGACCCTGGGATCAGCCAGGCCAACCCATAGGGCAGGGGTCGCACCCATCGAATGTCCTAACAGGATAATATCTCCCTGCAGGTCTTCACTGTTATACAGGTAATTGATCGCTTCAATCGTCTCTGATCTCATTGATAAGTCGACAGGATTATTGTGTATAAAAGGATCTCCGGAAATTCCAAATCCTGCAAAATCAATGGACATGACGATAAAGCCTTTTTTTGCAAGCTCTGCTGCCAGTACCGGATAAAGAGGGAAAAGCTGGCCTGCAGGGTAGTTACCATGCAGTAAAAGGATGACAGGAGAATTTTCTGCTGTTTGTTCTGATGTATATATATATCCAGCAATAGTAATCCCATCTGATCGGGGAAATGAAACTTTTTTTCGGGTAAAGGACCGGGTATAGGGAATCTTTTTATGTTTACCATCCTGAACTACCATCCTGTTTGTTTGATTTTTTTCATAATGCAGGCAAAACAGTTTCCCGCTCCAGAGAATAAGAGAGAGTAGCAGCAGAGATCCATGCAGGTATAAGAACGGTCTGTTCGGGATAACGTCTCTGCCTTTTCGCAGGACAAATAACAACAGAAGATGCAGAATAAAAACAGCAGGATAAAGCATAACAGCATAAGCTGTTGTTGAAATATAGTTGATAGTGGGTGAATAATAACTGGCTGGAATATTGAAGACAACTTGAGGATCCCGACCACTTGCTATCACATCGACGCCATTTTTCTGATAAATGACCTGTTTGATATCATGGGTGGAAATCAGATTACCCATATCAATTTTTTTTGTTTTGCCACCATCATTAAGGCTGAAAAGAGAAAGTTTTCGCAGCGACATTGCCATTGCCGGAAATTCAAAATCGATGCGAATCTGACGCACTTTTTTCGGGGGAAGTTTTAAGCTCAGGATTGTTGGTATTCTCTGCCATGTAGTTCGTTTATAACTTTCAACGGGGGTAAAACCAACTCCAGTATCAAAAAAAATTTCAGCTTTGGTATAGGCATTTGTTTCCAGTTCAATATCCAGCCATATATCTTCAACAGAAGATGTAGCAGGATAGAAAAAGACAACAATCGATAAGGAGAGAAGTATTGAGGACAGAAGTATACCAACGTTTTTTTGAACAAAATATTTCATATATAGTAGTCTGAATTTGGTTTCGATATTAATTGACTTTTAAAAAAGTATATTTCTTTCTGGTTCTTGTGAAAAAATCTGAATTAGGCGCTTGAGCGTCTAATATAAACAATTTATTGTTTTGAGCATCAATCCGCAATTTTGAAATATCGGAAGATGCCTTGCATTTCCGTTTGAATATTTTTGTAGTGTCGATCAATCGGGAGAACATTATATCGTCTGAGACCCGTTCTTTTTTTGCAGGCGTTATTGAGCAGGAGAGAAATCACTTTGTCCCGAAGTACAATATAGGCTGTCATTTGTTTAATTCTTTCTTCAGTAGTTTTATAAGAATGCCCTCTTTTGATTGGTAAAGTTATAAATCTTTTGGCGCGCAGCTTTTTCAAATCATAAGCTGCCTGGCGCGTGGTATATTGGATTTTTCTGTTGTTATGCAACTGACGCATCTTAACCGTCAACCGTTTATGGTTGATCTTGAAGACAGTCAAGTCATAGACAGGGGTCTCGACTGCGACTTCAAGACGCTGTTGTTCCGTCAGGATTTGTTTCCAGTAAGGCCGATTTTTATGGCCAAAGATTGTTCTTACCGTTTTTATATCAAGCAGGCTACGAGTTCGGTCACTGCTACCATTAAACACCTTGTCTAACCAGTTTCCCTGCTGAAAAAAAGGTTACAGCTCACTGCTGTCTCATAAATTTTCACATGATATCAAATAAATAAAGGCTCGGAGAGCTTCTTGTGTTATAATGAAGTTGCAATAAGTCAATAAAATACAA
>PDWJ01005282.1_pt1 | contig 23826 bp, 20 predicted proteins | sample 1430881 | NCBI WGS metagenome assembly PDWJ01 (sample SAMN01162460, study PRJNA174530) | Oral metagenome, whole genome shotgun sequencing project. | biome: Marine environment; feature: Marine mammal; material: Swab sample of the gingival sulcus; isolation source: swab sample of gingival sulcus... | reverse complement strand
ACCCCAGCAGACACCGGAAAGATGATTTTCAGGGTCTCAAAGGTCAGCGGAATATCGGGCAGCAGGAAAACCGGCAGCGTGTCGGGCAGTTGGCCCATATCCTTCACCGCCCGCACATCCAGACCGAAATACATGGTCAGGGCCGTCAGGATGATGATCGTCACCAGCGGCGACGGAATCGCGGTGGTGATGTAGGGAAACAGATAGATAATCGCCAAACCACCGGCGACCATCAGATAGGTGAGCCATGTGACTCCGATCAGCTCGGGCAGTGCCGTGATCACCGCGATCGAGAACGAGGCATAGAGCCCCACCTTGGGGTCTACCCCGGCGATGATGGAAAAGGCGATGGCCTCGGGGATCAGCGCCAGCGCCACCACCAGCCCGGCCAGCAAATCGGCCCGGATATTGCCCAGCCAATCCTGGCGCAGTTTTGTCAAAGTGTTGGCGTTCATCACGGGTGGGTCTCCTGATGCTGATCTCTTGGGGGCAAAAAGCAAAGCCCGCATTTAATGGCAAACCCCCGCAATGGCCAGCAAAAAAGCTCGCAGGCATGAAATACTGTGTCTGGTCGTGGGGTGCTGCGGTCAGGGGCGCTACCATCTTTCCATAACAAGCGATTGCTTTGCTTGGATTTTGGTAGCGGGGGAGGGACTTGAACCCCCGACACGCGGATTATGATTCCGCTGCTCTAACCACCTGAGCTACCCCGCCTGACCGAGCCACGATTTATGGCAGCAAACGCCAATCGTCAAGCACAAATCACCCAATTTGGCCAATCAGCTTCAATCCTTAAGGATACCAGTACAATTCCTGCCCTTTTGGCCATTCCAGAGTGCTGTTGATCCGCACTTTCTGGGTTTCTCCCGATGGAATCAGCATATCCCAGGCCGCAACGCCGCGCTTGTCATCCAGATCGGTTTCGGTCGGGTTGGGCCGGATTCGGGTGCTGATGGTCAGGTCCTGCTGCTGGGAAAAGGGCAGCGCAAACAGGGTGCGGACTTTCTGCGGTTTGCTGGTCAGGTTTTCAACCGAGAACTCGATCAGATCTTCGCGGGTGTTTGAGGTGGTGATGATGCCGGTATCTCCGGTTTCCTGACGCAGAGCAGTGTATTTCAACCGGATGCTGTGCAGGGCACCAAAGGCCAGATCCTGTTTCGCCCCGGGTGGGAGCATCTCGATCCCGCTATAGCCGATGAAATCACCGTCGCGGTAAAAGGCGGCGCTGCCGGGCAGCAGCGGTTCTTTGGTGTCATTGGTCACTGCGGCCATCACAAAGGCGAATTTGTCACGGCGCGGCACCGCCAGCAGGCTGGTTTCAACCGGCAGATCGAATTGCCCCAGCGCCAGCTGCGTGGCATCGGCGGATTCCAGAGTGACCCGATGCGGGTAAGTATAGGTCAGGCTCAGACCATTGAACGCGGCCTGACCGGTAAAGGCGCGGTCCTGTTCCATGCCTTTGGCCTCCCGGGCTTCGGCGATACCCGGCGCGGCCGTCACACGCATTTTGCGCGACAGGTTCTTGACGCCCATCTGTTCGGCAATCGAGGCCAGATTGCGCCCGGGATCGCTGGGGCTGGATTGTGCGAATGGTGAAATGGTGGCCAGAGTCACATCCACATCAACCCAGCTCTGCCCGGTGTTCTGGGTGACGATGACCTTGCGTTTGACGTTCAGGCTGGGGGCATCGCCGGTGGTCAGGCGGAAATCGTAATCCGTGTGCCAACCGGCCCGCATGGTGATGTCATTGACCTGAAACCGGGCGCTCACCGGGGCATCAACCTGCACCGAGATCGCCATCATCCCCCCTTGCCCCGAAGGCGGTGCCAGCCGATCAAAAGCACGCTGGGCGCGTTTTTCAGCCTCGGCCAGCTTTTTGCGGGCTTTTTTGGCTTTGCCCAGCGCGGTTTCCAGATCCAGACGTTTGGGCACCGCCCCCTGAGATTGAGTCAGGATCATATCCGAAAGCGCCAGCAGCTGTTCGGGGGCGGCATCAGCCAGTTTGGCGCCGCTGATGGATTGCAGAAAGCCCTGCTGGCTGTCCAGCGCGGCGATTTGCAGTTTCAGATCGCGTAATGTTCTGTCTTGGGCTTTGAGAGCCTCTTTGGCGGCCTCAAGCGCGGTTTTGGCCGCGCGCTGGCTCGTGGTCAGCAGGGTATCCTGATCATAGGTCGCATCGCTGAGATAGCTGACTCCTGCGATCGTGACCCCTTGGCTGACCTTGATATTGGGGGCTTGTGGGCCGTAATTGGTGCCCCGGTAGGGCAGCAAAATCCGGTGCTGTCCGGGGGTCAGATCAAGCTGGGCGGTGTAAAACAAGCTGGCCCCTTCGGGGTAAACCGTCACCCGCTCGGCCGTCAGTTGTGCTGTGAAATCATCGGCCAGAGCCGTGCTGGCCAGCAGGGAAAAGCTAATTGTGGTCAGGATGTTACGCATAAGAAAAGCACCGTATTATCTGTTGATCTGATTGGATGTGTTATGGGGAAACCATAAGCGGATGCACATCGCTGATGCAAATCAAAAGGCCAAACGGGTTACGGTGGGGTGCAAAAGCAGCCGATTTTCGCGCAATGGTCGTTTAGATTGAAAACGATTTAACCCAAAACACTAAGCATCAAAATTTGCGTTCGAAATCAGCAGGATATTGATTGAAAGCTAGCGAATTTTGGTTTCGCCCACATTTCCCAATCAGTTGATTGATTTGGCTTCGTTGAGGCGTATTTTCATTTTGTATTTCAGCATGTTGATTGACGCTGAAGATTTAGCAGATGGCACATCTAACGGGTGCGGGCTCTGGGTTGATTTTGACCCGCGTGTGCGTCTGGAATTCCAAGACCCCAAGATCAGCTCTGATGGCGGGTTGCTGCGTTTTCGGGAACTGAATGAGGTGTTGGGCCTGCATGATCTGGCCGGGCGGTTTTTACGCGACATGCGGCGCGGTAAAAATGGTGTTCACAGGCTCATCGGCCTTTTGCACCAATAATCTTTCGGATGGCTTGCAGGATACCCTGATGTCAATAACGCGAACCGGCTGGCCCGTGAACCTGTCATAAGGCAGATCGTAGGCGGTCGCGCTGTCGATGACCAAGCCGCCCCGAGCAGCCAGATGGCCCGATTTGAGGCGGACATTCTGGCCTCGGATCACAAACGTGCGGATTGGGCTGACCTGCCGGGTCAGTGGGCTGAGGCCATGTATGATGCGCAACAGCCCAAGTGGATTACACTGGGCATGGACAGTTCCGTCAGCCCCGCCCGTGGGGAACAGGAAGGGACTGTGTGGAGCGGACACTTTGGCTGCGAGTGCTATCACCCGCTGTTCGTACTCAACCGGTGCAGTGATGGTGCAGTGATCTTGAGTGTTGCGCCTTGCGTAAGGGCAATGTCCACGGCACTGATGACTGGAAGGAGGTTTTTCTCCGGTCATAGCCCGTTACAGAGAACGTGACCTGATGCGCTTCTTCCGCGCTGGCGCGGCTTTGGCAAACCCCTTCCACCCGGTCCAGCTCTGCCGACAGCCTGCTGTGAAATCTCGACCAATCGCACGTCCCCGAGCCCAGCAAAAAGCCGCGCATCAGGGACGTATGCGAGACAAAAAATTGACGCAAGGGGCGCGTTATGGGACAGTTATAGGATAATTTCACCGTTATTTTTAAGTATCTATAAACTAAAGAGGCTTGCTATGAGACACGTTTTAATTGCGATTCTTGGCACCGGTCTTCTCACAACACCGGCTGCTTTCGCGGAAACCTCAAACGACCACCACACGGTAACTCTCAGCTATAAATACCAAGACGACGATACAGGGGTCGCAGATGTATCTGTTGTTGCTGTTGCCATCGAGGGACGCTTCCGTTTTTCGCCCCGGTTCTCGTTGGGCTATGATGCGAGACTGAAAAGCCTGAGTGTCCCCGGTGGCGGCTCTGGTGATATAAGCGATGTCGAACTGTCGCCCCGATTCCACGTCAACGATCAACTATGGATCGGGGCCTATGCGGCCCGCGCTTCGTATGAATCCCCTAATTTCCATACAAATGCCGCTGGCCTCCAGATCGGTTATGACGATGGGGCCGTGTCCGGCGCATTCTCGATGGGTCGAACCGAAACTGGACCTGTCAAACGAAAAATAAATAACTTTTCCCTGCGCCTCGGCTACGCACCTGCCGATAACTGGGAAATCTTTGGCTCTGCCCTGTATTCTGATTTCAAAACCGGCGACGAAATGCGGAGTGTTGGTTTTGGTGGGGCTTACACTTTTAAGAACGGGGTAAGCCTCTTTGGTGGTCTAGAGTATATTGAGCTCGTTTCCGACGATGCCACGCAGGGCGCTCTTGGTGTCAGCTACACCTTCCGTCAGGCCGCCGTGCCCGTCACGCTCAGCGGCGAACTATCCCATACGGGAGATTACAACCGGATCGGGGTTTACCTTTCCATTCCCGTTGGTGGGACCAAGGTGGGCCGTGTGCCCCACGGATCGGCCACCGGAAAAATCCGAAAGGGCTATCGTGATCCTTTCGATGCCTTCTTCAACTCATATTTATTTCCATGAGATGACGCACGCCGACACGCTGCGAATATGGATGCGTAACGAACGGGGCCCTGGATCATTGATCCAGAGTCCCTTGGTATCGGGGTAGTATCAGTAGGGGGGCCAAAACCTACCCGAACAGGCTTCGGTAAATCCCCTTTCAGATCTATCGATTTCTGCTTTAAGTGGCCATCACAGCCTGATCCGAAACCGGGCAAAGCCATCCGGGCCGGCCCCTGCCGGTTCGATCTCGAGCCCTTTGATATCTTCCAGATAATCCCGCGCCTTTGGCCCGGTATCAAACAGAACCGTGGTTTCAGGTAGCGGTTTGAAAGACCAGTTTTGGTCGGCCTGCAGATTGATGGTGCCTTGCTCAACGATATAGCGAGTGATCAGGTCGCGGTTGGTGTCGGGGGCCTCAAAGATGATGTCATTGCTGTGCGTCCCCGGCAGCCCATTGCCGCCCGAAGCCCGGTAATCATTGGTAGCAATGACAAATTCCATCTGGTCATCAACTGGTTTGCCGTCATATTTCAGGTTGACGATGCGGTTGCTGTTTGGGTTGATCTCCCAGCCGCGGGGGCTGAAACGCGGCGGTTGGCTGAGGTCGATCTCATAAGTCACCCCGTAAATCACATCGAAATTATAGCTGGGAAAGGCCGGGTTCAGCAGTTCCTGATCGCTGTTGCCCGGTTCGATCTGGTTAAAGATCCCGGCCGAGCATTCCAGCCAGGCTTTCAGCTGAGCGCCGTTGATTTTGACCGCCCGCGCTACATTGGGGTGGATATAGATATCCGATATATTCTTGATCGCCACATCGCCAATGGCCACATCGGTATAGTAATCCGGCCCGCCGTGCCCGCCTGCTTTGAAAGGGGCGGCGGCTGACAGCACCGGCAGATCGGCATATTCGGTGCCTTTCAGCATTTCGGTGATGTAGGATTGCTGCGCCATGGTGGTGATTTGCAGGGTCGGATCATTGGCCACCAGCGCGAAATAGCTGTGCAGCGGCGCGGCGGTTTTGCCAACGCCGCGGCGGATATAGGCCAGAGTTTCGTCATGCTCTTTGGCGACACTGTCCAGCACATCCTGCTGGCTGGGCACCAGCGCGGTGATGCTGTTATCCGGGTTGCGCTGGGAAATCGGCTGGGTTTCGCTGGTGAAATCCAGCACTTTCCAATCATTGCCCGAGCGTTCAAGCAGCAGGTCAATCACCCCCAGATGGCTGCCCCAGAACCCGCCCATCACCGCAGGTTTGCCATGCAAAGCACCCTTGACGTTATCGACCCCATTCATTCCGGCAAATCGCGGCCCAGGAAACACCAGATGCTGGTGGCCGCATAAAATAGCATCAATCCCATCGACCAGTGCCAGTTGCAGCGAAGCGTTTTCCAGCCCTTCTTCGGTATTGGCCTCGGCAATGCCGGAATGCGACAGGGCGATGATCAGATCGCAACCGGTTTCTTTCATCTCGGGCACATAGGCGCGGGCGGTGGCGATAATGTCGCGGGCGATAACGCGGCCCTCCAGATGGCGGCGGTCCCAGTTGACAATCTGCGGCGGGGCAAAGCCGATCACGCCGATTTTCACCGGATGCGCCCGCCCTGCCCCATCTTGCAGGGTGCGGTTCAGAATGACATAGGGTTTGAACAGCGTCTGATCCTGGCGCGGCCCGCGGCCCAGCCGGGTCGCCACATTGGCCGAGACCACGGGAAACTGCGCCCCAGCCATGGCTTTGGTCAGAAACTCCAGCCCGTAATTGAATTCGTGATTGCCCAGCGTTGCAGCATCAAACCCCACCGTATTCATTGCCGCGATGATCGGGTGCAGATCGCCTTCTTTCAGGCCGCGCTCATAGGCGATGTAGTCGCCCATGGGGTTGCCTTGCAAGAAGTCTCCATTATCCAGCAGCAGCGAATTGGCCGCTTGATCGCGTATCCCCTTAATCAGCGACGCGGTGCGGGCCAAACCGACCGTATCGCGCGGGCTGTCGGAATAATAGTCATAGGGAAAGACATGCATATGCAGATCAGTGGTTTCCATGATCCGCAGATGGGCGTGATCATGCGCCGTGCGAGCAGAATAGGGGTGCAGAGAAATCAAAATCCACCTACGACGATTGCGGCCAGAAGCATCTGGCGGTTACTGTTTACATTTCTTCAATTAAAAAAGCTGATCGTGGGTCCATATTTGCTGAAAAACCAGACGGTCATGCGACTGCGGCGTAGCTCTATTCGCGTATGGGTAGTTATGCCAATAACCTTTAAGGCGAGCTGTGTGAAAAAGTGCGTAATAGTGGCTTTTTTGAAACAGTCGGGGGGATTTTCTTTTGGCTCGGAATAGGGAAACCCGTTGATGAGCAGCATTGGCGGCGGTGCTGGTTTGCTATAGGTTCAATTGTCACGATTGCGGTTCAACGTCATCTTGCGCCGTTTGCTGTTTCGGCTTTATATGGCCCGGTGGTTCTTGAGGGGTAAAGCATGGAACTGAAAGCGATAGAAGATATCGAAGCGCCGATTGATGTGGTGTTTCGGGTGGTTTCTGATTTTGAAGCGTTTGAGCGTGCGGCGCTGCGCCGGGGTGCCGGGGTCAGCCGGGTGAACCGGGATGGCGATCAGATCTTTCTGATTTCATGGGATATCAAGGCCAAAATCCGCGGCAAGAAACGGATGCTGAAAACCGATTTGACGCAGTTTAACGCTCCGAACACTCTTTGTGTTGTCACCCGCATTGGTGGTTTGCAGGGGGATACGGATATTGAGCTGGTCGCTCTGTCGCGCACCCGCACAAGGCTGAGCATTCATACCGAACTGAAAGCCAATTCGCTGAGCGCCCGCCTGTTGCTGCAAACCGCGCGTTTAGCCAAAGGGCGGTTGGAAAAGCGTTACAAATTGCAATGCGCCAAATTCGCCGAGGATATTGAAACGCGCTATAAAGCCGGGCAGCTGTCTTAGCCCATGTAGCCGGGGATGCTGGCCCTAACGGTGTTTCTCATCCGCCGGATAGACCCCCAGCAACGAGATATGGTCGGTGAAATAGTCCAACTCTTCCATGGCCAGCTGCACGTTTTTATCATCCGGGTAGCCTTCGATTTCGGCATAAAACTGGGTGGCGGAAAACGAGCCATCCACCATATAGCTTTCCAGCTTGGTCATATTGACGCCATTGGTAGCAAAGCCGCCCAGCGCCTTGTAAAGCGCCGCCGGAATGTTGCGCACCCGAAACACGAACGCCATCATCATCGCCCCATCGCCGCGGCGTTTCAGGTCCATATCGCGTGACATGACCAGAAAACGGGTGGTGTTTTTGTCGTGGTCCTCGATATGGCGGGCCAACACGTCGAGCCCGTAAATCTCGCCCGCCAATTCGGACGCCAGCGCCGCCAGCGCCGGATCGTTTTCCTCGGCCACATGCTGGGCGGAACCGGCGGTATCGGCCCCGGTGATGCGGTGGATCTTGTGCTTGCCAAGGAAATCGCGGCATTGGCCCAGCAGGACGGTGTGGCTCATGGCGTTTTTGACCTGCTCCAGCCGGGTGCCCGGGACGACCAGCAGGTTGATATGCACCCGCACAAAGGCTTCGTCGATGATATGCAACCCTGACGCGGGCAGCAGCTGATGGATGTCAGCCACCCGCCCATAGGTCGAGTTTTCAACCGGCAGCATGGCAAGATCAGCCGCACCGCTGCGCACACTGTCGATCACGTCCTCAAAAGTGCGACAGGCCACCGGCGTATGATCGGGCCGCGCCTGAATACACGCCTGATGGGAATACGCGCCGAGCTCGCCCTGAAATGCTATTTTTGCGGTCATATCGGTGTTCTTACCTGTTTTACTTTACCCAAAAGGCATGATCCTGATCTAACTATACCTTGAAATCCGGTAGGGGAAGTAGGTAGATTGTGCAAAAATCGTATTGCGAAGGATTGGTCATATGACTCGGAACAAATCATTGCGTGAACGGATCAGCGATTTCATCGAAACTCCGGTGATATATCTGATGGGGCCAGTGTGCCTTGCCATGCTGCTTTTGGCGGCTTCTTTTGTGTTTGAAACGCCGCAGTCGACACATGAAATGGCCGGCCATGCCAATGCGCATGGGGCGGCGGCGAAGCCCTCTCATTAATTCGCGGTTATTCCTTTCCCTCGGCGGTCTTCGATAGTATATAGTGACGCGCCGTCATCTTTTGTGTTAGGGGCAATGCGAATATCAAATCCGTATGTAAGTAGCTAAAACAGGTAGCCACATGAATATAACTTCGATTCTGACCAAAACACTTCTCGGGGTTGGTATCCCGTTTGTCATTGCAGCCCTTGGTTATATCGCGGCCAACGGCCTGTTCGTCACCCGAGGTCACCATGGGGATGAGCATTATCTGGCCAGCAAAGATCACGGGGCCGAGGCGGAAAAAGAAGTCGCCAAAGCCGAGCCGGTTTTTGAAGATTTGTTTGCCCAGGCCGATTTGTTTGCCTATTCTGACACGATGAAAGGGCTGGGCGGGCAATGGACGCCCGAACGTATGAACACGTTCCTGACCAAGCCCAAAGACATGGTGCCCGGCACCAAGATGAGCTTTGCCGGTCTGAAAAAGATGGACCAGCGGGCCAATCTGATCGCCTATCTGGCCTCCGTCACCGAATAAGGTTCAAGCGCGCCGGGAAGGCTCGGCGCGCTGTTTTTCCGGCAATCCTCTCGGATTGGTCAATTTCCTGTCAGTTGCCGCAATATCAGCTTGATTATTGCCGGAACACCGCTTTAGCTATCCCCCAAGGCCGATGCTGGCGAAACTTGACCGAAGGGATAGGATATGACGATGCCAAAGACCGGGCTGACCCGCAGCGGCCTGTTTGGATTGTGTTTGACGCTGAGTGTTGTTCTGGGTTTCGCCATCGCCAGCACCGCGCAGGCCGAACAGAAGATCATTAAATCTCATGGCATTTCCACATTTGGCGAGCTGAAATACCCCGCTGATTTCAAACATTTCGATTACGTCAACCCGGATGCGCCCAAGGGCGGCACCTTCTCCACCTGGGCTTTTGGCAGCTTTGACAGCCTTTCCCCTTACATTCTGAAGGGCAACGCCGCCAGCCTGTCTTCGATCTTTTTCGACAGCCTGATGAGCGGCAATCTGGACGAACCCGATGCGCTCTACGGGCTGGTGGCGCACAGCATCGAATATCCCGAAGATCGTTCTTGGGCGATCTTCCACATGCGCCCCGAGGCCACGTTTTCTGATGGCAGCCCGCTGAGGGCCGAGGATGTGGTGTTTTCGGTCAATGTGCTGCGGGACAAGGGCGAGCCCAGCTATAAAGTGTTGCTGAAAGATTTTGAAAACGTCGAAGCGTTGGACCCACTGACGGTGAAATTCACCTTCGCCAAAACCGGCCCGTTGCGCGAATTGCCCATGACCGCCGCCGGTCTGCCGATTTTCTCCAAAGCCTATTACGCCACCCGCGATTTCGCCGAATCCACGCTGGAGCCGCCGCTGGGTTCGGGTGCCTATAAGCTGCTGAACGCCGATGCGGGCAACTCGGTTTCCTATCAGCGGCGCGAGGATTACTGGGCCAAGGATTTGCCTGTGAATATCGGGCAAAACAATTTCGACGTGCTTAAGGTCAACTATTTCGCCGATTACACCACCGCGTTTGAATCCTTCAAAGGCGGCGCTTATGCCTATCGCGAAGAATTCCTGTCCAAGCTCTGGGCCACCTCTTACGAGTTCCCGTCCCGTGAAAAAGGCTGGGTGATCGTCGAAAGCCTGCCCGATGGTAACCCGGCCGGCACGCAAGGGTTCTGGTTCAATCTGCGGCGCGAGAAATTTCAAGACCCGCTGGTGCGTCAGGCGATCTCGATGGCGTTCAATTTTGAATGGTCCAACAAAGAGCTGTTCTATGGGCTGTATCAGCGCACCGACAGCTTTTGGGAGAACTCGGACATGCAGGCCGAAGGCGTGGCGCAGGGGCCGGAATTGCAGCTGCTCAAAGGGTTGACATCCAAGGTTGCGCCCGAGGTTCTGAGCGCGCCTGCCTTTGTTCCGGCGGTCTCCAGCGCCAAAAAGCTGGCCGATCGCCGGGTGTTGCGCAAGGCAGGCAAAATGCTGGATCAGGCCGGTTGGAAAGTGGGCAAGGACGGGTGGCGCTATAACGCCGCCGGTGAAAAGCTGACGATGGAGTTCCTCAATGACAGCCCGTCTTTTGAGCGCATCATCCTGCCTTATGCGCAAAATCTGGAGCGGCTGGGGGTTGAGGCGCGTTATGATCTGATTGACGGCACGCAAGCCAAGGACCGGACAAAGAACTTCGATTTTGACATCACCACGCAGCGCTATCGCATGTCGGATACGCCGGGCAATGAGCTACGGTTGATCTTTGGGTCCAAGACGGCCAATCTGCCCGGGTCGAGCAATCTGGCCGGGGTGGCGGACCCGGCGGTGGATGAGCTGATCGCCATCATCGAATCCGCAACCAGCCGCCAAGATCTGAATGTTGCCGTCAAAGCACTGGACCGCCTGCTGCGCAGCAAGCATATCTGGGTGCCGCAATGGTATAAGCCGGTGCATAACATCGCCTATTTTGACGTGTTTGACCGGCCCTATACCGATACACCGCCGAAAACCGGGCTGGGGGTGATGTCGATCTGGTGGTATAACCCGGAAAAAGCCGCGGCGCTGAAGGCCGCCGGGGCGTTTGTGGATCTGAAATAGAGCAGGCAGAGGATCAATGGGGGCATATATCTTACGGCGCTTATTGCTGATCATTCCGACGATGTTCGGCATCATGGTCGTCAATTTCGCCCTGACCCAATTCGTGCCTGGCGGGCCGATCGAACAGATTCTGGCCAATCTCGAAGGCGAGGGCGATGCGTTTCAGACGGTCTCGGGCGCGGGCGGAGATGCCGGGGGCGGCAGTGTTGGTGGCGAGGACCGCTATCAGGGTGCCCGCGGTCTGCCCCCGGATTTCATCAAGGAACTGGAGGTGCAGTTCGGCTTTGACAAACCCCCGCTGGAGCGGTTCCTGAACATGATGTGGAACTATCTGCGCTTTGATTTCGGCGAAAGCTATTTCCGGTCGGTCAGTGTGATTGATCTGGTGATCGAAAAAATGCCGGTCTCGATCACGCTGGGGCTGTGGTCGACGCTGATTGCCTATCTGATCTCGATCCCGCTGGGCATCCGCAAGGCGGTGCGCGATGGCAGCCGATTTGACACCTGGACTTCAGGCGCGATCATCGTCGCCTATGCCATCCCCGGATTTCTGTTTGCGGTGCTGTTGCTGGTGCTGTTTGCCGGGGGCTCGTATTGGCAGATTTTCCCGCTGCGGGGGCTGACCTCGAACAATTTTGACGAACTCAGCTGGGGCGGCAAGGTGCTGGATTATTTCTGGCATATCACCCTGCCGGTGATTGCCTCGACCATCGCATCCTTTGCCACCCTGACCTTGCTGACCAAAAACTCGTTTCTGGACGAGATCAAAAAGCAATATGTCATCACCGCCAAGGCCAAGGGGCTGTCGGAAAATTCGGTGCTGTATGGCCATGTGTTCCGCAACGCCATGCTGATCGTGATTGCCGGGTTTCCGGCGATGTTTGTCGGGGTGTTTTTCAGCGGCTCGGTGATCATCGAAACCCTGTTTTCGCTGGATGGGCTGGGCCGGCTGGGGTTCAAGGCGGTGTTGGAGCGCGACTATCCGGTGATGTTCGGCACGCTCTATTCCTTTGGCCTGCTGGCGCTGATCGTGGGGATCATATCGGATATGATGTATGTGTTCATCGACCCCAGAATTGATTTTGAAAGCCGGGGGAACTGATGCGTCTGAATGCCCTCAACCAACGCCGCTGGCGCAATTTCCGCCGCAACAAGCGGGCCTTTTGGTCGCTGATCATCTTTTCGGTGCTGTTCGGGTTGTCTCTGTTTGCCGAGTTCATCGCCAATGACAAACCGATTCTGGTCAATTACCGCGGCGAATACTACATGCCGGTGTTCCACTTCTATCCCGAAACCGAATTCGGCGGAGACTTCCAGACCGAGGCCGTTTACCGCGATATCGAGGTCAAATGCCTGATCATATCCGGTGGGCTCGAGCAATGCTGGGACGACCCGGAAGCGACGATTGAGTCCGCCAAAATCGGGCAGGTCGACGGGCAGGCGATCACCCCGGGCTGGATGATCTGGCCGCTGATCCCCTATTCCTATAACACCGTGGTCGACATCCCCGGCGTGGCTCCGTCGCCGCCGGATGCGCATAACTGGCTGGGCACGGATGACACCAAACGCGATGTGCTGGCCCGCGTGATCTATGGGTTCCGCCTTTCGGTGTTTTTCACGCTGCTGGTGTCGGGGATTGGCTCGATCATCGGCATCGCCGCCGGGGCCATTCAGGGCTATTTCGGCGGCTGGATTGATCTGGGCTTTCAACGCGTGCTGGAAATCTGGAGCGCAACCCCCTCGATCTACGTCATCATCATCCTGTTTTCCATTCTGGGGCGCAGCTTCTGGCTGCTGGTGTTCATTACCATCCTGTTTGGCTGGCCCGCTTTGGTTGGCGTGGTGCGGGCCGAATTCCTGCGGGCGCGTAATTTCGAATATGTGCGTGCGGCCAAGGCGCTGGGGGTGTCGGACCGGGTGATCATGTTCCGCCATATGCTGCCCAATGCGATGGTGGCAACGCTCACCTTTCTGCCCTTCATCATCACCGGCACCATCGGCACGCTGGCGATGCTCGATTTTCTGGGCTTCGGGCTGCCTTCGTCGCTGCCATCACTGGGCGAGATGACCCGACAGGCCAAAGAAAACATCCAGGCGGTCTGGCTGGGCTTCACCGCCTTTTTCACCTTTTCGATTCTGCTATCGCTGCTGGTCTTTATCTTTGAAGGCGTGCGCGATGCGTTTGACCCCAGAAAGACTTTTGAATGAACGATATTCTGGATATCCGGGATCTGTGCGTCACCTTCCAGCAGGACGGGCAACAGAGCCACGCCGTGCGGCATGTGTCGCTCAAGGTTGGCCGGGGCGAGACCGTGGCCATTGTCGGCGAAAGCGGCTCGGGCAAATCGGTCACGGCGCTTTCCACCGTGTCTTTGCTGCCCCCAAGCGCCCGGATCACCGGCAGCATTCTCTATGAAGGCCGCCAGATGATCGGCGCAGATGAGGCCGAGCTGCGCCGGGTGCGGGGCAACGACATCAGCTTTATTTTCCAAGAGCCGATGACTTCGCTCAACCCGCTGCACACGCTGGAAAAACAACTGGCCGAGAGCCTTTCGCTGCATCAGGGTCTACACGGCACCCCGGCACGCAACCGGATATTGGAGCTGCTGACCAAGGTCGGCATTCACGATCCCGAAACCCGGTTGGGCGCTTATCCGCATCAGCTCTCAGGTGGGCAGCGCCAGCGGGTGATGATCGCCATGGCGCTGGCCAACAAGCCCGATCTGCTGATCGCGGACGAACCCACAACAGCGCTGGATGTGACCATTCAGGCCCAGATCCTCGAATTGCTGGCCGAGCTGAAACAGACCGAACAGATGAGCCTGCTGTTCATCACCCATGATCTGGGCATTGTGCGCCGGATTGCGGATCGGGTTTATGTGATGAAGGATGGCGAGGTGGTCGAACAGGGGGCCACCGGCGAGATTTTTGAAAACCCGCAGCATGACTACACCAAGACTCTGCTCAATGCCGAAGCCGTTGGCCAGCCCGATCCGGTGCCCTCTGGTGCGACCGAGGCGGTCAATACCAGCGGCCTGCGTATCTGGTTCCCGATCTATCGCGGGCTGCTGCGGCGCACGGTGGGCCATGTCAAGGCGGTGAACGATGCCAGCATCTCGGTGCGACAGGGCGAAACCCTGGGCATTGTCGGCGAGAGCGGCTCGGGCAAGACCACTCTGGCGCTGGCGATCATGCGGCTGATTGCCTCTGAAGGGCCGATCGTGTTCATGGGCCAGAACATCGACGGCTGGAAATCCCGGCAGATGCGCAAGCTGCGCCGGGATATGCAGATCGTGTTTCAGGATCCGTTCGGTTCGCTTTCGCCGCGCATGTCGATTGAACAGATCATCGCCGAGGGTCTGGGCGTGCATGGTCTGGAATCGGGGCGCAACGAACGCGAGATGGTCGCCGACATCATGCAAGAGGTCGGGCTGGACCCGGCCCTGATGGATCGCTATCCGCATGAGTTTTCCGGCGGTCAGCGCCAACGCATTGCCATTGCCCGGGCGATGATCCTGCGGCCCAAATTGCTGGTGCTGGACGAACCGACTTCGGCGCTGGATATGACGGTGCAGGTGCAAATCGTCGATCTGTTGCGCAATTTGCAGCGCAAATACGGGCTGGCCTATCTGTTTATCTCGCATGATCTGCGGGTGGTGCGGGCGATGTCGCATCAGGTGATGGTGATGAAGCGCGGCGATGTGGTCGAGATGGGCGCGGCCTCGGATATTTTTGGCAATCCCAAAACCGACTACACCCGCCGCCTGATGGCCGCTGCATTTGGCGAAACCGGGGTGGTGGATGCCGCCGGATAAGCCCGAAACCCGCGAAAGGACAGAACCATGCCCCGTCAGGATCACCTGTCTGAATATCTGATCCGGCCCGACCCGGATAATCCGGCCCTGCTGCGTCAGGTGGCGGCGGTGGATCATCACGGCGACCCGCTACAGGTGCCGGTGATCGAAGAGCGCCCGCTGACGATTTTCCTGAACAGCCGCGAGATCGTCACTGCGATGACCATCGGCGATTACCCCGACTATCTGGCGTTGGGGTTTCTGCGCAATCAGGGGATGTTGAAGCCCGAGGACGACATCACCGGCATTGATTTCGATCAGGAGCTGGAAACCGTGGTGGTGCGCACCGCGATTGAGACCGATTACGAGGATAAGCTGAAAAAGAAAACCCGCACTTCGGGTTGCGCCGTGGGCACGGTGTTCGGCGATATGATGGAGGGGCTCGAGGGCGTGCGCTTGCCACAATGCCCGCTGCACAGCTCGTGGCTCTATGCGCTGGCGGACAAGATCAACCGCACCCCCAGCCTCTATCTGGCCGCCGGGGCGCTGCATGGGACGGTGCTGTGCCAGCGGGATAAGCCTCTGGTTTATATGGAGGATGTCGGCCGTCACAACGCGGTGGACAAGGTGGCGGGGTGGATGTTGTCGCATCAGATCAGCGGAGCGGACAAGATTTTATACACCACCGGCCGCCTGACCTCGGAAATGGTGATCAAGACCGCGATGATGGGCATTCCGGTGCTGGCGTCGCGTTCGGGCTTTACTGCCTGGGGGGTCGAGATTGCCAATCAGGTGGGGCTGACGCTGGTGGGCCGGATGCGCGGCAAGCGGTTTCAATGCCTGTCGGGCGCGGATCGGCTGATCTATGACACCGACCCGAACCAGATCGCCGACGAAGATCGCAAACACCGGCGCAAGGGGGCCGAAACGTGATGCAGCAACCTCTGGGAGTTATCCTTGCTGGGGGGCAAGCCCGGCGTATGGGCGGCGGCGATAAAGGGCTGATCCGACTGGGCGGGCAGAACCTGCTGGATTGGGTGATCGAACGTTTTGCCCCTCAGGTCGCGGATTTGGCGCTGAACGCCAATGGCGATGCCGGGCGCTTTGCCGATTATGGCCTGCCGGTGATCTCAGACAGCATCGCCGGGTTCGCCGGGCCTCTGGCCGGGGTGCTGGCCGGGCTGGATTGGGCCGCCATGCAGGGCGCGGATCACATCGTGACGGCAGCGGCGGATACGCCGTTTCTGCCGCCCGATCTGGTGCCGCGCCTGTTGCTGGCCGCTGAAACCGAACAAAAGCCGATCGCGCTGGCCGCCAGCCTTGACCCGGAACGCGGGGCGCTGCGCCAACCGACCTTTGGCCTGTGGCCGGTTGCGTTGCGCGATGATCTGCGCGATGCCCTGCAGGGCGGTTTGCGCAAGGTTGTATTATGGACAGATCAACACGGCGCCGCCACCGCCAGCTTTGAGGTGGAAAAGATTGATCCGTTCTTTAATGTTAACACGCCAGAGGATATGATATTGGCACATCAGCTGATTTCAGGGGAAGCAGAATGAAGATATTCGGGGTGAGCGGCTGGAAGAACTCGGGCAAAACCGGCCTGGTTGAACGTCTGGTTTCCGAAATCACCGGCCGTGGCTTCAGGGTGGCAACTTTGAAACATGCGCATCATGATTTTGACGTCGATCACCCGGGCAAGGACAGCTATCGCCACCGTCAGGCCGGGGCCAGCGAAGTGCTGCTGTCGTCGAAAAACCGCTGGGCCTTGATGCATGAGATGCGCGGCGAGGATGAGCCCTCTCTGGATCAGCTTCTGGCCCATCTCGCCCCCTGTGATCTGGTGCTGATCGAAGGCTACAAACGCGACCGCCACCCTAAAATTGAGGCCAACCGCGCCGCCACCGGCCAGCCTCTGCTGGCGCTTGAGGATGATACGGTGTGCGCGGTGGCCAGCGATCATGAGCCGGACGGGCTGAGCGTGCCGCTGTTTGATCTGGACGACACCGCCGGGATTGCCGATTTCATCCTGCGCCACTCCGGGCTGAGCGGGCAGAAAACCAGCACACCGCAACCGGTGCAGCCGGATTGCTTTACCCTGCCGCAAGGGGCGAAATGGATGCCGGTTGACGATGCCTTGGCGCATTTGCGCGGCCGGTTGGCTGCGGTCGTTGGCGTGGAAACAGTGCCGGTGCCCGCGGCGCAGGGGCTGGTTTTGGCGGCGGATCAGGCGGCGCTGCGCTCCAACCCGCCACAGGCCAATTCAGCGATGGATGGCTATGGCTTTGCCTATGATTCGGTCGCCGATGGGGCGCAGAGCCTGACCCTGCTGCCCGGTCGCGCCGCCGCCGGAGCCCCTTTTGCGGGCGTGGTGTCCAAGGGCTCGGCTGTTCAAATCCTGACCGGCGCGCTGATCCCGGACGGGGTGGATACGGTGATCATGCAGGAAAGCGTTGAACTGTCCCATGGTCAGGTGCATTTTACCGCTCCGGTCAAACCCGGTGCCAATGTGCGGGCCGCGGGCGAGGACATCTGCGCCGGTGAAACTGCACTGCCCGCCGGACACAAACTGCGCAGCCCTGATCTGGCTTATCTGACCGGGGTCGGGGTGGATCGGGTGCAGGTTTATCAACGGCTGCGGGTCGGGGTGTTGTCCACCGGGGATGAGCTGATCGCTGCCGATGCGGGTCAGGCCGCGCCCAGCAAGACCTATGATGCCAACCGGCCGATGCTGCTGTCTCTGGCTCGGCGTTGGGGCTATGAGGCGGTGGATCTGGGGCATGTGATGGATGACCGGGCGCTGCTGAAACAGGCGCTGGATGACAGCGTGGCCCGGGTGGATGTGATCCTGACCACGGGCGGGGCTTCGGCCAGTGACGAAGACCACGTTTCCGCCCTGCTGCGTGAAGAGGGCGCGTTGGAGGCATGGCGGATTGCGCTGAAACCGGGGCGTCCTTTGGCGCTGGGGGTTTGGCGGGGTCTGCCGGTTTTTGGCCTGCCGGGCAATCCGGTGGCGGCCTTTGTCTGTGCGGCGATTTTCGCACGACCTTCGCTGTCGCTGCTTTCGGGGGCGGGCTGGGTTAAACCGCAGAGTTTCATGCTGCCCGCTGCCTTTGCCAAATCCAAAAAGCCCGGACGGCGGGAATATTTGCGCGCCAGATTGCTGGAAGATGGCCGGGTAGATGTTTACAAATCCGAGGGCTCGGGCCGTATTTCCGGCCTGTCCTGGGCCGATGGTCTGGTTGAGCTGCCCGAGGAGGTGACCAGCATCAATCCCGGCGATTTGTTGCGTTATATGCCCTATGGTAGCTTCGGGATTTAGGGGGCGGGCCGGACGTGCCCGGAACTTTGGCCCTTAAAGCGTTAAGTGATGCTCTGTGTCTCAGGTATTTCGTCAAACGCCTTAATCAAACGTACCCGTCACCCGGCCCAACAGCATAAAGGCGCGGGCGGTGCGGGTGTCGGAAAGCTGGTTGATTTCCTGATCCGTGGCGTTGGCTTCAAATTCGACATAGGCCTTGTCAAATTCCCGCAGGAAATGATGCGCCGCATCGCGGAAAATCGCATCCTGACGCATCCGCCCGGCGCTTAACGCCAGACTCGAACGATCCCGCACCCCGCCAAGCGCCGCAATCCCGCGCCCGCGCTCTCCGGCGGCGAATTTGCGCCAGATTTCCGGGCGGGCCAGATCGGGTTTCAGGTCATCCATGTAGATGCCTTCCTGACTGAGCAGGGTCAGCACATCCTGAGCCGCCTGAATCAGCCGCGCGGCTTTGCGATCCTTCAGGGCGCGGCGCAACGCGGCAAAACCTTCGCGGTCATCGGCATTTTCCGGGAAATTCAGCGCCCGGATGAAATCGGCCAGCGACAGCGGTGGCACCATGTCTTCGGCCGGAGTGCCCAGAGCCAGGCTGGTCTGATCCTCATCCTCGGCCTGAGGCCGTTGCAGAGTCTTGTGCCCGCTGGGGCCGCTGCGCGATGAGGTGAAGGTGGCAATCACAGTTTCGGTCTGTTTTTGCGCGGCAGCGATTTCGTCGAGCTTTTTCTCGACTTCGGGCTGCACCATGACCACACCGGATTGCGCCTGCGCCACATAGCTTTGACGCATCGCATCAATCGACGCCTGCAAGCGGGCCGATTCGGTGTGCATGATCCGGGCCGAACGCGCCGCCAGCGCTCCGACCCAAATCACTGCGATTGGCAGGAACATGGCCAGAAATTTCATCACGAACACCACGGCAGCCGGGGTGCCCTGACCATCGCCGGACGGTGCAAAGGCGAAAAACAGCAAGCTACCGATCAACCACAATAGGCTGAGCCCCAAGGCAACGATTTCCGCAATCGTAATCGCGCTGCCTGCCCTGCGGCCATAGATCCCCAGATCAATCGGTGTCTTTTTGTTTTCGTCGCTCATTTGCCAGACGGGCTATTTGTAGGTGATGTTCAGGATTTCATAGGCCTTTTCACCACCGGGGGTTTTCACTTCGATACTATCGCCCTCTTCTTTGCCGAGGGTTCGCCGACGATCTGATAGGTCTTTTCTTCGTCCGTGTCCTCATCCACCAGCTGCACGGTCGCGCCAAATTTGATGCTGCCCGACAGGCTGGCGGGATCGATCACATCCGCCAGGCCCAAAATAGCCTCAAGCTCTTTGACTCGGCCCTCAATAAAACTCTGTTTTTCACGGGCGGCGTGGTATTCGGCGTTTTCCGACAGGTCACCATGCTCGCGCGCTTCGGCAATGGCGCGAATGACGGCGGGGCGCTCGATGGTTTTCAGTTTCTTCAATTCTTGGTCAAGCGCAGTGTAACCCGCGCGGGTCAGGGGTATTTTTTCCATGGGTCTCTTTAACAATGAACAAGGCGCAAAATGGGCCGTTGATGGCAAAAGAACCGACCGCAGGGGTGAATGCAAGAGAAATAAAGTGTTTGACGATAATCATGCAAAATTTCGGCAAGGTTTTTAGGCATATTATCGCTGAGCGTTGTTTTTTACGCCGAATCAACCGATTCTGCGGTGGTCTCGGGCAAAGAGCCGGGACAAATTGCCCGATAATGCGCTGTTATGATTGCTCTTATCGGCGGGTTCAGGTAACGAATAGATAGCCATAATACGCAACGCATGATGGTGCGGTAGCAGAGCGATAGGAAAAAAGATGACCGATATTGAACGCGAAGCAATGGATTATGACGTAGTGATTGTGGGCGCGGGACCTGCGGGATTGTCTGCGGCAATACGGTTAAAAGAGCTTGATGCGGACCTCGATGTTGTTGTGCTTGAGAAGGGCTCGGAAGTGGGGGCGCATATTCTGTCTGGCGCGGTTCTGGACCCGATCGGGTTGAACAAGTTGTTCCCGGATTGGAAGGAAAGAGGTGCGCCGCTGAATGTGCCGGTCAGTTCCGACAAATTCCACATTCTGACCGCCAAGCACCACATCCCGATTCCAACCTGGCCGATGCCGCCTTTGATGGACAATCACGGCTGCTACATCGTGTCGATGGCCAATGTCTGTCGCTGGCTGGCCGAACAGGCCGAAGAGCTGGGGGTCGAGATTTTCCCGGGCATGGCCTGTTCCGAGTTGGTCTACGCTGAAGACGGCCATGTTTGCGGCGTTGTCGCCGGTGAATTTGGCAAAAACCCGGATGGCACCCCATCAGATGCTTATGAGCCGGGCATGATCCTGAATGGCAAATATGTGTTCCTGTCCGAAGGGGTGCGGGGCTCTTTGGCCAAGGAAGTGATCGCCAAATATGATCTGGATGCCAAATCCGATGTCGCCAAATTTGGCGTTGGCATGAAGGAAATCTGGGAAATCGACCCAGAGAAGCATCATGAAGGTGCGGTGATCCACACCATGGGCTGGCCTTTGAACAAACGCGCTGGCGGTGGCTCGTTCATTTACCATATCGACAACAATCAGATCTATATCGGCTTTGTGGTGCATCTGAATTACAAAGACCCTTACCTGTCGCCCTATAACGAATTTCAGCAATTCAAGCACCACCCGATGGTGGCCAAGCTGCTTGAGGGCGGCAAGCGCGTGGCCTATGGCGCACGGGCGCTTTCTGAGGGCGGCTGGCAGTCCATCCCCAAGGTCACATTCCCCGGCGGCGCTCTGCTGGGCTGTTCCGCCGGGCTGGTCAACGTGCCGCGCATCAAGGGCAACCATAATGCGATGGTCTCGGGCGTTATTGCCGCCGAGGCCGCCCACGCGGCGATCAAAGAGGGGCGCTCGGGCGATGAGCTGACGGCCTATGAGACCGAGCTGCGCAGTGGCGAAATTGCCAAAGACCTGAAGCCTGTGCGCAATGTCAAACCGATCTGGTCAAAGCTGGGGATGTTCCCGGCGCTGATGCTGGGCGGGTTTGATATGTGGGTGGCCAACCTGACCGGCTGGAACCCGCTGGGCACTTGGAAACATGGCAAGAGCGATGCCGATTGCACCCAGCCCGCCGCGGGGTTCAAGCCGATTGACTATCCCAAGCCGGATGGCAAAATTTCGTTTGATCGCCTGACCAATGTCAGCTTTTCGGCCACCAACCACGAAGAAACCCAGCCCTGCCACCTGAAACTGGCCGATCCTGATCTGCCGATCTCGGTCAACCTGCCGGTTTATGACGAGCCGGCCCAGCGCTATTGCCCGGCCGGGGTTTACGAGGTGATCGCCGAAGACGGGGCCGAGCCGCGCTTTCAGGTGAATTTCCAGAACTGCGTGCATTGCAAAACCTGCGACATCAAAGACCCGGGGCAGAATATCACCTGGACAACGCCTCAGGGCGGTGACGGGCCGAATTACCCCAATATGTAACGGTTTCTTGACTCAGACTGCGCAGCATTTCGCCGCCCGACATTGATTTGACGGGCGCGAGCGATTAGCTTGGGGGTACCCGTATCTGAAAAAGGTCTGATCCCCCGTGTTTCACATCCCCCGAACTTCGTTTGCAGCCCTTGCTTTGGGCCTGATTCCGGCCCTTTTGGCCCCCGCGGCGCAGGCTCAGGCCCCCGCCGGGGCTTACCTTGCGGCGCGTCATGCCAGCTTTTCGCATGATTACGCTGCCGGAGCGCGGTATTATACGCAGGCGCTGCTCTATGATCCCTCCAACCCCAATCTGATGGCCAATGCGATGATGTCATTTGTCGGGCTGGGTGATGTGGAGCTTGCCGTGGGCGTAGCCGAAAAGATGGCCGCTGACGGAGTGGTCAGTCAGGTTTCGCGCATGGTGCTGATCAGCCATCTGATCAAACAGCAAAAATACGATCAGGTGATCGACATGCTGTCCAAAGGCGAGGCGGTCAGCGCCGTGGTCGATTCGCTGGCCATGGGCTGGGCCGAGCTGGGGCGCGGCAATATGGTGCAGGCAATTGAGTATTTCGGTGCAGTCGCCAAAGAGCGCGGCACCCGGGCGTTTGGCCTTTATCACATGGCGTTGGCGCTGGCCTCTATCGGCGATTTCACCGGGGCCGAGCGGATTTTCTCGGGCAAGGCCCATGGCCCGCTGCGGGCCACGGTGCATTCGGTGTTTGCCCATGTGCAGGTTCTCAGCCAGCTGGGGCGCAATAAAGAAGCGCTCGAGCTGTTGGGGTCGGTGTTTGGCGACAGCCCCGATCCGCGCATCCAGCATGTCCGTGATGCGCTAGAGGCCGGCGACAAGCTGCCCTTTGACGTTGCCACCACACCGGCGGAAGGCATGTCCGAGGTGTTCTTTACCCTGGCCAACGCGATTGAGGGCGAAACCGACGACAGCTACACACTGGTTTATTCGCGCATGACCGAATTCCTCAAGCCACAAAACGCCGATGCGGTTTTGCTCAGCGCCGGGTTGCTCGAGCGGCTGGAGCGCTTTGATATGGCAACCAAAGCCTATAACAGCATTGCGCGTTCGGATGCGTCCTTTTATGCGGCCGAGCTGGGCCGGGCTTCGGCACTGCGCAAAGCGGGCAAGACCGACACCGCGATCGAAGTGCTGCAACAGCTGGTCAAAAGCCACGGCAATTTGTCCCAAGTGCATTCCGCGCTGGGCGATCTTTTGCGCCGGCAAGAGCGCTATGACCAAGCCATTACCGCCTATGATCAGGCAGTCCGGTTGATTGGTGCGCCGCTGACTAGCGATTGGTTTTTATATTACGCCCGCGGTATTTGTTTTGAGCGCAACGATCAATGGGACAAAGCGCAGGCTGATTTTCAGATGGCGCTGCGGCTGAAACCGGATCAGCCGCAGGTGATGAATTATCTGGGCTATTCGATGGTGGAAAAGGGCATCCAGCTGCAAGAAGCACTGACCATGATCAAAAGCGCGGTGCGGGCGCAGCCTAATGATGGCTATATCACCGATTCTCTGGGTTGGGCGCTTTACCGGCTCAACCGTTTTGATGAGGCCATCGGCCATATGGAACGCGCAGCCCAACTGGTGCCGGTTGATCCGGTGATCAACGATCATCTGGGCGATACGCTGTGGGCGGTGGGGCGTAAGAACGAGGCCCGGTTCCAATGGCGCCGCGCCCTGTCCTTTGAGCCCGAAGAAACAGATATGGTCCGCATCCGGCGTAAGCTTGAGGTCGGGTTGGATCAGGTTTTGCACGAAGAAGGGGCCAAACCGATTCAGCGATTGGTTGAGGATCGTTAAAACGCTATGCGAAGAAGCTTAACCTGAAACAGATAAGGGCACCCGAAGGTGCCCTTAATTCTTTCTATCCGACTGTCACCAGCGGATTATTCGATAATTTTCGACACCACGCCGGCACCCACGGTGCGGCCGCCTTCACGGATCGCAAACCGCAGACCGTCTTCCATGGCGATTGGCGCAATC
>PDWJ01001904.1_pt1 | contig 23834 bp, 18 predicted proteins | sample 1430881 | NCBI WGS metagenome assembly PDWJ01 (sample SAMN01162460, study PRJNA174530) | Oral metagenome, whole genome shotgun sequencing project. | biome: Marine environment; feature: Marine mammal; material: Swab sample of the gingival sulcus; isolation source: swab sample of gingival sulcus... | reverse complement strand
GGGCTTTCCCGGTGGAAGAACCTATTTTATTTCTCGCAGGACCGCTAGAACCTTTCCGCGTCCACCACTAAAAGTGGTGGCTTAATGCCAGAGTTATACGCCTTCACCCCGAAAAACAAAGGGTCTGGAGTTCCCGTCCAGAAATAGGTAAACTGACCATTTATGGGTGGGCGCTAAGCAAACGCCTGCCGGCAGTGCTTTACAGGATAGCGGCTGCTTCTACCCCGTGAACAGGTACAATCTGACCACTCAACATTGAGCTTCCCCCTCCGGCCCTCCCTCATCTGAAACACGGCTCACCTTTACCTCTTGAAAGGTATTGAACCATTCATCGGGGCCGTCGAAACGGATAGAAATATAGTTATCTGAAAATCCTTTTAAGCGCCCATCCGGCTTATTCCGGCTTTCTTCCACTAGGACCGTCAGGGTTTGCCCCATATGTCGGGCATAGAAGTCACGGCGTTTACGGTTACCGAGCTGCCGCATGCGGGAGCAGCGTGCCTTGATAACCTCCGATGGTATCGGGTCGGAAAAGGAGAATGCCGGCGTCCCCTTCCGTGCCGAAAAAGGAAATACGTGCAGGTATGCCACGGGCAATTCTTGGATCAACCGGTAGGTGGTTTCGAAGGACCGGTCCGTTTCTCCGGGAAAGCCGATCAGCGTATCCACGCCAATGGCCGCATGAGGGATCCGCTTGACGATACGAAGCACCAGTTGTCTGAAATAGCCGGCATCATAGGGACGGTGCATGCGTTTCAATACATCGTCATCGCCGCTTTGCAACGGAATATGAAAGTGTGCGCACAAACGGCCCGAACATCGGGCTTCGGTTGAAGCCAGTTCGATTATCGGTTCGGTCAGCTCACGCGGCTCGATGGAGCTGATGCGAATGCGCTCGATGTGACCATTTCCGCGGATTCGGTCGAGAAGCTGCTTCAAATCGGTGGCCGGTGCTAAATCCATACCGTAGCAGCCGATATGGATGCCGGTCAGTACCACTTCCCGGTATCCCAACTGTCCCAACTGCTGGATCTGTGCGAGCACCTGGTCAACGGGCAAGCTGCGGCTTCTGCCCCGGGCGTGGGGCACGATGCAATAAGTGCAAAACGCATTGCAGCCGTCCTGAATTTTCAAAAACGGACGGGTCCGGCTGCCATGGGCAACACCGGGCAAGGGGGCGAACCGGGTGGCATGGGTCACATCGGACACAGCCACCACCGGCGCATCGGGCGCATCCTTGCCGTTTATGCTTTCAAGCACCTTTTCCGGGATACGGTGTTTGTCCCGGGTGCCGACGACCAGGTGCACACCGTCGATGGCAGCCAGTTCATCCGGTGCGGTCTGCGCATGGCAACCGGTCACCAAAACACGGGCACCGGGATTGGCCCGAATGGACCGGCGAACGGCCTGACGACTCTGCATGGCGGCCTTGCCGGTCACCGTGCAGGTATTGACGATAACCACATCGGCATCACCCTCGCTGCCATCGGTGAACCCGGATGCTTCCAGGGTGTTTCGGATGGCTTCGGATTCGCATTGGTTGACCTTGCAGCCCAGGGTTTTGATGAAAAAAGTTTTATTGGTTGATTGGTTTTGCTGGTTGGTTGGTTTCAAAGGACTGAACTCCTTATATTGATTCCTGGGGCGGGAAACCCGCAACCCATGCCCCCCATTTTCTTGTTTTTTTTGACAGAAACTGAGGTGTAAGGCACTAATGGCTCAACGCAGGTAATTCAAAAATAGAAATTCATCATTGACCTTCTGCCCCCTTTGCTATGTACGTTGTGTTTACGATAGCAAGATGCCGCTTCGTTTTACACGATCCATCCCCCACCTAACACTTCCTCTCCCCGATAAAACACCGCCCCCTGACCCGGCGTGACGGCATCCTGGGGATGATCGAACCGGACCACGGCCTCATTTTTTCCTTGAGGGATGATCGTGGAGGCAACAGCGAGATGACGGTAACGAATGCGCGTGTCGACGGCCGCAGGACCGTTGGGTGGATCGACCATCCAGTTGATGTCCCGTACATGGCATTGGCCGGAGGCCAACTGCTCTCTGAAACCGACCACCAGCCGATTTCCATGCGGGTCCAGGCGCAGTACGTAATAGGGCTTCGCGGCCGGAATATTGATTCCCCGCCGCTGTCCCACGGTAAATTGATGCAACCCGTCGTGCCGGCCCAATCGGTTGCCGTCGGCATCCACAATGTCGCCCGGCCGGGGTTTGAGGGCAATGGTGCGGGTCAGGAATTCGGTGTAAGAACCGTTGCGGATAAAGCAGACATCCTGGCTTTCCTGCTGATTGACCGGATGCAGTCCCTTGTCTTCGGCAAATGCCTTCACTTGCGTTTTGGTCCAAGCTCCCAGTGGAAAGCAGGCACGCATCAACTGATCCCGGGTAAGACGCGACAGGAAATAGGATTGATCCTTGGTGCGATCAGTACCTTTGAGCAGGCGCGGATGGCCGGCAACGTCGGTTTCGATCCGGGCATAGTGACCGGTGGCCAGGCGCGAAGCGCCCAATTGTCTCGCACGATCCAGCAACACCCCGAATTTGATCGTCGGGTTGCATACCAGGCAGGGGTTGGGGGTCCGACCGCACTGATAGGCATCGGTGAAGTAGTCTACCACCGATGCTTTAAATTCGCGACGTAAGTCGACGACGTACACGGGAAAATCCAAACGCCGCCCAAGCGTATGGATGGACGGTTGTTCCGCAACGCCCGGCGTCTCGAAACCGGTCAGAAAATGGATGGCGAACAGATCGGCGAATTGCCGTTTAAGCAGACAGGCAGCAACCATCGAATCGATGCCACCGGAAACGGCAATGGCGATGGAATCACTCATTGGATCTCCAGAACCATCAAACCTTCTTTTCGCGGCAGGATACCGGCGCTGAGGATCTGGAGATCGCTTGGCTCCATCGTTTGACCTGATGAATCAAAGGTCATTTGTTGCTACCTGTGAAGCAGTGTTTCAAACGATCAAAATCGACCGAATTCATTATTCAAAATTCGAAGTTGGATGTTTATTGGTCTGGCTTCTGGCCCCTTCAAGGAGGCTTCATCAAACCATCCGCTCGGCGGGTGGTCGATGATTTTAAATGGCACCCCGTATAGCTCACTGGGCGTGCTTTACCGCTTATCGCCTACTTCTACCCCGTGAACAGGTACAAGTCAACCAGGCAGCGGATCTAGAGGTTCGGGATTCAAGGCACGGCAATCATTGATTCTCATGCCGATTCTGTTGTAAGAGAGAAGGCGTAAGGGGCTGGAACAGGTTGAAGGTATAAGGGCAACGTTGAATGATTCAAAGGATTTCAATCCATCATTCAAAATCAAGCATTATCTCTTTTTCCCGAACCCAACGTTCTTAACGCTCGAAACGATCCCAACAAACCAATAAAACCAAACAAACCGCACCCATGAACTGGATAACCTGGACCATACTGGCCTTTCTGGCTGTCGAATTTGGACTTCGTCTGATCTCCAACCAACTGAACCTGGCGGCACTGACCGACCGGATACCGCCCGCTTTCCGAGATTTCTACGATGAGGAAAAATACAGGCAATCCCAGGCCTACCTGAAAACCAATACACGCTTCGGGCGGATTGTCAGTACATTCGATCTCGCTACACTGCTGATCTTCTGGTTTACCGGCGGCTTTGCCCTGGTGGATGACTGGGTACGCACTTTCGGTTTGGGCGACATTTTTACGGGTATCGCCTATATTGGCGTCATCATCGTCCTGAAAGTGCTCATCGACCAGCCATTCAGCCTTTACAACACCTTTGTCATCGAACAGAAATTCGGCTTCAACCAAACCACAGCAGCCGTTTGGATCAAAGACCGTATCAAAGGATGCGGCCTCGCCCTGCTGCTGGGGACGCCACTTTTGGCGGGCCTACTGGCCTTTTTCCATCACGCCGGGTCCGCAGCCTGGCTCTGGTGCTGGCTGCTGGTCACCCTGTTCAGCATTTGCATTCAATTTATCGCACCGACCTGGATCATGCCCCTGTTCAACCGTTTCGAACCCCTCGAAGCGGGGGAACTCAAAACAGGTATCCTGGCATATGCGAAATCCATCGGCTTTTCGCTGGACAATGTGTTCGTCATGGATGGTTCGCGGCGTTCCACCAAATCCAATGCATTCTTCACCGGTTTCGGCCGGCACCGGCGCATCGTTCTCTTTGATACCCTGATCCAACGCCACACCACAGACGAACTGGTGGCGGTGCTGGCTCACGAGATGGGCCACTACCAGCTCAAGCATATTCTCAAAATGATGGGCATGGGTATTGTGCAGACCGGATTGGTATTTTACCTGATGTCTCTGGTGATCACGACGCCGGCACTCTTCGAGGCCTTTTACGTGGACCGTCCTTCCATCCACGCCGGTCTGATATTTTTCGGCCTGCTCTTTACACCCGTGGATTTTTTTCTGGGCCTGATTCTCCAGGCCGTATCGCGGTATCATGAATTCGCGGCGGATCGGTTCGCCGCCAATACCACCGGAAAACCGGAAGCCTTGATTGCGGCCCTGAAAAAGCTCAGCGTCGACAACCTGTCCAACCTCCAGCCCCATGGATTATATGTTTTTTTAAATTATTCCCACCCACCGGTGCTGCAACGGATCCGAGCACTGGGGGAAGGTGGTCAGTAGGCGCGGAAACGACATCCATGGTGACCTTTTTGCGGGACCACCAACAATAACGATAATTTTCTCATTTTTTTTGCAAGGTTGGGTTGGGATCACTTCTCCACGATCAACATCGTGGACGGGTCCAACAACTGTTCCCGGCCCGCCGCAATATCGGGACCGCCTTTCAGGCAGCATATGTGTATTTTTTTACCCTCGGGCTGAAGCTGAATGGCAGCATCGAACAGATCGGCAACCGGCGCCAATTGGATTGGCAAGCCATTTTCCGCCGGTACTTCATGCCGATGGGTGGTAACGGTAAACCACAGGTTCAGGCGATGACGCTCCGAGAATGCCTTCAACCCCTCCAACGGTTCCCGCATCTGCTCATCGAACGGAAGACCGTCGACAATCACCATGTGTGGATTGAAGATCTGCTGCTCGGTGAGGTCCCTGACCCGCTCTTCCAGCTTGGGCACACTGAAGCCTTCCACCTTGAAGGTCATGATGAAGCGGTGCATCTGAATTGACTCCCACAAATCCTTGATCTGCCGCACATGGTAGCTGTGGGCCAGGCTATTGAGCACTTCCTGATACCACAAACCGACCTTGTCCACCGGATCGTCGAGACTCACATGCAGTACGTTTTTCTGCTGCAGCATGGTATTGAGGGCCACTTGAACAACCAAGGCGGTTTTTCCGACACCGGCGCGGGCCAATACAGCACCGAAGCCGCCTTCCGGAACGATCGCTTCATTTTCGTGTCCCATCAGTCGCAGGGGGTTTCGAAGGATCAGGTCATTTTTCAACATATCCAGATTCCTCTCTCGTAATTTGATCACCCGGGCCGGTTCGGTTGACTGCCGGGGCTTGCCGTACAAACTGGCAGGTGCGCCGTCGATAGTAAACCCCGCCTGGATTCGATTGGTTAAGTGATTGGCCCCTGGTGGGGCCTTATAAAACGCATCCGCATTCTCCGTCGTATTTACCGAGCCCATCAAGCCACGCTCTTTTTCTCTTCCTGATGCTGCTTGGCGATCTCTTCCGCAATGGATTTGGGGACCTGTCGATAGGTGGAAAACTCCATGGTAAACTGGGCTTTTCCCTGGGTCAGGGAGCGCAGCACCGTCGAGTAACCGAACATTTCGGCCAGGGGAACCTGGGACTCAATGACGCACATGGGCCCTTCATCCTGGGATCCGACAATCATGCCGCGGCGCTGGTTCAAGGACCCCATGACCGAACCCTGAAATTCCGTGGGTGTCTCCACGGCCACCTTCATGATCGGTTCGTGAATCACCGGTGCGGCTTTCATATACCCTTCCAGAAAAGCCCCCCGGGCAGCGGCCTGAAAGGCCATGTCCGAGGAGTCCACACTGTGGGACGCACCATCGTCGATCACGACTTTGATGCCAGTGACAGGAAACTCCATTTTGGGTCCCTTGGCCAGGCAGTTGCGAAAACCTTTTTCACAGGCCGGAATGAACGGGGTTGGAATGGCCCCGCCGGTCACCTCGTTGACAAAGGCGAATTCCTCGTCTTCCAGCGGTTCCATATAACCAGCCACCCGGCCGAATTGCCCCGAGCCACCGGTCTGCTTTTTATGGGTATAATTGAATTCCGCACGACGGGTGATGGTTTCCCGATAGGCCACGCGGGGGGCGCCGGTGGTTACTTCCGCCTTGTACTCCCGGCGCATGCGTTCGATATAGACTTCCAGATGCAGTTCGCCCATACCGGAGATCAGTGTATCGCCGGTTTCTTCGCTGACGCAGGTGCGAAAGGTCGGATCTTCCTTGGTAAAGCGGTTCAGGGCTTTGGACATGTTGATTTCGGCCTTGTTGTCCTTGGGCACGATGGCCAGGGAGATCACCGGATCGGGGACATACATGGAGGTCATGGTCAAATTGACCTCGGGTGCGGTAAACGTATCGCCCGAAGCGCAGTCGACGCCGAACAAGGCGCCGATGTACCCGGCGGGAATCTCGGCGATGTCTTCCATCTGATTGGCATGCATACGCACCAGGCGACCGATCTTGACCTTGCGGCCGGTGCGTACGTTGATCACCGTGTCGCCCTTGGCCAGGGTTCCCTGGTAAACGCGGATATAGGTCAACTGGCCATATTGCCCGTCTTCCAATTTGAAGGCCAGGGCCACGGTGGCCTGCTCAGGATCGGACGTGAGATCGACCTGGGCCTCATCCTGGGACAGATCCAGGGCCTGATTGTGAATATCCTGGGGACAGGGCAGCAGTTGGGTCACCGCATCCAGCAATGGCTGCACCCCCTTGTTTTTGTAGGCCGAACCCATGAAAACAGGGGTAATCCGACGTTCCAAGGTACCCTTGCGAACCGCTTCGATGAGCATTTCGGCGGAAATCGGCGTTTCTTCCAACACCGCTTCGGTCAATTCATCGGAAAACAAAGACGCGGCATCGATCAACACTTCCCGCATGTCCGCAGCGTCCTGCGCAAGCGCTTCGGGGATGGTTTCCGTACGAATGGTTTCCCCGTTATCTCCATCGAAATAGAGTGCCTGCATGCTGACGAGGTCGATGACCCCCTCATGGTCGGCTTCCAGCCCGATGGGCATCTGCATGGCCACGGCGTTGCGTCCCAATTTCTCTTTGAGCTGCTCAATCACCCGCATGGGATTGGCGCCGCTGCGGTCGCATTTGTTGATGAAGGCGATGCAGGGCACTTTGTAACGTTTCATCTGCTGGTCTACGGTGATGGACTGGCTCTGGACCCCGCCCACGGAACAAAGCACCAAAATGGCGCCATCCAGCACACGCAGGCTGCGTTCTACCTCGATGGTGAAATCCACATGTCCCGGTGTATCGATGATGTTGATTTCGTGATCGTCCCACTCACAATAGGTCGCCGCCGAGGCAATCGTGATCCCACGTTCTTTTTCCAGCTCCATGGAATCCATGGTCGCCCCGACACCATCTTTGCCTTTGACATCGTGAATCGCGTGAATCCGTTTGGTATAGAACAGGATCCGCTCGGTAAGTGTGGTTTTCCCCGAGTCGATATGCGCGCTGATACCGATGTTCCTGATTTTTTCCATGCGTGTTGCCATAATGCCCTCTGTTCATGTGTGCCCGACCGGATGATGGCGGTTCCATCGTTATGGCCGGGCACGAGTGGGCGCCATGAAATCCAAAGCACCCCGGTTAAAGAAAAAAAAAGATCCCCCAAATGGTAATGACCGCACCAAGTGTGGGATCTTTCGATACCGATCAGTCCGCAAGTGCGCTAATATAGTCTTGAATCGGCGCGTGTCAACAAAAACTTTAACGCTGACGATCAGCGAACAAGACTCCGAAAAACCTTGCCGACGGGTCAGGGCAGTGGCACTTGAGAGATGGGCCCCCGGCATTCACGGCCATTGGCCTATTTTATAAGCAGATCCATCGCATGGAAGCCCGCACATCACGAGGAACTCGAAGCTCTGGACATGTACAGATCGGAACCAGCATATGCAGGTTTAGTGATATTTCAGACATCTGTAAGAAAAATAACCGGATTGGCACTATTCTAGGGATTTACTGATCCGACCCGCAATCTGATTCCGAAATATCAGCTCTTTGGGCAGAACTTTTTCGTCAAATTGAATCTTGCCATGTGAAATGCTGCCCGGTTCGAGGACGCTGTCCAGGCTGCTGCTGATCTCACACCGTACCTGGTGGTCATCCACATCCATAACTATAAAATGGTCGGGATGCGTGGTAATGATTTGTTCACTGACATTTTTCACCCAGACGTATAGTGTCCCCTTTCCCATGTCGTGGACAGCCATCTCGGCCGTCTGATTGCCGGTATACTGACGCAGGGCATGGTTGCGCTTCTCACGGGCCTGCTCCCAGACCTGACGTTGCTTCGCTTTGGCTCTTTGGGAGGCGCGTTTTTTACGGGACGCCTTTTGTGCTTCCAGCCGCTTTTCATAAAAGGCAACCTTCTTGAGGTATCGGGGATGATGCGGAGCCAGCGCCAACAACTGCCGATAAAGCTTGAGGTTCAAGGCTGCATTGGAGGCTGGAACGGGTCGTACTTTTTCTTCGAGGGCTATGATTTTCTTCTTTCGCTCGGCTTCGGCCCGTTTATGGGCGGCGTTGGCCTTTTCCGCCGCTATACGTTTTTGTTCGGCGATCTCGGCTTGCCGCAACCGTTCTTCTTCTTCCTGTTTCCAAGTCTTAGAAGGATCCTCGCCCACTGCAACCACCAGCCCGTTCTCGTACGCCACCGACGTACACTGTTCCTTGGCAACCGCAGTTTGGGGTGATGGAGTGGTTGATGTCTGATAGTAATCGACCATCCGCATCGTGCTGATTTCCTCCCGGATATCAGGCAGCCCAAGCCTATCGATGACCGATTGCTGCGAGTCTCCCCGTTGTATCTGCCTCAGTTGTTTGATGGTTTGATTGAATTCCAGGTGGGCACACCCTGCCACCAGACAAACTGCAAACATTGCAACGATACCGGTTCGCATGGGTCCGGTCTCCTTTCTCCATATTCCACGAATCATGATTCCCTGCGCTGCTGTTGACGACCAACAATCGGTTGGACGAACTGGCTCTCCGCATCCCAGGGAAACAATATCCAGGTATCCTGACTGACTTCGGTCATGAACGTATCGACCACCGGCCGGCCGGCCGGTTTTGCATATATCGTTGCAAAGTGCGCATTAGGGACCATCTCACGGGCCATCCGGGCGGTATTCCCGGTATCGACCAGGTCATCTATCAGCAACCACCCGGCTCCGTCGCCGGTGGTTCTTTTCAGAACCTTTGCCTCGCCCTGCTCCCGGCCAGCGTAACTCGAGATGCATACGGTATCAACCAGATGGATATCCAACTCACGGGCAATAATGGCCGCCGGCACCAGCCCCCCCCGGGTAATGGCGATGATTCCCTGCCACGGCGCGTCTCCGATCAGCCGCCAGGACAGGGCTCGGGCATCTCGATGCAATTGCTCCCAGGATACCGGGAATGTTTTATTGTACATATTCACCAATGATTGATCCATTTAGTTTGATGGTTCCTTGTCGTGCTTTTCATTTCGTCGTGTTGGAACCAAGGCGCCGACGCATGTGTGCCGATCCGTTTATCACATCCGGACGTTTTTCGCCAATCAAATCAGTCATATGATGTTTCCGCCCACTGAATTTCAAAAGGTGATCTCTATTGTCCAGAGGCGGTCAGGGTTGGTCAACGTCGAGCAGCCGACGATCCTAAACACAAACCCAACCGTCTTTACTTCCGCCAAAACTCTGGCACCACCAGAATAATCAACGTGTAAATCTCCAGCCTCCCCAGCAGCATACACCAGGCCAGCAGCCACTTACCCAAATATGGAATTTGGGCAAAATTGTCCACCGGTCCCACCATACCCAATCCCGGGCCGATATTGCCGATGGTGGCAGCAGTGGCCCCCAGGGCCGTAACGAGATCGACCCCCAGGCCGGCCAGCAGCACAGTTGCCAGGACAAAAAGGGCCATGTACAGGGCCAGAAAACCGAGGACGCTTCTCATCACGCCCTCGGGCACCGGTTCTCCGCCGATCTTGATGCGTGTAACGGCCCGGGGATGAATCATGGTGAACAACTCTTTGTAGCAGTACTTGAAGCAGAGCATAATGCGCAGACATTTCATGCCGCCGCCGGTGGAACCGGCCGAGGCCCCCGCGAACATGCAGAAAAAAATAATCGCCTGGGACATGGCCGGCCAGACTTCATAATCGGCGGTTGCAAAGCCGGTGGTGGTAACGATGGATACCACCTGGAAAGCGGCATAGCGCAAAGCCTGACCAATATCCGCATACACGGTTCCATACAAATTGACGGCGACGACGGCGGTCAATATCAGGCACATGAGCAGATAGAAGCGGCACTCGGCATCTTTGAACAGGACCAGGGGCCGGCCCTTGAGCAGCTGGTAATGCAGTGAAAAATTGACCCCGGCCAAAAGCATGAAAACGGTGATGACGATATCGATGTAAACGCTGTCAAAATGGGCCACCGATGCATTGCGGGTGGAAAATCCGCCGGTGGGCATGGTGGTGAAGGCGTGGTTGAGTGCATCGAACAGGCTCATGTCGCCGGCCATCAAGAGCAGGACCTCGGCCACGGTAAACAGCGCGTACACCTGCCACAGGATCACGGCCGTATCGCGGATGCGGGGTTTGAGCTTGTCCGGAACCGGGCTGGGCACCTCGGCCTTGTACAATTGCATGCCCCCCACGCCGAGAAAGGGGAGAATGGCAATGGACAGCACGATGATCCCCATACCGCCCAACCATTGGATGAAACTGCGCCAGATCAAAAGCCCATCGCTCAGGCCTTCGATATTGGTCAAAATGGACGATCCGGTTGTGGTAAAACCAGAGACCGACTCGAAAAAAGCGTCCACAAAAGTGAAATTGCCGTTGGAAAAATAAAAGGGCAGCGCGCCGAATACACCGATTGCCGTCCAGCCCACGGCGACGATGGCCATACCCTCCCGTTGGCTGATGGTCTCGGTCCGGGGATGTCGGAAGGCAGCCATCATGGCCGCCCCGGAAGCCAGCGTGGCCAGCATGGCCTTGAATGTGGGAACCAGGTTGATATCGGCGGCAACGATCTCGAACACCAGAGGAACGGCCATGGTCACACCGAAAAATAGAATGAGCACGCCGACCGTGTGAAGAATATAACGCCAGCGCATCAGACATACTCCAGTTTGACGGCCAGCATCTTCTCGACCCTGGAAATGGCTTCGCGGGTGGCGAAAATGATGATTCGGTCATCGGGTTCGACGACACTCTCACCACTGGGAATGATAATGGACTCGCCGCGTATGATCCCGGCCAGTAAGGCACCTTTGGGAAAGGCAATTTTACGCAAAGGCCTGGACACGATGTCGGAGGTGGGCAGGGCCACGGCTTCCATGACTTCTCCGTCTTCCCCCTTGATGGAGATGGCCGACAGCACCTTGCCCCGGCGGATATGTTTGAGAATTGAATTGATGGCCGACAGGCGCGGACTGACCACCTGTTCGATGCCCACGGCGGTCACCAGGGGGAAATAGCTGAATTTATCGATTCGGGTGATCGCCCTCTTGGCGCCGAGCCGTTTGGCCAACAGCGACGTCAGGATATTGGTCTCCTCGGCGCTGGTCAGCGTGATCACCAGATCCACCTCGGTGATGCCCTCCTCGGCCAGAAGTCCCTGATCCGATCCGTCACCATGCAGGACAACGGTCCGGTCCAATCGATCGGCCAGCCACTCGCAACGCTCGGCCTGTTTTTCGATCAGCTTACAGCCCAGCGACTGCTGTTCCAACATCCGGGCCAGCCGGTATCCGATGCGCCCGCCGCCCACGATCATCACCCGCTTGACCGGGACGACCGGCTTGCCGAAAATGGACAGATATTCACCAAGCCGGCCCGCTTCGCAGATGAAATAGACCAGGTCCCCGGCATGCAGGTGATTGTCTCCCCGGGGAACGATCAACCGATCTTTGCGCACGATGGCTGCAATCAACGGCCGGTCGCCGTCGATGATATCGGGCAGATCGGCCAGTTTCACGCCTGTCAGACGGGATTCGGCATCCAGGTGCACACCCACGAATCGGATGCGCCCTCCGGCAAAATCACCCACATCCACGGCGCCGGGTGCATCCATCAACTGCAAAATGGTGTGTACCACTTCGCGGTCAGGGTTGATGACCGTATCGATATGGGGTGCATTGTTCCGGAAAGCATCATGGTAACGTTCAAAATCGGCCCCCCGCAACCGCGCCAACTTTTTGGTCGCCGGTGCCAGGGTGTCCGCCACGAGGCAGGCCACCAGGTTGCTCTCATCGGAATCGGTCACGGCCAGCAGAATCTCGGCATCGTCGATGCCGGCCGACTCCAGAATGGACGGGTTGCTTCCCGATCCGGAGACCGTCTGAACATCGATGCTGTCCGTCAAGCGCTGAAGCGCATCCGGGTTGCAGTCGACCACCACCACATCTTTGCTCTCCAGGGACAGCCGTCTGGCGATGTGAAACCCCACCTCGCCGGCACCAACGATAACAATTTTCACGATCATTTTCCTCCGTGATAGATGTTGTCCCGACGATACAACAAGGGGGATCGATCATTTGGCTGCATTGCCTACCACCGCTAACCGGGTATGTCAAACGACCGTTGATTACCGGACAGGACGACCTGCATCCGCATCAACTGTCGCGGCCAATGAACGGCCCCTACAGGCGGTTGCATCGAGGCAGAATGGGAAAATTATCGTTGCACCCTGGATTGCCCATTGGGTGAATTCCAGGACCTTGCGTAAAATCAGGCAAATTGGCCATTTCCGGATAGGGACTAAACTATTGCAGCCAAGGCAAAAACGAGGCCAGGGAAATCAGAAATGCGCTCACCACGGCGATCACATCCCGCCGAGAAAAAGAAAAATCCGGAAGGGTCCGATTTTCATTGTAGCAGCGGGCCTGCATGGCCACGACCAGTTCGTCGGCAGACAGGAAGGTACGTCTGAACAGGGCGATGGCAAAGCATTTTAGCCGAACCAGCGGATTTCTGCGTCGCTCGATGCAGCGGGCACACTGGGCATCGGAGATATCTGCGGCCTGAAAAAGAATCTGGGGCAAAAACCTCACAATCAGACCCACCATGGTCGCCGCCATTTTCTCATGGATAAAAGGAATGGGTCGAAGGAACCAGATCAATGCTGCACGAATATGGGCTGTGCGCGTGGAGACCATCACCAGCAGGCCCATCAGCACCACCAGTAAAAGCCGCCAGCATATCATCAGGGCCTCGCCGGCCAGATCACTGTCGAAAACAAATATCCAGCCACTTTCGAAGCGAAACGTGCGCACAGCGAAAACAAAAATCAAAAAAATCAAAAAATAACGGATTTCCCGAACCAGACGGACCAGAGATACCCCGGCGGCATGAAAACAACCGAAGAGAATCACACTCAGCAATGATACAAAAGAAAACGCCCCCCCCATGCTGACGGCACTCAGGATCATCAAAAGGGCCTGTTTGGTGCGCGGATCCAGCCGATGAAGAAAAGACCGGCCGGGCACAAAACCAATGGCCGTCAATTCACCCATGGCTGGATCCCCCGCCCCAGTTGAACCGAACATGGCGGGCGGATACCGAAGCGCTCGATTCCGTCTATGACGTCGGCCGGTGGGCCGTCACCGACAACCCGCCCGGCGGACATGACGATCAGGCGTTGTGCATGGGCCACGACCTTCTCCAGGTCATGGGTCGTAATGATCAATGTGTGGCCGTGGGCGTGCAGATCATGAATCTGTTCCAGCACCCGGCAGGTCGACGGATAATCCAGATTGGAAAATGGCTCGTCCATCATCAGCACCTGGGGGGCCATGGCCAGGACACCAGCGATGGCCAGCAATCGTTTTTCTCCCCCGGAGAGATGATGGGGCCTTTTGTCCTCCTGCCCGCTCAGGCCGACGGCGGCCAGCGCTCTTTTGACCCGCCGGTCGATCCGTGCCCGGTCAAGGCCCAGATTCTCCGGTCCGAAAGCGGCATCGTCATACACGGTTTCGCCCACAATCTGGCTGTCCGCATCCTGAAACACCATGCCCACCTTCTGCCTGGCTGCTATGGGATCTTTTTTCACATCATGTCCGTCGACAAGCACCGATCCGGACTGCGCCTGCAACAGGCCGTTCAGATGTCGCAGCAAAGTGGTTTTACCCGAACCGTTGGGACCGGCAATAACCGTGAACGCGCCTCTGGAAAAGGAGAGATCAATTTCATCCAGCGCCGTTGTTCCGTCGGCATACCGGTGACTGAGTCTGCGAATTTCGATAAAGGTCACGATGTTATACCTGTTCACGGGGGTATAAGCGGTCAACCGGATGGGCGCTCCTTAACAATCCTCGATTCCCGTGACTTTATATCCAGCGCTGGTAATGATCTGGGTGACAAGGGCCTCGTCTATCGGAGCGCCTGATTCGACGACTGCGTTCTTTTCTTCAAGATTAACCACAGTTGACGAAATGCTTTCAATTCCATTGAGTTTGTCCGTTACATTTTTCGCACAATGCATGCAGCTCATGCCGTCAATTCCGATTTTGGTCTTCATTTTTTTCTCCTTTTTAACGGGTTCCACCAATTGATTCGAGGCAGAGGCCTGGTTTGTCGGTGTAAAGTTTCTCAACCGAAGGGCATTGGTAACAACAGATACGGAGCTCATCGCCATGGCGGCGGCGGCGAACATCGGATTCAACGTCGGTCCGCCGAACAGGTAAAAAAGCCCCGCCGCCAGGGGAATCCCCGCCGAATTATAGGCAAACGCCCAGAATAGATTTTGTTTGATATTCCTCAATGTCGCCCGGCTCAGTTCAATGGCCGTCACCACACCGTTTAAACTGTTCTGCATTAAAACGATGTCTGCGGATTCCATGGCCACATCGGTGCCCGAACCGACGGCAAAGCCCAGATCCGACTGGGCCAGGGCCGGCGCATCGTTAATGCCGTCCCCCACCATGGCCACACGGCCGCCATTGGCCCGGAGGCGCTCAATTTGCATGGCCTTGTCGCCCGGCAGGACCTGGGCAACAACTTCATCAATATTGACCTGTTTGGCAATGGCCTGGGCCGTCCGCCGGTTGTCGCCGGTCAGCATAACCGTCTGAATCCCCATTTCATGCAGTTTTTCAATTGTTTTGGCTGAGTCCGGTTTGACGACATCGGCCGCCGCAATAATGCCGGCCAGTCTCCCGTCAACGGCAAGATACATGGCTGTCTTGCCTTCATTGGAGAGCGTATCCACTTCGGGAAGCGCGTTGGCGGAGATATGGATATCTGTCATGAACTCGACATTGCCGAACATCACACGTTTGCCGTCAATCGTAGCTTGGATACCCCTTCCGGGTATGGCCTTGAAATCCGTGGCCGGAAGGAGGGTCAGATTCCTTTTTTCATTTTCGGCCATAACGGCAGATGCCAGGGAGTGTTCGGATCCTTTTTCAGCCGAGGCCGCCCACTGAAGGATTTCATTTTCGGTAAAACCGTCTAAGGACAAAATGTCGGTGATTTTTGGTTTGCCTTCCGTAATGGTGCCAGTTTTATCAAATACAATGGTTGTCATCCGGCCGGCAGTTTCCAGGGGTTCGCCTCCCTTGATGAGAATCCCCAGAGAAGCCCCCCGACCGGTTCCCACCATGATTGCCGTAGGCGTGGCCAGGCCAAGGGCACAAGGACAGGCAATGACCAGAACGGCAATGAATATTTTCAGGGCGAAGGTCAGCGGGGCGCCACTCAAGAGCCAGGCACCGCCGGCAAGGATGGCGATACCGATGACAACGGGAACAAAATAGCTCGCGATGATGTCGGCCATCCGGGCAATGGGGGCTTTGCTTCCCTGGGCATCTTCAACCAATTTGATAATTTGCGCCAGAGCGGTTTCTTTGCCCACCCGTTCGGCGCGGTACCGAATCGTTCCGGTTTGATTCATACTGGCACCGATCACCATGTCACCGATACTTTTGTCTGCCGGAATGCTCTCGCCGGTCAGCATGGATTCATCTATCGAAGTGCGCCCCTCCAGCACCAGCCCGTCGACGGCGATTTTCTCTCCGGGCTTGGCAATCAGTTCATCCCCAACGACAACTTCTTCAATGGGGATGACGGATTCCTTGCCGTCTTTTAACACCATGGCGGTCCTGGGCTGCAAGCCCATCAGCTCTTTGATGGCCCCGGAGGTTCTTCCCTTGCTGACCAGTTCCATGTATTTGCCCACCTTGATCAGGGCAATGATGACACCGGCGGTCTCGTAATACAGATTCATCACCAGATCGATTCGCCCCATCCATATCATCATGGTATTGAAGACACTGTAGCCGATGGCGGATGTCGTGCCGATGGCGATCAAAGTATCCATATTCGGATACCCCCTGAAAAGACTGGGAAATCCGTTGGTATAAAAGTGAAACCCGGCAATGACGATAGGCAGGGTAAGCAGTAGCTGCGTCAAGGCAAAAGTTTTCGGACTGTGCATCGGGCTGATGAAATCAGGCAGCGGTATCCCGACCATTTCCGCCATGGCGATAAACACCAGCGGGATTACAAAAATGAGGGAGATAATCAGGCGGGTGTATTGCCCTTTCAACTCCGCTGCTTTTTTTTCTTCGTCCAGTCCCGGAAGTTTGTTGTCATCGGCCCTTGAGAGTGCATACCCTGCCTTTCCAACCGCATGGATGATGTCCGATTCCGTGACGCTGCCGGGCAGATAGGCTATGCGGACCTTTTCCGTTGCCAGGTTGACGGCTGCACGTTCAACACCCTCAATACTCAAGATGGCATCTTCGACCCGTTTCACGCAAGCCGCGCAGGTCATGCCCGCGACCAGGAAGGTCTTCGATATCTCTTCTGTGGGCAAACTGGCGTCATATCCCTTTTTCCTGACTGCGTCGATCAGATCCTGAAGGGATATTTCTTCCGGATGATAGGAGATCCGCAGTTTTTCCGTTGCGAAATTGACAACGGCATCGTCAACGCCCGTTTGCCCCTTGATGGTTTGCTCGACATTGCGGACACATGCGCTGCAGGTCATTCCACCGATATTCAATGTTGTGGTTTTCATATTCCGATTGCCCCGTTCGATTGGATTCCATCTGCAGATGGCTCTAAATGCGTTTGCTGAGCAGCTGCATCAGTTCATTGATTTTTATCTGGATGTCATATTCGTTTTTGGACTTCACCGCATTGATCAGACAATGCTGCATGTGCGTTTTCAACACATCCTGCTCCACTCTGTGGATTGCGGCCTTGACGGCCTTGAGCTGGGTCAGAATATCCACACAATAGCGGCGGTCCCCGATCATCCTTTTGATGCCTTTAATTTGCCCTTCAATGCGATTTAAACTGGGCAGTTGATCATTGTGTTGGGGGTGCATATGACGCCTCCGTCGTTTTCTGTACTTGATAAGCTATACCCAGGTAGGGTATATGTCAAGCAATAATCCGTGTACCGATTCGCGGAAGCGATACCGGAAACAATATGATCCGACTCCCGTCCTCTTGTGACAATTTGTTACAAATCGATACGCCTTTGAAAAGCATTCTGCGGTGGACGGCGTTATGTTGTTGTCCAAAAGATCAGCAATATTTTTATCAAACCCAATTTGCAACACAAAGGAGGCAGCAATGAAAAAACGAAATCTGATTATTTTTGTAATCCTTGGCGCAGTTATTGTCATGGGCGGTCTGGCCGCCTGCAAGCCTGGATTTCATCACCGGGGATTTGACCAATTCGATGTGGCCGCGATGACCGGACGCATCGCCTGGATGCTGGATCTTACTGCAGACCAGAAGTCCGTGTTGGAGCGGTTGGCCGGAGAAGTTGTCGGGCAGGCCAAAATCATGCGCGAGGATCGCGACGCCTGCCGCCAGGAGGTGGCCGATCTGGTCCGCCAGGACACGATCCAACCCGAAGTCGTCAATGCGATGGTCGCCGAGAAAATCGCCAAGATGCAGACCATGGCCGACTTCGTGACTGAAAGGCTGATAGAATTCCACAAAATTTTAACACCGGAACAGCGCGAGAAGATTGCCGGACAGATCGAGGATTTTACACCCGGAGGCTTCCGGTTCGCACGGCGCTAATCCGCCCGTATTGCCGGTAAAGGTGCCTGTGCCACGGCAAGGCACTCACTTCTCTCCGACAGCCATCCGGCAGGTGCCCCAGTCTCACTTGCCGGATGGCCTTTCCTATGGCGTAAAAAAATGGTAATTAAAAACCGTTGGGTGGAGTCAGCGGGATATTCAAAAACAACTAACGGAAAAAACAAAGCATTATTTTTGGTTATGCAAAGGCATAATATGACAAAAAGCATCTCATCGAAGAAACAAGCCTACTCGCTTACCGAGGTAGCTGACTATTTTGGGGTTTCGACGAGCAGTATTCGCCTCTGGATTAAAAAGAAACCGTCATTTCCACGCCCCTTTAAAAAGTTTGGCATACTGCGATTCCGGCGCAGCGATATCGAGCGCTACGAGTCGGACAGAAGGTCACGGCCTTTACAGAAAAAGCAAGATTCTTTCCCTCGGTGACACGGGGCTCCATGGAAACGAGGCACCCTTTTGTATCCTGCCCGGACAAGCCGGAGGGAGCCGGATCCCACTTTGCCAAGGGATCGCAGTAAAGTGCTACGGCTTCACCCTTGGCGCCTTGGCTCTGACTCCCTCCGGCTTTTGCAACACTGGGAAGTACTGAAGGGTTTTATCTATTTCCACGGACTTTGAAGTCTTCCCAATCTTCGGGATCAATATCGCCGATCATTTTCTTGACCCCCATGTACTTCTTAATTCCGGCGAACAATGTGACAACCGAAATCGGAATCAAAAGGATGCCAATAATCTCTAGTATCGGATGACCAAAGAATTTAAATAAGCCGCCCCCCCCTAAGAAACATCCCAACGCCGTGTGGATAAAGGCCAGCAGGCTTCTTTCGTTCGCCAAAACCGTGCGCACAACAGCCAGCTTGGCACCGGTACGGGGCTTATTTTCCAAAGTGGGCGTTCCTTTATTTAGTGCCCACCCGGAATCTGGACAGACACTCGTTAACGAAACGAAATCATTTCGTTAATTGCTAAAAGCTAACGGCTAATGGCTCAACTCAGGTCTAATTTACACCAAATGATTTTTTTTGCAACAAATCGGGTGGGCATAGACAAAAAAAGGGGGCGGCCAAATCGTCAGCCGCCCCCTTATTCAATGGTTGTTATCCCTGTTGCTCCAAAGGTACATAGAATTTTCCATTTTGCCTCTGCACCAGCAGCAGCAGTCGATCCTGGTCTCTGGCTTTACCGATATTCTCCTTGACGTCGTCTACCGATTCTACGGACTGGCGGTTCACTTCCATGATAACGTCACCTTGCCTGATACCGGCCTCATCCGCCGGGCTTCCAGGTCGGACACCGCTAACCAGCACACCTTGGTCAGTCTGGAGATCGTACTGGTGCGCCATCTGGGGCGTCAGATCACGCAACCGCATCCCCCACTTACCCTTGGCCGGTCGAGCATCCTTGCCATGGGCCGCCTGTTCGGAAGGCAGCCGGCCCACCTTAACGGTAAGCTGACGTATTTTGCCATCCCGCAGAACCCTAACCGTCGCTTTTTCGTCCACGGGGGTCGCGGCAACCATGGTCGGCAGATCGTGGCTGTCCTTTACGGCCTTGCCATTAAAGGCGGTAATGATATCGCCGCGCTTGATGCCACTTTCGTCAGCCGGACTTCCGGGGGTGACATCCGCGACCAAAGCGCCCTGGCGATCTTTGATATTCAGCGCTTCGGCCAGTTCATGGGTAATGGTTTGAATACTGACACCGAGGTAGCCGCGGGTAACCTCACCATCGGATACCAACTGAGGAATCAGCGGTTTGGCCGTGTTGACCGGAATGGCAAAGCCGATACCCTGGCCCTGTGGAATAATGGCGGTGTTGATTCCCACCACCTCGCCATTCATATTGAACAAGGGGCCGCCGGAATTCCCCGGATTGATGGAGGCATCGGTCTGAATGAAGTCATCGTAGGGACCGGCTCCAATAACCCGCCCCTTGGCACTGACGATCCCGGAGGTTACGGTGTGGTTCAGCCCGAAGGGATTGCCGATGGCCACAACCCAATCACCCACCTTGAGTTGCTCGGAATTGCCCATGACCGCCGCCGGAAACGGTTCCCTGGCTTCCACCTTCAGGACCGCAAGATCTGTTTTGGGGTCGAGACCGACGACTTGAGCCGGATACGCTGTCTTGTCGGCAAGGGTGACCGTGACGTCAGTGGCATCTTCAACCACGTGGTTATTGGTGAGGATGTAGCCGCCGTCGCTGATAATCACACCCGAGCCGGCCCCCTGGGTTCTGTGGTTCCTTGGCATTTGCGGGATCTGATCAAAAAACCGCCCGAAGAAATCTCCGTATGGCCCTTCCGGCGTTTGAAGGCCCTGGAAAGCGGCCTTTTCGACCTTGGTTACCTTGACATTGACCACCGTTGGACTCAATTTGTCCGCCAACTCCGCAAACGAACTTGGCATCGTCGCAGGGCGGGGGGGATTCACATGGGTTCCGCCACTGAATTCCTCCGCCACGGATGGACGGGTCCATTGGAGCCCCGAGGCCACCAGCATCCCGGCCACGAGAAATGGAATTCCGAATGTAACGATGCCCTTCACCCCATGACGCCTGTTGTTGCTTTCCTTACGATTGACAAACATTTTAGTTCTCCTTTTTTAATAGACACTGCGTTCTGATCGACCTCGGCGTGATCGATCCCCTGTTCACTGGGAAAAGGATAAAGTCTGTTAATTAAAGGAGCATTAATTGAACATTATAATTTTCTAATGATTGAAAGGACGGTAGCCCATGGTCAGAATTAGGACGAAAGCCTTGATCTCGACCCAATTTGCCTGTTTCCGGACAGACACTATTTAACATTTATGGGCGGAGGGAAGCAGCAGGGTAAAAATACTCCCCCGGCCAGGTGTGCTTTCAGCGATGATTCGGCCCCCGTGGGCTTCGGCGATGGAACGGGCGATGCTCAGCCCCAGCCCAACGCCGCTTACGTCTCTGGAGCGGGTAGCGGTGGAACGGTGAAACCGGTCGAAAATCAGCCACTGTTCGTCCTTCGAGAAACCCATTCCCGTGTCACTCACCTTCAAGGATACCCAATCGCCATCGGATTGAAGGGATAGGCCGACCCTGCCGCCGGCCGGTGTGTATTTAATGGCGTTGTCAACCAGATTCAACAGGAGTCTCCTCAAATGCTCCCGATCTCCGCGAAACGCAACCGATTCCAGGCCCTCCGGCCGGAGGGTGATGGAATTCACATCCGCGACCACCTTCATCTGATCGCAGATCTCCTGCACAAGGGCCTTTAGATCAAGGGGCTGAAGATCCAGACGCAGGACGCCGGAATTGGCACGAGCCAGCAGAAGCAGGCCCGCCACCAAATGATTGATCCGGTCGATCTCCTCGAGCCCGCTTTTCAGGACGCGTTGGTATTCTTCGGGACTTCTGGAGGTACGGAGAGCGACTTCCATCTCGCCCTTCAGGATGGTAAGGGGGGTTTGAAGTTCGTGAGAGGCATCCGCGCTGAATTGACGTATTTGGTGAAAGGCGCCATCCAGCCGGTCCAGCATGTCGTTGAGCGTCCTGGCAAGCCGGTCCAGTTCATCGTCATTGCCGGTTTCCCGCAACCGCTCCTCCAGATGCGCCCCACTGATCCGCCGGGCTGTCCGTGTCATGTGATCTACCGGCCTAAGGGTCCGCCGGGCCAGCAGCCACCCTCCCCCACCGGCAAACAACAGGCCCAGGGGAAGTACGTATGCCATAATCAGGAGAAAGCGGCGTCGCGTATTGAACATGTTCTCCAGAGACATCCCCACCTGAAGCAAGTTGGCGACACGTCCGGCATCGGTTACAGGCAGGGTCAAAACCCTTATCGGATAAGCACCGGTGATTTCAACCGTCTCGAAGGTGGACAGGCCCTGGGATGCATTGCGCAGGGCTTTGGGGCTGATGGGGAGTCCGTTGGGCCGATGTTGAGGTTGTCGTGGATCACGCCGGCCCCGCGGATCAAAAAAATCAATGTAACGATCAAGGGGCGAAAACCCGAAGAAACGACGGAAAAGAGCATCCACATCGGCGGGTATGGGCGTTTTGTCATCCATGCGGACGCTTTGCGCCATTGCTTCGGCGACCCCCGTGAGTGCGGCGTCCATGTCCCGGGAAAGGCTGTAGGTTAAGAGCCCATAGGCAATGCCGCCCAAGACAAAAAATGTCAGGGTCAAAAGGCTCGTGTACCAGACGGTCAGCCTCGTTCCGATGGAACGCATGCGCATGGGTCACTCCGCTTTCAACACGTACCCCACGCCTCGAACCGTGTGGATCAATTTCGGCTCACGTCCGGCGTCGATTTTTTTTCGCAGGTAGTTGACGTATACATCAATGACATTGGTCATCGAATCGAAGTCATAGTCCCAGACATGTTCGGAAATCATGGTTCGGGTGAGTACGCGATCGTGATTCCTCAGCAGGTAGTCGAGCAGGGCAAACTCCTTGGTGGTCAGATCAATCTTATCATCCCCACGAAAGACCAGGCGTTTTGCCGGATCCAGGGTGAGATCGGCCACTTTAAGCAGGGGCGTTTCCCTACCGCCCCCCCGTCTGAGCAAGGCCCTGACCCTGGCCAGCAACTCCTGGAAAGCAAATGGCTTGGTCAAATAGTCATCGGCACCGGTGTCCAGGCCAATCACACGATCCTCAATGGCCGTCCTGATTGTAAGCAAAAGGACCGGCGTGGCCACGTTTTTTTTGCGCAGTTCCTGGAGAACACTCAGGCCATCCCTGCCCGGAAGGTTGACGTCCAGAATAATCAGGTCATGGACCTCATCAAGGCCCATCTCCAATCCGGCCTGGCCATCCCAGGCGGCGTCTACCGCATAGCCCTCCTCTTCAAGCCCTTTCTTGATGAAACTTGATACCTTCCTTTCATCTTCCACTAAAAGAATTCGCATCAGTCGTATCATCCCGTGGTGAACATCCGCTTTTTCGTAACAATTGGTTCGAATATCCCCCTGTCGGAGCATCGTTTCCGGCACCCCCCATAATGGGCAAAAAAAGGGACGCTCTCAATAAGAGCCGACGAGAGAAGAAATATACCAGGCGTGCTGAAAAAAAATCAAGGCCCGGTAACAATGTCCACAGGGTAACCGCATTTGAAAAAAGGGACAAAATTAGGCAGTAAAAACAGCATAATTCAGGATATAATATAACTATCTGAAATAACAACAAAAATATAGGATTTTCTTCGAAGGTGTGCTACCCATTGAAATTATTGATAATTTCAAGGAGTGCACACATGGGAAAAGATCAACGTCCGTCTATCCCAAACCATTTTGCAATCCTGACAGATCCGGGAAGGGAAAATAAACGGTACAGACTCATCGATATTATCACGGTTGCGATTTGTGCGGTAATTTGTAACGCTGACAGCTTCGCCCATATTTACGAATTCGGTCAAGCCAGGCATAAATGGTTCAAGACGTTTTTGAAACTGCCGCATGGAATTCCCTCTGCGGATACCTTCGAGCGGGTCTTTGCCAGAATCGATCCCAAAGCGTTCAAAGCTTGCTTTATGCAGTGGGTACAAGCAATCAGCC
>PDWJ01002045.1_pt1 | contig 23847 bp, 21 predicted proteins | sample 1430881 | NCBI WGS metagenome assembly PDWJ01 (sample SAMN01162460, study PRJNA174530) | Oral metagenome, whole genome shotgun sequencing project. | biome: Marine environment; feature: Marine mammal; material: Swab sample of the gingival sulcus; isolation source: swab sample of gingival sulcus... | reverse complement strand
CCCAGAGCCTGATCGACAAACACGCGGGCATCATCGCCCACCAGCGAGGCCGGCGCGGCATCAACCTGTTGTTCGCTCAGGCGGCACATTCGACAGTCTCCTCGATCGCCGGTGCCAAGGCCCCGGTGATCTTCGGCGACGTCGATGTTCCGGTCCTGCTTGCGCATGGCACCCAGGACCGGTTGGTGCCCTACGCCGGCGCAGTGCGGCTGGCGCACCAGAATCCGCAGTGGGACTTCGCGACGGCGCCCGGGGCCGGGCACTTTCTGATGGTCGAACGCCCGCAGTGGCTCGCGGACCTGGTGAACGGCTGGGTGCGTGGGCTCGGCCGACCCGGCCCGGGCTGAGTCAGCAGCACGACCACGAGGTTGCCGTATGGTAAAGCGACGGAGGGAGAACCGACCAGTGAGGATCACGTTGCCCGTACCCGGCCACCGATCGGATTCCGGGGCCCGATGAGTACCGGCGCCGGATTCCCGCCGTCTCGACCGCGACGTCACTGGATGATGCTGTCGGGTGCGGACGTGCACTGGGTGGACTTCGGCGGCCCCGCGACCCCGCAGGCGATGCTGGTCTGCGTGCACGGGCTCAACGGCTCGACCGTGAACTGGGAGGGCTGGGGGCCGTTGCTGACCGACCGCTTCCGGGTGGTAGCGCTCGACCTGGTGGGGCACGGGTCCACCCGCCCGGGCACCCGGTCTGCCACTGTGGCGGCCAACGCCGAGTTGGTGAGCGAGTTCGTCGACGCGATCCGCCCCGCCGGTGCTCCGGTGGTTCTGGTCGGCAGTTCGATGGGCGGGCTCATCAGCGCATATGCGGCCGCCGGCCGGGCGGACATCGCCGGGCTGGTCCTGGTGAACGCGGCGCTACCACGTCCTGGCCGGGTTCCCCCGATGGCAGAGTTGGCCAGGCTCGCGCTGTACAGCGTGCCGCCGATCGGCCGGGCCAACGCGTGGGGCCGGCGCCGGTTCCGCACCCCGGAACAGCTGGTCAACGACTTGTTCCGGTTGTGCATGCGTGATGTCTCGGTGGTGGACCAGGAACTGTTTCGCCGGCACGTGGAGGCGGCCGAGCGCCGGGCCCGTCATCCCGAACTCGACCCGTACTTCGCGCAGGCCGCGCAGAGCACCGTGCTGTGCCTGGCCGCGCCCCGCGTCAGGCAGGTCTACGCGCGGGTGCGGGCGCCGGTGCTGATGGTGCACGGAACCCACGACCGGGTCATTGCCTATACCGCTGCCCAGGCCGCGGCCGACCGGTACCCGTGGTGGACGTTCGTCACGGCGCACGGTGGGGGACCGGCTCGACGCGTAGCGCCGGCTGATCGCGGCGGCGAGGTCCGCGGCCGCGTGGTTGAATCACCTGTGACCATCTGGATCGACCGTCCGGTGTGGGCGGCGCACGGCACCACCTGGGCGCACCTGATCAGCGATGTGTCGCTGGCCGAACTGCACGAGTTCGCGGAACGTGCCGGTGTGCCGCCCCGCAGCTTCGACGCCGACCACTACGACGTGCCTTCGCACCGCATCGGCCCGCTGGTGGCCTCCGGAGCCCGGCAGACCGATGCCGCGGACCTGGTGCGCCGGCTACGTGGCAGCGGCCTGCGGGTACCCAAACACAAGCGGGAGCGGCTGCTGGCCTGGGAACCGGCCGTGATCGACGACGTGCCCGCCCGCCGCGAGATACTCATCTCGCCCCGGCGGGTGGTGGCGCCGCGCACGCTGGCCATCGTGCGGTGCGCGGACGGGCTGCTGCTCAACGGCGGTGGCCCACCGCAGGTTGAACCCGGGAACCACGCGCAGTTAGGTGCTTTCGATGTGGCACAGGCACAACCCGTCGGACGGCAGCGCATCCGGCCGCAGCACGGTTCCGGGGCGGCCGCCCGCGGCCGGATCGAGATCGCCTTCATCGGCGCGGTGCTACCGGGCCCGGTGAGGGAGCAACACGGGCAACCGCTGCCGGGCGGGGTGCACTGGGCCGAGGTGGGCGCCGCCCGCCAGCGCTGCGGGGATCCGTTGTGGTGGGTGCTGGTGGACCGGTTGCCGGATGTGCAGGCGGCACCCGGTCCGACGCCCGGACGACCGCGCGGTTAAATGGCGGTATGGCCAGGACTGCTGTCATCGACGTGGACGCCGGGGGCCGGGCCGTGCGCATCACCAACCCGGACCGGGTGATCTTCCCGGCCACCGAGAACACCGCGCCGGTCACCAAAGCGATGGTCGCCGGATACGTGGCCGCCGTCGCCGAGGGGCTCCTGCCCGCGCTGTACCACCGGCCCACGGCGCTGGAGCGGTGGCCGTCCGGGGTGCATCCCGGCATGCGGCTGGCCCAGGGCCCGCAGGACAAGTTCGCCGACGGCTTCTACCAGAAGCGGGTCATGAAAGGCGCCCCGGACTACGTGCAGCAGGTGCAGGTCACCTTCCCCAGCGGACGGACCGCCGAGGAGATCTGCCCCACCGGCGTCGCGGTCCTGGTCTGGTGCGCCCAAATGGGCGCCATCACCTTCCACCCGTGGCCGGTTCGCCGCGCCGACGTGGACCGGCCCGACGAACTGCGCATCGACCTGGACCCACAACCCGGCACCACCTTCGCCGATGCGGCCGAGGTGGCGTTCGGCGCCCGCGACCTGCTCACCGAACTCGGTCTGACCGGCTTCGTGAAGACCTCGGGAAACCGGGGCATCCACATCTACGTCCGCATCGAGCCCCGCTGGGAGTTCGTCGACGTCCGGCACGCCGCCATCGGGTTCGGCCGGGAACTGGCCCGTCGCGACCGCCGGGCGACCACGTCGTGGTGGAAAGAGGAACGCGGGGAACGGGTATTCGTCGACTACAACCAGAACTGCCGTGACCGCACGATCGCCTCGGCCTACTCGTTGCGGGCGCTGCCCGGCGCGCCGGTGTCCACCCCACTGACCTGGCAGGAGTTGGAGCGCACCACCGACCCGCGGTCCTTCAGCCTGCACACCGTCCCGCAGCGGCTGGCCGAACGGGGCGACCCCTGGGCGGACATGGACTCCACCGCCGGATCCCTGCAGCCATTGTTGGATCTATGGCAAGAACAAGGCGAGGTGGAACTGCCCCATCCGCCGGACCATCCCAAGATGCCGGGTGAGCCGCCCCGGGTGCAGCCCAGCAAGAAGGTCGCGGCGCATTGGGACGAGCACGGCAACCGCATCGCGGACACCTGAGCCCGGCTATCCCCAGCCGACTGCCCGCACCCCCGCCGCGGCCAGTGCCCCCACCAGCACGACCACCAGGAACGGCGCCCGCGTCAGCAACGCCACGCCGGCCGCTCCGACCGCGGCCAACCGGGCATCCAGCACCACGCGCGTCCCGTCGGCCACGGTCTGCACCAGCACCAGCGCCGCCAGCAGCCCGGTGGTGACCAACCCGGACACCGCCGCCACCCGAGGGTTGGACAACCAGCGCTGCGGTGCCAGGTATCCCACGAGTTTCAGCAGGTAACAGGCCAGGCACGCGACCAGCACCCACAGCCACCCGGTCACGGCAACCCCTCCTGGCCCGGGCCGGCGTCCCCCGGCCAGGAGGGGTAGCAGCCGGTACCGGGTGGCTGACCTTGGCGAGTCATGACCACCGCCGCGGCCACGGCCGTCGCCCCGGCCACCAAGACCGGGATCCCGGGTGTGGTCAACGGGATCATCAGCACCGCGACCGTGGCCGCGACCCCCGCCACCGCCACTGCGTCGCACCGCTTGAGCCGGGGCCACAACAGTCCCAGGAACGCGGCCGCCGCCGCGCCGTCCAGGCCCCACACCTGCGGGTCGCCGAGGACGTCACCCAGCAGCGCGCCCACCAGGGTCATCAGGTTCCAGCCCACGTACACCGCTAGTGCGGCGGACCAGAACCCGGCCCGTTGCTGCGAGCGGGTCTGCTGGGCGGTCGCCACCGCCATCGACTCGTCGATGGTGAACTGCGCATTCACCGGGCGCCAGGCCCCGCCGCGCAGCATCGGCGCCAGCGCCAGCCCGTAGACACCGTTGCGCAACCCCAGCAGTGCCGCCGCCGCTGCCGCGGACAACCCGCCACCACCGGCGCCGACCACCCCGACATAGGCGAACTGGGAACCACCGGTGAACATCAGCGCGCTGAGCGCGCAGGTCTGGGCAACCGTCAGCCCGGCCGCCACCGACAACGCCCCGAAGGAGATCCCGTAGGCGCCGGTGGCCACGCCGACGGCGATGCCCTGGCGCATCGCCGGCGTCACCGCCTGCCGGCCGGCTTCGCGAGTCCACCGGTGGGTCATTCCGCGGCCGGCTCGGCCCCGGGGTCCTCGGCCAGCGCCGCGACCAGCCGCACCTCGTGCAGCGGCTCGGCCCCGGGTACCTCGAACTGCCGCTGCGCGCCGTCGGGTGCCAACCCGGCCGAGGCCAGGAACGAACGGCGCGGCTCGTCGGCCAATGGGCACCACACGCCGAGCACCGGCGCCCCGGCCTCGCGCAGTCGCGCGGCGGCAGCGTTGAGCAGCCGGGACCCGTGCCCGCGGCGCTGCTGGGTGGGATCGACGTGCAACGCCACCACCTCTCCGGCCGGGTCCACGGCGGCAAACCCCACCACCATCGAGGCGGCACATGCCACCAGCACCACGTGCCCGGGCGTCGGCGGATCGGTCACCGCGGCCGACCACGTGCGGGCCAGCCCGGCCGGCGTCAACTCGGCCAGGGTGGCCCCCAGCACGTCCCGGTACGCACGCGTCCAGGAGCGGTGATGGATGGCGCCGATGATGTCCACGTCGGCTTGCCCAGCAGTGCGGACGAACGCATCACCCGCCCGGGCATGACCCATCAGGTCAGCCGGCGGCACCGGAATCCCCAGGAGCGGACCTCAGTGCTCCACCTCGGCCGGTTCACCCTTGGGCTGGCCGATGGACTCCAGCAGCTGGCCGTACCAGTCCTGGGACGCGTCGAACGGCTTGCCGCCGGCGATCCGGGAGAACTCGATGACCCGCAACTCGTCGTTGTTGTCCTCGTCGTGGCCGATGACGCCGTCCTCGCTGCGCAGCGCGGCATCCACGGCCAGGTCGGTCATCGACTTGATCAGCGCCAGGTCTTCCTCATTGGCGGCCGCCGACCGGGAGAAGTACCCGGACTTCTGCACCATCACCTTTTCCGCCTCGATCCGCTCGGCGAACTTCTCCCCGAAGTACTTGCCCGGGTTCACGGTGTCCAGCCGCACGTGCCCGAAGGCGTCACGGGCCACCTCTTCGCCGGAAGTCTCCAGTTCCTTGACGATGTCGGAGACCCCGGCGCCCTCGGATAGGAAGATGTTGACGTTGCCGACCTCGTCCATGATCGCCTTCAGCCGTTGCGCCTCGGCGGCCATGTCGATCTTCAGCTCCGGCACGTACAGCCCGTGCACGGCCCACTTCTCGGCGCTCAGGCCGACCGAGGGCACCCACTCCTGCTGGGCGTGCCAGTCCATGTAGTGCCGGGCGGCCGCGGCGGTCAGCCATCCGCAGTTGCGGCCCATCACTTCATGCACGATGAGCATCCGCGGGTTCACCCCGTGCTCGGCCAGGATGTTCTGGGCGAACAACGAGGTCTGTTCGGCTGCCGTCAAAGCACCCAGGCTCTGGCGGATCGGGTACACGTCGTTGTCGATGGTCTTCGGCAGCCCGACCACGTGTAGCTCGTAGTCGTTCTCCTTGAGGTGCTCCTCCAGGTCGGCGGCGGTGGTGTTGGTGTCGTCACCGCCGATCGTGTGCAGCACGTCGACCTGGTCTTTGACCAGCTGGTTGGCGGCCACGTCCAGGGCGTCCTGGCCCTCGGCGATGAGCCCGCGCTTGACCAGGTCCTTCGTGTTGGTCAGCTTCACCCGGCTGTTGCCGATCGGGCTGCCGCCGTACTTGTGCAGGCGGTGGGCGCCGGCCCGCGCCGCATCGTCGACGACGAACGAGTCGCCCGTCAGCAACCCGTGGTAGCCGTGCCGGTAGGCGATGATCTCGGTCTCCGGGGACAGTTCGGTGTATCGCTGGATCAGCCCGCTCACAGCGCTGGACAGACACGGGGCGTAACCACCGGCGGTTAACAGGGCGACTCGTCGCACGCTCATCAGGTATCGCTTCCATTTCGTGGGGTGAGTTCGGGGCCGGGTGTGAAAAGGGCCTGCCCGGCCAACTCTAGTCCGCCCGCCCCGGGGCCGGTCCATGAGTCTTCCCACACCAACTACCCTGGTAGCCGTGAGTACCGCAGAAGAGGTGGCCGGGCTGGATCAATGGCGGCGCCTTCCGGTTGTGCAGCAACCGACCTACGCCGATGAGACCGAACTGAAAGCGGTGTGCGCCGAGTTGGAGCAGGTGCCGCCCCTAGTGTTCGCCGGTGAGGCGGACGTGCTGAAGTCCAGGCTCGCGCAGGCAGCCGCCGGGAACGCGTTCGTCCTGCAGGGCGGGGACTGCGCGGAGACGTTCGCCGACGCCACCCCGGACCGGATCCGGGACCGGATCAAGACGGTGTTGCAGATGGCCGTCGTGCTGACCTACGGGGCCAGCCTGCCGGTGGTGAAGATGGGCCGGATGGCAGGTCAGTACGCCAAACCGCGTTCGGCCGGTCACGAGACCCGCGACGGGGTGAGCCTGCCCGCCTACCGGGGTGACGCCGTCAACGACTTTGCCTTCACCGAGCAGGCCCGGGCGCACGACCCGAAACGGTTGCTGCGGGCCTACCACACCTCGGCGTCGACGCTGAACCTGATCCGGGCGTTCACCACCGGTGGTTTCGCCGACCTACGACTGGTGCACGAGTGGAACCGCGGCTGGGCCGGCAGCGCCGCCAACTCCCGGTACGATTCGCTGGCCGGGGAGATCGACCGGGCCATCAACTTCATGGCCGCCTGCGGAGCCGACTTCGAGGCGATCCGCGCGGTGGATTTCTTCTCCTGCCACGAGGCGCTGCTGCTGGAGTACGAACGGGCGCTGACCCGCATCGATTCGCGTAGCGGCCTACCGTACGACACCAGCGCCCACCTGGTGTGGATCGGTGAGCGCACTCGCCAGCCCGACGGCGCGCACGTGGACCTGCTGAAGCGGGTGCGAAACCCGTTGGGGGTCAAACTGGGTCCCACCGCCACCGCCGCCGACGCGCTGCGCCTGATCGACATCCTCGACCCGGACCGCGAACCCGGCCGGCTCACGTTCATTACTCGGATGGGCGCGGACAAGATCCGCGACCGGCTGCCGGACCTGGTACGGGGGGTCAGCGAATCGGGAGCCCAGGTGCTGTGGATCTGCGATCCGATGCACGGCAACACCTTCACCGCCCCGTCCGGGTTCAAGACCAGGCGATTCGACGATGTGCTGGACGAGGTCCGCGGCTTCTTCGATGTGCACCGGGGGCTCGGGACCGTACCCGGCGGGCTGCATATCGAGCTCACCGGCGGCAACGTCACCGAGGTCCTCGGGGGCTTCCGGCAGATTTGCGATGCCGACCTGGCCAGCCACTACGAGACGCTGTGCGATCCGCGGCTGAACCATCAACAGTCCCTGGAACTGGCCTTCCTGGTTGCCGACATGCTCAGGAGCGCGTGACGGCGGCGCGGACGATCAAGCCCCGGCGGTGCCCAGGGCACCACGGACGACGATCCGCAGCACGCCTTGCCGCATCCGGCAGAGTTGACGCCACACCGGACAGACCGCCCATCCTGGCGATAACATGCCGACTCTTCCCGCCGCGGCGCTGCACTGCGTGCGAGGATGACGACGATGAGTGTGCCACGACATCGAGCACCGCGGGACGGCGGCCTGCTCACGCTGCATCGTTGCGAGGCGACCACCTCGTTGCGAAAGCTGGCGCGTGCCTACCTGGTGCAGACACATCGCCGGCTGGGCCCGAGCGGTTTCGTCCTCATCACCACCGCGGTGTCGGTGGGTGCCTCGGTGCTGTTCTCGGTGTTTTTTCGGCTGCTGCCCCACGAGGTGTTCACCGGCGGCCTCGGCCTGCGAGAGGTGATGCTGGCGCTGGCCATGGCGGTACTGATCCCGGTCCTGGTGGTGCCGCCGATGACGTGGCTGCTGTCCACCGTTCTCACCGAGTTGGAGCGCACCGTCGACGAACTGGAGCTGCTGGCCAACACCGACGACCTCACCAGGGCCCTGAACCGGCGCGGCTTCCTGCAGCACGCCGCCGCCTTGATGTCCACCGCCCGGGACGGCGCGCTGGTGCTGACCATGATGGATCTGGACGAGTTCAAACAGCTCAACGACCGGCACGGGCACGACGCCGGTGACCAGGCGTTGCTGACTCTGGCCGACGAACTGCACCGGCTCGGTGGGCCGGGCGGTGTCGTCGGCCGGCTCGGCGGCGACGAGTTCGCCATGCTGGTCCACGTTACCGACTCCGCCGGCATCGAGGACTTGTCCGGCCGGCTGCAGGCCAGCTGCCGGCGGATCCAGGTGGGCGGTATCGCGACGTTGGCCGCCAGCTACGGATGCGTGGTGCTCGACCCGTCGATGAGCCTGGAGACGGGGCTGCGGCAGGCCGACCGCAACCTGTACTTGATGAAGGCGAACCGGCGGGTGCCGCAGCAGGCTGCCGCCCGTCCGGGGGATGTCACCGGCATGCCGACGTTCGCGCTGCCGCACGCCAGGGCCAACTGATCCGCGGCCACCGTCTGCGGGGCCCGTGGTCCGCGGGGCCCGTGGTCCGCGTCCGCGGGGCCGTCGTTTCCGGGGCAGCCGCGGTCCCGCTCAGGCCGCGTCCGGCAGGAACTGGGCCCAGGCGGGGTGCGGACGGTCCGCCCCGCGCAGCACCCATGCCGGGCCGCGCGGCGGCTTGGGACGCACCCGCAGTTTCCACCCGACCTCGGCCGGGGTGCGGTTGCCCTTGGCGTTGTTGCACTTCAGGCAGCAAGCGACCAGGTTCTCCCAGCTGTCCGGCCCGCCCCGGCTACGGGGCAGCACGTGGTCGACCGTGTTGGCCTGTTTGCCGCAGTAGGCACATCGATGCGCGTCGCGGCGCAGCACTCCGCGCCGCGATACCGGGACCGAGCGGGCGAACGGGACGCGCACGTATCTGGTCAACAGGATCACCCGGGGCCGCTGCACCTCGATCGTCCCGGACCGTACCGGTGTCTCCGCCGCGGCCAGAACCACTGCCTTGCCCGCCAGCACCAGTACGACCGCGCGTTTGAACGAGACCACGGACAGCGGCTCGTACCCGGCGTTGAGCACCAAGGTGCGCTCGGTAGAACACAACAGGCGTCGTCCGGAAACGGACGACGCCTGCGCAGCCGACGGCTCGCCCCGGTCCGGGGCGATCACCGCGCTCATTGTCCGGCCCCGACGCCGCTGCGCCCGCCGATGTGCATGACCGGGGAGAGGGCCCGACTCGTGAAGCGCCGAGCCGCCCGAGCAGTGTGCTTGGGGGCGATAATGCGTGCACCGGTCACCGGGAACTCCTCTCTCGTTCGGCACCCACAGTACAAAGGAGGTCTGCGGCGATGCACGAGTATTTTTGTCACACTACCGTCAGTGTCACCGTCGATCCGTTGGGTGCTTGCCCGTCTGCCGGGTTCTGGTTGCGAACGGTACCGAAGTAGCCGCCCATCACTTCGTCGATCTCGACGGTGAATCCGGCGTCCTCCAACTCCTGGCGGGCCTGTTCCAGCGGCTTGCCGATGACGCTGGGAACATCCACCAGCGGGGGGCCCTTGCTGACCACCAGGGTGACGGTGTCGCCGCGGAATGCTTGCCCGGAGCGCGGTTCTTGGGAGATGACGCTGCCCTGCGGTACCTCCTCGGAGAACTCCTCGGTCACGCTGACCTGGAAACCGGTCTCGCTGAGCGTGGCCTGTGCCTGTTGCACGGGTTGGCCCACCTGATCCGGCACGGACAACGGTTCGCGGCCCCGCGAGAGCACAACGGCAACGTCGGTGCCCCGCTTGATACGCTCACCAGCGGCCGGTTCGGTCCGGATGACCGAGCCTTTCGCGACGTCCTGGCTGTACTCCTTGCTGCGTTGCCTGACCCCGATTTCCTCGCGTTGCAGGATCCCGGTGGCCTCGTCCATGCTGCGCCCGGCCACGTCCGGCATCGCCAGGAACGCGGATCCCTTGGACACGACTACGCCGATGGTTCCGTGCTTGCGGAGGCGTTCGCCTTCGGCCGGGTCGGTGCCGATGACGGTTCCGGCCGGGGCGCTCTCGTCGTACTGCTCGCTGACATCGGCGGAGAACCCGAGCGCGTCCAGGTCGGCGAGAACCTGCGCCTCGGTGCCGTTGACCTTCGGCGCCACGGTGTAGGCACCCGGGCCCGCGGTGAAGTACCACCCACTGCCACCGGCGGCCGCCAGCGCCACCAGCAGCACGGCCAGCAAGATCGAGGAAAGACGGCGTTTGCGGGGCACCCGGGTGCCGGACGCGTCGCGGCGGGCCGCGGGAAACGTTGCGGCGGCCCGCACAGCGTGTTCAGCCGTTCGGTTACCGGTAGGACCGAACCCGGCGCCGAGCGGGATCTCGGTGGACGTGCTCACCACCCTGGTGTGCTGCACGGTGCCCGACGCGGCGGCGGCCTGTGGCCGGCGGTCCAGTTGTTCCGCCGACAATTCCGCACGGGCGGCCTGAACGTGCTGGGCGAAGTCGGCGGCGTCCCGTGGCCGCTCGTCCGGGTCGGGTTGAGTGGCCGCTGACACCAGGCGGTCCAGTTGCTCCGGCAATCCGTCCTCGATCGTCGACGGTGCCGGTACCCGGCTGCTGACGTGCTGATAGGCGATGTGAGCCGGGGCCTCGCCGCTGTACGGGATCTGACCGGTGAGCATCTCGAACAGCATGATGCCGCAGGCGTACACATCGGTGCGGGCATCGGCGATGCCGCGGGAGACCAGTTCCGGGGACAGGTAGGCCGCCGTCCCGATGAGGGCGTCGGAGCTGGCCGATGTGGACGCCGCCCTGGCCAGCCCGAAATCGGCTACCTTGATCGTGCGGGTGCCGCTGTTCTCGTCGTTGGCCAGCAAGACGTTCTCCGGTTTCATGTCCCGGTGAACCAGCCCGGCCCGGTGCGCGGCGGACAACGCCGACAGCATCGGCCCCAGCACGTCCAGCGCTTCTCGTGGGGTGAAAGCGTGTCTGTCGGTTAACGCGTCGCGCAGGGTCTGACCGTGCACATATTCCATGACCAGGTAGACGGTCTCCCCGTCCGCGCCCTGGTCGTAGACCGCCACCACGTTGGGGTGGGAGATGCGGGCCGCGGACCTGGCCTCGCGAATGAACCGGGAGACGAACTGCTCGTCCTCGGCCCGGTGCGGGTGCATGACCTTGACCGCGACCTCGCGGTCCAGCCGCAGGTCGGTGGCCCGGTAGACGGTGGCCATGCCGCCGCGAGCGATGCGGGTGTTGACCTCGTACCGGTGGTCCAACAGGTTCCCTAGCAACGGGTCCGTGGACGTGGTCATACACAGAGTCTACGAAGCTCGTGCCTCAGAATCGGCTCTTCAGAGCCTTCACGTTCGCGACGTACTTCTTCGTGTCGGCATACATGCCGTTCTTGCGCACCGAACTCAGGCCCTGGTAGTAGGCGGCGATGGCGTCGTCCTCGTTGTCGGTCGCTCCGATGACCGACTTCAGCACCAGCACACCGGCGGTGGCGTTGTCCTGCGGGTTCAGCGCGTCCAGCTTGCGCCCGGCCATCGAGGACGCCCAGTTCACCGAGGACGGAATCACCTGCATGGCCCCGACCGCGTTCGCCGGGGAGACCGCTTGCATGTTGAACCCGGACTCGTGATAGGCGACGGCCAGCGCGAGTTTCGGGTCGACGCCGTGCGCAACCGCGGCGTTGCGGATGATCGACCGCATCTGATCCCGGCCGGGTACTTGCCGGCTCATGAGGGTGTTCTTGTTGCGCTGCGCGGCGCGGGTGACCTCGGGGGCGTAGCTGCGCCCAGCGAACGTGTTCCCTACCCGGTGCTCGTTGCGACTGGGCTGGGACCCGCCCGGGATCTTGATGGTGCTTCCGGCGATGATCCGGTTCGAGGTCAGCTTCGGGTTGGCGGCGCGGATCTGCTGGACGCTGATCCCGTGTGCCTTGGCGATATCGCTGAGCGTGTCTGCCTGCTTGACCCGGTAGTCGGTGCCCGGGGCGGCCTGCCGGCCGGACGAGGAACCGGCCTGCCGGCGTTGGCTCGCGGTCTTGGGTTTGGCCGCCGGGTTGCCCGGCAGCGTCAGCGTCTGCCCCACGACGACGCGAGACCCGTTGATCCGGTTGGCCTTGCGCAGCGCGTCCACCGTGGTGGCGTGCCGGGCTGCGATGTGGCTCAGGGTGTCGCCGGCCCGAACCCGGTACGAGCGCGCGGCCTGCGGCTTTTTCTGCTTGGCTGCCACCTGCTGGGTTGCTGCCGGTGCGCTGCCACCGGGGATGCGCAGCGTCTGGCCGGCGTAGATCCGCGCTCCGTTGATGCCGTTGGCCTCGCGCAGCGCCGGCACGCTGACCCGGTGCCGCTTGGCGATGCCGGACAGGGTGTCGCCGGAGCGGACCTTGTACTGCTCGCCGGCCGCGGTGAGACGTGCGGCCCGCGGTTGAGCGGAGCGGGCATGTGAGGTGAGGACCGGCTGGGCCATCGCCAGCCGTAGCGCAGCATCGCTGTGGGCTGTCGGCGCGGCTGGGTGGGTAGTGGGTGCTGCGTGCGCTTGCGCGGGTGCGGCGACGGCAGCGCCGGCGCCGATCGCGACGGCCACTGCCAACGACGCGCTGCGGCGGAGAAGATCGGTGCGGGATGAGGCGACAGCATTCATGGGGATTGTGTCCTATTCGAGTGCACGGGACCGGGGGAAGGTCAGTCAGGTGACTCTGAGTCACACCTCCTGCATCAAAGGTAGCGCAAATCAGTCAAGGTTTACGACATTCGGGTAATTACAGGCGTGGCGTGGCGCGTTCGGTGAGCATCGAATGTACGCGGCGCGAGGCTGGGCCGGGTGCCGCGCATTCCCCGGCCGGTGGCGATGCGCCATAGTTGGAGTTGTGACCTCGGATGCTGATGGCTTGGACACGATCGTCACCGAATGGTTGACCCTCGACGAGGCAGCCCGGCAGTTGGCCGTAGGGGTAGCGCACATCCGGCGCCTCATCCTCGACCGGCAGCTGGTAGCGGTGCGCCGCGGTCAGCCGCGGCAGGACTACATACCTGCCGAGCTCGTTCGCCCCGACCTGCTCAACGGGCTGGCCGGCACCATCACCGTCTTGGGTGACTGCGGTTTCGACGACGTGGAGGCACTGCAGTGGTTGTTCACCCCGCATGAAGACCTCGGTGCGACACCCGCGCAAGCGCTGCGGGCCGGGCGCAAGAAACCGGTCCGGCGGCTGGCGCAACTGCTGGGGTAGTCCGGTAGCGCCGGCCCGCTCGTCACCGCGCGCGCACCCGCACGGCGGATCAGCTGCCCGTGCAGTCCGGCTGGCCCGGCCAGCCCAGGTACCCGACCGCTGTCAGTAGTGCCACGGCAACCAGGACGTGTCCACGGTTGGGGTCCTGCAAGCGGCCGGCGTGCCCACCTGCGATCGTCGTCGTCAGGGCCAGCAGGCCGATCGTTCCCAACAGCGTCGGGAAGAAGACCGCCGTGCCGGGCTGCATCGCCGTCGCACCGGCGGCGTGGACCGGGACGCGGTTATCGTTCATGGCTGTTCCTTCCCCCCTCTGGTTCTTTCTACCGTCTCCTCTTCACGGCCACGATGGAACAGAGAGCGCGTGGCTACCTGTTGCGATTGCGCGGCCACTTTCTGTGGCGATGGCCGGCGGCCTGCGGTGGCCGGCGACGGCCGTCGTGTCCTGCACCCAGGTTGTTCCGGACGCGGACGTGCCACAGCAGCTACTCAGGCCGCTACCGCCCGAGTGCGTCTCCACTGGGCACGAGCACGGGTAACCGCCGTGGCAGCCACCCGGGCGCGGCGTCGCTTGGAGACCGCCACCTTTCGGTGCAGGATCCGGTAGTCCGCTCTCTCGACCTCGTCCAGGATCTCCCCGTAGAGGGTGCGGGCACACCGGATGGCCGGGCGCACGTCGGGGTGCAGCATGTCGATGCCGGGCTCGGCGCGGGCGTAGACCTGTCGCGCCCGGAAGATCTGGAACTGCAGCAGGTTGCGCACCGGCGCGGTGACTGCTTGCCGGTAGCGGCAGCGTTGCAACTCCTGCGTGGTGACGTCGAACCGGTCCAGGTCCTCCATCGGCAAATACACCCGCCCACGCTCCAGGTCCTCCCCGATGTCCCGGATGAAGTTCGTCAGCTGGAACGCGACCCCCAAGTCGCGGGCGTACGAAAGTGCCTGCTGGTCAGATGGTTCCAAGATCGGTAGCAGCTGAACCCCGACCGCCGCCGCAGACCCGTCCATGTACCGTTCCAGGTCCGGATAGGTGGGGTAGTGGGCGACATCGATGTCCATGCGCATCGAGTTCAGGAACACCCGCACGGTGGCTGCGTCGATGTCCCAGCGCCGCATCGTGGCGATCAGGGCCCGGCTGGGCGCGTCGAATCCGGCGCCGGTGCCGATACAGCCCTCCACCCGTGCGCCCCAGGCCATCAGCGCATCCGGGTCGGGATCGGTGAGCGAGTCCACGAACTCGTCGGCGTATCGCGCGAATCCGTACAGAGCCCACACCCACGGCCGTTTACCCGGTGGCAGCAGCCAGGTAGCCAGATAGTAGGTCTTTCCGTGTTCGGCGTTGAGCCGTCGGCACACCTCGAAATCGGCCTGCAGCTGCGGATCGGTGATTTCAGCGGCAGACAGGCAGCTTGCCGTGCGCGCGGACAGGCTCGGTTGCCCAGGGTCGCCGGTTGAACGCACCATGTGATGGTAGGGCACCGGTGAGGACGACGCCTCATCGTGTCATGCTGTGGCCAGGGCTATCGATCGTGGCTGGTGGCGTGTTCGGGCCGGCTGACGCGGAGACGAGGTCGCGATGCCAACATGGGGAAGCTGGTCTTTCGTCTTCGGTCCGCTGGTGGCGGGCGCGGTTCTGCTGGTGCTCATGCTGCTGCTGAAGTGGGGGTTCGGGCACGGGAAGTCGGTGGTGACCCGTCCGCCGCAACCCGGTCCGCCGGACAGCTACGGCACACTGGTGCCGGTCGCGGCCCCGTCGGACGATCGGGTTTCCGCCGCCCTGCAACTGCAGCTGTCCGCGGCCGGGATCCGGCACACCGTCGCGACAACCAACGACGGACTGCGCATCCTGGTCTTCCCCCGAGACGAGCTGCGGGCCAGGCAGATCCTGGGACCCGGCGAGTAGGCTCGGGCCGGGGAACGAGCGGACCCGGCCAGGCTCTGAGCCGGGAGCCAGGACGAGCAGCACGAGGACCCGGGCGTGCGGGTCAGCATGGGAGGCGATGTGGACCGGACCGGTGACATTGACTGTGACGTGCTCGTCATTGGGGCGGGACTGGCCGGTTTGCAGTGTGCGCGTCACCTGGCCGGTCGTGCGCAGGTGAGCCTGGTGGAGGCCGGTGACGACATCGGTGGACGGGTACGCACCGACGTCGTTGACGGGTTCCGCCTCGACCGCGGCTTCCAGCTGCTGAATCCTGCCTACCCGATGGTCGCCACGCAGGTCGATGTCGACGCGCTCGGCCTGCGTACGTTCGAACCGGGTGTCGCGGTGCGCGGTGCACAGGGCATCGCGATCGTGCTGGACCCGCGAAGACGCCCGAGGTCGGTGCTTGCGTCGCTGCGCACCGGCTACCTGGGTGCCCGGGATGTGGCCGCCGTCGCCCGGTTCGCCGGCCCGGTGTTGCTGGCACCGCAACGCGCGCTGAACCGCCCGGACAACACCCTGGGGGAGGCGATGGACGCCGCCGGCCTGACCGGCCGGTTGCGCCGGGAGGTGATCGACCCGTTCCTGGCCGGTGTGTTGCTGACCGAGGACGCGACCACGTCGGCCAATTTCGTCCGGTTGTTGGTGCGTGCCTTCGCCTTGGGCGCCCCGGGACTGCCCACCCAAGGGATGAGTGCGCTCCCGCACCAGCTGCAAACCCACCTGAGCGAGCCGGCGACCCTGGGCCGGCAAGCACGGCAGGTGAGCCGGCACGGCACCGGGTGGCGCACCACGTTCGAGGACGGACACGTCAGTTCGCGCGCCGTGGTGGTGGCCACCGACCCGGCCACGGCGCACCGGTTGACCGGGATTCCGGTACCGACGATGAACGGAGTGCTCACCTGGTGGTTCGCCGTCGACGAACCACCGCGCGGGCACGGTGGTACGGACGTGACCCGGCTGTTGCTGGTCGACGGGCGGCGGGCGGGCCCGGTGGTCAACACCACTGTCATCAGCGACGTGGCACCTGCCTACGCACCCGTCGGCAAGCACCTGGTGCAGGCGAGTGTGCTGTGGCCTCCCGGCGCTGAACAGGCCACCGAGGCCGATGTCCGCACTCACCTGGCGCAGCTGTGGGACGCCGACGTGGCCCGCTGGGAGGTGGTCAGGGTCAACGAGATCCGCGACGCGTTGCCGGCGCAGCCGGTGCCGCTGCAGGTCCGCCGGCCGGTGGCGCAGGGGCACGGGTTGTTCGTGTGCGGGGATCACCGCGACACCGCATCGATCCAGGGCGCCATGGTCTCCGGCACCCGGACCGCCACCGCCGTCCGCGACTATCTGCGCGCGGCCGGCTGACTGATGCCGACCGCCCTACTCTGGCTACGCCGAGACCTGCGCGGGACCGACCTGCCTGCACTGTCAGCCGCGGCGCAAGCTGGGCGGGTGCTACCGGTATTCGTGCTGCAACCTGCCCTGTTGGACGCTTCGCCGGTGCGCGCCGCCGGCCTACTGCAGGCGGTGGCGGGGCTGCGGGAGTGCTTCGACGATGCGCTGGTGGTCCGTACGGGTTCCCCGGCCCGGGTTGTTCCCGACCTGGTCACCGAAACCGGCGCCTGCAGTGTGCATATCAGCGCAGAGTCGACACCTTTCGGGCGACGGCGCGACAGCGGCGTCCAGTCCGCGCTGCCCGCCGGGGTGCCGTTGGTGGCCACTGGTAGCCCGTACGCCATCGGGCCTGGCATCATCCGCACCGGCCAGGGTTCCGGGTACCAGGTGTTCACCCCGTTCAGCCGGGCCTGGCGCGCCCACGGCTGGCCCGCCCCGGCGTCCCGACCGAGCGTGGACTGGGTGAGCGGCATCGAGTCCGACCCGCTGCCGGCACCGCCCGCCATGGATCCCGCGTTGCCGCCGGTCACCGAGCAAGCGGCAGCACACGCATGGGAAGCGTTCCGGGACAAGAGCCTTGACGACTACCACCAGAACAGGGACCGGCCGGACCTGGCCGGCACGTCCCGGCTGTCGGTGCACCTGAAGTTCGGCACCATCCACCCCCGCACCATCCTGGCCGGCATCGGAGACCGGGCAGGGAAGGGCTCGTTCACCTTCGTCACCGAATTGGCCTGGCGAGAGTTCTACGCCGACGTGCTCTGGCACCACCCCACGGCGTTGTGGCAGGACCTGCGGCCCGCGATGGCGGGCATGCCCTACGACGACCCGGATACCGATCCGGCTGCGGCGCAGGGACTGCGGGCGTGGCAACAGGGCCGGACCGGTTACCCGATGGTCGATGCCGGGATGCGGCAGCTGCTGGCCGAAGGGTGGATGCACAACCGGGTCAGGATGCTCACCGCGAGCTTCCTCACCAAGCACCTGCACGTCTGGTGGCCGCACGGTGCACGGCACTTCCTGCAGCACCTGGTCGATGGCGATATGGCGTCCAACAACCACGGCTGGCAGTGGGTCGCCGGTACCGGGACCGACGCCGCACCCTACTTCCGCGTCTTCAACCCGGTCACCCAAGGGCTGAAGTTCGACCCGGGCGGTGACTACGTGCGCCGTTACCTGCCGGAGCTGGCCCACTTACCGGGCTCGGCCGCCCATGAACCGTGGAAACGGGTCGACGGCTACCGCTACGGGTACCCGCAGCGCATCGTCGATTTGGCAGCGGCCAGGGCTGAGGCGCTGGCCCGGTACGAGAATGCCAAGCGGTCAGCGCCAGACCGCAGCGATCAACGCCAGGCCCGGGACTGGTAGCCGCCGTCGACTCCGCTGATCCGCTCGGCCGCCAGCCGCCCGGATATGAGCACCATCGGCACGCCCACGCCGGGAACGGTACCGGAACCGGCGAACACGACGTTTTCCCCCCACAAGTTTCCCGGCCGGAACGGGCCGGTTTGGGAGAAGACGTGCGACGCGGCGAACGGAGTGCCGTCGTGCATGCTCATCCGCTGCCAGTCCGCAGGGGTGATGACGTGTTCGACGTCGGTGCGGCTCAGATCCGCCAGGCCGCGTTCGATCAGCACCTGGGTGAGGTGCTCCCGGTAGGCGGGGGCCATCGCGTCCCAGTCGATGCGGGTGCGATGCCTCAGATGCGGGGTGGGGAACAACACGTAGTAGGTGCTGTGCCCGGTCGGAGCCAGGCTCGGGTCGCTGACCGTGGGACGGGAGACCAGCACGCTCGGGTCGCTCATCAAACGGCCGGAATTCAACTCGTCGAAGACCCCAGCCCAGGACCGCCCGAAGGAGATGGTGTGGTGCGCAGCGTCCTCATCCACACCCGGGGCACCGGCCAGCAGCAGATAGCACGAGGGGGAGGACCGTAGCGGGCGGCGCAACGGACGACGGAGTAGCCTGGCCCGGGCGGTCGGCAGATCGGTGGTCACCACCACCGTATCCACCGGTATGCGTTCGCCGTCGCTCAGAATCACTGCCCTGGCACGTTTCTCGTCGTGCTCGATACGGTCGACCTCCGCGTTGTAGCGGAACTTGACGCCGTGTTTGCCGGCCGCGGCGGCCATCGCCTGCGGCAACGCATACATCCCGCCACGCGGGAAGTACACCCCGGCAACGGAATCCATGTAGGCGATAACCGCGTAGATGGCCAGCGCTTGCTGTGGTGATACTCCCGCATACAGCGATTGAAACGAGAAGACCCGTTGCAAACGTTCGTCTTTCAGGTACTTCTGCACCGCAGGAGCGAGCCGGCGCATACCGCCGATACGGACCAGCCTGGCCAGGTCCGGTGCGGCCAGCGACAGTGGGCCGTCGAAGTTCCTGTCGATGAAGCTGCGCATCTCCAGCCGGTACAGCTGGGAGACGAACCGCACGTACTCGCGGTACCCGTCGGCTTCCGCAGCCCCGGCGAAATCGGCAATCCGGCTGGCCATGTCGTCGGTGTCGGCAACCACGTCCAGGCTCGATCCGTCGTGAAACCTGGCCCGGTACAACGGTGTCACCGGGTCCAGCTGCAACCAGTCGGCGCGGTCCTCGCCTACCGCGTCGAAGCAGTCGTCGATGAGGTCGGGCATGGTCAGTACGGTGGGGCCGGTGTCGAAACGGTACGACCCTGCGGCGGTGGACCGCACGAGCCTTCCGGCCCGCCCGCCGGGACCGGCTTCGCGTTCCAGCACCATCACCTCGCGGCCGGTCCCGGCCAGCCGCATCGCGGCGCTCAGCCCGGCCAAGCCCGCACCGATCACCACCGCCCGGGACGTCGGGCCGACGACGGTGCGCATCAGGCTGAGCGCTGGGTGGTCGCAGCGATCAGCTCGCGCAGTACCTCGGCAGCGGTCGGATCGATCACCCCACCCGCTAGCGCGAGCTCGGCGTCGGCCACCCGCCGGGTAATCATCTTCTCCACCTGTGACGCCGCCCCGGTGTCCAGCAGGATCGCACGCACGTCGTTCAGCTGATTCTCGTCGGCGGCCGAGTTGCCCACCGCGTCTTCCAGGACCTGCCGCTGGGCCGCGGTGGCATCCCGGGTAGCCAGCGCGACCAGCACCGTTCGCTTGCCTTCCCGCAGGTCGTCGCCGGTGGGTTTGCCGGTGGCGGTGCTATCCCCGAAAACCCCCAGCATGTCGTCGCGCAGCTGGAATGCCTCGCCGAGTGGGATGGCGTAGGTGGAGTAGGTCTGCAGGGTGGAGCGTTCCGCGCCGGCCAGCTCACCGCCCAGCAGCAATGGATGCTCGATCGTGTACTTGGCGCTCTTGAACCGGATGACGTGCAAGGCTCGCTCGACCGAGCCGAGGGCCTCGGCTTGCTCCAGAACGTCGAGGTACTGGCCGGCCATCAGCTGGGTGCTCATCGTGGAGTACACCTTGCGGGCGGCTATACCGTGTTCACGCTTGACTCCCGGTCCCTCGCCGACAGCCAGGCCGAGTAGTTCGCTGCTCCAGGCCAGGCACAGATCTCCGGCCAAGATGGCGGCAGCTGCACCGAAACTGCCGGAATCGCCACGCCAGGCGGCGCCGGAGGACCCGCGCTGATGCCGGTCGGCGAAGATGCGATGCACGGTTGGGTGACCGCGGCGGGTGTCGGAGCGGTCGATGATGTCGTCGTGAATCAGTGCCGCCGCTTGGAACAGCTCCAAAGCGGCGGCGGCCCTGATGGCTGCCTTGTTTCCTTCCCGGCCGGTCCCGCGCCACCCCCAGTAGCAGAACATGGGCCGCAACCTCTTGCCACCGTCCAGCAGCCCGGCGATGGAACTCAGCAGATCGTTGCTGGCCGAGTCCACATCGGCCAGCACGGCTCGCTGTCGGCTCAATGTGGCAATGAGGGCCTCGTCGACCCTGTTGCGCAGGTCTTCCCGGTCAGGCAGGTGCACCTTCGTGGCAGCGTGTTGCGGAGCCGCCATCGAGTCCTCCCAAAGTGGTTTCCTGCAATCGCAGCCGCGTTGCCGACTGTTCCAGCGTAACCACTACACGCCCGGATCGTGCAGCTGACGGTGCGGACTTCTACGCTACGTGCGTGCACGATTATCGCAAGTACCTTCAAGGGGACGTTGTGAGTGACTTCAACAATCTGTATCGGCACGGCTTCGCCAGGGTGGCCGCGGTCACAATGCCTATCCACTTGGTGAACCCGCAGGCCAACGCCGAGGCCGTGATCGACGTAGCCCGCCGCTGCCACGATGACGCCGTCGCGATCGCGGTGTTCCCTGAACTCAACCTGGTCGGATACTCCCTGGACGACCTGGCGATGCAGGACGTGCTGCTGGAACAGGCCGATGCGGCCATCGGGTGGATCGCCGGCCGGTGCGCGGATCTGCTGCCGCTGCTGGTGCTGGGGGCGCCGCTGCGGCACCGGAACCGGGTGTTCAACTGTGCCGTAGCCGTGCACCGCGGCAGGGTGCTGGCGGTGGCGCCGAAGTCTTACCTGCCTACCTACCGGGAGTTCTACGAACGCAGGCTGTACGGCGCCGGGGACGACCAGCGTGGGCAACAGGTCGACGTGGCCGGTCAGCGGGTCCCGTTCGGGCCGGAGGTGATTCTTGAATCGACGGATGTGCCGGGGCTGGCGGTGCATATGGAGGTTTGCGAGGACCTGTGGCTGCCGATTCCGCCGAGTTCGGAGGCGGCCTTGGCCGGAGCCAGCGTACTGGTGAACCTGTCCGGGTCTCCGATCACGGTGGCCAAGGCCCAGGACCGCCGGTTGATGTGCCGTTCGCAGTCGGCCCGGTGTCTGGCCGCCTATGTGTACGCTGCCGCGGGAGAGGGCGAATCGAGTACTGACCTGTCGTGGGACGGTCAGACGGTGATCTACCAGAACGGTCAGCTATTGGCCGAGAGCGAGCGGTTCCCGGACGCGACGCGGATGAGCTTGGCCGACGTGGACTTGGACCAGGTCCGGGCCGACCGGGTCCGGCAAGGCACCTTCGACGACAACCGGCGATCCCACTCGCAGCGAATCGCCGAGTTTCGCCGGGTGCCGTTCGAACTGTCGCCACCCACCGGCGATCTGGGCCTGCGGCGACCGCTGGACCGGTTTCCGTTCGTGCCGAACGAGGAGTCCCGGCTGGCACTGGACTGCTACGAGGCGTACAACATCCAGGTCAGCGGCCTGGAACAGCGGCTTCGGGCCATCGGCAACCCGAAGATCGTCATCGGCGTTTCCGGTGGTTTGGACTCCACCCATGCGCTCATCGTGGCGGCACGGGCGATGGACCGGCTCGGCCGTCCGCGCACCGACATCCTCGCTTTTACCATGCCGGGTTTCGCCACCACCGAGCACACCCGTTCCAACGCCGAGGAATTGTCCCGGGCGTTGGGGGTCACCTTCGAGCAGATCGACATCACCCCGGCGGCGCGGCAGATGCTGACCGACATGGATCATCCGTTCGCGCACGGCCGCGAGGTCTACGACGTCACTTTCGAGAACGTCCAAGCGGGTCTGCGTACCGACTACCTGTTCCGGCTCGCCAGCCATCACCGCGGCCTCGTGCTCGGTACCGGCGACCTTTCCGAACTGGCGTTGGGCTGGTGCACCTACGGTGTCGGTGACCAGATGTCGCACTATGCGGTGAACACCGGGGTGCCGAAGACGCTCATCCAGCATTTGATCCGGTGGGTGATCAGCTCCGAGGAGTTCGGAGACGACGTGGACGCAGTTCTGCAAGAGATCTTGGACACCGAGATCACCCCCGAGCTGGTGCCGGTCAAGGACGGCCAGCAGCCGCAAAGCACCCAGGCCAGCGTCGGTCCGTACTCGTTGCAGGATTTCACGCTGTACTACGTGCTGCGATACGGCTTCCGTCCGTCGAAGATCGCCTTCTTGGCCCTGCACGCCTGGCGAGACGCGGACAGCGGTCATTGGCCGCCCGGGTTGCCGGAGCAGGACGAGGTTGCCTACGACCTGCCGACGATCCGGCATTGGATGGAGGTGTTCATCCGGCGGTTCTTCACCAATCAGTTCAAGCGTTCCGCGTTGCCGAACGGGCCCAAAGTGGCGGCCGGTGGTGCCTTGTCGCCGCGTGGGGACTGGCGGATGCCCTCGGATGCGACCGGAGCCGCTTGGCTGGCCGAACTGGACCAGCACGTGCCGAAGCAGTGACCGAACGGGTACTTCTCACGGCGGTGGCCCGACGACGGAGAAACCGATTTTCTGATGCCGGGGACAGCGGTGGATGGTCGGTGTTTGACTAATTCCCGTGAAGCAGCTGTGGAACGAGTTCAAGAGTTTTGCCATGGGCGGGAACATGATGGACCTCGCCCTCGGCTTCATCATCGGAGCGGCGTTCGCGGCCCTGGTGGAGAGTCTGGCCGGGAACGTCCTGATGCAGCTGGTGGCGGTGCTGGTGGGGAAACCCGATTTCAGCGCGTTGACCCTGACCATCAACGGAGGCGCGATCAAGTACGGGGCGTTCATCACCGATCTGGTGAACTTCCTGCTGTTGGCGGCGGTGATGTTCGGAATCGTTCAGCTGCTCAAGCGGGCTGGGATGGGTAACTTCAAGGCGCAAGGCCAACGCGAGTGCCCGTACTGCAAGGAGTACATTGCTATCGATGCCATCCGGTGCAACCACTGCATCTCCGACGTCGACCCGGTGCTGCTGGACGAAGCGGATATTCCGTTGCTGCAGAAGCGACCCGGCTGGGTACACCCGGACCACCGTAGTGCTGACGATGCGTCCGGCCGCGTGTCCTCGGCGGAGGACGAATCCCGGCGTATCGACCTACGCCGGCGCGCCACGGCCGAGGCCGAGACTGACCCCGACTCCGGTCCCGGGCAGCCGTACCATTGACCGCGCCCGGCTGCTGCATGCCTGGCTTTCTTGGCATTCCGCCGGCTGCCTATTGGCTGATCATCCAGTCGCCCGCCGACCAACGGGCAGGTGAGTTGCCCGTCGCCGACCAACCGGCAGGTGAGTTGTCCGTCGCGCGTCGATGGGTGTTTGGGCTATCGCTTCCATGCTCCGGGTAGCCCTCGCGTTCTGCTGGGTGGGGTGGGGTGTCGTGGGTTTGTGGGTGGTTGGTGGGAGGGTGGCTGTGGCCGGGGGTTGTGGCTGTGGGTGCGGGGCGGGTTTGTGTGGAGAGGGTGTGGTGGGTGTGGATCGGGTGGGTGTGTTTCGGCGTGCGCGGCGGGTCGCGGATGTCAGTCAGCGGGAGATGGCT
>PDWJ01001902.1_pt1 | contig 23847 bp, 18 predicted proteins | sample 1430881 | NCBI WGS metagenome assembly PDWJ01 (sample SAMN01162460, study PRJNA174530) | Oral metagenome, whole genome shotgun sequencing project. | biome: Marine environment; feature: Marine mammal; material: Swab sample of the gingival sulcus; isolation source: swab sample of gingival sulcus... | reverse complement strand
ACGGAATGATTATTTCCGCTCTAATAAAATTAAATGTAATAAAACTTATTCGGGCGTTCCTATATGACCTTTGAAAGTTATAAAAATAAACATATGAAAAGAAATGTCATTTTTATATATTTAATCTTGCACACATTCTTAGGGTTTTCGCAAAAAGACAACATAAGGCAAAACACAGTTTCAGCCGACAGTCTTTTAGAACTGTCTTTGGATGAACTGATGAACATGAAAGTAAGCATATCAACAAAAACACCTTTAGACATAAGAATTACACCCGGAATTGTATCCGTTATCACGGAGAAAGAGATAAGGCAAAGCGGCGCAAGAGATTTACTTGAGCTTATTCAATGCTATGTTCCCGGCTTTGAGTTCGGTTCGGAGATTGAGGGGGCGGTAGGCTTGGCAATAAGAGGAATATGGTGCATTGAAGGGAAGTTATTGCTGCTTATAAACGGCATGGAAATAAACGAAATAATGTTCGGAACAACAATATTCGGAAATCGTTTCTTTTTGGAAAATGTTGAGCGTGTTGAAATTGTAAGAGGTCCGGGAAGTGTTGTGTACGGAGGATATGCAGGCATGGGTGTAATCAACATCATTACCAAAACTTCCGACAAAAACGGAAACAGCATCGCCTACTCCGGTTCGCACACAGGCAAATCATTTGCGCACAACAATTTTTCGTTCAGAAGTCATCTGAAGAATAATGATTTTAAACTTAACGTTTTCGGGAACTTCAGCAATGGCACGCGCAGCGACAAAGAATTATTGGGCGTATTGGGCGATAGAAGAACAATGAGCGGAAATTCTTTTATAAAAAACAGAACGGCAGGTATTCAATTTGACTATCAGGATTTTAAATTAAATGCAATAATCTCCGACCATAATTTCCAAACCATTGATTTGTGGGATACTATATATCAAGGAGTGCCTCTTGTGGAACATTTCAGTGATTTTTTAACACAAGCATCTTATACGTTCAAGCTGAATAAAAATATATCCGTTAATCCAACAATCGCTTACAAATGGCAAAAGCCATGGAATTTAGATGCCCCCCTCTTAAATTATACCAATAATAAAACCGCCGAGAAGTTAAAAACCGGCGTAATGGGAAGGTATCAAAACAAGAAATTTTATGTAATTTCCGGTTTTGACTACTTCTTTCAAATGTTGAGGCTTCCTAAAGATATTAGCCCTTTGGAAGAACTATTCGGCAACGGTTCAAATAAAATGCAAAACAATACAATCGGAATCTTTGCCGAAGCGGGTTTAGAAACAAAATTTGCCAATTTTACTGCCGGTGTGCGCTTTGATAAGTCTGATTTGTTTAAACCGGCTTTGGTTCCGCGTTTGGCAATTACAAAAACATTTCGAAATATCCACTTCAAATTAGCGGCAAATAAATCATTCAGAAGCCCGGGCGGCATACTCCCTTGCAGAATAGAGGGTTTTGAAAGCTTAATTCCGGAAAAACTGATGACCTATGAATTTGAAACAGGGCTGCAAATACCGGATAATTTTTACATGACCCTTAATTTTTTCTATACCAATTTAAGCGAAGTAATTACTTATCAAATAAATCCGGACGGTATCGGAACTTATGTAAATGGCGGATATATGGGTACGCAGGGGGTTGAAACCGTACTGCAATACAATTCCGAAAAATTTAGCGGAGAACTGAACTTTGCCTACTATCAAAGAATAAAGAATAAAAAAGATTCTGCCTTTATCGTAGAAAATAATGAGAGATATTTTCTGAGCTTTTCACCGGTTAAAATAAATGTCTTGCTGTCTTATGCAATTCTCAAAGACCTAAGATTTAATGCAAACACATCTTTTTTCGGTCCGAAGTTTGCAAACACACACAAAGGCTTAGAAAAAATTAAAAGCCAAGCACTCATACACTTTAATGTTTATTATTCAAATTTTATTTTTAAAGGTTTAGACCTTAGTGTGGGGATTAATAACATTCTGAACTCCGATTTTAGATATTATTCCGGATCGAACTCTGACCATGCCCCGATACCGGGTTTAGACCGAAGTATTCAACTGAAAGTTTCTTATAGTTATTAGAAATAAGTAAATTTTATGAAGAAAAGAATAAAGCAAATTCGACTATTTTTGCAAAATGAGCTTTGGGCGGTTGATGTTACCAAAAAACGAAAGCCGATGCGAAGGCTTATTAATTTCCTGCGTATTTTTTCATTGGGTTTACAAGGGTTCCGAAAAGACAAACTGAATGTTAATGCCTCTGCACTCACCTATTTTACCTTGCTTTCCATAGTTCCGGTGTTGGCATTGGGCTTTGGGATTGCAAAAGGTTTCGGCATGGAAAAAATGCTGGAAGAAGAAATTATATCAAGCTTTAAAGGACAGGAGGAAGTCCTTAACTACATGCTCAATTTTACCCGCACCATGTTGGATACGGCAAAAGGAGGCATTATTGCCGGTCTCGGTTTCATTTTGTTGCTATGGTCGGTTATAAAACTTTTGTCAAATATCGAAAGTATTTTCAATCGTGTGTGGGATGTGAAAAAATCACGAAGTCTGGTGCGAAAATTCACCGACTATTTAACCATTATGCTGCTTGGTCCTATTTTTATGATACTCTCAAGCAGTGCTACGGTTTTTATTTCGGCACGACTTTCCGATATGTCGCAAACTGCCATGTTTGATTTTGCGTCCCCGCTGTTTTTAGACTTTATAAAGATTATTCCTTTTGTTATAATCTGGATAATTTTCACGTTTTTTTATTTAATTATGCCCAACACAAGGGTCAAATTCAAATCTGCCCTTATAGCCGGCATTACGGCAGGAACAATCTTTCAAATATTTCAAAGCCTATACATCTATTTTCAATCGGGAGCCACCCGCATCAGTGCCGTGTACGGAAGTTTTACCGCACTTCCTTTATTTTTAATTTGGCTGCAAACTGCATGGTTTGTGGTGCTTTTGGGGGCAGAAATTTCTTTTGCCGTACAAAACGTAAAATTAAAAGGTTCAAGTATGATGTTGCACAAACTAAGCATAAGCTACCAGAAAAAAATTGCGCTTTTTTTGATGCTGTCCATTTGCGATTATTTTAGAAAAGGCGAAAAGGCTCCGACAGCTCAACAACTTGCCAATGATGCTTCTTTGCCTATTCACACCACCGAATACATCGTAAATAATTTGGCTGCTTCGGGCTGTGTCTCAAAGGTTCTCCTGAAAGACGAAACAGCATTCCAACCGGCAGTTGATATTAACAGATTGAAAATATCCGATGTTTTGAATAATTATGAAAATATCGGGAAAGACAATTCTAAATACATTAAAAGCGAATCGTATAGAATAATTGAAAAATATATCGAAAGCCTGAAAAATTTTCAAACAAAATCAGAAGACGATATTTTAATTAAGGATATATTGGCTTAACTTTCTGCCTTTTTCTGAAAGATTTTCTTAAATGCGGAAAAGCTGCTTTCTTCCATATCTAAAACATTAAAAACAACACCGACTTCACTGAGGCAATGCGCATCGGAACTTTGCAAAATGGTTTCATCTTTTAAGCAGTGGTGTGTTTTTATGATTTGTTCTCGGCTGATATGTTTTGAAATTTCATAGGCGTCTGCTTGCAAATCCGGCGGAATAAAGCCTAATTGCGCAATCAGGCTGTTCACCGATTTATTAATATGAGCCGGAATAAACAGCCCGTTTAAAGCATGCACTTCTCGGGCTATTTGATTAATATCTTGGTCAATTGCCGGTGCCAACCACCTTTCTTCTTCGTATAAAATATTCTCATCTTTGTCAACAACCAGCTGATAGCCCAATTTATCCGGATTATTGGGAATATTGGGCAAGTGTTTATCCAAATATGCTTGAAACTTGCTTGCGGTTTTTAAATCTTCAAAGAATGCCAAACAGTGCACTTCTTCTTTTGTTGTAATTTCCACTCCGCAGAAAACGGTAATATCTTTATCCGCTGCTGCATCCAAAACACTTTGACATTGCAAAGTGCTGTTATGGTCTGTTATTCCGATAATATTTAAACCTTTTTTTAAAGCGGTTTGCACAATGTTAGACGGGCTCATTTCTAATGAGCCGCAAGGAGATAATACGGTGTGTATATGCAAATCTGCTTTGTATAAAGGCATGCTTATTTTTGTAGTAGTTTATAAACTTCTCCCGATATTTCAAAGCACTGCTTTTTTGTTCCCAAAACCGGAATGCCTTCCTTTTCACTTTGTGCTGCCATGTCTTCGTCCGGCTGCAGTCCTTTCACCAAAATAACGGCGGACAAATCTTTCAGCGAAGCTATTGCCATTACATTTTTATGCGTTTGAAGCGTAATCCAAACATTTCCTTCACGGGCATGTCCCATTACATCACTTAACAAATCGGAGGTATAACCTCCTTCAACGGTTTTGTTTAAGCCTGCTTTTCCGCTATATACTTCTAATCCTAATGTGTTTACAAGTTCTTGTATTGTCATAATTATTTATAGTTTTAATCCCCAAACAGAATTGAATTTTTCGGCGCTTTCATTTTGAGTAAGCTTGCCTTTTTTTTCTAATTTCTTTTGAATAAATATACAATGTTCAATGGTGGTTTGTCCTTGCACAATATCATTGGCAAATGATTTGCAATTAGGCGCACCGCACATGGTGCAATCCACTTGCGGCAATTTCTGCATAATTTCATTTATTTCCGCCATTTTTTTAAATGCCGCATTTATGTCATCATCTAATTTCATCATGGAACGAGGCAGCACTTTGTTTACTTTCATATTTCCGGCAATTTGTTTTTGTCTTGACAAAATAGGCGGGAAACAAGTTTCTGTATGCTTTTCGTTTTTCTCTGTTATTTGTTGCCGCAGTCGATTTACGGTTAAAAATTTGTTGCGAGCAGTTAAAACGCCGCCCGCACAACTTTCATCACAAGCCCTAAGCTCTAAAAAGTCCAAATTGCCGACTTCTCGATTTTCTACTTTTTCCAAGAACTCAATAACATTGTGTATGCCGTCAATTGCAAGGCTTTTGCCGCTTGCTATTTGCGTTTCACCGCCGGTTAAAGTATATCCTGCGGCTTCCGGCGATAAAGTATTAAAAGGTATATTGCTTCCGCTTTCCTTATCTCCGGAGCGTTCGATATGCCCGTACACTTTGTTAAAAAAGGTATTCATATTAATGGTGCCGGTAACGGGAATTTCATACTCGCCGACAGGGTCTTTAATGGCAACCGTTTTAGCCGCACAGGGTGTAATGTAGAATATGCCCGTTTCTTCCGGCGGTATGCCTTGTTGCACCAACTCGTCCTGAACAAAATTAGCGGCAATGTCCAAAGGCGTTTTTTGCAATATTAACTGGTCTGTAAGCGAGGGAAATCGAACTTGTATAAGTCTTACAATTGCAGGGCAAAATGAAGACAGCAACAACTTATTCGGGTGCCTTTTTTGATATGCCGGCAATTCATGCTTCAGAATTTCAACCGCATTTTCTACCTCGTAGATATGAGTAAAACCCAGTTGCTTTATCGTATCATAAATTTTTCCGGTACTTATTTTTTTCGGAAACTGCCCTATAAACACAAAGGGAACAAGCGCAACTCTGTATTTATACCGGAAAATATCACCAATTTCATCATCTGCAATACTAATTGCTTCGGTAGGACAAACACCGGTACATTCTCCGCAATCGACACAATTGTTCGGTATCAGTATTGACTTACCGTTTTTTACGCGAAAGGCTTCGGTAGGACAAACCGACACACAATGAGAACAACCAATACACTGGTTATTGTCAATCATTAGCGTATGGAAGAATGTGGCATGTTTTGTCATTGCAAATAGTTGATTATTTCTAATCGTGTGCTTTCGCCTACGACACTGCTAATATTAAATTTATCCGTATTGTTTTTTATATTGGGTATTCCCATTCCGGCGCCAAAGCCCATTTCCCGCACTTTTGCCGAAGCTGTTGAATAGCCTTCCTGCATGGCTAAGTTTATATCCGAAATACCGGGTCCTTTATCTTCAATGACGATTTTAATCTCCTCGGGCGATAAATCAACCTTTATGGTTCCTTCATAAGCATGAGCAACAACATTTACTTCTGCTTCATACAAGGCAACTACGGTTCGCCTGATAATACCGGAATCAACATTGAGCTGTTTTAAAACATTTTTCAACTCACTTGAAGCCGTTCCGGCTTTTGAGAAATCACCACCTTCTACAAAAAATTCGTAATGCATAAACTTCAAATTTAATAAACGGGAGGAAGTCCCGCACTGTAAAGTATTCCCGTAGCTTTATACAAAGAATAGTTACACTCCAATAAAATAATATTGTTTTCTGTTGCCAGCTCAATCATTTGTTCTGATATTTTTTTATTTCTGGCAATGACAATAACTCTTATGTCCGACATCTCGGCTGTTCGCACGGTTTGTATGTTGTTTAAGCCGGTTAATAAGAGCATGTGTTCTGTGTTTAAAGTCAGCACATCACTCATTAAATCGGAAGCAAAGCCGGTTTTAATAAGATAATCCGGGTCAAAATATTGTGCTCCCGTAACTACTTTGGCATTCAGTAAAGTAACAAGTTCTTGCAGCTTTAATACTGTGTTCTTCTGCATATTGGGCATTGTTTTTTTTATCGTTTCCTCCATTTATAATTAAGTGTAATATACAAATTCTATTTGTTTATTTTATATTTTTATCTTTAATGATTTAAAAAAGTTTATATTTTAACGATAGCATTGTACCGTAATTGTAATTGTTAAATTCAAATGAATTAAAAAGATTTATGTTATTATTATTTATATAAGGAATAATATCTGTATAAAAATTTAAAGACAATATAAATCTATTGTTTATTTTATAATTAAGTCCTAAGCTCATGCTTAGATTATAAAATGATTGATTGGAATATTTTTTATTAATAAGAAAATTATTTCTTAATCCAAGATCGACCCCCATATTTTTGTTTTCCCTAAAACTTATATACATTGGTATTTGAATGTAAAAATTATGTGTAGTCGTAACTCTATAACCGTTTTCATAATATTCATAATAAGGTGAGATAGCATCAATAAAAAGCAAACTGTCCGCAAATAATTTTTCTTTTACCGGCTGATAGGATACATCCAAATCAACATTAACACTTTTAGTATTGTTAATTTTGTATTTATCACTTATTCCAAGATTTAATGAAATTCCCGGAATATGTTTAATGTCATTTAGAATATTATGAGAATTGATAAGATATACATTATTAATGCCAACACCCGATTTAATAAAAACACTGTTTTGCGCTTTAATATTTACAGATACTATTGTAGATATGGCTATAAAAAAAAATAGTTTTTTCATATTCGTTTGCTTTTGAAATGATGGCTATTTTCAGTTTAATAATTTAGTCTCTGCAAGAAAATACCAAATATTTCGTTAGGCATATTTTCAAAACAGTTATTTGCAACAGAAAGCACCCTTTTTTCAAGGTTTCGCAAACCTTGTCTTTGTCGTTTTTTATTTATCAAAGACGAGCAAAATTGGCAGTTTTCTTGTCGGCACAAATATTGGTCGCTGTGTTCCGCATTTTCGCTCTCGCGAATCTTTTTGTTAAAATCATCTTCAAAAATACGAATATTTTTACTTCTTGAAAATTTTTATTGCGAATTTTTATCTGCAATAGTATTCTTAGCACATCTTTTGATTTTCGGTAGTTTAAAGATTATAGGTTATATCTACAGCCACATAACTCCCGATATGGCATAAATATAGCAATAACTCCTGTAACTTTCAACAACAAAAATCTTTTTAATAAAATATTGTTTTTTAGAGGTTTGTATAGATAAAAAGTGTACTTTTGTGGATGCCTCGACGTTAAGTTTAATAAAAAATAGAAGAAAAAGAGAATTCGACGATAAAAGCTATTAGAGGTTCGAATAGGAGGACTAATTAAGCTCAACGATAAAAGCTATTAGAGGTTCGAATAGGTCGAAAAAAAGATAAATAGAAAAAACGCCCCACGTCACAAACTTCCGCTTGATTGTTAGTTAGTTGTATTTATCGAGTGAGTTTTTATAAACATAAAAAGCCGGTTATTTATCTTACCTTTTTCTCTTTTTGGTTTAAAAAATCAATTAATTATTTCTGCTTTCCGGAAAATTTTGTACTTTTGTTTACGGCGGATTTTTCTGACCCGTATTTGCAAAAAGTAAATGCTCATGGCTTATATCCAGAGTGTTGTATCCAATAAAAGAAAGATTATTTGGATAAGACTTATTTTTTGATACAAAAAAATGACAAAGAGTATACAAATAGAAAATATCACGATAGAATACGTTTTAAACGGAGAAGAGAATTCGGAAGTAATATTATTTGTTCATGGATTGGGAGCTAATCTTTCTCAGTTCGAATTTCAGCAAAGATATTTTAGTGAAAAATTCAAGGTTTTGTCAGTGAATCTTCGTGGTCACGGCAACACTTTATTAACTCACGCATTAACGAGCACTGATGTTGAATTGTACAAAATAGCAAATGACATTACTACTTTATTAGATTACTTAGATATATCAAAAGTTCATTATGTCGGAAATTCAATGGGGGGAAATGTTGGACTTGAGATTTTGAAAATCAGCCCCAATGTTTTAAAGACTATAACAATATATGGTACAACGGGTCAATTGAATACATCTAGTATAGCCTTGCGAGTTATGAAATTTTTACATAAAATAATAACACCTGCTATGCGAGGTAATTTGTCAAAAATTGCAGGACAAACAAATGAATCGAAGGCTAAGATAAAAGAGATGATGCTTAAAGCAGAAAAGGCAACGATACTTAGCTTCATTCCAATTTTAGCAAACTTTGATTACTTAGAAGTCATTAAAAAATCTAAAACCCCTTGTATGATAATAAAAGGAGAAAAGGATAAAGAAATTAATAATGTGATAAATACTACAATTAGAGAATTTAAGAATCGTGGAAATTTTGAACTGCAAGAAATGGGTGGGGTTGGGCATTTTGCTAACCTTGACAACCCTGACTATTTTAACAAAATAATTGAGGAATATATTACACACAATAAATATTTATAACCGGCTCTAACACTTGATACCTATTTGATTTCCGATTAATTGTACTTGTCGAATAAGTCTTGATAAACATAAAAAGCCGGTTATTTATCTTACCTTTTTCTCTTTTTGGTTTAAAAAATCAATTAATTATTTCTGCTTTCCGGAAAATTTTGTATTTTTGTTTACGGCAGATTTCTCTGACCCGTATTTGCAAAAAACAAATGCTCATGGCTTATATTCAGAGTGTTGTGCTTCATGCTGAGAAACTGCATAGCAATGAACAATTTTGTTAGAAAAAGATTTTATTCTGATCATTTAAAGAAATATCTTTGTTTTAACTTTAATGAGAATTTTTAATAATAAAAGTAAAATAATAAGCGAATTTATAGATATATGTACCCGAATACATCTGAAATAATACTTGGTGATACATTGAAGCATCTTAAGAAAATGGATAATGGAAAATTTGATTTGATTATAACTTCACCGCCATACAATGTCGGAAAAGAATATGAAACAAAGACTTCAATTGAAAAGTATTTAGACTTTCAAGAGAAAGTTATCAAAGAGCTTGTGAGAGTTACAAGTGATAATGGTAGTATTTGTTGGCAGATTGGGAGTTATGTTGAAAAAGGTGAAGTTTTTCCTCTTGATGTTTTTTATTATCAAATATTTAAAAAATCAGGATTAAAGTTAAGAAATAGAATAATTTGGCATTTTGGGCATGGATTGCATGCAAGGAATAGATTTTCCGGACGATATGAGACTTTACTTTGGTTTACAAAAACAGATGATTATATTTTTAATTTAGATGATGTTCGTATCCCTGCTAAATATCCGGGTAAGCGACATTTTAAGGGAAATAAAAAAGGTCAGTTATCAGGTAATCCAAAAGGTAAAAACCCGTCTGACATATGGGAAATTATTATTAAGGATTGGGAAACCGGATTGTGGAATATCCCAAATGTAAAATCAAATCACCCGGAAAAAACAGCACATCCGGCTCAGTTCCCTGTTGAATTAGTCGAAAGATGTGTTTTGGCTCTTACAAATAAAGATAGTTGGGTATTAGACCCTTTTGCAGGTGTTGGTTCAACAGCAATTGCTTCTTTAAAAAATTATAGAAATTCGGTAGGAATCGAAAAAGAAAAAGAATACGTTAATATTGCAAATGAAAGGATTGAAAAATTAAAAGAAGGTAGCTTAAAATTAAGACCAATAAACAAGCCAATTCATAAACCGAAAGCAAACGATAAAATTGCAAAAATTCCGGAAGAATGGAAAAATCTATACAAAGAAGTGTGAAAATGGCATAAACATATTCCATTTAAATGGTGAGGAATGCGGGTTACGGCACATTTCTCTGACCCATATTTGCAAAAAAAAATGCTCACGACCTACACCAATGAGTGTTGCGTGCTTTAATTTAAAATCGAATGAAAAAATTGGGAATAATCTTTGGAATTATAATTGGATTAATATGTTTCCGGTAGTTTATTGCTTTTTGGATACACTTTTTTTGGGGGGTATCTTATAATTTCTTAGAGGGATTTGAAAGCAAAGCTTCATAGTACGGCAAATATTTACATAAAAAAAGCTGCCCTTTTCGGACAGCCTTTTTTGTATGTTCGTATAATGTTTTTATTTAGAATTTCAACGCTACTCCGGCTTTTAAGTAAGAAATTCCGTAGCCTAATTCGGCAAAAAAGCCAAGATTCTTTTTAGGCATCCAACGTGCGCCGACAAATACATCATCAACGAAATAAGTATCTGTACTGTTTGAAATATAAGAATTATCATAATTCCAAACAGTATAGCCGAGACCCGTATGTAATCCTGCATATAAATCAAAATTCGAGGTGTCGAAGAATTGGAAATGGAATACGCCTCGAGCAGCTATAATCGTATTGGTATATTTACCTCCGGAATATGGCGAAAATCGAAATCCGGCAAAAGCGCCCACGCCAATTGTTCCGATATTAGGGAATTGAAGAATCCCGGCTTCAAAAGAGCCGTTAAACGAAGGAATCGGAGAAAGGCTTATATTATAAGTTGACCAGCCCATACCAATACCAAGATTTAAGGCTTTATCGCCTTTATCAAATTGTTGTGCAAAAACACTGCTTGAAGCAAAAATTACAATTGCAACAAAAGTTATTATTTTCTTAATCATAATTGAGATATTTTAGTTAATTTTAATTTGTTTTATGATGCAAATGTAATTATTTTCAATGATAATTTAGTAAGAATATTGATTTTTTAGAAAGTTCGAAGAAGAAAATGATTTAAAAGTTATATTCTTTAAAGCATAAAATATTGCATAATATCAATTTTCGAAGCAAGTCAGAGTTATTATCTCCCCATATTCTGCATGAAAATGGGGAGGTTTATGCTCTAAACGAACAAATGATTTATAAATGAAAGCAATTCACAACTAATCATATATATTAAATATAATTAAATTAACCATGTTCAACTTTAGAAGCCTGCAAAAATAAGACCAATTTGCATTAACCCGAATTATTCACCAAGTAGTTCTATTTTGGTCAGGAACTAAATCAAAATAAGATACTTTGTTTGATAAGGAGCATTCGCCACATCTCTACGGATATGCCTAAATCGACTTATCACTTATTTTATTGTATATGCAGCCCTCATTACGAAGATTTAATGATATCGAAGTAGCATCGAAGATAATAATTCGGCTTAAATATCGCATCTGATATAAAAAATAATACCTTTGTACTTCAATTCAAAAAAAATAATTTATGAAAGCATTTCATGCCTATGATATTAGAGGTGTTTACAATACAGATTTTGATAAAAACGACGCATACAAAATCGGATATTTTTTGCCGAAATTATTAAAAACCGACCGTATCTTAGTCGGAAGAGATGTGCGGGTTTCGTCTCCCGAGATTTTTGAGCATTTAAGCAAAGGCATCAACGATGCGGGCGCGGATGTTTATGATATGGGGCTTGCCACTACGCCTATGGTTTATTTTATTACGGCAAAACACCATTTTGACGCATCGGTAATGATTACGGCTTCGCACAATGCGAAAGAGTACAACGGCATGAAAATTTCGCGTACCAATGCTTTGCCCGTAGGATATGACAGCGGGCTTAAAGAATTGGAAACCATGATGAAAAATGAGGAAGTTATTGTTCGTCAAAAACGAGGCAGCATAAAACCCTATGCCCAAAAAGAGGAATATTTAACATTTTTAAAATCCTATGTTCCTGATTTATCGGGACTGAATGTTGCCATTGATTGCTCGAACGGAATGGCAAGTTTATTAATTAAAGACCTGCTCGGAGATGCTCCGACTTGGCTCTTTGATGAGCTTGACGGCACCTTCCCGAACCATGAGGCAAACCCCTTAGTGCCCGAAAATATTAAAGATTTGCAAGCTCTGGTAAAAAAAGAGCAATCCGATGTGGGAGTTATTTTTGACGGTGATGCAGACCGTGTTATGTTTGTTGATGAACATGCCAACTTTATTTCTCCGGATTTAATGATTGCCGTTTTGGCGGATTATTATAAAGGCGAATCGGGCAAATTTTTGCAAGATATACGAACCTCAAAAGCGGTTGCCGAATATGTGGGCAATCGTTTTGAGATGAATATGTGGCGCGTGGGACGTGCTTATGCTGCTTTAAAACTGCGTGAAATTGACGGTGTATTCGGAGGCGAGCTTGCCGGGCACTATTATTTTCGTGATTTTTATTATTCGGATTCGGGACTTCTGGCATGTTTTATATTTTTGAGTGTTATTGCCGAGAACAAGAAAAAAGGAATCAGCCTTTCGCAAATGATTTCAAAAATTGCGGCTTATGAAAATTCCGGTGAAATAAACTTTAAACTTGAAAAGAAAAAAGAGGCCATGAATGCCGTTAAAGATTTTTATTTGGAAAAAGAGAACCCTTCGGCATTTTATGATTTTGACGGCTACCGCGTCGAATACCCCGATTGGTGGTTTAATATTCGCCCTTCCAATACCGAACCTTATTTGAGAATGCTTGTAGAAGCAAAGTCAAAAGAACTATTGGATAATAAAGTAAGGGAAATTACCGACATCATTAAAAAATTTGATTAAAGCTCAAAGCTCAGTTTAAAAAATTTCGCACGAAAACTTTGATGACCGCAAAATAGTATTGAAGATAAGGATGCGGATTAAAATGTTATTTAAAGAAAATTAAAAGTTTATGATTTTTGCATATTTATTTATTTTGCTGCTTTCATTCTATTTGCTGGCAAAAATAGTTGATGATTTTTTTGTTCCGTCATTAGACAAAATTGCAGCACGCTTGAAAATGTCTGATGATGCTGCCGGAGCAACCTTAATGGCGGTAGGCTCCAGTGCACCGGAGCTTTTTGTGGCTCTTTTTGCTGTGTTTCGTCCCGGAAATCACGAAGCAGTAGGCGTAGGAAACATTGTCGGCTCTGCATTGTTTAATTTGCTCGTAATCATAGGAGTATCTGCAGTTATAAAAAAAGCCGTAATTCCAAAACAAGGCGTTTTGCGCGATTTATTTTTTTATGCTGTATCCGTCTTTTTGCTTCTAATTATTTTGCTTGACGGCAACATCAGCATTTATGAAGCCGGCAGCTTATTGTTTGTATATGTTCTGTATGTTATTGCCGTTATAAAATGGCACAAATTTTTTAAGCCTGACACAAGTGAGAATAAACTTGAAGAAAAATCCGACAAAAATAAAACGAAGCCTAAAAAGTATATTATAGTCAAAATTCTACGCCCCATAGACTTCCTTATAGGCTTGATTTTCCCCCCGCTAAAATATTATCTCCCGGTATTTTTTATTTCCATTGCGTCTATTGCCGGAATAAGTTGGCTTTTGGTTGAAAGTGCCGTAGAGATTGCGCATATTTTAGAAATTTCGGAAACCATTATTGCCCTTACGATACTTGCTGCCGGAACTTCGGTGCCGGATTTAATATCTTCGGCAATCGTATCAAAAAAAGGCAGAAGCGAAATGGCTGTAAGCAATGCGGTGGGTTCAAATATTTTTGATATTTTAGTGGGCTTAGGTTTGCCTTTTTTACTGATCACCATTATATCCGGACAAAAGCTTGCCATACAAACCGAAAATATTACGGAATCGGTTTATTATTTGAGTGCATCCATTGTTGTTTTGCTCGTTTTCTTTCTTTTAAGCAAATGGAAAGTCGGGAAAATATTCGGATACTTATTATTATTGCTTTATGCAATTTATATCATGGAAGCAATATTGAGTTTATAAAAAAGGACGTGTTCCGGAAACACATTAAGCCGGCTTAACCCGCATTTTGAGATTTTTGGAAAAGTAAAACCAAATAGCTAACCTTTTTGAACGGTGCAGCCCTCACGTTAATTAAGTTGGAAGAATTGAGAGCTGAAAATTGTTAAAGACTTTATTCTCGGCTTAAAATGCTCGATAATTAATCTTCTCTCGGTCTAATATTTTTTTATATGCTTGAAGACGGAGGCAGAAATTTTCGTAGTCTTTTAATTTGGGCTTGGTCCAAAGCACTTCGGCAAGTGCTAACATGCGCGGAAAAATCATATATTCAACATGTTCGGGCGATAAAATATATTCTGTCCAAACATTTGCTTGTGCTCCTAAAATATATTTTTGCTTGTCGGCAGAAAGTTCTTCGGGCATCGGTTCAAAGGAATAAACCTTTTCGGTATTTGTAAACCCTCCAATGGCAAGCGGTTCGTTTTGCGTATCTTTGCTTTGATAATGGTCGAAATAGCAGTGGCTGCCGGGCGACATAATCACATAATGCCCGGCTTTTGCCGCCGCAATACCGCCTTCGGTACCGCGCCACGACATAACTACGGCATTGGGTGCCAAACCGCCTTCCAATATCTCGTCCCAACCAATGATTGTTTTCCCTTTCGAGTTTACGAATTTTTCAATACGTTTAATAAAGTAACTTTGCAATTCATGCTCGTTTTTTAAGCCGAGTTGTTTTATCTTGTTTTGAATTTCCTTAGATTCAATCCATTGCTCTTTAATCGCTTCGTCGCCGCCTATATGCACATATTTGCCGGGAAATAAATCAAAGACTTCGCTTAATACCGTTTCCAAAAAAGCAAAAGTTGTATCTTTTAAGTTATAGATATAAGGCGAAACACCCCAATTTGTCCACACATCAACACGGTCTTCCGTACAGCCCAAAAAAGGATAAGCCGCAATGGCTGCTTGTGCATGTCCGGGCATTTCTATTTCGGGAATCACGCTGACATGGCGTTTTTGGGCATAGGCAACAATTTCTTTTATTTCCTCTTGCGTATAAAAACCTCCGTGTTTTGTGCCGTCATATTTTTGAATGGTGTCGGCTGCATGCCCGATACGAGTTTCACTGCGCCAAGCACCTTTTTTGCTTAAATTCGGATAGGCTTTTATTTCTATTCGCCAACCTTGGTCTTCGGTCAAATGCCAATGAAAACGGTTCATTTTCATTGCTGCAATATAGTCGATGTATTTCTTTACAAATGCGGCAGGCATAAAATGGCGACAAACATCAAGGTGCATGCCTCTCCATTCAAAACGCGGCGCATCATTGATTTCGAGCAAGGGCAAAACAATGTTTTTTGCCGAATAGTCGGCAGGCAAAAGTTGCTTTAATGATTGAAAACCATAGAAAATACCGGCTGCATCTCCGGCAATAATCTCAATATTTTTTTTGCCTATCCTAAGTTTGTAGGCTTCCGCTTGCATGTTTGCGGCGGTATCTATTTTTAGTATAATGGAACTATTTGCATCCTTAGTCTCGCCGGTTCTTTTCAACACAGCTTTTTTGCCATACAATTCTAATGTTTCTTTGAGGAAATTTGCCGTTTCTTTAAGTGCATTATTTTCTGAATAGCAGATTGTTGTGTGCTTGTTTAAAGTGAAACTTCCGTTTTGTCGCAAAATTTCTTGCGGTTTCGGAATAATATTTATTTCGCGGTTTATTAAATCCTCCTCCGGTGTGCAAGAACTTAAAATAAATGTAGTTGCCAAAAGTATTACAATTATGTTTTTCATATGTTTATATTTTATAATTTTCAAAAGTCATATAGGAACACCCGAAGCTACACTAAGCATTTTATATTCTCCACAGGGTTTAAACCCTGTGGAAATAATCATTCCGCTGTGTGTATTTTGCTATTCATGGGCGTTTCATATGTTTGTTCTTGTATATTACTGAAATTTAAAATATTGGTTCCTAACTTCATTCCTCAGACTTCCCGCCGGCTCAAATAATCATTTTACTGCATGTCTGAATTTTTTGCAAATTTAATATTTCAAATTTTAATTACTTCCCTGTTTCAGTATATTTTTGCTGTCTTTTCATCGGCATGTCTTCTGCATATAGTAAACTCCACCTAACTAAACTTGCAAGTTGTTAATTTACTCTATTTTAAATTTTCAAAAAAACAATCTTCCTGCACCCTCTTTTCCTAGATGAATAAAAGAAATAGCTACATTCCTAAGAATATTTTTTGCTTATATTTTTGTAGATAAAGAAATATATCTATCTTGCCGGAAAAATAAGAACTCAAAAGCGATATAACTTAAAATTTTGGCACAATTTTTATAATATATATTTTGTGAAACATAAATTTAAGCATTAATTGGAGTTGTTAAAAAGCATTATAGAATGCAAAACAAGAGTTCATTTCTTGGAACTTTATTTTAAGTAATTAATATTTTATAAATTTAAAAGTATCTATACGAATGGAAAAGACGTTAAGATCTGTTGACGAAGTTAAACAAATGATAGAAGCCGGCAAAGTATTATCGCTTGCCGGAGACGAATCTGTTTTAAAAGCCCTCCCAAAGGGAAATTGGATAGGAGGAACCATACCTTATTTTATGACAAAAGATAGGGGCGGAGTATTCAGCAAAGACGAAATATATGTAGATGATTTCAGTAAATTTGCCGAAGAAATTAAAATTGTTTCTTATAATAAAGCAAATTTTAAAACAATTTCCGATAACTTATATAAGAACGGCTTCACGCTTTTTATTCCCCCGGCGTCTTCTGAAGTGCATGAATATTTTGCCTTAAATTATTGGCAGATTAAGAATTTATATAAAAATCCTTTTGTGGGTTGGGTTTCCGGATTTGATATGAATGATAAAGACGGTGTTGCAAAAACGCTAAACGGTCTTACCGGCAATTTAAGCCCGGATGATGCCGTAGCCATGCATGTAAAATTGCCTGATAACAAAAAAGCAGGTGTTAGTATTGTTAATATCTTGGAACAAGACACTTCTGCAGACAGCATCCAATTTTTACAACAAGGTTTTATCGTTGAAGATTGTTTGGTAAATGATGAAAAAGTAAATTTTGCAGAATATTTGGCTAATAATAATTTAACCGATGGAACCAGACCTTTAATTTCTGATTATTCCGGAATAAAAATTAATGTAGCAATAGCTCAAATAGATAGTTCAAATAAAAAAGTTCATCTTTTTGCTCCCGTATTTGAAAACAGAATTTATAAATTTGCCAAACCTCTTGCCGACTATGCGTCTGAGCTTGAAATAAAAATGTCAAAACATTATAATGAAAAAGCATTTTCATGTAATTGTTATTTAAACTGGTTATTCGGGGAGCTTGAAAATAAAACTCTTGAAATAGGCGGTCCGATAACATTTGGCGAAATTGCATACAATCTTCTGAACCAGACCTTAGTTTATATGACAATAAATGATAGAATGGAATAAATCCGAGTTTTTGAAATCAAATTGATTTTATTTAAACTGAAGTTATGAAACAAAAAGCAAAAAAAAGCTTTAACAACCCTTTATTATTCGTACTTATTTTGATAATTGTTTTAATTGTCATAATGGGTTTGTATTTTTTTGAAACAAATTTCAAACTTAATACGGACTTATTGCTGTATTATGCAGGAGCATTAATTGTCATTTACATCCCTATTATTTTATTATGGATATTGCAATTCAAACGCTCAAAAGAACTTGAAGAATCTTCAGACCTTTTGCAAGACAGCTTTCTTCAAAAAGAAGAAGAAATCGACAGTTTGATACAAAAAGAAAAACATTTTAACAAACAGCTTGAAGAACAGACTGTTCTATCTGATATATTAAATGCGGTTAGCAAGGGAAAAAAAGAAGTTAATCAGATTTCTGCATTTGCATTGGAGCGAATATTGACTTTATCTTTCTTGCAGGGAGCAAAAGGCGCTGCCGTTTTTATAATGAATGAGGAAAATTCTTTAACTCAAATTGCAGAAAAGGGTTTAGGGGAATTAAAAAATGAATTTAAAAGTTTAGAACCCGGCAAGTGCATTTGCCAAAAACCTTTAGAAAGCAACAATATACTCCATTTAAACAAGGATACCGAAAACAAAAGCGATTTAGGAAATCATATTTGCCTTCCTTTAAAGATTAATGAGCAGCTTCATGGATTGTTATTACTGTTTATTGCTGATAATGATAAAATATCGGATGATGAAATAAACATTCTCAATAAATTGTCGGCTGTTTTGGCATTTGCCCTTTTAGAAAAAAGAAATTTGGATGAACTTTCTTCCGTTAAAGAAATGCTATCCAAAAAAGATAAGTCTTTTAGGCAATATGAAACAAAATTTAAGCAAAAAAGCAGTGAACAAGATGTTTTATATCAAACAATTTTAACTCAAAAAAAGCGTGCGGAACAAAAAAACAGCGAATTAGAAAAGAAAGCAAAAGAGTTTGATGCGCTAAGCCAAAATTTATTTGCTCAAAAAATTGAACAAGAACAACAAAAGTCAGAAACTGAGCAACATGCAAAAGAATTAGAGAATAAAGCAAAAGAACTTGAGATTAAAAATCAAGAACTATTTGCTCAAAAATTGGAGTTAGAGCAGAAGAATTTTGAGGTTATTGCAAATCAAAAAGAACTTGAAAAGAAAGCCAAAGAAGCTGAAACTCTGTATCAGGAACTGTTTGCTCAAAAAATGGAAATTGAACAACAGAAATTTGAAACAGATCAATATGCTCTTAAATTAAAAGATAATGCAAAAACGCTTGAAGTAAAAAATCAAGAGTTATTTGCTCAGAAGCTGGAATTAGAGCAGAAAAACCTTGAAGATTTAGAGAGTAAAAAAGAGCTTGAAAAGAAAGCTAAGGAAACTGAAGTCCTGAATCAAGAGCTGTTTGCTCAAAAAATGGAAATTGAGCAGCAAAAATTTGAAACAGAGCAATATGCGCATGAGGTAGCAAATAAGGCAAAAGAACTTGAAACAAAAAATCAAGAACTTTTTGCCCAAAAGATGGAATTAGAGCAAAAAAGTTTTGAGGATTTAGAAAAGCAAAAAGAACTTGAGAAAAAAGCAAGAGAAACTGAAATGTTGAATCAACAGTTGTTTGCTCAAAAATTAGAAATGGAACAACAAAAATTTGAAACAGAACAGTACTCTTATGAATTAGAAGATAAAGCAAAAGCACTTGAAACAAAAAATCAAGAACTATTTGCTCAAAAAATGGAGTTAGAACAGAAAAACTTTGAAGTTTTAGAAAATCAAAAACAACTTGAGAAAAAAGCCAAAGAAACTGAAGTCTTGAATCAAGAGTTGTTTGCTCAAAAAATGGAGATAGAGCAACAAAAATTTGAAACAGAGCAATATGCTCTTGAAATAAAAAATAAAGCACAGGACCTTGAAACAAAAAATTTAGAATTGTTCTCCCAAAAAATAGAGTTGGAGCAAAAAAATTATGAGATTTTAGAAAATCAAAAAGAACTTGAGAAAAAGACTAAAGAGATTGAAGAAAAAAACAAAGCACAAGAACGCTTAAATCAAGAACTTTTTGCTCAAAAAATAGCAATGGAGCAACGTAATCAAGAAATTGAATTGTATTCGCAGCAAATGGAAGAACTGAAAGATCAAGCAGAGAGTGCTCTTGGAAGTTTGCACGATTCCATTAATTACTCAAAATACATTCAAGATGCCTTGTTGCCGGGAGAAACAGCCCTTAAACAAATTTTTAAATCCTCAGACTTTTTTATATACTTTTCGCCAAAAGAAGTTATTGGTGGCGACTTTTATTTTGCAAAAAAAGTAAACGACTATGCTATTTTTGCTGTTGCAGACTGTACGGGACACGGTATTCCCGGAGCTTTAATTACCATGCTTGGAATGAGTTTCTTGGACAATTATGTATCCATTAAAAAAGTAAACACAACCGGAACTCTGTTGAACCTTATAAGAAAAGAAATAAAACATACCTTTGTTTCAGAAAATAGTTTAGTCAGCAAAGTGGGCTTTGATATTTCTTTATGTGCCGTTAATTTAAAAACCAATGAATTGCAATATTCCGGAGCCTTTAACCCTTTAATTATTATTCGAGACAATACGATACATGAATATAAAGCAACCCGAAACCCCATCGGAAGCTATCCTGTTGAAAAAGATTTTGACACAACTTATATTCAGTTGGAGGAAAATGACCGAATTTACTTATTCTCAGATGGCTATATTGATCAAATAGGGGGCAGTAATGACAGGAAGTTTTCAAAAAAACAATTTAAAAATATGTTGCTTGAAATTCATCAATTCCCCATGAAGACACAGCAGGCTTATGCCAGCAAGATATTAGAGAAGTGGCAAGGAGAACAGGCGCAGGTTGATGATATTACCCTTATGGGCATAAATTGGACTAAAAAGTAAAAAATAAGGGGCATTTAGCCCCTGTTATTTTTCTGTATTTTCGGGGGCTAATCGGCGGGGGAAAGATTTAAGTTAGTCCATACCAAAGCGGCAGCACCGATAATTGCTGCTTGTCCGTTTTTCAGTTGAGAGGGCAAAATATCCGTTTTATTCTTATAAATGGTCAGCAAATTTTGCTCGAAATATTTTTTCACGGGAACAAACAATAAATCGCCGGCATTTGCCAATCCGCCAAATAAGAAAATGGCTTTCGGGCTTGTGTATGCAACTGAATTTGCCAATGCTTTACCCAGAATTTCAGCCGTATAGTCAAAAGCTTTTCGGGCAATTTCATCGCCCTTGACGGCTTCTTCGTATATAATTTTCGCGCTTAATTCCTTAAACGTATAGTCATACAATTTACTTTCTTTATTTGATTCTGCCAAGAGTTCAAAAGCAGTGCGTTTTATGCCGCTTGCCGAGGCATAGGTTTCTAAGCAACCTTTTCGTCCGCAATTGCATTGCCTGCCGTTTTCTTTGACAATAACATGCCCCAGCTCTCCGGCAAATCCGTCGTGTCCGTACAAAAGTTCGCCGTTTGAGATGATGCCGCTGCCCAATCCGGTTCCGAGTGTTATAAACAGAAAATCATCGGTATTTTTACCCCCGCCGTAAAGTTTCTCGCCCAATGCTGCTGCATTGGCATCGTTTGTAAGCCAAACCGGCAAGCCGAATTTTTCTTTCATTAAATTAGCCAAAGGAACAACATTGCCCCATTTCAGGTTGGGCGCAAACTCTACGGTGCCTTTATGATAATTGCCGTTAGGTGCTCCTATTCCAATACCTTGTATGGAATAATCAGTGCTTTGCGATTGTATAAATGCTTTGATGCTTTCTGCCAAATAATCAATATATTCGTTTATTTCCGAATATTTATTTGTGGGAACGGAACTTTCCGCAAGACATTCTCCTTGTTCGTTAATCAAACCGAATGCTGTATTTGTTCCTCCTATATCTATTCCTATGGCTATTTTTGTCATTGTTTCTGAAATTAATCGTGTTTTATTTTATGTCCGTTTATTCCGTAAAATATTAAATAAAGCATTCCGATTACCGGAATAATAAACGAAAGCTGTATGTTAAAATGCTGAATGATATTGCTTTGCACAAACGGCAATGCCGCTCCGCCCACGATTGCCATTACCAACAAAGACGAAGCTTGGCTTGTGTATTTTCCTAAATCTTTGATTGCCAAAGTAAATACGTTTGACCAACCAATGGAAAAGAACAAGCCGGTTGCAATGAGTGCCCACATGGCAAGTGCTCCTTTACCAAACATGGCGGTAAACAAAAGCAGTGTGTTTAAGGATGCAAAAACGACTAAGGAACGGGCGGGTTTGCCTGCTCCGATTAAAAATGCAAAGAAATTTAACACAAGGCAGATTAAATAAATATATACTTTGGAAAAATCGAGTAATTCAAATTTAAAGCTCCCCGCTTCTATTTTTATTGCGGTAATCAAGTATATAAAAGTAAAGACAGATGCTGAAATTAAGAGCATAAACAATACTTTTTTGTTTTGTTTTATTCGGCTGTTCAGCGATACGCTTGCCATAAGCCGCCCTATCATCAATCCGCCCCAAAAATAGGATAAAAAATAGCTCGCTTGCTCTTCTTTTAAATTGCCGATTTCTTTGTTTTTCAAGAACTCAACCAACCATGTGCCTACCGAAACTTCTGAGCCTACATAAAAGAATATGGCAAAAATTCCGAGCAAAAGATGCCTGTTTTTTAAAACTCCCAAGCCTTTTTCTATTTTTTCTTGATTTGTAAAAGAGGGCATTTTGGCAAGTTTTACAAATATTCCGAGCAAAATAAACACCGTTCCGTAAAGCAAATATGTTTTGCCTACGGATTCAACGGATTGTTCGCCTTGCGAAAATACCTGATATATTAAAATGATACCGACCAAAGGACCTAAGGTTGTGCCGAGCGAATTAAAGCCTTGTGCCAAGTTGAGCCGTCCGGAGGCAGTGTCGGGCGTACCTAAAATGGCGGCATAAGGATTTGAACAAATTTGCAAAAGCGTAACTCCGGCTGCCAAGATAAACAAGGCTGCCAAAAATGCCCAATAAGAATTTAATAATGCTGCCGGATAAAAACTTAAACAGCCTATCCCAACCACAAAAAGGCTTATCATCATACCGTTGTTGTAACCGATTTTATTTATCGGGTCTTTGCCGGTTGAACTCGATATTAAAAAATAAATAAGCGAAACAATGAAAAATGCTCCGAAAAATGACATTTGCACCAATGAGCGTTGAACCGGTGTTAAGTCAAAAATTGTCTTAAAAGTGTTTACCAAAATATCGTTCATCACGGTAATGAAACCCCACATAAAAAACAGTGAGACCAATACGCTGAATGCTCCTTTGTAATTGTTTGTGTTCATATTATCAATTTTCTTGTTTGTTTTGTGAATTATCCTATATGAATAAATCAATAAGTGTTTGTTCTATAGTGTTTTATTATCTTTAAAAATTTGCATCCTTTGCTTCTGCGACTGTACTCTTATCTTCTTGCTTTTTCTTTTGAAAAAGTCTCGAAGTTCGATTTAGTTCTTATTTCTACTAAGCTTTGAACCGACACTAAATTTGTTCTTCCCTTGTTGATAAACTAAAACAAATAAACAAAGCCCTTTTTTATTTGTTTTTTCTTTTGCATTAATCTAAAATTTTCATGCAAAAATATTTTATTTTTTTGATTATTCATGTTCAATAATTGGTTTTAACCCGTATTTCGAGACTTCTGGAAAAGTAAAGCCAAGAATCTAACTTTTTTGAACGGCGCAGCCCTCACCTTAATTAAGTTGGAAGCCGGAAGTTAGAAGAAAATTGCGAGAGCTGAAAATTGTTAAAGACCTTATTGTAGGTTTAAACCTTAGTAGAAATAAACACCCCCAAAAAATCAACCTTATTACCTTATAAAAAAATGCTTGCCGGAGGTAATTCTTAACTGCAAAGGATGCAAAATTCAGCAATGCACGTCCCTAAATAAGGTTGACCGTTTTTTTAAGTTATACATTCATTTAATATTTCTTTTTTAGACATCGGGCAATTCTGAACTTTTGAGAGGTC
>PDWJ01001901.1_pt1 | contig 23860 bp, 16 predicted proteins | sample 1430881 | NCBI WGS metagenome assembly PDWJ01 (sample SAMN01162460, study PRJNA174530) | Oral metagenome, whole genome shotgun sequencing project. | biome: Marine environment; feature: Marine mammal; material: Swab sample of the gingival sulcus; isolation source: swab sample of gingival sulcus... | reverse complement strand
GGGCATCTTCGATGGCGCGATAACCTCGCACTGGATGCCGGTTTGGGTGAGAGCACGCTGAAGGCCATACCCGGTCGGGCCTGCCTCGTAGGCGCACCGAAGCGATTCACCTGGGCCGAGGCGATCGAGGGATCTGAGAAGCCTCGATACGTCGTTCGCGACCTGGCCAACGTACTCGGCAGGGTCCCGCTCTCTCGCAACCGCGAATCGAGATCGACTTCGAGTGGACATCGAGACAGGCGAAACGGATAGGCTTGGACATTGGAGCGGCTCCTCATGTGGCTCTGCGGCTTGTGTTACCGCACAGCACCGTACCCCAAGGTCTCGAAGAGACCGTTCCATCCATCCTGTCTAGTTTCGGAGCCGCTTCCTCAGATCCTCGTCCTTGGGAAAACGCTTTAGGCCGGCTTCCCAGATCTTGCGCGCCTTATCGGCCTTGCCCTGTTCGCTGTAGAGGTTGCCGAGCAAGCGATAGGTCTCGACATAATCCGGCTTTTGCGGCCCAGCCTGCTGCTGCTTGAGCAGGATCTCGAAGTTGGAAATCGCCTCGGCCTTTTTCCCGAACATCGGCGGCCAGAAGCTGAGCGAGAGAGCTTTCACAAAGCGGGCTTCCCAGTGCTTGGGATCCAAGGCCAACGCCTTATCGAAGGCCTTATCGGCCGCCGCCGCGAGCAAGCCCGCCTGGGGGCCGGGCGGCATCCCCTCGACCTTTTCGAGGTAGGCCTGCCCGAGTTCGACCTGCGCCTCTACGATGGCGGGGTTGTCCTTCGCCCGCTGTTTAAGCTTGGCGATCAGCGCATCGATCTGCCCAGCGGCTTTGGCCCGCTTAAAGATGGCCTCGCGCTCCTCCCAGCCCTGCCCAGCTTCGAGCAGCTCGGAGAAGGACTTTTCGAGATCGAAGTCAGGCAGCAGCTTGGAGCTCGCCTCCACCTTGGAACTGCCACCCTTTTCGAGCAGCTCGCGAACGATGCTTTCGACCTCGGCGCGCCCTAGCCCCTTGGCCTGGCGCAGGGGCTGCGCCTGCGGCGCCTTCTCCCAGGCGCTGAGCTTGCGCTCAAGCTCTTCCAGGCGCTCCTGCACGCGGCTCTCGCCGAGAGGGCGAGGTTCGCCGATCTGCTTCTGATCGGCTTGCGCCCCTGTCTGGCGACTGGGGAGGAACTGAAGAACGGCAGCGGTCAAGCCGCAGCTGAGAAGGCTGGTGAGGAGGATGGCGGTTCCGGTCTGCAAGGTGAGAGCTCCTGGAGCAGGGGGTTCGAGTAGGAGGTCCCGGCTACGACAGGACTCGGCGATATTCGTAAATACGCGAAACGGCTAGTCCGGAATCCGCACTTGGACGAACTTGCGCCTGCCCACCTGCAGCAGATACGAGCCCGGCTTGAGGCTGGGCCTCTCCCCTTGCACGGCTTCGCCGTCGACCTTGACACCCTTCTGCTGGATCAGACGCCGCGCCTCGCTGCCGCTCTGCGCCAGGCCGAGCTTGTGCACCAGCACCGCGACGAGGACTTCCCCATCACGCATCCACTCCGGATCGCAGTCGCGCTCAGGGATCTCCGAAGGCAGCGCCTTCTGCTGGAAGACCCGATCGAACTCCGCCCGCGCCTCGCGCCCGGCCGCCTCGCCGTGCAAATCGGCGGTGATGCGCTCAGCCAGCGTCGCCTTGGCCTCGCGCGGATGCCCGGCGAGCAGGGTCTCGATCTCTTCGGGACTCGTGTCCGTCAGCAACAAGAAGTACTTCTGCATCAGCTCGTCCGGCACACTCATGACCTTGCCGAACATGTCCTTGGGCTGGTCGTGGATGCCAATGTAGTTGCCCAGGCTCTTCGACATCTTCTGCACGCCGTCGAGGCCCTCGATGATCGGCATGGTCAGGCATACCTGCGGAGCTTGCCCGGCCTGCTCCTGGAGCATGCGCCCCACCAGGAGGTTGTAGAGCTGGTCGCTGCCGCCGATCTCGACGTCGCAGCGAATCTCCACCGAGTCCTGGCCTTGCATCAGCGGGTAGATGAGCTCGTGCAAGGAGACCGGCTCCTGCTTTTCGAGCCGCTTGCCGACGGTGTCGTTCTCGATCGCGCGGGCGACGGTCATGCGCCCCATCAGGCGGATGAAGTCGGCAAAGCCCATCGAATCGAACCACTCGCCGTTCTCGTGCTGCTCACAGGCATCGATGTCGAGAACCTTGCCGATCTGGGCCTGGTAGGTCGCGAGGTTCTCGCGCACTTGATCCAGGGTCAGCTGCGGGCGGGTCTTGCTCTTGCCCGTCGGGTCGCCGACACGCGCGGTCGCGCTGCCCCAGATGATGACCGGCAGGTGGCCGAGTTCCTGGAAGCTCCGCAGCTTGCGCAGCGGCACCGTGTGCCCGATATGGATGTCCGGGCTCGACGGATCGATGCCGAACTTCACGCGCAGCGGCTGCTGCTTCTGGCGACTCTCTTCGAGCCGCGCACGCAGGAGCGGCTCCTGGACTAGGTCCACGACGCCACGCTTGATCCGTGCCAGCTGCTCATCAACGGGGGGAAACTTGCTCATGTCGGCAGGTTAGCAGGGAGTTTATCGCTGACGAAGCGCCCACCAGCTAAGCCAAGCTTCGCGGTCCCGCGCCTTAGGCGCCTGCTCGCCCGCGAGCCTGGCCAGGCAGGCCAGGACACAGCGATGCGTGTCCGGCGCTCCAACACGCAGGACCTCGATCAGCTGCCCGATCGCCTTCGATTGCTGGACCTCGCTCCCACTCTCGCTGAGAAACCAAGACGCCACGAAGATGTGGCCGAGGTAGCGCCGGGGATCGACCAGGGCGTTGCTCAGGATCAGCGAGGGGTTCTTGCGAACGCTAGCGAAACCCTTGGGGAAGCGACGAAGCTCGAAGGGCGTGAGCGGCAGCTGCACCGTCATCGCCTCCTCCCCGTCGACGACGAGCCCGGCCGGGCGCATCGCGCCGCTGAAGCGCATCACCCGCACCAGCACCTCGGGCCCCGGCACCGCCGGCTCCTGCAGCGGTAGCTGCAGCGGCTTCCCCGCACGCAGAATCACATCGCCGGCGAGTCCGCGAACGATGGGCTCTTCGAAGCGCGTGCTCGTTCCATCGATACGAAAGTCCTCAATGCTCGCCCGCACCGTGATCAGCGTGCGTGCCCCCTGCTCGCCCTTGGCGCGGAGCAGCATTTCGTGCCCAGACTTGGGCTCGAGTACGAGGGCCAGCTCGAGCTTGGCGTCCATCTCGAACTCGCGCTTCTCTGCCCCTGCCAGGGTCGTAAAGCCGCGCAGCACAAACTGCTCATCCACGGCGCGCAGCCCCCGCATCAAGCTGGCATAGACGTCGTAGCCCTTCCGCTGCTCGGGCGTGGCGCCGCTGCGCGCCAGCGACAGAATCTGCTGCATGCGCCGCCAATCACGGGCGCGATGCGCCTCGGCCAGCTGCTGCAACTGGCGCTGATGGAAGTCCTGGGCAGGGGCCGCCGGGGAGGGAGTATTCTCAAGCCCCGGCGCATCCTCTGGCCTATCCGCCGGTGCCGAATGGCAGGCCAGCAAGAGGAGCGGGAGCCACAACGCGGTGGAGGATGCTCTAAGGCCAGATCGGATCATGCTTCTATCTCGGATGCCCAAAGTGAAAGCTCGCCAGGAGAAGGCTCGCCAGACGCGAGCCGTAGAACGAAGCGCGGCCCGGATCGAATCGCTCCGACCCGGGCCGCACCCTTACTCCCCGAACAACTCCGGGGAGACAAGGCTGAGGAGGACTCAGTCCTGCTTCGGCTCCTCGTCTCCTGCCGGAGCCTCGCTGCCTTCGGCGGCCTCGTCGTCGCCACCGCTCTTCTCCTCGTCATCGAGGTGAAGGCGGCTACCGAGGTCCTTGAGCTGCGCGGCCAAGGAGGACGGATCGTCGAAGCTCGACGACTCGCTCTCGGTCTGCGGCTCGCGACGGACGCTTTCGCCACCCTTGTCGCCTTCGTAGTGCGCCTGGACGAGGGTAAGGCCAACCTTCCGCTCTTCCGGCTCGATCTTGATGATCCGCACTTCGACGGTCTGGCCGACCTTGACGACATCCTCGGGGTTCTCGACCTTGTGGTCCGCGAGCTCGCTGATGTGCAGCAGGCCCTCGAGACCCTCTTCGAGACTGACGAAGACGCCGAAGTTGGTCAGCTTGGTGACCTGGCCGCTCACCGTGTCGCCGATGTGGAAGCGCGACGGAATGTCGTGCGCCCACGGATCCTCGGCCAGCTGCTTCAGGCCCAGAGCAATGCGCTTCTTCTCCTTGTCCACGGAGAGGACGACGCACTTGACTTCTTCGCCCTTCTTGACCACCTCGGCCGGGTTCGTGACCTTCTTGGTCCACGACATGTCCGAGATGTGCAAGAGGCCGTCGATGCCTTCCTGCAGCTCGATGAAGGCGCCGTAGTTGGTGAGGTTGCGCACCTTGCCCGAGATGATGGTTCCCGGCGGGTAGTTGGTCTCGACCAGATCCCAAGGATTCACCTCGGTCTGCTTCATGCCGAGGCTGATCTCCTGCTTCTCGGTGTTGAGGTCCAGGACCACCACTTCGACCTTGTCGCCGATGTTGACGATCTCGCGCGGATCGTTGACGCGGCGCGTCCACGACATCTCGGAGATGTGCACCAGGCCCTCGACGCCGTCTTCGAGCTTCACGAAAGCGCCGTAGGTCATGATGTTCACGACCTCGCCGATGACCTTGGAAGCGACCGGGTAGCGCTGGTCGATGGCCAGCCACGGATCGTCGCTCAGCTGCTTGAGGCCAAGAGCAACGCGCTCGCGCTCCTTGTCGACCTTGAGCACCTTGACCTCGATCTCCTGATCGATCTGCACCATGTCGCTCGGGTGGTTGACTCGGCCCCAGGACATATCGGTGATGTGCAGGAGCCCGTCGAGGCCGCCGAGGTCGACGAAGGCGCCGAAGTCGGCGATGTTCTTGACCACGCCCTTGCGGACCTGCTCTTCCTCGATCTCGCTGAGCAGAGAGCTCTTGAGCTTCTCGCGCTCCTCTTCGATCAGGCGACGACGCGAGATGACGATGTTCATCCGGTCCTCGTCGATCTTGATGACGCGGGCTTCGATTTCCTTGCCCTGCCACTCGCCAATGTCCTCGGTGCGGCGGATGTTCACCTGCGAAGCCGGGAGGAAGGCGTTGACGCCGATGTCGACGAGCAGGCCACCCTTGATCTTGCGCGTGACCAGGCCCTTGACGACGTCGCCTTCGCTGTAGCGGTCGATGACCTTTTCCCAGGCACGGATACGGTCAGCCTTGCGCTTGCTGACTTGGATCATGCCCTGGCCATCATCCAGGCTCTCGATCAGAACCTCGAACTCCTGATTGGGTTCGACGGTCTCCAGTTCTTCGAATTCGCTGAGGTGAACTTCACCCTCAGACTTGTAGCCGACGTCGATGTAGACGTGGTCGCCAGACAGACGCACAACGCGTCCCTTGACGATGGATTCGGGGCTAAAGTCGCCGACGGCGGCTGTATAGATCGCATCGAGCGCATCCATGTCGCCGACTTCGGCGAACACGCTCTCAAGCTCTTGGTCTAACGCCTCGGCGCTCAGCTCGAGCTCCTTGACGAGTTTCTTACCGTAACTGGCCATGTAGAAAATCTTGGTCCTGCGGGGTACTGGTCCGGTCCATGCCCATCGGCGGCCCATGCCATTGCAGGCTCGCCCAGAGCGCACTCCGGGTGGGCCCCCGATACAAAAGGGGCGAATAGACTAGCGGCGCCCCCCAGCGAACGAAAGCTTCGAATTGCCGCGATTTCGCGTTCTGGCGAGGAATCCGGGGCAACGAGGAGGCCCGGCTGGCGAGCAGCTCCCAACCGAGAGGCCTTGCGCCTCGGGCTAGCAAGCGGAGCAGCTTTGGTTTACATTTCCAAACCAAACATTCCAATATGTAAACCGAAGAGCCCCCATGATCGGCGAACGAATCAAGCGCGCTCGCAACGCCGCGGGCCTCTCACTACGTGAACTCGGCAAGCGAGCCGAACTCAGCGCGACGGCCATCTCGAAGTTCGAACAGGGGAAGTCGAAGCCGACGTCACAGACCCTGATCCGACTCGCCCGCGCCCTCGGCACGCGCAGCGAGTTCTTCCTGCGGCCGACAACGGTAGAGCTGCAGCGGCCCGAATACCGCAAGCGCTCATCGCTCCCGAAGAAGCAGCTAGCCCGCGTCGAGGCCGACATCCTCGATCAGATCGAGCGCTTCCTTGACCTGCTCTCGCTCTTTCCCACGCCCCCAGTCGCCCGCTTTAAGGTGCCGACCTCGGTGCCGAAGCGGGTCGCGAGCCACCAAGAGGTCGAGAAGGCAGCGCTCGCCGTCCGCAAGGCGTGGCAGCTCGGCCAAAACGCCATCCCCTGCCTCGCTGCCACGATCGAGGAGCACGGGGTCCTGGTGCTCAGCACCAACATCGACCGCTCGGCGAAGTTCGACGGGCTCGCCGCGAGCGTCGGAGGGCTACCCGTCATCGCACTCGGCGCCGACTGGCCTGGGGATCGCCAGCGCTTCACCATGGCCCACGAGCTGGGGCACCTGGTGCTCGGCGACCGCCTTGCTGACGGCCTCGACGAGGAAAAGGCGTGCAACTGCTTCGCCGGCGCCTTCCTCGTGCCGCTCCCCACCGTCCAGCACGAGCTGGGAAAACACCGCAACCGGCTGGAGCCGCGCGAACTCTACGCGCTCAAACACGAGTACGGCTTGAGCATGATGGGCTGGGTGTTTCGCGCCGTCGCCGCTGGGGTCATCACCGACAGCACCAAGACGAAGATCTTTCGATTCTTCTCAGCGAAAGGCTGGCGGAAGCAGGAACCAGGAAAGCCCATCGACTCAGAGACTCCAAAGCTCTTCGAGCGGCTCGTTCTTCGCGCGCTCGCCGAGAAGATGATCTCGACCAGCAAGGCCGCTGAGCTGATGGGCATGTCCGTCGCCACATTCCGTCATCGTCTCCGCTTCGAGGCCCCGCGTGGCGCTGCTCATCAGTGACACAAACATCTTCATCGACTTCGAAGACGGTGGGCTCATTGAGGAGCTCTTCCGTCTTCCGGAGTCGCTGGGCGTGCCTGACCTGCTCTTCGAGGACGAGCTGAGCGAACAACACTCGCAGCTCCTAGACCACGGTCTTGTCCTAGTGGAACTCTCCGGCGAAACGCTCGATCGCGTCGTTCAGCTTGGACTCAGCTACAGCAGCCCCAGCCGCCTCGACCTCGCCGCAATGGCAGCGGCGGAACAAGAAGCCTGCCCTCTGCTCACCGGCGACAGCAAGCTCAGAGCCGCCGCCGAGGCCGAAGGCATCGAGGTCCATGGAAGCTTGTGGCTGGCTGAGCGCCTTGTCTTGACCGGAATCATCACGGTCAAAAGGCTGCGAGACGCCTACGCGAAGATGGAGGCCAGCAATCGTCGCCTTCCCTGGGCCGAGGTCGCCCGGCAACTCAAGCGCTTGGGGACTCGGAGCTAAGCACGCCGCTCCATGCAGGGCACAAGCTCGTGACCACCCCCGTAACGAGCAGCGAGGATCCTCTTCCTGGGCCCAGCCTGCCCGGTATCGCTACTGCGCAGCGAGGAGCACGGATCGCAAGGCCCCCAAGAGAAGGTCGCGAGGTCGCAGAGCTGAGACCGCGATAATAAGGGCCTCTCTGGACGGGACCTCAACTGCCCCACCGTCCTAGGTCGACAGGGCAATCATCCTGAGACAAGCGCTTTATCGCATCGACCCAGAGCTGGCGCAGTGCTTCGCCTGCCCAATGGCCCAGGGGGCGTCACGATGAGAATCCTCTCGACACTTCTCTGGCGTAACGCCCGCACGGTGCGGCGCGACTTCTGCTTGAGCTGCGCCCTCGTCTTCGTGGCGACTCGACTGAGCTTTCTGGCATGGACGCCTGAAGAGCTGGGGCTCGGTCGCTTCCATCTCTTCCTCAACGCCTTTGGCTGCATGGCCATCACCGTCCTTAGCGTGGGGCTGAGCTTGCTCTATCGAGATCGGAGCGAAGCTGACAAGGCCATGACTCAGCGCACACCTTGCCCTGCCTGGATGCCGCCCCTTGCGAATACCGCGAGCTTCCTGGGAATCTGCGCCCTGAGCCTCGTCCTGGGTTTCTGCAGTATCGCTGCGATATTGCTGGCTCTGGGTTATCAGCCATGGCTCAGCAGCGATTTTGGCGAAGACCTGGAAACCGCTCTGACGGTCGTGGGCAGCTTGGCAGCCATCATGGCAGCCCTTAGCCGCTACGAGCGGAACGCCCTCAGTTGCTTGTGGTGGACGCTAGGGACGGGGCTCGCCTTTGTCCTGATCGTCAAGACGCAGGTGCGTCTGGGGCTGCATGGAGGCGATCTCACCCATCATTGGACCAGCCGCTTCGAGCCCTATCAGCTCGGAGTGCAGATCATGCTCGCGTCCTCTCTCGCCGTTTGGGCGCTTAGCCTGGCCTTGCGCCCGCATCAGACCCGCAGTCGACGGATCTTGCGCAATGGCATCCGGACGGGGATTTGCGCAGCCCTGGGCGCTTTCGCGATCCTGCCCGTCTGGAGCGAGCAAGAGGCACAACGCTTCTGGCCTGGGCGCAAGGGCTTCGGAATATCCAGTGCCCTGATGCCCAGGATGGCCGACGCGTGCTGATCATAGCAAGGTCGACCACAGCGAGCGTGGGCCATGCGATCGCTGCGCCGCTGCTCCTGGATACCCAAACCGGCGAATGGCGGTGGTGGTCGCATCAACCTAGCGCACAGCAAATCTGGGAGAGCTGGACCCAGCCAGGCCCGGATCGGGGCCGGCTCTCCAAGCATTACCGGAGATGGTCGTACCCTGACAAGCCAGACTCCCTTCCAGCCAGGTGCCGGGTTTTTCGCTTATGGACAAGAGATCCGAGGGACGCTTCGCGCTGGCTTGTGAACGAGCCTTGGCGCGACGTGCAAAGCTGGGAGCCGGGTCAGTACACGTGTTCGCGGATCCGGACTGGTTCCGCAGTGCAGCCAAAGGTCTCGACCGACCGCTTGCCCACGCTTGGAGTAAGGTTCGAGCGATCGTGAGTGTGCCAGGAAGGCAGTATCTGGTACTGAGCCGGGATGCAGCTCCCCACAAGCTCGATCGCGACACGCGCTTCGACAAGGGAGCCCTGCGCGAGCCATCCCCAAGCCAGCAAGAACTCGTGCCTTTGTCCGTGCCTGAGACCGGCATCTTCGACCTCTGGCAAGGCGTGCTGATCCCGGGGACGGCCAGGCTTGTGGATCGAGCAAGCTTCATCGGACGAATCGGAGAGAGCATCCTCTTCCGGGTCCGCCAGCGTGACCTGCCCGGTTCAGAATCGTGCTACAGTTATGAACTCTGGCATCACGATGGCCGACATGAGCGGATCGTCGATCTGGACGGCTGTAAACCAGAACAGCTCAGCTTGCTGAATAGCGGCGAAATCATCTTTATACGAGAGCATCAGCTCTGGGCTTGGGACGCGGCTAGCCGTGATGCGCGCCGCCTAGACCTGCGCCGAAACGGCAAGGCTTGCGAGCAGCCGTGGCTGCGCATAGGCCAGGGCCCAGCCGGGCTTCGCCAAACGAAGGATGCTTCGGCTGCGTTCCTCCTCGACTGTGGTCCAGACTCGCGCGTCTCCACCCTCGTCCTCTATCCGGGATCCGGCAAGGACTGCTTCGCCAGCAGAACCTGGCCCAGACTCAAGATCCTCGGCCAAGGCAAGGACGCGGTCCTCGTCCAAGCCGGAGACCAGCTCTACCGCGTGCGCAAGGCAGATGCGCAGAGCAAGTGCATCTACCCCAGCGCGGCCTTGCACGAGGTCGAGAAGCTCAGCTGTGAAACCCTGGAGGGCATCGGAACCAGTTCGAGATGAGTTGGAGCAACGGCGGCGGCGTGCGTGGCGGCGGCTGACGGCCGCTCTGGCAGCGCGCAAAGCTGCGCAGCGCATCCCCACTGCTAACCCAGCGTCCGCCCGGCGATTTGCTCGAGCTGGCCGACAGCCTCTGAGTAGACGATCTCGGGGACCTCAGCTAGGGCGAGGACGCGTTCGTCCTTCTCGTTTTCGGGCTCGTCGTAGATATAGGACCCGACTTGGACCGAACCGCTGCGCACGAAGAACACCGTCCCGAGCCTCGCCTCGTCCTCCATGCTCATTCCGATCCAGAACTCCTCAAGGCAGAGGAAGACATCGACGCCGGCTGCGGGGAAGCTGGCCACGTAGGAGGTAACCCCACCAGCGTCGACGACGGAGCCGCGCGCCCAACCGAGCCGCTCGGCGCGCCCGCGGAAGCTCATCGCATTGAGGGAATGCCTTTCTAGGTCGCGGATCGCCCGCTTGTCACGATCCGCAGCGGCGACGCGCACGACACGACGCGTCAACTGCGGGAAGGGCGGCTCGATCTCGTGGTCACTCAGGTGCGCGCTCCAGGCGACAAGAGCATCCTCTTCTAGCTCCAGCGGGTGCACGATTCCGATCTCTTCGTAATCGGCAAAGCTCACGTCTTCGTCGTCCGCGTCCGTGAAGCTGCCGTCCTCAAGCATGTGGAAGCAATCCACGAGTTCGCCGTCCGCATAGCGCCCCCAGACCAGCCCCATCGCAAAGGGACGCAGGAGAGGATGCTCTTCGAACAGATCGCGCCAGCGCGTAAGCGCCCAGCGCCGCTGCCGCACCAGCAGGTTTTCGACGCGCAGCAGCTGACTCTTAGCGACGTCGCGCAGCGTCTTCTTGAAGTTCTTGAACTCCGCCTTCTCCTGATCACTGGCGGCCTTGGGAAGATTGGCGGCCCGTTTATCCTTATCCAGATCCCAGAGCACGGGCTTGAGTTCGGAGCTGATGCGTAGCTCGAGGCGCCGGCCTCCCGCCTCATAGACCTTCGGCTGCCCACGCTCGAAGACGAGCCAGGGCACGATGCGGTCACCGAGTTCGTCACGATCAATACCGAGAACCTCGGCGGCGGCGTCGAGCGCGACATTGGCAGCCTTACCGATGTTCTTGTTTTTGGAGCGGTAGCGGATGGCGATCGCGTCGGTCGCCAGCAAGGCAACATCGCTACCGATCAGCGTCAGCGCTTGCACGGCGTATTCCGCCAGCTTGCCGCGGCTGTTTGCTGCCCATTCGTCGATCTGCCGACGCATCGGCCCGACGAGCCGGTCGTCGCCCAGGATCCCGGCCAGGGCCATGGCCCAGCGATCCTTCGCATCCGCGCCACTCCCGACAAAACGCTCAAAAACCTGGAGGGCAAAATCTCCACTCAAGCGCCGATCGATCAAGGCATAGAGCGGCTTGGCCTCGACGTCGGCCCGCATGTCCTTGCTGCGTGACTGCCGGAAGATGAGATAGGCCAGCTCCTCCTGGCTCAACTCCTCGCCGCCGCGAAGCCGGAGTGGAGGAAGCTGCGATGCCTGGAGCCAGTCGACAGGCGGAGTCGCCAATTTTTCCAGGCTGCGGTCGATGCGCTTGGCGATGTCCTCGCGCGTCATCTCCCGCCCCTGCTCAAGCCAATAGGCCTCGAGCCCGAGCAGAATCGTGTCGCGCACTTCGTCGCTCTTCTCGCCTTCCGTGTGCGTATCGAGCAACTCGAAGGAAGCCTCGTCCCCCAGAGCGAGCAGGATCTCGACCCCGGTTAGCCTTGCGGCGGCTTTGCGCTCGCTGAGCAGCTGGATCGCACGTTCGCGTGCGTCAGGCTGCTGCCGCAGATACCGCGACAGCGCCGCACGCACGGGCTTGCTCTTGTGCCCGGCCTGCTTCCATAGCTCATCCCTGAAGTCCACAAACTCGCAGCCTTCGATCAGCTCCAAGGTCTTGCGGATCGAGTCGCCGCTCGCCTCCCTCAAGAAATCGCGAAGGGCCTGGTGCAGACGCCCATGATCTTCTGGGGAGCCTACGGCGAGAAGAGCGGTGGCCGCTGCCTGGCCGAGCAGCACCGGCTTGCTCGCTAAATAATCGTGCAAGAGCGGGCGCCCGGCCTCGCCCATGCAGCGCCCTACCACCTCGAGCAGGTCACGGGCATCATGCAACATGTAGTCGTTAGGCCAGCGAGCCTTCTCATACTTGAGGACCCCATACTCGATCTGCCGCCTTGCCTCATCCACGACTTCGGCACCGAAATGCTCGACGGCCCAGATCATGTCGCTCAGATTGCCTCCACCGTGAGAGAGGATCCTCCGGGACAAATCGAGCAACTCAGCCTCGAACTTGCCGGGGAAGGCCTCGTCCAGGGCCTGATAGAGATGCAGACGATCCACCGTGCGCCCCTGCTTGCCGGCCTTCTGGACGATGCACTTGCGGAAGCGTTTGGGGTCCTTGCTCAGGAGGATCCGGGCGATGGCATCGGGCTGCTCGCCGCTCATCAGCTCGTCCTGCAGCTTGGCTACCCGCTTGGGGTCGCTCTCGACCAGCAGTGAGGCCAGCTGCTCGCGGGCGCTGACCGACCCGAGTTGGCCGATCGCAGCCGAGAGCGTCGAGTCCTTATAGCCCAGGACCTGCCGCCCTGCCGCCGTGGGCTGTCCGCCGTCGAGGAGGGGAATCTCCTCGGCGAGGAAGCCGATCGCCTGCGCCGGGTCGAGCTGAGCCTCCTCCATAAGCTGGGACAAGAGCGGCTGGTCCTCCCCACACTGCGAACAGCGATCGAGGTACCATCTCCCGACGAGATCGCCACCCCCTAGCCGCAGCAGCACATGCAGGAGTCGGCGCCCACAGGAGTCCTCCGGATCATCGGGCAGCTCGCCCCCGAGGAGGGAAAGCCAGTAAGACGAGCTGAGGCACTGTATGCGATTCAGTGCTGCGTCGTCCTCGTCGACGCAATAGGCTCTTGCGAGAGCGACGCTCTGGGCCGCGCTCCCCCCATAGTAATCGTCGTTGAGGAACTGATCGAAAGTATCGGCGATCTCGTCTCGGTCGGTCATGGGTGCACTCGGCGCCTGGCGCGGCTCGGGGGAAGGGCCCTTCGAAGGGAGCGAGGCTATGGCACCAGGCATACCCGATTCAACAAGCAGCAGTCTTCGCCCCTCGGCCGAGGAGCGCTACCGAAGCGAACTGGCGACACTGGCCTCCCAAGACCAAGGCCCAAAACCCGCTGGCTGGCAGCTTTCTCCACGCGCGGTGCGCGACTTTGTCTGCGGGGCACCAGCCAAGAGCTACGGCTGCGAGATCTCCCGAAAGTTCTACGGAGACGACAGTCTGGTCGAGCGCGCCGTCGTGACCCTCGCTGGCAATCGCGGACTCTTGCTGGTCGGCGAACCGGGCACCGCCAAGAGCATGCTCTCGGAGCTCCTGAGCGCGGCGATCTCCGGCGCTAGCGAACTGGTGATCCAGGGCACAGCGGCGACGACCGAAGAGCAGATCTGCTACAGCTGGAACTACGCGCTGCTGCTCGCCGAAGGGCCCAGCGAACGCGCCCTGGTGCCGAGCCCCGTGCACCGTGGCATGAGCGAAGGGCGGCTCGTCCGCTTCGAGGAGATCACCCGCTGCCCACCCGAGGTACAGGACACGATGGTCGGCATCCTCTCCGAAAAGATGCTGACGGTGCCGGAACTCTCCGGGGAAGCCGGGCTGGTGCGCGCCAAGCCGGGCTTCAACATCCTCGCCACCGCAAACATCCGCGACCGCGGCGTGCATGAGATGTCGGCGGCCCTGAAACGGCGCTTCAACTTCGAGACCGTCCACCCCATCGCCGAGCTGGCCGACGAGGTCGAACTCGTGCGCCGGGAAGCCAGCCAAGCGCTGGAGCAGAGCGGGGCGGCAGTCGATCTCAGAGAGGATGTGGTCGCGGTCTTGGTCGAGGCCTTCCAGGACCTGCGCAGCGGCACAACCCACGACGGCGTCCAGGTCGATCGGCCCTCGACCGTGCTCTCGACAGCCGAGGCCGTCGGCGTCTGCATGTCGGCCGGGCTCGATGGCTACTACTACGGCAACGGCGAACTCAGCATCGAGAGCCTGGCCCGGCACCTCGTCGGCGCCGTCTTCAAGGACGACGTCGAGGACCTCAAGAAGCTGCGCCACTACCTGCAAACCGTCGCGCGCAAGCGCGGCAGCGGCCGCAGCAAAAAGGCGAAGCTCTGGAAGGCGCTCGAAGCCACCCGCCGGCAGCTGCGCGGATGAGCGAGCTGCCCGAAACACTGAAGATACCGCGACTGGACGCGGCGGCCCGCGTGCTGATGCTCCCGATCCGCCACCACAGCCCGAGCTGTGCTCGGCACCTGAGGAGTATCCTCTTCGAGCGGCGGCCGCAAGCGGTCTTGATCGAAGCGCCCCAAGACGCCGAGCCACTGATCCCGCTGCTCCAGCACCAGGAGACGCTGCCGCCCGTGGCGCTCTACTGCACCTGGCGGGACCCACAGGGCGGACTCTCCGGCAATCACGCCAGCTACTATCCGTTCTGTGAGTTCTCGCCGGAGTGGGTCGCGATCCGAAGCGCTGGCGAGCTGGGATGCCGGGTACGCTTCATTGACCTGCCCTACGCCCAGGGCCTGCGCGCCGCCAACAGCAGCCCCAAGGCGCCGGAGAGCCTTCTCCAGGAGCAGTGGCTGCGGCGTTCGCGCTTCATAGCCGGCGCGATCCGGCGGGCGGGCGTTCGGGATCGGGACGAGCTCTGGGACCACTGGTTCGAGTCGCGGGTGAAGGAGGATCCGATCGCCTACTTCGATCGGGTGCTGGCCTGGTGCGCCGCCGCCAGGCAGACCCTAGCGCCAGAGTTTCTCAGCGAAGATGGCGGGCTCGCTCGCGAAGCGCACATGGCCGCCTGCATCGCCGAAGAGAGCGGTGATGTCGTCGTCGTCACCGGAGGCCTGCACACGCCGGCGCTGCTGGAATCCACTGCGGCGGCAGCCCGCAGCGAGCGGGATGCCGCCGATGCCAAAAGCACCGGCATCACTCTGATGCGCTATGGCTACGAGCAGCTCGACGCGCTCAATGGCTATGCCTCGGGCATGCCGTCCCCGGGTTTCTACCAGCAGCTCGCCGCCGGAACCGACCTTGAGAGCATGCTCCTCCAGATCGCGAGGGAGCTACGCACGAAGAGTGGCCAAGCATCGGTGGCCGAGTCCATCGCCGCCGTAGAGCAGCTCCGCGGGCTCATGGCCCTGCGCGGGCACGAACAGCTAACCCGAGAAGACCTCTACGACACGGTGCGCTCGGTCTTCGTCAAGGGCAGCATCGAGATCGAGGGCCAACAGGTCCTCGCGATCACCCGCAAAGTGCTGACCGGCTCTCGCCGCGGGCAGGTCCCGGCCGAGGCCGGACAGCCCCCGATCGTCGCCGACTTCGAGAAGCAGGCCGAGGCGCTGGGACTCCAGCTCGGTGGCCACAAAGAGCATGCTCTCGTGCTCGATCCCTACCGCAAGGCACGCGACCGAGCACGTAGCCGGCTCCTGCACCAGTTGGCGCTGCTGGGCGTGCCCTTCGCAGAGTTCATCCGGGGACCGGACTTCGTCAGCGGCGAAGAGCTAAGCCGCATCCAGGAGGAATGGCACTATCGCTGGCGCCCAGAAAGCGAGACTGCGCTCATCGAAGCCTCGCGCTACGGCGGCTCGCTGCGGGAAGCCGCCACCAGCCTCAGCCTGGAGCGCTTCGCCGAACTCGGCTCCGGAGATCTGCGCGGGCTGCGCGCGGCCGAGTCTCTGCTGGCGGCGCTGCGCTGCGGACTCCACGAGCAGCTGCCGACTTGGACCAGGCAGACGCGTGTTCTCGTCAGCCAGGACCCGGACTTTGTCTCGGTCAGCCAGGCCTGTCTGCTGCTGCGCATGGCGCAGACCAGCTGCGAGCCCTTGGAGTTACATAGAGAGCATGCTCTCCAGCGGCTTGCCACGGACGCCTGGGAGCATGCGGCCTATCTACTGCCAACCCTCGCCGACTTCGCCGAGGAGCGCGAGGAAGAAGGCCTGGAGGCGCTCTGCGGCTTCGCCGAGACCATGCCCGCAGCCGATACGCCGCTCTTGTGCGAAGGGCTTGAGCGGCTCGCCGCCCAGGGACCCGAGCGAAATTCTAGCCCAAACCCCATGCTTGCCGGCGCGGCTCTCGGGCTCTTGTACGGCGAAGGCCGGCTGAGCGATGCCGAGCTGGCGCAGCGCGCCGCGGGGCGACTGCTGGGCAGGAGCGAGGAGGGAAGCGGCAAGGGGGTCGGACGCTTCTTTCGCGGGCTGCTCCGCACCGGGCGTTCGAGCTTCTGGCAGATTCCCGCACTGCAAACGGCCCTGCACCAATCGCTGAGCGAATGCAGCGAAGAGCAGTTCCTGGCGATGCTCCCGCACCTGCGCCTCGCCTTCAGCGATCTCACGCCGCGCGAGACAAGCCGGGTGGCAGCTGATGTCGCGCAACTCCTGGACGATCCCGAGTGGCGCCCCACCCAGACATATCGCCTCAGCAGCGAGGACGCCTTGCAGCTGCGCGAAGTGGACAGGCTGCTGCGTGAGTCCCTACGCCAGGACGGCCTTGAGGAGTGGATCCGATGAGCAGCCATGCCCGCGATCGCTGGAAGCTCGTGCTCGGACGCTTCGCCGAGGATGCTCTCGGTGGCGCCAGCCCTGGAGCCGAGCGCATGGCCCGCGCGCTCGACTTCTTGTATTCGCGCGAGTATCGCGGTCGCCAGACACGCAGCGGCAAGGATGGCGACAGCCGCACAGGGGGGCGCGAGGCTAGCCGCCTCACCGTGCCCGACTGGATCCGCGAAGTGCAGGAGCTCTTCCCCCGGGACTGCTGCGAGACGATCACCAAGCACGCGCTTGAGCGCTACGAGATGACGGAGCTAGTCTGCGACCCCAAGATCCTCGAGGCCCTAGAGCCCGACTACGAGCTGCTGCGCTCGATCCTGGTCTTCCGCCACATGATGAGCGCCCCGGTGCTGGAGATGGCTCGCCGCATCGTACGGCAGGTCGTCGACCAGCTGCGCCGTGAACTCGAGACGCAAGTACGGCGAACGCTGCTCGGCCGACCTAACCGCACGCAGCGCTCGCAGCAGAAGCTCGCCCGCAACCTCGACCTCGCGCGCACGCTGCGCTCAAGCCTCAAGCACTACGACCCCGAAGCGCGGCGCCTGCGCGCGGTGGACCTGCGCTTCTTCGCCAGGCAACAGCGGCACTTCGCCTGGGACGTCATCCTCTGTGTCGACTGCTCCGGCTCGATGCTCGATTCGGTGATCCACTCGTCAGTTATGGCGGGCATCTTCCACGGCATGCCAAGCCTGCGCTGCCGGCTCATCGCCTTTGACACTTCGGTTCTTGACCTGAGCGAACACGTCGCCGATCCGGTGGAGCTACTGATGAGCATCCAGCTCGGCGGCGGCACCGACATCGCCGGCGCCATGGCCCACTGCGCCAAGCTCGTCGAGCAGCCCACGCGCACGATGCTGGTGCTGGTGACTGACTTCTACGAAGGTGGCAACCCCGCGCAGCTGCTGGCGACGATCAAGTCGCTGCACGGCTCGGGCGTCAAGGTCTTCGGGCTCGCCGCCCTCGACGCAAGGGCGCAGCCGGTCTACGACCACGGGCTCGCGGGCGAGTGCGCGGCAGCCGGCGCCGACGTCGCCGCATTGACCCCACAGAGACTGAGCGAATGGATGTCCCGAGCGATGCGTTGACGAACTTTCGAGCTCTGGCGCGACAACTCGACGATGACGCACTCGTTGCCCTGGGCAACCGCGGCTTGCTCAAGCGCGCGCTGAAGGCGCTGGCCAAGGCCCGCCCCGAGATCGTCGGCTACGCGGGCGAGACCCTGCTGCTCACGGCTTTTGGCTACGAGGTCCACCTCACGATGGACCCTGCCGCGGCGCGCTGCTCCTGCCCCTCGACCAAGACCTGCCAGCACATACTCGGCGCTTGGCTATCGCTGCGGGCAGAGTCTGAGGAGCCGGAAGGGTCCGCGGAAGCCGAGGAGGCAGGGGATGCAGATCAGGATGCGAGCAATCATCCGGATGAGCCCCCAGGACCAGAAGAGGATCCACTCAAGGCCCTGATCTCCTTGCCAGAGGAAGAGCTGCGTGCTTGGGGCGGCACAAAGCTCCTGCGCCAAGCCCTACGCGAGCAGAGCATGGGCGCCGTGGCAAAGCTGGATGAGCATCGCCCCGGTCGCGTTCTGCTCGCCTTAAGCTCGCACGAAGTGCGCTGGCTCAGCGGGCAGCCTTGGCAGGCGGCTCTCTGCTCCTGCCACGCCAAAGAGCCCTGCATCCACCGCATGCTGGCGATACTCGAAGTGCAGCGACAGCGCGGCGGACGCGTGCGCCCCGCGACAAGCATCGATGCGCAGCCGCGCGGCGAAACGGTGCGCAGCCGAGAAGAGCTCGTGCCAGCAGTCAGGGAGGCCGTCCTCGCGATCACCGAACGCGGACTAAGCCGCCTCTCCCGCGCCCAGGCCGCCCGTATCGATGCACTGGCGACCTCGGCGCACGGCGTCGACTTGCCAAGGCTTGAGCGCGAACTCCAGGGGCTCGCCGGTCAATTCCTCGCCCTACTTGCCCGAGAGGCGCACGCCGACTCCGAAAGCGCCGCCCTGCAGCTGGCGAGGATCCTCGCACTCACCGAAGCGCTTGCCAGCGGCAGGGCGGGCCTGGTCGGCCTGCACAAGGGGCACTTTGTTCGGGCGGGAAACCTAGAACTCATCGGCCTGGGCGCCCGGCACTTGAGCACCCGCAGCGGCTTCGTCGGCATCGTTTGCTACTTCTGGGACCTGAAGTCCAAGTCCTTCTGCAGCTGGAGCGACGTACGCGACAAGAGCCTCTCGGACTTCTCGCCCGAGGCAATCTTCCACGCACCCGGCCCCTGGCAGGGCTGCCAAAGTCCCGCCAGCGCCTGCGTCAGCCGCTTTCGCCTACAGGGCGCCTGGAAGAGCAGCGCCGGGCGCCTCTCCGGCCGCCAATCGACCCGCTACCAAGGCACGGGTAAGAGCGACTGGAGCCAAGTATCAGCCTTCGACGACTGGCAGCAGCTCAAGCAGGACCTATGCGAGAGCTTCCTCGAGTCCCTGCGCGAGTCTGACGAGTTCGCCCAGCTCGTATTGCTGCGGCCGTCAGACTGGTGCGAGCAGGGCTTTGATGAGGTCCAGCAAGAGTGGCGGGCAACGCTGCTGGATAGCGAAGAGAGGAAACTCCCAATGATTGTTCCAGGCAACGACACCCACAACTTGGCCATCTCTCGCCTCGCCACCATGCCCACTGCGCCATCAGCCCTGCTCGGCTTCCTGCGCTTGGAAGAAAGAGGATACTCCCTCCTGCCCATCAGCTGCCTCCTCGGCGAGCAGATCCATTCGCTAACGCTCCCAGCCGCCCCAGGGCTAACAAGCCGCCGTGCGCAGCCAAAGCTAGCCGCTGCCGTCCTGGCACATTCGCCGCCCATAGAGCAAGGCGCTTCAGCTCTCGCCGAGACCTGCAGCACATTCCTCCAGGCCCTGGTGGATCACTGCGAACGAGGCACCCGCGCGCCGATGCAGGTGGAAGCACTAGCAAGCGGCCACAGCCTCGAGGCCGCTGGCCTGACACTGCTACGGAGGCCACTGCAGGCACTGCAGGATGCAGAGGGAAACGCCAGCTCTCGCGCCCATGCCCTGCTACACGGCCTACACCTAGCGCAGCGAGCCCGAAGCGCCCTCCTCATCCGCAGCTGACGGCGCCGGGTCCACCTCGACAGTGGATCGCCAACGAATCACCGCCAGGAGTTCGGCTCGCCCATGGTCGGGCAGTATCAGCCTGGCCTTCGGGCCCCCCATAGCTTTCATTGCCTCCTTCTAAGGAGGCACGAAAGGGGAGCGGCACAGATCCAAGATATTGATGAAACCTGCGCCCCAGAACACTAGGCCAGGGGGTTAGCGACTTCGGCGTTGCATAGCATCGAAGAAGGGAACACCCTTGGCGAGCGGCGGTTTCACATCCACTTGGGCATAGAGGGAGTCAACGAGTGGCGCAGCGCCGAAAACGAACGAAGAGTGGGACGGCCAAGGGCAGGCACTTCGGCTGCCGGGTTTTGCCAAGCGGCCGGATCGTCTTGGTCCCCGCGGAGGGCGAACTCGGAGTTCAGCTTTCTGCGGCCCGCGCACGAGCCTTGGAGGCAGCCTTCGCCAGTGGCCCGGGGCACGGGCTCTTACACCTGGCCGTATCCGAACTTGAAGCCGAGCTGCCGACCCAGCTCGCGTTCTGGCGCGAGCTGGGTCGGCTCTTCCTGGGGCGGGCCTGCGCCTCCCTCGACCCTGAGGGCGGCGCCGCGCTTGTTCTACCAAAAGAACCGAGTTCCGAACGGCTTGCGGCACTCGCGGACTCCGTGCCGCCCATGCCAGGGGCCGAGTATGTCGACCAGGACCTGCTCAAAGCGCTCTGGGGCCAGCTCGGCCAGGCGCTGCTCGCAGAGGCCGGCGAAGACGCGACGAGTCTCGCGAAGTATCTGAAGGAGCACGGTTCCGTCTGGCACGTGCTCGGACGCGTCTGTCTCCACCTTGCCGAGAACAAGAACGACCCCGAGCGCCCCTTCGCCTTCATCGCGACCTACGTGCATGGCGTGTCGGCACAGGCCCGTGCCCAGCATCTGCCACTCGGGCGCGCACTCGAGGAGTATGCCGGAACACGCAAGCGCCAGAAGCTCCTCGCTCTGCTCGCTCCTCTCTCCCGGGGCGCCGAGGCAAGTGAGCTGCTCCGAGAGCTGGTCGACAAGGGAGACGTATATCAGGCCTTGGCCTGGACCGCTGAAGAGGCGTATCGCTTCCTCCTCGATGCGCCCAAGCTTGAGCAGGCCGGTCTCCTCCTGCGTTTGCCGGATTGGTGGAGTTCCAAAAAGCACCCGCGTCCAACCGTCTCGGTCACGATCGGAGAGAAAGCTCCCTCGAACCTGGGACTGGATGCCCTGCTCGACTTCGAAGTGAGCGTCAGCCTCGGCGGACGCAAGCTCAGCGCCAAGGCGGTCCAGCAGCTCCTCGCGCAGAGCCGTGGGCTCGTGCTCATCAAAGGGCGCTGGGTCGAGGTCGATCCCTCCCAACTCGCCGGCGTGCTTGAGCAATGGGAGAGTGTGCAGGAGGCGGCGGGAGCTGCCGGCCTGAGCTTCGGCCAGGCGATGCGCCTCCTCGCTGGTGCCCAGGTCGGCAGTTCTGCCATGGGCGAAGCGATCGACGATGACGAGGAGGAGGATCACGGCTCCTGGGCGGAGATCGTCTCTGGGGACTGGCTGCGAGCGCGGCTCAAGGAGCTGCGTTCCCCCGAACACATCGGCGAACTAGACGAGGACCCTGGACTGCGCGCCGAACTGCGGCCTTACCAGCAGCTCGGACTGCGCTGGCTGCGCACCCTGCGGGGACTAGGTCTCGGAGCTTGTCTCGCGGACGACATGGGGCTCGGCAAGACGATTCAGGTCATCGCCCTCATGCAGCAGCTTCGGCTGCGCGGCGAGGAGGGCTGCGATCTCCTGGTCGTGCCCGCATCGCTACTTGAGAACTGGCGCCTTGAGATCGAGCGCTTCGCGCCGGGCATGCGCGTCCTGATCGCCCATCCTTCCCGCGTGCCGACAAAGGAGCTGCCTGCCCTCTTGTCCGACTCTCTCGAGGAGCACGACGCCGTGATCACCAGCTACGGCACCGCGATGCGGCTGCCCGCGCTGCGCGACATCGAATGGCGCAACCTGGTTCTCGACGAAGCCCAGGCGATCAAGAACCCCGCGGCGAAGCAGAGCAAGGCCGTGAAGTCCCTGAAGGCTGGCTGGCGCCTCGCCCTGACCGGCACGCCGGTCGAGAACCAGCTCGGGGACCTGTGGTCGATCTTCGACTTCCTCAATCCCGGGCTGCTCGGCAGCAGGGCAGCCTTCGATCGTTTCTGCAAGACCATGCAGTCACGAGGCAATGGCTTCGCGCCGCTCCGACGACTGGTGCAGCCCTACATCCTGCGCCGACTCAAGACCGACAAAAGCCTGCTGCCCGAGCTCCCGGACAAGAGCGAAGTTTCGAGCTTCTGCCTGCTCAGCGAGCAGCAAGCAGCACTCTACGAGCAATCCGTCCAGGAGCTGCGCGAGCAACTGCAAGAGAGCGAAGGGATGCAGCGGCGAGGGCTCGTCCTCGGCTACCTGCTCCGCTTCAAACAAATCTGCAATCACCCTGCGCAGTGGCTGGGAGCGACAAACTTCGACCCGGCGGAGAGCGGCAAGTTCCTCCGCTTGCGCGAGCTATGCGAAGCGATCGCCGCGCGGCAGGATAAGATGCTTGTGTTCACGCAATTCCGAGAAATGTGCGCGCCGCTCGCGAGCTTCCTCTCCGAACAATTCGGGCAGCCTGGTCTCGTGCTGCACGGGGGGACTCCGGTGCGCCGCCGGCAGGAGCTGGTCCGGCGCTTCCAGGAAGAAGAGGATGCTGTGCCATTCATGGTGCTCTCGCTGAAGGCCGGTGGCACCGGGCTCAATCTCACAGCCGCGTCGCACGTCGTGCACTTCGATAGGTGGTGGAATCCGGCGGTCGAGAACCAAGCGACCGATCGGGCCTACCGCATCGGCCAGCACCAGAACGTCCTCGTGCACAAATTCATCTGCCGCGGAACGATCGAGGAGCGTGTCGCCGAAACCATCGAGGGCAAACAGCGGATGGTGGGTGCGCTCCTGGCAAAAGGGGCCGAACGGGGCCTGACCGAACTCGAAGACGAGGAGCTGCTCAAAATGCTGACGCTCGACATGCATAGGGCACTGGAGAAATGAGATGAGTCGACACCACCGAGGTTTCCGGCGCTACGTGCCCGTGGCCGAACGCCACGCCAAGGCCGAGCGGCTCATCCGCAAGAAGCTCGGCCGCGGCGAAGAACCACGACCGGTCGTTGCCGAGAAGCGGAGCCGCAAGATCGCGAAGAGCTTCTGGGGCCAGTCCTGGTGCGAGAACCTCGAACATTACAGCGACTTCTCCAATCGACTCCCACGCGGGCGGACCTACATCCGCAATGGCTCCGTGGTCGATCTCCGCATCGAGACCGGTGCCGTCCGCGCCTTCGTCATGGGCTCCCGGCTCTACGAGGTCCGCATCGAGATCCAAGCCGTCTCAGCGGCGTCGTGGACGAAGATCCGCAAGAGCTGCGCAGGGCAGATCGGGTCACTCGTCGAGCTACTGCGCGGGCAAATCGATAGCCAGGTCATGGAACTGGTGACTAGGCCTGAAGAGGGCCTGTTTCCTTCGCCCAAGGAAATCGGCCTGCATTGCAGCTGCCCAGATTGGGCGCAGATGTGCAAGCACGTCGCCGCGACCCTCTATGGCATCGGCGTGCTCTTGGATACGCAGCCCGAACTCCTTTTCACCCTCCGAGGCCTCGACCCCATGGAGTTGATCGACTCAGCTACCCAACTGCGCATGACCAAAGGCAGCAGCAGCGCAACGTTATCGCCAAGCGATGATCTCTCGACCTTATTCGGCGTGGATATCGCGATGACTGCACCGGAGAAGTCACCGCAGAAAGTGGCTGGAAAGAAGACCGTGAAGGAGAAAGCCGCGAAAAAGAAGGCCGCAAAGAAGAAGGCTGCTAAGAAGAAGGCCGCGAAGAAGAAGGCCGCGAAAAAGAAGGCCGCGAAAAAGAAGGCCGCGAAAAAGAAGACCGCTAAGAAGAAGGCCGCGAAAAAGAAGACCGCTAAGAAGAAGCGAGGCAGTTGACGGGATGCTCACCAGCGTGGGCAGTACGGCTTTGCCGCTGTTTCGAGAGATCCGTGACTTCGCCCGCCGGGAGTGTCAGATGAACGGTGTAAACGAGACCCGGCAGCTGGGATCCTCTGACCCTGAAGGGATGTTCCCCAATGACCCCGAAGAAGCAGAACAAGTCCCGTTTTCCGATGAGCTGTTCGACCAGCTGCTGGCGAACTACGAGAAGCCCGAAGACCTGACTGGCTAGGCCTGAAATAAGCGCAAAAAAGCACTGAGGCCCGCACTCGCTGCGCTATGCATGTGTTTGTCAACAAAACGCATCGCCAGGAGGGGGCCTCAG
>PDWJ01001900.1_pt1 | contig 23872 bp, 22 predicted proteins | sample 1430881 | NCBI WGS metagenome assembly PDWJ01 (sample SAMN01162460, study PRJNA174530) | Oral metagenome, whole genome shotgun sequencing project. | biome: Marine environment; feature: Marine mammal; material: Swab sample of the gingival sulcus; isolation source: swab sample of gingival sulcus... | reverse complement strand
GCTTTGCGATTTGTTGGAGCAGGTGGTGATTTCACGAAAACATTCTTGTAAAAGAAAATCAAGTTTGCGACCGATATTGGTCGGTTTTTGAAAAAGAGTAGAGATTTCTTGTAAATGTACGCCAAGTCTTGTTAATTCTTCGCTGACATCGAATTTGTCCGCCAAAACGGCAAGTTCTTGCAACATACGGTCTTCGGATACGATGCGGTCGTCCAAAAGCTCTCGAACTCTTTCTTGCAACGAAAGGAATTTGTCCGCTGCCAAATTGGCACAGTTTTCTTGCAGTACAAGGAGAATTTGCTGCATTTTTTCGCAGCGGCTTTGCAAATCTTTTCCCAGTGCTTCGCCTTCTCGAATGCGTTCTGTATCCCAGTTTTGTACGGCTTGTTCAAGTCCGTTTAGCAGTTCGGTTTCTAAATTTGAATTAGCGGTAAAATTTCCTTCTTTCCAAAGAAACGGCACGGTAAAAAGACGGCTTGCGTCTATTTGTCCGCTTGGAAGAAATTCTTGCAGCTGACCAAGCATCGACGCCGCAAGAGCCGTGTCGAGCCGGATATTTTGCAGTTTGGAATCCGTAATTCGAAGAGCAAGAAAAATTTCTACTTTTCCTCGCAGGGCGGTTTTTTTGAGGACTTTTTCCCATTTTCCGAGCATCGAGTTAAGAAAAGCAGGCGTTTTGAAATGTAAATCAAGGTGACGGCTGTTGACGCTTTTTATTTCCCAAATGGCGTTCCAGTCGGGATTGGTGATTTGTTGTCGACCGTAGCCGGTCATACTTTTAGGCATATATTTTCCTTTTTTTGGTTTTTTAATTCTTTGATTTGGGCGTGATAGAGCGTGCGAATTTGCGTGAGACAGTTTTGTATTTCCGGCGTGGCATAATCAGGAAAAGTCCACGGTAAATTTGTCCAGTTCCCTTTGTAAAAAATTAAGGTCAAATCCGCCCAAATCCCTTGTTCCAGATAAATACGGTGCGTAAAATTTTTGCCTGTTGCCAGCACCAGTCGCTCTAATGTCAAATAGCCCGGATCAAGATTGAAAGTGCGGTTGCCGCTATTTGCAAATCTGTTTTCAATCGTATTTGTCCAAAGTTTAACTTTTGATAAGTCTTCCATTCTACGCAGATTTGCAAAACCAAGCAAGCGGCGAAAAATCGGAAAGCCCATTTCCGTATTGTAGTATGTTGTTTGTGTAAAAGGAATCTCGGGAGAAATATAGTCGACCTTTCCAAGTTTGGTCTCGAGTTCGTCTTGCAGCTGCGGCCAAAAACTTTTCCAGTTGGCACTTAAAATTGACAAAACGAATTTTGCCGGTTGCGGCTCGTGGGGAATGCTCATCAGCTCACCAAAAGAGTGTTGTTTTGTACGCTATACGGGCGAACGGTTTGAAGCTCGCCCGAAATGAGACGGGTTTTACTGCGGCATTCGACATAAAATTCGCACATACCTTTTTGGGAATTTTCCGCTACGACTTGCAGTCGGTCTTGCTTGCTCAAAGTCGCAAGAAAATCTTGTTTTTTTGGGGCAATAAGCTTGCGAAGTTCTTTTGCCCGTTTGTGGCGGATATGAGGAAAAACTTGGTCGGAAAATCGTGCAGCCGGAGTTTTCGGGCGAGGCGAGTAGGGAAAAATATGGGCGTATGTCAGAGGCGATTTTTGGCAAAAATCAAGTGTCTTGGCAAATAATTCGTCCGTTTCTCCCGGAAAACCGGCAATAATGTCAAATCCGAGTGCAAAAATCGGCCAAAATTTTCGCAGTTCTTGTAAAAACGCAAGTAAGTCGCTTGGCTTGTAATGGTCTCTGTGCATTTTTTGCAAAACACTATCGCTTGCACTTTGCAGGGAAATATGCAGATGCGGGCAGACAAGTTTGCTTTTTTGTAAAATGTCAAGAGCTTTTTCGCCAAGTTCCGACGGCTCAAGCGAACTGAGGCGGAGGCGGTGGGTTGGAGCAAATTCGGTAAGGTGTTCTTCCAGATATGTCAGTAAATCCCAAAAATCGCAGGCAGGTGAAAGGTCTTGTCCAAAAAGTCTGAGGTTGACTCCGCAAAGACTGACTTCTTTGATGCCGTTTTGAAAGAGGCTTCGGATTTCGTCCGTGATTGAGGCAAAATCTCGGCTGCGTGAGTTGCCTCTCGTTCTTGGAATGATGCAGTAGGTGCAATTATGCGTGCAGCCGTCGTGAATTTTTATGGCTGCTCTTGCTCGGTAGTAGTCGGTGATTTGTTCTTTTTGCCCCGCATTTTGCCAAAGTTGTGCTTTTTGGGACTGGGGAATAACGCTTGTAACGCTGCCAAGTTGTTTGAGTTCTTTATCAAAAACTTGTGCGGCACAGCCTGTAACGATGATTTTGGCGTTTTTGCGCTTAATGCGGCGAATAAAATTGTGTAAATCTTGAACCGCCCGCTGTGTAACGGCACAGCTGTTGACAAGTAAAATATCGGCTTGTTCGGTATTTTGAATTTCCAAAAAGCCTTTTTGAATCCATGCTTCACGAATAAGTTGGCTTTCGTATTGGTTGACCTTGCAACCTTGCGTGAGCAAAAAAAATGTCTTGGGGGAGTTCATTTGTAGCGAGTGGACGGCGAAATTCAGTTTTGTTTTTCGTTCTTTTTTTTGAGGAGAATATATTTTGTCAGTCCCGCTAAAAGTCCGGCAATGCTTCCCATAATAAATGTTGAAAGAGCGGGCATTCCAAACCAACCGGCAATAAGTCCGAAAGATGAGCCGAGAAAAAGACCTTTTAAAATTATAAAGCTGTTGTTTTTCATAAAAAAGAAAAGGTCGGCTCTTGCGAACCGACCTTTGTTTAAGAATTGTTTTTAATTACAGAACATCATCAGCAGGAACAAAAGGCAGACCGAAAGCATCGGAAACGCCCTTGAAAGTAACTTTACCCTGAGCAATGTTCAAACCGGCTTTCAAACCTGCGTCTTCTTTACAGGCTTGTTTCCAACCCTTGTCAGCCAATCTGAGAGCGTACGGCAGGGTTGCATTTGTAAGAGCCATTGTAGAAGTCAAAGCGGCTGCACCCGGCATATTGGTAACACAATAGTGCAAAATGCCTTCTTCGCGGAAAGTCGGGTTGTCGTGAGTGGTCGGTTTGGAAGATTCAAAACAACCGCCTTGGTCGATAGCAACATCAACCATAACAGCACCTTTTTTCATGGTCGGCAACATATCACGAGTAATGAGTTTCGGAGCTTTTGCACCCGGAATCAAAACAGAACCGATGATGATGTCGGCTTTTTTGACCAATTCACGCAAGGTGGCATCGGTGGAGTAGAGCATTGTACAATTGCTCGGCATAACTTCATCGAGGTAACGCAGACGGTCAAGCATTACATCGGTAACATAAACTTGAGCACCCATTCCGGCGAGGATTTTGGCGGAGCTTGTTCCGACCATACCACCACCGACAACCAAAGCGACTGCCGGAGCAACACCGGTAACACCCGGAACAATCATTCCCGGACCGCCGTTGGTTTTCAGTAACAAGTTAGCGGCAACGATGGCGGACATACGACCGGCAACTTCACTCATCGGAGTAAGAAGCGGTTTGCTGCGGCCGTCGCGACCGAGAACTGTTTCGTAAGCGACACCGACTGCTTGAGACTTGATGAAAGCATCGGTCAATTCTTTTTCGGCGGCAAAGTGAAAATAAGTAAAAACGAGCTGGTCTTTGCGAATCATACCGTATTCTTGCGGCATAGGTTCTTTAACGTGCATAACCATTTCGCAGCTGTCGTAAATTTCTTTGGGTGTGGCAATAATGTCCGCACCGGCGTCTTTGTACTGCTGATCGGTGAAACCGGTGCCGAAACCGGCATCTTTTTCAACCAAAACGGTATGACCATGTTTTTTCATTTCTGCAACACCGGTCGGTGTCATGGCAACACGGTGTTCCTGTTCCTTTACTTCTTTAAGAATTCCAACCTTCATGTTAGTCCTCACTTTGAAAAAAGATTATAAAAAATTGAATCTTAACAAAAGATTCAAACACGCCTGCTAAGATAAATCTTTGTTTTATTCTTGTCTATATTTTAGGTAAAAAAAATAATATTTCTCGTAAAAATATTTTTGTATGCAAGATGTTGATTTTATTTGCTTATAAGCCGAGTTGAGCCAGCAAATCATCAACATTGGTTTGCGAGGTGTCCATTTGCGGACCTTTTAATTCGGAAACAACCTGTTCGCTTTCTTTGAGAATTTCTTTGACTTCTTTTTTTGGGTTTTTATCATGAGCTTTCATACTAATTCCTGTTGACATATACAGGTCAAAAACGATTGTTTCGACTTTACGAAGAGCATCGATGATTTTTTTGACTCGTTGTCCTGTCAAATCTTGAAAACTTAAGGTTGTCATTATTGTAATTAGGTCGTTGTTGACTTGGTCGTTGGCAGCTACGAGTTGGTCAAGTTCTTCGGATTGTTCGTGATTTTCTTTGATTTTTGCCAAAACTCCGGTTACTTCTGCTTGAATATCAAGGTTTTTTTCTACCAGTTCCATAATTTTGACAGTGGCGGATTCGGTTGATTGCAGGATTTCGTCCAACTGATCGGAGGCTTCGGAAAACAGTTTTTTGGCATCTTGTTCTTCAAGCATTGCTCCGTCTTTGCCGGACGTATCTTTGGTAACGCCTTTAATTTCTTTAAAAATATTGCTTAGTCCGCCCCTGAGGTCGCTGCTCATTGTTTTGTAAAATTCGCTTTCCATAATTGGTTGCATCAAAAACATTCGCAGCTCTTCTTTGAGGTCGTCGTCGATATTGGGAACGACTTTGCTTAAAGAGGTTAAAAGTTGGTTGAGCAGGTCATCAACAAGGTAATCTTTAGACATTTTGTCTGTATCGTTTGGCATATTCTTCTCTTTTTCGGTTAAAGTTATTTGTGGTTATAAAGTGTTTTTTTGACGGATTTCTTCCCGTTGTTCATAGAACACATGTTGTATAATTGCTTCTCGGTCGCTGTTGCGAATGTTGGTAAATTGGGCAACCCATTCCACTTTGTCGTCGATTGGTTCTTGTCGAATTATTTGGCAAATTGCCCCGATTGTTTTGAGTGGTAAATGGTTTAAAACAAGAGCAAGTTCCAAATAATCATTTTCGCTAAATGCTTCTTTGCCGGTAAATTTAATTCCGGCGGCACTGAGTTCTGTTACTTCAATTACAAAAGGAAAGTCGGTTTCCAGTTCTTGCCTGTTCAGCAAGCTGACAATGGTATCCAGTTTTTCGTCCAAATTTTTGAGAAATGCCAAAAGCTCATCAGGGATTCCTCGCACTTTGTCCGGTCGCAATATGTTTTGAGCCGAACCGCTGCTGAAAACAGGAATATCTTTTGCCGATTTTGCCTGACGAAGATAGCCCCGCATTCTTGTTTTGGCTCTGGTAAATTTTCTGTTTTTTTCGTTTATTTTTACTTCGTTCATTTTTTCTTGTTTTATTTTGGGTTTTTTAAAAAGGTTTTTGCTTGTGTCGCTTCAAAAGATTCAGGGAGTTGTTTGATAAGGTCGTTTAAGACAATCGTTCCTGCTTCTTTTTTGCCGAGTTTAAAAAAAGAAATTCCTTGTTTGAGAAGAGCAGGAGCGTATTTGTTGGATTTTTTGTATTTGCTTATAACCTGTTGATAGGAAAGCACTGCTTGAGCGTAATTTTGTTGTTGGTAGGCAGCTTCTCCGTGCCAAAAATACGCATTCGGGGTGAGCTGGTTGTTGGGGAAAGACGTTGTAAATTCGCCCCACATATTTTGTGCTTGGGCGTACTTTCTGGCGTAAAATGCTTCCAAGGCTTTTTTGTAAAGAGCCTGAGCCGAAGTATATTGTTTTTCTTTGGTGGGAACAGGGGCGATAGCTGCCGAAGCAGTTTGTTTGGAGCTTTTGGCTGCTCCTGATTGCATATCGGTTTGTTCCACGCCAAGTTGGCTGGAGATTTGTTGTAATTTCTGAGTGAGTTGTTTTTCTCTGGCTGTTAAGCGCTGAATTTCTTTGGTTTTGTTGGCAGAGGCTTGTTCTTGCAGTTCGGCTCGTTTGTTGACCTCTTCCAGTTCGCCTTGCACTTTGGCAAGTTGTGTCCGCAAAGAACGAACTTCTTCAGAAATATTTGCCTGATTAAAACGAACCGGTTGATTGGACTGAGAGATTTCTTCGCGTAAAGAGGTGTCGGTTTGTCCGAGTTTTTCTTCAAGCTCGTTGATTTTCTTTTCCATGGCTAAGCGTTGCTGTTGTTCAACATTCAGTTGATAGCTTAGCATTTCCATTTCTTTTTTATTGTTTGTCGTACAGCCCGCTAAAAGGAGTAACGCAATCAAAATACAAAATTTTTTCATTTTTCAGTCCTCTTGGTTTGTTTGTTCTACAGGGTAAGGTAGAACTCTTTTTTTGCCGATAAAGATATAGGCAAGTCCTCCCAAAATTGGCAAAAAAATGCAAGCTCCAATCCAGCCCATTTTTTCTTGTCCTGTTGGGAAATCGTTTCTAAAAATATGCCAAATCCCCCACAGATTCGGCAAAATAGGAATAAGAAAGATAATGCCCAAAAGCAATATTTTTTGTGTGTCAAAAGTAAAAAGCATGATTTTTATTTTAATTTCTTTTTTTGAAAATAAGCCACGTGCCAATTAAAAATGCTGCGATACTGACAGCCTGTGTTGCACTAATCGACCCGAAAGAGCCTCTGTAATCGGCCCGAAACAGTTCAATCGTAAATCTGCTTACGGCAAATAAAATTAAAAACAGTCCCATAAGTTGACCGTTTCCCTGTAATTTTTTTTTGGCAAAGAGTAAAATAAAAAATGTGAGCCACGCCGCCAGAATATGATAAATCTGTGTGGGGTGTAAAGCCATATGCAGCGGTGCCAAACTGTTGGGATTGTGGAAAGTTATTGCCCATGGCAGGTCGCAAGGTTTGCCGTAACAGCAGCCGGCAGCCAAACATCCCATTCTGCCGATTCCTTGTCCGAGGGCAAGAGCCGGTGCAAAAGCATTGAGCCACGAAATCATTTTTTCCTTTTTTTGTCGAAAAAAGCACATTCCTGTAAGTACGCCTGCTATCGCACCACCTGAAAATACAAGACCGCCTTTCCAAAACATAAGGATTTCTTTGGGATTATTCCAAAAATAAGACGCATTTATCAAAATATAAAAAAACCTCGCACCGAGAATGGAAAACAGCAGCACATAAAAAGCTACATCTGTAACGAGTTTGTCATCAAGCCCGTAGGTTCGAGCATCATATGTAGCTCTGCTAATTCCTGCCAAAAATGCGGCGGCAATAAAAAAGCCGTAAGCATAAATAGTGATTGGTCCAATTTCAAAGAGAACGGGGTGCATTATTTTTCCTTTGATATATAGTTACGAGCAAGCAACTTACGCCGATGCAAATTCCCATATCGGCAACATTGAAAGCCGGCCAGTGATGACCGTTGATATAAAAATCCAAAAAATCAACAACCGCACCGAAACGAATACGGTCAATCATATTGCCAATTGCTCCGCCAAGCAGCAGTCCCAAACCGATACGGCTGAGTTTGTCGGAATAATTTTCGCAGCGGGCAAGGTAGAAAATCAGCACAATAGCAACAGCCGTTACTGTTAGAAAAAAAAGAGGCTGCCAGTTAAAATCGTCCCGATTTAAAAAACCGAATGCCGCACCTTTGTTGACAAAAAATACAAGGTTAAAAAACCCCGGGATAATATTTTCAACCTCCCACAGGGAGAGTTTTTGTTGTACAAAATGTTTTGTCAACTGGTCAAAGAAAACAACGGCAGTAGAAATTGCCGCTAGCAAAGTGTATTTTTTCATTTGCTTTCCATTATTTTTGTACATCTTGGGCAAATATCTGCATACTGTGCATTTATACCAATTTGTTCACTGTAACTCCAGCAGCGAGCGCATTTCTTGCCTGCTGCTTTTTCTACACAAATTTTTGCTTCCGGTTGCAAGTCTTGCGTTCGTGTTGCATTTTTATCTGCTTCTTCAAGCGGTCGCAAACTGACTTTGGAAACAATAAAGATAAACCGAAGTTCTTCGGCAAGTGCTTGGAGCATTGACAAAACTTCTTTTGAAACAAAAAGTGTGATATGGCTATCGAGTGAATGACCCAGTACACCTGATTGACGAATAGGTTCTATTGCTTTGGTTACTTCTTGTCGCAACTGAGAAATATATTGCCATGTTTCTGCTTCATTTGGCAGTAATTGAATGTCTGTTACAATCTGTAATGGCTCGGCAAAAACTGTTTTTGCAGTTTTTTTGTACGCAGTCGGAAAATATTGAAAAACTTCTTCGGCGGTAAAGCTTAAAATCGGTGCCATATCAAGTGTTAATACATTAAGAATTTGCCATAAAACAGTTTGAGTGCTGCGGCGTTCTTTACTGTTTGCATTACTTGTATAGAGCCTGTCTTTGACGATGTCCAAATAAAACGAACTTAAATCCGTTACGCAAAGATTGTAAAGAGCCTGATAAATTTTATGAAAGGCAAAATCTTCGTAGTGGTTTTGTATTTTATTGTGCCATGTTGCCAGATAATGCATCATATATCTGTCTAGCTCCGGCATTTCTTCGACTTTTACGCTGTCGGCTGTCGGATCAAAATCGTTCAGGTTGCCGAGCAAAAAGCGGCAGGTGTTGCGGATTCGGCGGTAAGCGTCCACAAGCCGCTTGATGATTTCATCGGAAATTCGCAGGTCTTCTTGGTAGTTTTCCGAAGAAACCCACAGACGCAAGATTTCTGCTCCGTGCTTGTCGATAAGTTGTTGCGGTGCAATAACATTGCCGAGCGATTTTGACATTTTGCGACCCTGACCGTCCAAAACAAAGCCGTGCGTTAAAACGGATTTGTAGGGCGGAGTTTTTCGCGTTCCGACGGCGGACAAAAGCGAACTTTGAAACCAGCCGCGGTGCTGGTCTGTTCCTTCCAGATATAAATCCGCAGGGCAGCTGCAATCTTTTCGTCCTTCCAAAACAGCGGCAAAACTGGTGCCGGAATCAAACCAGACATCTAAAATATTCTTTTCTTTTTCCCAGTTTTGGGCGTTGCAATGCGGACAATGCAGGTCGTGGGGAACGATTTCGTTTAAATCGGCTTCAAACCAATAATTCGCTCCTGTCGGGTGTTTGGCAAATTTGTCGGCAATCTCGTGTGCCCAGTCGGCGGAAAACCATGCTTGTCCGCAATCTTTGCAAAGCAGAGCGAGAATCGGAACGCCCCACATTCTTTGACGGGAAATACACCAATCGGGGCGGTTGAGAACCATATTGTAAATGCGGTCTTTGCCCCACGACGGAATCCAGCGAACGGATTTTTCGATGGCGGCAAGACAGTTTTTTCGCAAATCGGCGGCTTCCATAGAAATAAACCATTGCGTTGTTGCCCGAAAAATAACCGGTTTTTTGCACCGCCAGCAATGCGGATAGGAGTGGGATATTTTTTCTTGTCCCATTAAATGCGTACTTTCTTTGAGTTTTTGGATAACAAGGTCGTTTGCTTCAAATACATTTTTGCCGGCAAAAAATTCTACGCTCGGCAAAAAACGGGCTTTGTCATCAAGCGGCGATAAAATTTCAAGTCCGTATTTTAGTCCTGTTTCGTAGTCTTCCCGTCCGTGTCCGGGAGCTGTATGGACGCAGCCTGTTCCGGCATCGAGTGTAACATAGGTTGCCAAAACAACAGGGGAGGGGCGATTGTAAAACGGGTGTTGGGTAACTATTCCCTCAAGTTCTGCTCCTGTAAAAGTGTCGGCTATTTTCTTTTCTTGCCAGTCAAATCGTTCAACGCAAGAAGCAAGCAGTTCTTGAGCGACTATATAATACTGTCCTTTTTCTTCCAGTAAGACATATGTAAATTCGGGGTGAACGGCAATTGCCATATTATCAGGTATTGTCCATGGTGTTGTTGTCCAGATAATAATATAGGCAGGTTTGTCTTGTGGCAGTTTGGAAGCAATATTTTTTGCTTCTATAACAGGAAAACGCACAAAGATAGATGGTGAAGTATGGTCTGCGTATTCTACCTCGGCTTCAGCAAGAGCTGTTTCGCAAGAAGCACACCAGTAAATTGGCTTTTTGTTGCGTTGGACAGAGCCACTTTGCATAAAATTTGCCAGCTCATGAGCGGTTGCCGCTTCGTATTGCGGTACCATTGTAATGTATGGGTCTTCCCAGTTGCCCAGTACACCAAGGCGTTTAAATTCTTCCCTTTGAATATCGAGCCATTTAAGAGCATAGTTGCGGCAGCGTTTACGAATTTCTAAAACACCCAGCTCATCTTTGCTTTCTTTTGATTCTTGCTCGACCTTATATTCAATCGGCAGTCCGTGGCAGTCCCAGCCGGGGACATACCGGGCTTTTTTGCCGCTTAGATTGCGGTGCTTGATGATAATATCTTTTAAAATTTTGTTGAGTGCCGTTCCCAGATGAATATTGGCGTTGGCGTATGGAGGACCGTCGTGCAAGGTATAGCGTGTGGCATTTTCGTTTTTTTCGGTCATTGCCTTGTAGGCGTTTTCTTCTTGCCAGTGCTTTAGTATTTTGGGTTCGTTTTGGGTCAAATTAGCCCGCATGGGAAAATCGGTTTTTGGCAGATTGAGAGTATTTTTGTAGTCGCTCATTATTTTTTTGTTCCTCCGTTATTTGTGGAAGAGATAAAAGTGAAGGAGATAGCCCTTTAAGTCAAGAAAATTGTCTTGTTGTAAACAGTTTTACTCGAAAATTGTTATATTTTTTGTTTTGCGTTTTTAAAAAGCCAGACAAAATCATAGAGTTCTTTTTGATTTTGAGTAAGAATTTCTGTTGCCTGTTTGGTGTCTGCGTTGATTTGGGCTTTGAGTTCGTCAAGTGAATTAAATTTTTTTTCGCATCGCAGATTTTGTACAAAATGTACCCGAAGTTGTTTGCCGTATAGGTCTTTGGAAAAATTCATAATATGTACTTCAACTGTCAAAACATCATTTCCAAAAGTCGGGTTAAAACCGATATTTGCCACCGCCGGCATAACGGAATTTTCGTACTCTGCAAATACGGCATACACGCCGGAAAGCGGAAATAATTCGTCTGTCAGGCAAAGGTTTGCTGTTGGATAACCGAGTAGGCGACCGCCTCTGTTTTGTCCGTGAACAACCTCGCCTTCTACCCGATAAAATCGTCCCAGTAAGTGCCGAGCTTCAAAAACCTGTCCGTTTTCAATCATTTTGCGGATACGAGTGGAACTGACCGCCACTTCGTGCAGATTCAGCGGTTCCGATTGGCTGACGCTGTAATTGTATTTTTTGCCGAGTTTTTGCAGGGTTTGAAAATTGCCGCTTCTGTTTTTACCGAAAGCATAATCGTAGCCCACGATTAAATGACGCATATGAAGTGCGTCGACTAAATAGGTTTTGACAAATTCTTCGGGGGTTAAGGTCGCCATTTGCCATGTAAAAGGAATGCAAAATGTAGAGGAGATGCCAGTTTCTTCAAGTAGTTCGAGTTTTTGTTGCAGTAGTGTAATAAACGGCGGTTTTTTTTGTCCTGTTAAAAGTCGCTGAGGGTGGGGGTGAAAGGTTACGGCAATGCTTTGTAGGTTGTTTTTTTGTGAATGCTGCATTACTTGGTTAAGAATATATTGATGTCCTTTATGTACTCCGTCAAAATTTCCGATTGTTACACAGGAATTTTTGTGTACATTAACCTCTTCAAGCGTTTTAAAAATTTGCACTCACTGTTCTCCTTTATGCAGTCCATAAATAGAAAAAATATTTGTATCGTGATTATTGTTGTTCGTAGGCTTTTTTGAGTTGGGCAAGTCGTCTTTCCGCATCTTTTATTTGGCTTTTTAATGTTTTTTCGTCCGATTTCTTTTTAATTTCGTAGGCATGTATTTGTTTTTGCAGTTCTTTTATTTGTTTCTTTTTTTTAAAGATACGAAGACGCATGGAATTGTTAAAATTTCCAATCAAAAAACAGGTCAGTACTGTCAGGGTTAAAAGAGTTATGAAGATTGTCATTGTGCTACTATTTCCGATTTTGCTTTTTCTATTTCATCTCTGTTGAGAAGACCGAGAATTGTAAGGGCGTTTTCAAAATTTATGCCGTTTAGTTTTTGAAAATGTTGCACCTTTATCATTTGTTCTTCGGTTATATAATTGTTGTCCAGTAAAGATTTTTGTAATTTGAGAACTTCTTCGTAGTCGCCGTTTTCTTTCTTTTTTTTGACAATGGGAGGGTGTTTTTTGAGTTCGCTGAATTCCTTGTTTATTTCGGCAAGCCGAACTTCCAATTCATTCGGTTCTTTTCGTTGCGCCTCGATTTCATCAAGCCGAGCCTGTAAGGTTTCGATTTTGTCATCGTGTTCTTGGCTGTGTGCTTTGTGCCTTCTGTAGATAAATGTTCCCAGCGTAAGATTGAGGGTCGCAAAAGCAAGAATGAGTAGAAAAAGAATAAGTATATCCATATGTATCTGCCTTTATGAAAACTTTCGAACCGTATGCCAAAACGGTCTTCATCGTCAAGACGGCGAAACCTTGTAAAATGGCGTGTGGCGTAAATGCGATAAGGAATACAGCTTGGCGAACAAAGGGCGGGTGCGGGAAGTTGTAGAGCAGGCGAAAAGCGAGGAAGCATTGCTAGTTGTTTTTGAGGTGAACATCGCACTGCGGGTAAGGAATTGAAATGCCGTTTTCGTCAAAGGCGTTTTTGACTTTTTCGTTTAAATCGAAAAAAACCGTCCAGTAATCTTGGTTTTTTACCCAAGCCCTGATTGAAAGATTGACCGAGCTTTCGGCAAGTTCCGCCACGACAACGCTTGGAGCGGGGTCTTTTAGTATGCGGCTGTCTTGTGTAAAAATGTGTTCTATAACCTGTCTTGCTTTTGTGATGCTCTCCTCGTAGCCGATGCCGACTGTGAGCGTAACCCTGCGGTTTTCTTGGCAACTTGTGTTCACGATATGGCTGCCTGTTATCAGGGAATTAGGGACGATGATTTGCTGGTTGTCCGCCGTGGTTAAAATCGTTTGGAAAACGCCGATTTTTTGTACAGTTCCGCTAACGCCTGCAATATGGACAAAATCCCCGATTTTAAACGGGGCAAAAAATATAAGAACCACGCCCGAAGCGATGTTGCCGAGCGTTTCTTTGAGAGCAAGCCCGATTGCAAGCCCCGCAGCGCCCATAACCGCCAAAAATGAGGTCATATCAATACCGAGCCGGGAAAGGACGCTCAAAATAACGACAATGAGTAAAACGTAGTAAAAAAGTGTTTCAAAAAAATGAACAAGCGTTTTTTCTACTCTACTTTTATGGAGCATCAGTGTTAAAAAACGGGTGATTTTTTTGGCAGCGTACCAACCGAAAAAAAGAATAAGCATCGCCGACAAAATTTTGGGAAAATAATTAAGTCCCGAATGCAAAAGCTCGTTTGTAATTTTTTCTATTTGTAAAAAGTCCATATTTTTTATTTCCTTTATTTTATTGAAAAGTTTTGCAGGATTAAATGTTTTAGGTCGCAGACAATAGATAAAAAAAATAGTGTTTACAAGTTGTTATGAGGGGGATTTTTTTGATTAAACGCAAAAGAAATGTTGCTCAAGGCGAGGGAAAAATATATAAGAAGCCAATTATTTCTTTGGAAGAGTAAACTTTAGGAGAAAGTATGAAAATTTCGTTTTTGGGTGCTGCCCGTACCGTTACAGGGTCGTGTTTTTTGGTTGAAACAGCCTCGTCTCGTTTCATTGTGGATTGCGGTATGTATCAAGGAAACAAGGATATTGAAGAGCGAAATCTTGAACGCCAGGACTTAAAGCTCGGCAAATTGGATTTTGTTTTGATTACGCACGCCCATATTGACCATTCGGGGTTGCTGCCCAAAATCACCAAAGACGGATTTTCCGGTCCGATTTATTGTACGACCGCTACCAAAGATTTGTTGGATATTATGCTGAAAGACAGCGCTCACATTCAAGAAATGGAAGCCGAGTGGAAAAATAAAAAAGCTCTTCGCAAAGGGCTGCCGCCGGTTGAGCCTTTGTACACGCAAAAAGATGCGGAAAAAACCTGCCGCCAATTTAAGCCGGTTGATTATAATGTGGATTTTTCGCCTGTTGCCGATGTGCGGATACAATTTAACGATGCAGGGCATATCTTGGGGTCGGCTTTTATCGAGCTTTGGGTTACCGAAGACGGCAAGCAGACCAAGTTGCTTTTTTCGGGCGATTTGGGTCGTCCCGATCGTTTTATTATTCGCGACCCGGAGGTTGAGGAAAAGGCGGATTATTTATTTTTGGAATCCACTTATGGCGACCGCAATCACAAAAACGAAGACATTAGTTTGGACGAACTGGCGGAGGCTATCAATTCCGCCGTTAATAACGGACAAAAAGCCATTATTCCCGCTTTTGCAATCGAACGCAGTCAGGAGCTGATTTATGCTTTGCGGCAGCTCAAAGAAGAAGGGAAAATCCCGCTTGAGCTGCCTGTTTATTTGGATAGTCCGTTGGCGATTCGGGCGACAGAGATTTTTCGCAAGCACCAAAGTTTTTATGATGAAGACACAACCAAGATTTTGAAAAAAGGAAAAGACCCGCTTGATATGCAGGGGTTAAAATTTACGCTTAGTACGGAAGATTCTATGGCAATCAACGAGGACGGAGAGCCGGCGGTTGTTATTTCGGCAAGCGGTATGGCAAATGCCGGACGGATTAAACACCATTTGCGGCATAATATTTGGCGGCATGGAGCGTCGATTATTTTTGTCGGTTTTCAAGCGGTGGGAACGCCCGGTCGGCGACTGGTTGACGGAGCCAAAACGATTACGATTTTGGGCGAAGATTTGGCGGTAAATGCCAATATTTATACTATCGGCGGTTTTTCGGCTCACGCCGGACAAAATCAGATTTTGGACTGGGTTTCAAATTTTAATAATCCCAAAATGAAAGTCTTTCTTGTCCACGGTGAATATAAAGCCCAGAAAGTTTTGGCGGAAATGCTGCAAAAACAGTTTGGCTTGGAAGTGCATATCCCCGATTATATGGAAGAAATCGAGCTTGAAGCCGGCACAATTCAGGCGGCTAATCAGCTTCCGGGAACGCCCGAGCAGCGGATTAACTGGAAATATGTGATTAGCGAAATGCAAAACAGAGTAGACAGCCTCAAGGAAAATGCTGATTTGTTGGAAAAAATGGAATGGGCAGACCAAACAGATATGCGAGATGATTTGCTCGCGATTGCGGCAAAGTTGACACGGCTCTTGTCTGAAGTCGCTTAAATAGATTTATGTTTTTTAGTTGAGTCTTAATTTTTAAATATGGTGCAAAATGATAAGTGTTTACCACTCTTTTATTGCAATAAAAGAGCGGTGAACACTTTTTAATATTATTTTATAGTTTGTGAAATTCTAAGCGAATATTTTTTGGTTGTATATGCTATTTTAAGAATGATTTTTATTATTCACACAAGACCATATATTCTTTATAGCCTTTTTTCGCCATTTCTTCATAAGGAATAAAAGTAAGAGATGCACCATTAATGCAGTATCTTAGACCGCCTTTTTCTTTTAGCCCGTCTGTAAATACATGTCCCAAATGATTGTTTCCTCCGTTTGATCTCACTTCTATTCTGTCCATTCCATGGGTTTTGTCTTCTAAATACATTATCTTGTCGGTAAGTATCGGCTTGGAAAAACTAGGCCAGCCGCAGCCTGCATCAAATTTGTCTTTGGACGCAAATAGTGGCTCTCCTGTTATTTTATCAATGTAAATCCCTTTTCTATATTCGTTGTTGAGTGCAGAACTGCCCGGGCGTTCTGTAGCATTTTCTCTTAATACGGCATAACTCGTTTTATCAAGTGTTGCTTTAAGCTGTTTTTCTTTTGGATTTTTATATTCTTTTTTAAATAAAGGTTCTTTAGCTTTATGTAGATTTATATGACAATATCCTTGTGGATTTTTTTTCAGATAATCTTGATGATAATCTTCTGCTTTTACAAAATTTTTTAATTCCATTTTTTCAACGACTAGATTTCCGTGAATATTTTTCTTGTGAGCAAAAATTTTTTCTATTATTGGAATGTCTTTACGATTTGTATAATATATACCCGTTCGATACTGGCGACCAATGTCGTTTCCTTGTTTGTTTAATGAAATAGGGTCTATAATTCTAAAATAGTGCAGTAATATTTCGTCTAATGATATTAAAGAAATGTCATAATCTATTTTTACTGCTTCAGCGTGGTCTGTATGTTTTATTTTTTCATAGCTTGTATCTTCTGTTTTTCCATTGGCATATCCGGCTTCTGTATCTATAACGCCTTTGATTCTTTGGAAATATGCTTCCACTCCCCAAAAGCAGCCACCGGCGAGATAAATTGTTCTTGTATTTTGAGGGGTTTTATGAGTTATCAAGTTTTTCTCCTCTTTTTTTTCTTTATCTTTATGGTTGCACCCTGTAAAAATTACAAGAGTTAATAACAATAATAAAATACTTTTTTTCATATTTAAATTCCTTTTTTAAGTTAATATGTTTTTATTTATTTCCCCAACAGGCATCGACTGTTTCTTTTTGGGCTTGCAGTTCGTCAAGTATGCTTTGAGGCAGTAAAAAATCAACGCTTTTTCCTTGCAGCCATTTTTTTCGTATCAGCGTAGAGCTGATAGCGATTTTGGGCGGAGCGAGAAAAAGCATTTTTTTTCCTTCGGGAAAACGCAAGGTTTTTGAATTTTTCCCGTTTTCTTCGTTTGCATTTTCTTCTTTGCAGTCGCGCCAAGTCGTTTGAGCAAAATGCATCGCCTCGGCTAGCGGAAGCAGCCTTTCCACGATAATAAAATTGATGCGGTAAGGAAGATGCATGCCTTCTTCCCAGTTTGGCATATCGGGCAAATCGTTAGTTCCAAGCAAAAAATAAAATTCCGTTTGCTGCCGCTCGGCGAGCAGGGCGTTGACGGTTTTATAAGTATAGGAAGTGCCGTTAAGTCGTGCTTCCAAATCGTTGACAGCCAAGCCTTTTTGGTCGGCAAGAGTTTTTTGCAGCAATTTTTTCCGAAAAGAAAAAGGCAAAATTCCTTTGGCAGGTTTGTGTGGCGGAATGCTCGCCGGCATAAATTCGATTTGGTCAAGCCCTGTTTGTTCCAGCACTTCTATTGCCAGCCTGAAATGCCCGATATGAACGGGATTGAATGTGCCACCGAAAATGCCGATTTTTTTCATTGTCTAATTTGTCCGTCGCCGAAAACAACGAATTTTTTGCCCGTCAGTTCCCGTACGCCCATTGGACCGTAGGCGTGTAGCTTGGAAGTGCAAATACCGATTTCTGCCCCCAATCCAAACTCGCCGCCGTCATTAAAACGGGTCGAGGCGTTGACCATCACGGCGGAGGCATCGACTTCTTTCAAAAACCGCATCGCGTGTTCGTGGTCGTTGGTCAAAATAACTTCGGAATGGTGCGAGCCGTAAAGAGCAATATGGTTTTGTGCTTCGTCTTGTCCACTGACGACTTTGACCGCCAGCTGCAAACTCAAAAATTCTCTGCCCCAGTCGTTTGTGCTTGCCGCTTCTGCCATTTCGCCCAAAAGTGGCAGGGATTGCTCGCAGGCTTTGAAACGCACACCGTGCAGGGCGAGGCGTTTTTTGAGTTGGGGTAAAAATGTTGCCGCGATTTTTTCGTGTACAAGCAGGCACTCTAAGGCGTTACAAACGCCAGTGCGTTGGGTTTTGGCATTTTCGACAATCTTTTCAGCCTGTTTTAAATCTGCCGATTCGTCCACGAAAATATGACAAACGCCTTTGTAATGCTTCAAAACCGGCATTGTCGCCGCTGAAACGACTGCCCGAATCAGCCCCTCGCCACCGCGGGGAATAACAACATCAATATATTCGTCCAGTTTGAGTAGGGCATTGACCGCCGCCCTGTCCGTGGTCGCCAAAAGCTGGACGGTTTCGGTCGGCAGCTCGCTTTTTTCAAGGGCTTCGTGCAGGATTTTTCCCAGTGCCTGATTGCTAAAAAATGCCTCTGAACCGCCTCGCAAAATCACTGCATTTCCGGCTTTTAAACATAAAATAGCGGCGTCAATTGTTACATTCGGACGGGATTCATAAATCATCGCCACAACACCGAGCGGAATTTGCATCTGTCCGAGCAAAATCCCGTTTTTTTGGCGTTTGAGTCCAAGTATTTCACCGACAGGGTCGTCTTGACCTGCAACTTGACGGCAGGCTGCTGCCATTGCTTTTACTCCGGCAGGGGTGATTTTGAGCCTGTCCATACGGGCTTCGTCCAGCCCTTTTTTGCGGGCATTTTCCAAATCTTTTTCATTTGCCGCCACAATCTCTTTTTCTTGTTTTTCCAGCAAATCCGTCAGCAAATAGAGCATCTGGGCTTTTTTTTCGCTGCTTGTTTTGGCGATTTGGTAAGAGCTTTCTTTGGCTTGCTTGCCAAGGGCGAGCATCTGGCGTTCAATTTCCGTCATATTTTTTGTGTCGGTTGTCATATTGGTACTCCGTTAGGTGGGGTTGTATTTGTAAAAATAAGAATAATACAAGCGGATAGCGGAATAGGCAATGTTTTGTATCGATAGTATTATGGTTTTAGAATTTATTTTGCTGTTTAATAAATTCCATATAAAAATTTTCGTTGCCAGTATTTGCAGATTCTTTTTGCTTTCATAAAAAATGAATTTTTTTCTTTTTTATTGAGCCAAGTTTGCGGTTTGTTCGGGAACATTTGAAAATATTTTTCAAAATGAATTGCACTGGAATTAAAAGTTTTTGCATGCCACGCTTTATGTGGTCCGGTATCGTGAAAAATGGCAACCGGCATTGTGCAGGGATAGGAAATGTTTTTTAAAATTTTTTTTCGAAAAAATGCCTTAGAATAACTTTGAAAATTGTATCGCATATCCAAAAATTGAACTTCGTTTTGGAAAAGAACATTTAAAATGTCTTGATCTAGATATTGAGAGTTTGGAAATTTTTTTGTAAAAAATAAAAAAAAATCAGTAAAATTTTTTTGTTGCCATTTTTTAAAATTAATTAATAATACACCAGAATTAAAATATAATTTATCTTTCTTGAAATTGATTGTTTTTTTGTATTGTATGTTTTCAATAAACGGGTCTATAATAACTCCTAAAGTATTTTCTTTTAAATCTGTTTCGTATAATTCTTTTATATTTTGATTTATAATAATATCACAGTCTAGATAGAGAACTTTTTCTAAATCATTAGGAAGATATTTATGTAGAAAAAGACGGGCAAAAGCAATATCCGGTAGATACTGAATTGTTGTATTTAATTTATTAAATTCTTTTTTATTTACTTGAATGAAATTTATTTTGCATTTTCTGCTTTCTACAAAATTTGTAAGAGATTTTTTAGATTCTTCACGAATATTTAAATCTAAAATATAAAAATTAATTTTTATGTCTCGATTTTTCTCTAATATGCTGAAAATTGTAACTGCTAAATATGGAGAGTAATTTTCGTCGCAATTAAAAACAATATTCATTTCGTTTTGCATCGCTTACAATTCCCTTACAAATACTTATTAATTCCTTCGTCTGCCCGTCTTTTTTCACCGGCAATACATTCTGCGAGCAGGGCTTTGTTTTTGTGTTCTTCGCTGCGGTCTCGTTCGTTATGGTACAGGTGGTATATTAACGCCCGAAAGCGTACTTTTTTTTCTAAAATGCCGTGCCGGAAAAGTCTCAAGACAAATTCGTCGTCTTCTTTGCCCCAGTTGGTAAATTTTTCTTCAAAACCGTTAATGTCGATGCAATCTTGCCTAAAAAAAGACATATTGCAGCCTTTGACAGAAGTCGGTTTAGACGATTTGGGGCTGAAAATTCGGGATAAGATGAGCGAGCGGATAAGGTTTTTGCGTTTTTTAAATCCGGGATAAAAAAACTTGCACGGGATTTTTTCGTCTTGCAAAAATTTGTTTTTGATTTTCTCGTTTGTCAAAACCCGCGGTCCTTGAAGAAAATAGCCTTTTTCGCGGCATTTTATATGGTCTTCGATAAAATGTTTTTCGCAAATAATGTCGCCGTCTATCATAATAATATAGTCGCCGCTTGCTTTGGCGATTGCCTTGTTGCGAGAGGTCGAAAGACGAAAGCCTTTGTCTTCCTGCCAAGAATGAATAATCGGGATTTGCGTATTTTGGGCGGCAAAATCGTCGATATGTTTTTTGGTTTCCTGAGTTGAACCGTCGTCGGCGATAATGATTTCCCGTGGCAAAATTGTTTGTTTGAAAATGCTTTTTAAAACGGCGATTAAGGCTTGTGGCCAGTTGTAAGTCGTGATGACAAGTGAGGTGTCGTGTTGAATATTCATTTTTGTTTGTCCGATTGTATTATGAAATAATTTCTGCACAGTATGGAAGACGCTACCGTTTGTCCAGAAAAAATTATAAACGCTTTGTAAAAGTGAGGGGAAAGAGGAATTTTTGCTTGACAAAGATTTTTTTTCAGACAAAATATCCGACTTGAGCAACTTTCCCACGCTCCGAAGGTATTTGGCAGCTCGCAATTATGCGAGAAATGCACGGGATTTCGTGCTGATTGCGGAAAGAAATTTCCGAAAAGAGGAGTTACAAGTGAAGACATTTAGTCCGAAACCGGAAGATGTAAAAAGAGATTGGTATGTCGTTGATGCCGCAGGGAAAAATCTGGGCAGAATGGCTACCGTTATCGCCACTCGTCTTTACGGTAAGCATAAACCGGAATTCTCTCGTCATATGGATATGGGAGATTTTATTATTGTTGTGAATGCTGATAAAGTTCAGGTTACCGGAAACAAATTGCAGCAAAAAAAATATTATCACCACACAGGTCATATTGGCGGAATTAAAGAAATCAGCTTGGAAAAACAGCTTGCCGCTCACCCCGAACGAGTGATTTTTCATGCGGTTCGGGGAATGTTGCCGAAAAACAAAATCGGCAGAGCTCTTTTGAAAAAGTTAAAAGTGTATGCAGGTGAGAAGCACCCGCATAAGTCTCAAAAAGCAACAGCACTCGACATTTAATTTTCGTCGGAATTGGAGAATAGTATGAGTCAAGATTTTTATTACGGAACAGGACGAAGAAAGTCTTCTATTTCCCGTACTCGTTTGTATCAGGGAAAGGGCGAGATTACGATTAACGGTCGCAGCTTGGAAGATTATTTTCCAAGAGCAACCTTGCAAATGGTTATTCGTCAGCCGCTTGTGTTGACCAAAACTCGTGAACAGTTTGATATTCGGGCAAGAATTGACGGCGGTGGACTAGCCGGGCAGGCACAGGCTTTGCGGCACGGTATCAGTCGGGCATTGCTTGAGTTTAATCCCGAACTGCGTGGGGTTTTGAAAAAAGCCGGTCTTTTGACCAGAGACGCTCGTGTCAAGGAGCGGAAAAAATACGGTTTGCGTGGTGCAAGAGCCCGTTACCAGTATTCAAAGCGTTAATTTGTTTTTGTGTTCAATGTTATAGGCAGATCTGTTTTGGCAGGTCTGCCTTTTTTTTCAGGTGAAATATGGCTAAAAAAAAGATACAGCCCAAATTGGTTTTTGCTGATTGCAAGGGAAATATTTATGACCACCCCGACCTTTTGATGTTGGCACGAAAGGGTAAAGAATTGGTTTTGCCTCGTCCCGACGAGCTTATTCCTCTGCCGGAAGGAAGCGATTTGTATTTGTTGCCTCGTCGTGCGGCTCTTGGTTTTGACGCCGAGAGCGGACAAATTGAGCAGGAAGAAGATGCCTTTGCCGTGGCGGCGTTTGTTGCTCCCGGTCATACGCTTTCGGCGAGTGCCGCCTACTTGCAATTTGACGACGCACCGATTTTGCCGCTTTTTTCTTACGGAGCGGTGGGGTTTGCCGAGGACAGGTTTTGGGTTTGTGCAAAACAGGTCGATACCGACAGGCGGCAGGTTTTTACAAATGTTCCACCTGAAAAAATCGAAAAAGGCGCTCATAATCTTTTACAAAAATATTCCGAAAATCGTTTGTTGCGGCATTTGGGAACATGTGCCTTAACCTTTTGTTGTCCTGCCGCCAAAAATTTGGCTTTGGGTCGATTTGAAGCACCGCTTCCGACTTCCAAGGCGTGCAACGCCCGTTGTGTGGGCTGCATTTCGTTGCAGGAAAAGGATAGCGGTTTTCCGTCTCCGCAAAATCGGATTGATTTTACGCCGACAGTGGACGAAATCGTCGAGGTTATGCAAATCCATGCAAGCAGGGCCGGCGAAAAGGCGATTTATTCCTTTGGGCAGGGCTGTGAAGGCGAGCCGCTTTTGCAAGCGGATTTGATAGCGGCGGCGACGGCTCGTTTTCGGGCGGAGGGCGGCAAAGGGACGGTGAATGTCAACACCAACGCCAGCCGACCGCAGGCGATTGCTTCGCTTGCCAAGTCGGGCATTTCGTCAATTCGCGTCAGTCTCAACAGCCTAAGAGAAGATTTTTATAACCGCTATTATCGCCCGATAAATTATTCGTTTGCAGATGTTGCGGCGAGCGTTTTGGAGGCAAAGGCGAACGGAATTTTCGTATCTTTAAATTATTTATTTTTTCCGGGTGTGAACGATACCGAAGCCGAGCTTGAAGCGGTGCTGCAATTTTTGGAAAAATACCGTCCCGATTTTATCCAGATGCGAAATCTGAGTCTTGACCCGCAAATCGCTATAGAGCTTTTTGCCGAAGATGTGCCGGGTATGGGACTAGGGAATTTTTTGAAAAGGATTAAAAAAAGTCAGCCATCAATCGGTATCGGCTATTTTAACCCTTTTGTCCGTAAAAACGGCGGATAGGGCTTCGGCTACCCTTCGACTTCGCTCAGGGCGGCGGCTCAGCCACCGCTTAGCCCGTTCCCCGAGCGGAGCCGAGGGGTACACGACGGTCGAAAAAAATGTTTGCTCCTTGCTATCGCACCACTCTCCGCCGTTTTTGTGAGGTTATATTCTTCGTCGTTTTTAGAGGTTTATTCTTTTGTCGTTTTTGCGAAGTTATTTTTTTGCAAGATTTTTTTCTGCTGTTTTTGTCAGTTTTTTAGCTGTTTTTATTTAATGTTCGCAGTCCGACCGCCTGCCTGATTTCTTTTAAAAACGGCACGCTGAGTTCCCGAACTTTTGCTGCCCCTTGCTGTAAAATATTTTCGATTTTTTCCGGGCAGGCGATGAGTTCTTCGTAGTGCACGCGAAGCGGTGCGAGTTCGGCATTGATTTTTTCAAACAATTCCTGTTTGGCTTCGCCCCAGCTGATGCCCTGTTCATAGCGTTTTTTCATGGCTTCTTGTTCTTCGGGTGTGGAAAAAGCAGAGTAGAGTTCAAAGACCGTAGATGTTTTTGGGTCTTTGGGGGCTTCGGGGGGCAGGCTGTCGGTTTTTATTTTCATTAGTAGTTTGCGGAGTTTTTTTTCCGGCACAAAAAGCGGTACGGTGTTGTTGTAACTTTTGCTCATCTTTCGTCCGTCAAGCCCTGTCAGTACTGCACATTTTTCGTCAACTTGTGCTTCGGGCAAAACAAAATGCTCCCCGAAAAGATGATTGAACCTCGCTGCAATATCGCGTGCCATTTCCAGATGTTGGATTTGGTCTTTGCCGACGGGAACGGCGTTTGCTTTAAACAGCAAAATATCTGCTGCCATCAGTACGGGATAAGAAAAAAGTCCCATAGAAATGCCTTTGTCAGGGTCTTTGCTTTTTTCCATCTGATTGGCATCGACGCTTGCCTTGTAGGCGTGAGCGCGGTTCATCAGTCCTTTGGCGGTTACGCAGCCTAAAATCCACGCCAGTTCGGGGATTTCGGGAATGTCGCTTTGGCGATAAAAAAAGACTTTTTCAGGGTCAAGTCCGCACGCCAGCCAAGTTGCCGCCAGTTCGAGCGTCGAGCGGTGAATCCTTTCCGGTTCGTGGCATTTTATCAGGGCATGAAAATCCGC